>Ga0209460_1000307_pt1 | contig 53358 bp, 37 predicted proteins | sample EBPBio132013_DNA_FD_185868 | JGI IMG/M metagenome (GOLD analysis project Ga0209460, IMG submission 185868) | Wastewater treatment Type I Accumulibacter community from EBPR Bioreactor in Madison, WI, USA - Reactor 2_5/13/2013_ DNA (SPAdes)... | ecosystem: Engineered > Bioreactor > EBPR >... | reverse complement strand
TTGCAAGCGAATCAGGCTGAAGAGGTAAAATCACTGAGGAAGTCCCGGTTGCATCTGGTGCCTTCTTTACAGCATCCCGAAAAGTTGCCCACAGGTTAGGAGAGAGAGTATCACCCGGAATTTTCATCTCAAGCGGACTATTTAAAGTGTAAATATCATAACCTGCATAGTTGAGTGCAGAAAAGGCAAGACGGTTTCCGTCGTAGGTTACAGAAAGTTGCTGGATACCCTGGAGCAAATCTGTTAAAGGTCTGGTTTTCAATGATTCAGTCTGAATATGCCAGAGATTATAGGCACCGTTGCGGTCTGAAATGAAAAGAATATTTGAATTATCTTTTACAAAAACCGGATTACTTTCTTCAATTTCGGGTGTATTGGTAAGCCGGGTTATTTTTTTGGTTTCAATATTTAACTCATACAGATCTTTTCTGGTCAGATTAAACTCGTTCAGTTTTTTCTTACCGGATGCGATAACTTCAGCATCATAATCCATTCGGTCAGAAACAAAAACAAGTTTTTTGGAATCAGGTGAAAAAGATGGATCCAAATCACTGAACACATCATTGGTCAGGTTGGTGAGTTTCTTTTCGGTAAGGTCGTAGAGATACAAATCAGAAACACCCTGAATCAAACCCTGAAAAACAAGAAATCGGCCATCACGGCTCCAGTCAACACTAAAAATTCCGGTTAAACCGGTTTCAATTTTTTCATCATCCCCTGTTTCAACATCGATCAGCATGATAGCATCTTCACCACCAGCTTTTGTGGCGACGGCAATTCGTTTTGAATCTGGAGACCATGAAATACCGGGGGTTAAAAGATGAAGTTCTTCATAATTCCGGTTTCTTTGACCGTCAATCAGTTTTTTGCGGGTTTTCCCATCGAGGGCATTCATGACAAAGAGATCAATATACTGGTTTTGATCAGTCATGTAGACAATTTTATCACCTTTTGGCGAAATGGATGGCGAGGTATTGTAATTTGATCCGTCTTTTTGATGATCAATCAGGCGTTTACCGATGACCGAAATATCACCTCTAGAGGCAATTTCAGGCCAGTATCTTACTTTGAGGTCACGATGCCAGCGTTCAGAAAGCTCTTCAAAGTTGAGTCCGATCGCACTTTGAAAAGCCCGTTCAACATCACGCATTGATTTCATTTTATGCAGAATTTCGGCAATTTTTTCCCTGCCGTATTTCTGGGTAATGTAGTACCAGACACTTTGACCGCCACGGTAAGCAAAATATCCGCTCAGTTGTGGAATTGGAGCCAGGTAATTGTTTATTACTGCATCCCGCATAAACTGATCTGTATTTGAATCCCATTCAAGTGCACTGAATTCAGCAAGGCCTTCATTAAACCAGAGGGGTATGCTAAATTGAATATTCGATGAAATGACATTCTGCAGGCTTCCGCCATAAAACATATCATTTATCACAGCATGAACCAATTCGTGATGAATAACGTGTGCAAACATCTGGTAATCGCCCTGAAAAGGCAAAACGACTCTGTTCTTAAAAAGTTCAGTTACACCGCCAATTCCTTCATCAAGAAAACCCTGAATGGAATTTGTCTGCTGAAATTCATTGTGAGAACCATAAATAATAAAAGAGACACGGGCATTCAGGCTGTAATTAAAATCCCGCTGAATTTTAACATAGGCTGATTCTGCTTCATTGATAGCAAATTCAGCAAGCTGATAATGACCATCTGCAAAATAAAGATCAAAGTGATCTGACTGAATGTAACTCCAGGAAAAGTCTTTATACTGTACTTTGTTTTGCCCAAACTGAAATTGAGAAAAACCATCAGTTGATGACCCGATCTGGAGAAGAATAATCCAGAAAATGACATTTAAAAAACGCTTCATCTTCATCAGTACCTTTTTTATTTTCAAACCATTTTAAAATCAATTGTACGCTTGACCGGGTTTGCATTCATGCATTCAACCCGAATGTGATCACCCAGCCGGTAGGTATGTCCTGTTTTTTCACCAACAAGCGCATAACCGTTTTCTTTAAAAACGTAATAATCCTGGGTGAGATCACGAACTGAAACCAGGCCTTCAACCAGTAAATCTTTAATTTCCACGAAAAGTCCGAATTGCGCCACACCAGAAATGATTCCTTCGAATTCTTCACCAATTCGGCTCTTCATATACTCAACCTGCATGAGTTTAACTGATTCACGTTCAGCTTCGACAGCCTTACGTTCAGTTGAATTACAGGCATCACAAATTGCAGAAAGTTCTGTTTTCTGATAGATTGCAGTCAGATTGTGTTCAACTGCATACCGATTCAAAAGCCGGTGAACAATCAGATCGGGGTATCTTCTGATCGGCGATGTAAAATGGGTATAATCTTTAAATGAAAGTCCGTAATGGCCAATGTTGTCAGGTGTGTAAATAGCTCTTGCCATACTTCTGATGGCCACCTGGTGAATTACATTTTCAGAATCAGTTCCCTTTACATCGTTCATAAGTTTCTGAAGTGAATGAGCGGATGTTTCGTCATCGCCAATTTCAAGTTTGAATCCCAGACTTCCGGCAAGAGATTGCAGATTCGTTAATTTGGTCACATCCGGCTTGTCATGAACCCGATAAAGAGCAGAAAGCTGTGTTTTCTTTTTTACTGATGCAAACAATTCGGCCACAGAACGGTTTGCCAGAAGCATAAATTCTTCAATCAAACGGTGTGCATCAAGCCTGTCCTTCCGGATGATGGCAATGGGTGCGCCTTTTTCATTAAACTTGAATTTGGCTTCAGGTGAATCGAAGTCAATTGACCCGTTTTTAAACCGTTTTGCGGTTAAAGTTTTTGCCAGTTTATTTAATTTCAGCAAGATATCAGAAAAATCACCTGATCCGGTATCCAAAATTTTCTGCACTTCTTCATAGGAATACCGCCGTTTTGAATGGATGACAGATCTCGCAAAACGGGTACTTTTAACAATGCCCTTCGGGGTAAGTTCAATCACAGCAGAAAAAGTTAGTCTATCCTGATGCGGAACCAGAGAACACACATTATTGCTTAATGCTTCTGGCAACATTGGGATGACCCGGTCAACCAGATATATCGAAGTTCCCCGTTTGGCAGCTTCCTTGTCTAATTTTGAGCCGATTTTCACATAATGGCTCACGTCTGCAATGTGAACACCAACTTCGATATTTCCGTTCTCAAGTTCCTTCAGAGAAACAGCATCATCAAAATCTTTTGCATCATCCGGGTCAATTGTGAGGATGATGTCTTCTCTCAGATCAAGTCTTCCTGCAAGATCGGCAGCCGTTAATGTGATACTGATTTCTGAAGCTTCTTTTTCAACGGCCGGCGGAAACTGATCTGGCAGATCGAGTCCCCGGGCAACTGAAATAACCTGAACCCGCAGATCTTTTGCACGGCCAAGCACTTCAAGAATACGGCCTTCCGGGTTGATGTGCGGATTTTTCCATTCATCCATCTGAACAATAACTTTATCGCCTGCTTTGGCACGGTTCAGAAACCGGGGCGGGATGTAAAAATCACGGTGAATCCGCTGATCATCAGCCACAACAAAAGCAAAACTTTTTCCCATTTCAAGAACGCCGACAAACCGGACTCTCGACCGCTCAAGAACGGCATTGACCTGACCTTCAAGCCGAGCCTCAGGTTTTCGGGGAAATACCAGAACCTGAACTTTGTCTTCATGAAAAGCTGTTCCCAAATTCTTTTCACTGATAAGTATTTCGGTCTGATCGTCAATCTTTACAAAACCCATTCCGGAACGGGTAACCTGAAGAATTCCTTCCATAAAAATGGTGTTTTCAGAAACGCTGAATTTCTTACCCTTCTGGCGTGAAACTTTCTTATCGGCAACCAATTCATTAACCACACCAGAAACCAACCGTTCAGCCTCAGGCATAGTCAATTTGAGTGCCCGGGTAATCTGATTAACTGTGTAAGCAGACGGTTTTTTATTTTCCAGGAATTTTAGGACTGACTGTTTTAGGCTGACTGTCAGATTTTTGGGTTTCATAAATTGGTTCTTCTTCTCGTTTTATCAAGTCGCCCCACCGGTAAAAGCTTTTACGGTAGAACAGTGAAACACCCCTCACAATCTGGTCACGGGTGTCAAAAGTATAGGGGTCATAGCTCTGGAAAATATCCCAGCTGAGGTTATCTGTCAATTTATGTTCAAGCCGCCAGGAAAGTCCGAGCCTCGAACTGTTGTCCTGACCAGTTAAATTCGTACGCTGATCTGAAAGATTGTAATTCAAACCACCGGTAAGTGACCAGTTTTCTGCAATATCGTAGACAAAAACACCACCAATATTTTCTGTTTTTCCGTTTGAGTTATGAACCTGAAAATTGACGTACCTGATCTGGTTATCTACACCCCCAAGAAACCGGCCGATGTGATTGCTGAGCACACCAAAACCCGCATTTATTGTTGAGCTGGTAAGGTCATTACCCAGATTTAGCTGGGGGTTTGTACCGGCTTCAAGGTAAGGATCGTACAACCATTGTCCCAGCAGAATGAGTGAAATAATATTTGCGGCAGCTTTATCTTTCATATCAGGGTTTTCAGTGGTCGATTCTGATTTTCCGTTACTTCGGCTTGTTGCGATATCATAGGTAAGCTGAGGGGCTAAGACCGAGCCTTTAATCCCCAATGAAATAATATTGATTTCAGTTAGGGAGGTTGTACTGTCAGTTGTGACCTGGCGTGAAATGGTCGTTTTGGCAACCAGATTCATTTCAGGTTCACCCAGATCACCGGTAAAACTAAGAGTTCCGCCCTGTTCAACATCAAACTGGGTGGTATAAAAATTGTACTTTCCTGACTGAACGGTAAGGACACCATTCGTGGTCAGATTTTGCTGCTGGAACTGCAAATTCAGGTTACCGGTCAGTTCAGTCGTCAGCCGTTCACCGGTTGCTTTATTCAAAACAAGGGTCAATACGGCATTTTGCGATGCATCAATCTGAACAAACGCATTCAGTCCGGCAATAAAGTCAGACTCTTTTCTCTTTCTGATGAAAACGGGAATAGCAGTTGTTGAATCGGTTTGCGTTGCCTTAGTCGTATCACCTGCCCCAACGAAAGTAATGAAAGCATCTTCGTTGCTGGCTTTCAGGTTTGCAGAAGCTGTGATGATATTCAAAGCGGCCTTTTTAATTCTCAGATTCCCGTTAAGGAATGACCTGGCAAAATTTCCCTTCAGGTTTAAAACTCCCGTCAGTTCAACATCACCACTGAATGCAGATGTTGAGGTTGGTGCTTTATCGAGAACAGAAATTCCGTTTAAAACCAGACTTAAATTGAAGTCATTGTTTGGAATATAATTTTTAACCCTGAAAGAACCGTATAATTTTGCTTTTCCACCGTTTTTTGATTCCACATCAACAGAAGAAATTCTGACCATGTCATCCTTCAGAGTTGCAGACCCGTTCAGGTTAGAATATCTGACATTGTTTATTCCCAGTCTGATTGCACCGCCGGCAACAGTCACATTCCCTTCAAGTTTGGGTAAACCAATTTTCCCGCTGACTGTAATAGCCGCATTTAATTTTCCGCTGATTTCTCTCACGTCAGGAATGAACCCCTGAAGCAGACCCAGATCAAAATTATTTGCATCCAGACGAATATCAGAATCCTGATTTGCACCAGGAGTGGCTTCTCTCAGGGCAAACGGAATAAACCCCTTAATTTTCAGGAACGGAAGTTTTCCGGCAGAAACCATTTCGCCGTCAAAAGATAAAAAATCACCATCAAAACTTGAGGTGAGCCTCAGGTCACCATAATTTGTCCGGGCCAGGCTGATTGAAAGCAAATCAAGGGACGCTGTAAAATTGGGTTCAAGCAAGGTGCCAAAAACATTTACAGCCAAAATTAGCTCACCTTTGGGAAGCGAAGTAAAATCTCTGATAAATGGCGACAGAAAGGCCGAAATATCATCGGCCTTGCCAGTCAGATTTAGAACAGAAGTCCCGGCCGGTGATAAACCACCGTTCAGAGTCACTACCGAAGACTCACTTTTAAGCGAGAAATCTCTAACCCAGAGCGCCGTTGTGGTCAGGCCCAACCTGGCATCTCTTTCAAGAGCCCATTCACCTGCAGGCGTTTTAAGTGATATTTCATGAAAAACAGCAGAAAGTGAATCTAAAGTAAATAAAACCCTGCCATCAATATTTACTGAAAGAATATCCCCCTCATCTTCAAGGGCCGCTTTGTAATCAATTACCCCGCTGTTCAGACTCGCAGAAACTGAAGCTTTTCCCCAATTTCGTTTGGCAGTAGTAATCTGATCGGCATTAACTGTAAAGGTTCCCTTGGCTGACTTGATCATTGAACGTAAATCAAGAGAATCCATTCTCACTGATAGAACCAGGTTTTCAATTTTAAGTGCTTCATTCAGCCTGAGTGAGTCTACTTTTAAATCTACATCAGAAAGAGCCTGAAAACCTTGAACAAGGGTTTTCCCCTTTCCTTCTGCTCTTAAGTTTAGTTCCGGAAGGTTAAACAGATAAAGAAGTGATTCAACCGACTTTATCTTGACATCCCAGTTAATTTCACGTTTTTCACTGTATTCAACATCAGTCAGAACGGTTAAGCCACGGGCCTGAATAGAGTCAGGATTATTGGTTTTCAATGACCGGATGACCTGGTCAATATTATCAATCCAAAAATTAAGATCACCTTTGGCCTTTACATTTGCATCAAGCCAGCTACCATTTAAATTTACTGATAAGGCCTTGCCGGGAATATTTTTCAAATCAAATTTTTGTTCCGGTTTCCCAAAATCAATTTTTCCGATTTTTAAAGAATCAAACTGAATCCATCCTGCAAGACCCAGGGTATCGCCAAATTTTACACCCACTTCAGAGTCAAACCAAAAATTGGTTTGAGGTAACTCTTCTGCAAACTTACCGGCATTGACTGATTTCGCTTTAATTTTTGACTGGATATCAATTGAATTGCCTGATTTTACAAGCGAACTTTTCAGATTGACCGTTCCAAACTGTGAGATCACATTTGCTGCCAGATCAATGGTTCTGTTTTTGGCAGAAATATCAGCAACAAGTGAATCTAAGGTGATCTGCTGCCAGGTAGATTTTTGGGTTTCAATATGAGCGGCTGAGTTCAGAGATTCAAGAGAATATCCTGAACCATTGGCTGTGAGCTTAACGGTCAGATCCGATTTGAATTCCTGCCGGTTCCAGAGAAATGGCTGTAAATTCAGCTTTCGAGTACTAACCTCAGCCTTGTACCCTTCCCTGCCATCAGCAAAATCGAAAAATACGCTGGCATTTCCTGAGCCGGCCTGTTCAGTTGCAAAAGAAACTTCAGACAAAAAGGTGAGAGGTTTCCCTTTATACCGGGCAGTAAACTCAACTTTTCCCGCTTGAGAAAAATCAGGAATCGGGTATAGCGGAAGCAAGGCAAGCACGTCTTCTGAATATACCTCTGAAGGTTTTACCCTGACATCCATATTGAGCCGGTCAGAATCAGTTAGGTGATAAAGCCACCCTGCAACAGCTAGATTGGTACCGCCGCCAATTTCAAGTTCAACCTGTTCAGCATGCAGGGAATCTAAGGTGCCAGATGCCCGTACCTGACCTGAAACTGTTCCCCTCAACATGTCGACAACTGGAATGAAGCAGGTCAGATCTGAAAAGGTAAAACGGTCAAGTTTAACTTCGGCTACCATGTTTGCCTGCAGAAAATTATCTGCAAGAGTTGAATCTGCTTTTATTTTCCGGGGAAAATTTAAAACTGCAGACAGGCCGATTTTACTGGAATCGGTAATTACAGTCAGATAATTCAGTTTAGCTGTTTGTTTGTCGATAGCGAGGTTCAGATCAATATTTTTAAGACTAAACCCTGAATTTTGTTCGTCAAACGAAAATTTCCGGATGATAAGGCTGGATGATTGTTCAGAATTTAAAGATGCAGAAAGAAAGAAATTGAGGTTATTTATCTTAAAATCCTGATAATTCCAGATTCCGGCTGGTTGTTCTTCAATCGTCCTGCTCTGATCAGAGAAAGTAAAAGTACCATTTTCAATAGAAAAAGCCTTTACCCTGATCCGCCATTCGGAAAGATCAAAACCTGGTTTTTCGACCGTATCAGGCGGGGATGGTTTTATTAAATCAGCCAGATTCAGATTCCCGGCAGAATCTGCTTCCATTCTTATATCCGGATCTGAAAGGGTCAACGACGAGATGTTAATGTTTCCGAAAAGTGCAAAAAGTGGCATGTATCTGAGCTGAATACTTTTTGCTGAAACCAGTGTATCACCCTTTGCGCTGATCAGTGAAACCTTGTTTAATGTTACCCGGGATATAAAATTTCCTTCAATAGAACCAATATTCAGCACACCGTTGATATTTTCATTTGAAAAACGGGTAATAGCCTCCTTCAACTGGTTTTTAAACCAATCAGTCTGGCAGACCGTAAAAAACAGCAAAATCAGGGTCAGAACCAGATAAGCCGTTACCAGGCTCAGGTAAGATGCAATCCGGAAAAAAGTTTTCACAAATTCAGGTTTCTTTCGGTACTATCGGTAAACCGTAAGTACTTTTTCAATCACATTGGTTGTGCTGCGCTCTGGCGTCAGTTCAACAGTCAGCACCTTGCCGCCATTGGCTTCAACAATTTCTTTGCCAACAACTTTACTCACATCCCAGTCTGCCCCTTTGACCAGATAATCAGGAATTATTTCAGAGATAACCTGGTGGGGTGTGTCGTCACTGAAAAAAACAACAAAATCTACGCACCGGAGCGCTGCCAGAAGAAAAGCACGGTCAAGTTCAGAATTAATAGGCCGTTTATCACCTTTAATCCGCTTTACAGAAGAATCAGAATTCACTGCAATCACCATGGCATCACCCAGATTCCGGGCTTTGAACAAATAATCAACATGGCCCTTGTGCAGGATGTCAAAAACCCCGTTTGTAAAAACCAGTTTTTTACCTGAGGATTTTAATTCTTTTCTGATGGGAATAAACTCATCAATTGTAAGTATTTTGCCAGGTGATATCATTTTACTTTTCTCCAGAATTCAAGAACCTGTTCGGGTTTTGCCGGAAGAATACCGACTTCACCAACTACAAAACCACCCGCCAGGTTAGCCAGAGCCGAAGCCTCTTCAATTGAAGCACCGGCTGCCAAAGCCAATGTTAAGGTTGCAATAACGGTATCACCGGCACCTGAAACATCAGCCACATGTAAAGCTTGTGTAGGAACGTGGTGGTGACTTCCGTCTTTTTTGAAAAGTGACATCCCCTTTTCGCTGCGGGTAATCAGAACATATTCAGCATTCAGCTTTTTTAAAAGTTCTGTTCCGGCTTCAATGACCTCTTCATCAGTATGAAGTTTACGGTTTAAACCCTCACTGGTTTCTTTCAGATTGGGTTTGAACAAAGTCACATTCTGATAATCAAAAAAATGATTCTTTTTCGGATCGACTGTAATCAGTTTTCTATGCTGATTTGCCAGACTGATCACATCTTTAATTAGACCAAGGGTGAGAACCCCTTTGTTGTAATCTTCGAGAATAATGCCGTCAATTTCATCAATATGAAGGGTGAGGTAATCAAGAATCTGTTTTTCAACTGCCTTACTGATGTGATGACGGTGCTCCTGATCAATTCTCACCACATGCTGCTGCTGGGCAATCACCCTGGTTTTAACGGTTGTACGACGGGTTTTATCTGTAACAATGCCACCAGCGTCCATTCCGTTCCGGGTTACAATATCTTTCATCTGGGCAGCCTGTGAATCGTCTCCACAGACTCCAATCAGAACACTTTTCCCGCCAAGTCCAACAAGATTTAGCCCCACATTTGCTGCACCGCCAAGCCGTTCTGACTCATCTGTTACTTCAACAACCGGAACCGGAGCTTCCGGACTGATGCGAAGGACATCACCCCAAATATATTTATCAACCATCAAATCACCGATTACGGCAATTTTACGGGTTTTCATCGCTTTAAAAATTTGATTCAGGCGCTCTTCGGTAAAAGATACCACGTTAATCTCCGATTTTCAGTTCTTTGGTTGTTCCATCCGGAAAAACCAGTTTTATATAATCTGCACCTTCTGTAAAGGGAAGAATCTGTGAATTGCTTCCTGCCAGTTTTCCTTCAGCGATCATAACTTTTTCAACTGAAAGTAAACTCCAGTTTCCTTCCGGACGGGCATCTTTCTCAAACACAAGCAACACACTTGTTGCCGAAAGACGGTTTACCTTGATTACGTCAGGGTTCCCCTGTGAAGGTTTTGCGACTTCTATTTCTTTCTGCGGATCAGATTGATTTTTATCTCTGAAATTTAAATCTGGTACCGAGTTTATAAAACCAGGATTCAAACTCAGAAACTGACTCCATGAATAAAAGGCCACACCTTTGGCACCTGCTTTTAATGCAAACCTGACAAGATCCTCCGTCTGATCAAAAACAGGTTTTTTATATAAAGCAATTCCCGGAATAACAGGAACCGGATTGCAATAATTAACCCAGTTTTCAGTCAGTGCATTAAAATCCGGACTGGATTTAGCACCTGTTCCATCGGGAATATTTCCTGCCGGCCAATAAATCTGGGGCATGATAACATCAACTAATCCATCCCTGACCCAACCGAAACTATCCTGATAAACCTGACGGTAACTTTCAAGCCCGGCCGCACCCTTGATGGATTTCCAGATTCCCAGCGGAGCCGCACTGAATTCAATTCCCGGTCTGATAGCTTTAATTGCATCTCTGATTTGCTTCACCGTTTCAGAAATATTCTGCCGGCGCCAGTCATCAGTTTCCATTTTTTTGGGTTTGAAGGAAGAAACCGTCTTTTTATCGTTAAAAGGTGTTGTCGGATACCGGATAAAATCCAACTGTACACCATCAACCGGATACTTTTTCACCAGGTCGGCAGCAACTTTGGCCAGATAAAGCCGAACATCAGGAATTCCCGGATCCAGGAAACGTTCTGAACCTGATTTCATCACCCATTTGGGATGAGATTCAACCGGATGTTTTTTCTTTGAAGAACTTTTGGTTTGATTTGAACCGTCAGTGATTTTGTAAACATTAAACCAGGCAATGACTTTGAGGTTTCTTTTTGAAGCTTCTTTAATAACCACATCAAGTGGATCCCAACCGGGATCCTGACCCAATTTCCCTGTCAGAGACTCTGACCATGGCTCAAAATCTGACTGGTAAAAAGAATCGCCCCGACCTCTGACCTGAAAATATAAAGTGGTAATTCCCCGGTCAGCAGCCGTTTGAACAAGACTGATAAGTTCATTTTTCTGATTTTCACTCCCGTTTGTTTTCGGGAAATCAATCCGGTGAGCCGTTGCAACCCATACACCAAATTCCTGAGCAGACAGGTTTGAAAAAAATCCGGCAGAAAAAACCAGAACATAAATAACTAATCTGGTGAAAGTTACCATTTCAGTTCAGTCTGATGAAAGGTTTTGATCTTTTCAGATAGCCAGTTTAAATCCTGAACAGGGTGAATCACGCATTTTCCTATTTTCTCAGGAAGTATATATTTCAGGGTTACGCCTTCTTTTTTCTTGTCTTTCAGCAAGTAATTCAAAATGGACTCTTCATCCCAATTTTTCTGGGGTTTTTCTGAAGGGACCAGCTTCAATACACATTCTTTGATGAGGTTCACCTGATTCTGGTTAAGCCATCCCATTTCTGAAGAAAGCCAGGCCGCAAACCAGATTCCAATACTGACGGCTTCACCGTGTCGCAGTTCTTCGTACCCGTAAAACTTCTCAATGGCGTGACCAAAAGTATGCCCCAGATTTAAAAGAGCACGAACGTTTAGTTCTTTCTCATCGGCTTCAACAATATCAACTTTATATCTGACCCCTTTTTCAATCCAGTCAGACAACAAATCAAACCGTGCATCAAGCAACGACTCAGCCGTTTCTTTCATCAAAACAGAATGAAACTGTAAAAATTCTTCTTCTGAATTCAGAATGAAGTATTTCAGCATTTCACCCAGGGCTGAATAAACTTCACGCCGGGGGAGAGATTTCAGAAATTCCGGATCAATCAGGATGCCTTTGGGTTGCCAGAAAGCACCAACAAGATTTTTCCCGGCTTTCAGGTTAATGCCGGTTTTCCCGCCGATTGAACTGTCTATTTGGGAAAGTAAAGTTGTGGGAACCTGATAAACCGGAAGTCCGCGCATAAAAGTTGCTCCGGCAAAACCGGTCAGGTCACCGGTTACACCACCACCGACTGCAACCAATGTTGTGGTACGGTCGGCACCAAATCCAACAAGAGCTTCAATCAGTTTTTCATATTGCTCAAAACTTTTTGCAGTCTCACCTTCAGGAATGGTAACGAGGTGATCAAATGAACTGAAAAATCCGGGATGGGTTACAGAAATGACTTTTGCCAGATTTTCATCGGCAACGGCAATTGATTTCCCTTTAATTTCATTCTTGAAAAAAGATTGAAAAGGAAAATTCCTCTGAATAAAAATGGTAGTCTGACCGGATGAATGGGAATAGGATATAGTTTTCATTTCAATTTTTCAGAGTCCCGTTACGGTTGAAGAATCCTGCCAGTGTGCAATAATATGTTTAAGCTGATCAACTGAATGCCCAACCGGTTGATCCTGAGGTTCATAAGTAATGTGTGCCTGCTCATAAAATGGAAGTCTCAAGGTCATCATCTCTGCAATTTTCTGTTTGATATCAGGGTCTGGCAACATTTCTCCCTGTTCGTTCAGGAAAATGGGTCTGTCCTTTTTTGCCCGGATTCTGAGAAATAAAGTATCAGGATTCACTTTGATATGAACGAGTACACCGTGTTTCTTCATAAAAGAACAATTATCACCAAAACAGATGGTACCGCCGCCAAGTGAAATTAAAATCCGGTCCTGCTCACTGATTTTACGTAAAAGTCGGGCTTCCTCTTCCCTGAAATACACTTCGCCTTTTGTTTTGAAAATTTCAACAACCGGCATCCCTTCCTGTGCGGCAACGGCATGATCAAGATCAAGAAAATTATAGCCAATGGTATTAGCTAAAATTCTCCCGATAGTTGACTTTCCGACAGCCATAAATCCGGTCAGGTAAATCCGGTTGGGAAGCTGAGACATTACACTTTTTCCACACAATAAATGGTGATTTCCTGATTGGTGTGCCTGAATGGAAATCGTTCAGAATACAGTGGCGTCATTGTGAAATCAGTTTCCAGAATCAGGCGTTTGAGATGCTCCATCGGTCGTCTTCCCGGATCAGAAAAATAAAATTTTCCGCCGGGTTTCAGGTTTTTGCTGACAACATCAAGAATGGGGAGCATATTTCTGACTTCATAAACGATGTCAGAACCTACAATATAATCAAATTGTTGGTTTATTGTGGGTTTCCGCCAGTCAAGAAAGGCCGTTTGGAGGTTTTCACCACTTTCATTCAGCTTACCATTTAACAAACAAAACTCAAGAGCATCTTCATCATAGTCGGTTGCGAGTGAGTAAAAACCATTTGCCGCCAGAACTACAGAAATAACACCAACGCCAGCACCAATTTCCATAAAAGTGCTTCCTTCAGAAAAATTCTGGCGTAAAAGAAATCCAGACAAGACCAGGCTTCCCGGCCAGATTTCTGCCCAATAGGGCATTTTTTCATCTTCTTTGAATGCTTCAGGATCAATTTTATCGAGCAGATGCCAGGCATCTTTAACCATGGCAAAACGGTAAGTACGGCCTTCTAGTTCAGCCGTGTGGTATTCGAGAGGAAAATCTTTAAATGAGTTTATCATGATAAAAAAAAAGGGCAACCGTGGACGATTGCCCTTTTCCAAAAACTTAAACTAAAAGGCGAAATCAGAGACCGGGAACGTTTTCACGATCATCTTCGATCTTGGCTTTTTCTTTAGCGCCTTCAAGCCAGCCATTAACCAATTCATTCTTTTTGGTATTTTCAAGCTGACCGGCAATTCGTGGTGCTTCATTTTCGAGTTTAGTCAGATCGGCATCAGTTTTCTGAACCAATTTAAGAATATAAACTGCCCGATCGCCTTTAAATGGTTTTGAAACAGCACCGTCATTCAGGCTGAAAGCAACACCATTAAATGTATTTTCACGGCCAACACCGGGTGCAACACCATTCAGTGTAAAATCCTGGGCAGTTTTAACAGCATATTCAGGTTTGATGGTGGCAGCAGCTTCAAGATTATTCCCAATTTTCTGGGCAACCTGATTGGCTTCATCCAAAAGTAAATCCAATTTCTTATCTCTGATAACCCGGCTCTTCAATGAAGCTTTCAACTGATCATCAAGGGGTTGGAAACCTTCAGGAGAAATTCCTTCAAGTTTAGCAACTACAATTTTGTCAGTCAGATTGAAGACTTCAGAAATATCACCTGTTTTGGCTCTGAACATCCAGGATGCCAGGTTGCTATTGAATTCAAGACCAGGAAGTGCGGTCTTTTTTTCGATTTCAGGAGATTCCTGAATTTGCAGCTTACGGGTTTCTGCTTCAGTTTCAAAACCGTCTTCAGTTGCCAGATAGGCAAAATCTTCGGCATTTTGTTGAACCAACCGTTGGGTTTTACCAGATGCACTGATTGATTTATAAACTTCAGCCACTTTTACCTGACGGTCATCTTTTCCAATAACATAAATCAGGTGATAACCAAATTGGGTTTTAACAGGACCGACGAGGGTTCCGGGTTTGCCTGATTTAACTGCATCTTCGAAAGGTTTAACCATTTGTCCGGTTTTAAACCACCCAAGATCACCGCCTTTGGGAGCAGATCCATCTGATGAGAACATACGGGCATGTTCAATAAAGGCTTCTTCAAGAGGTAATTTACTTTTTTGAATTTCAGCCTTGTAGGTTTTAATTTTTTCAAGTGCAGCGAGTGTATCAGCTACAGTTCCGCCTGAAGGTTTAACCAGAATATGACGGGCATGGAAACGGGTTTCTTCACCTTTTTTAAATTCAACGGCCTTCATAATGTGGTAACCGTCAACATCCTTCACCTGAATAACACTTCCGGCAGCCATGTCAAAAATGATATCACGTGCTTCGCCAAGTTCACCACGTGAAACAAATGCTGAAGAATATGGTTTTTCGCTGTAACGGGTAACAAATGCACTGTCATTGGTATTGACCTTGAAGTTAGCTGTCATTTCCTCTGCATCTTTTAACGCATTTAAGGAATCTTCTTTGCTCGGAAGAGTAGAGAACACGACAAATTTAACTTTGCGGGTTTCTTTCTTCTTAAATTCATCTTTTGCCTTGTCGTAAGCTGCTTCAATTTCATCATCTGAAACAGCAACAGTTGAATCCACGATAGTAGCCGGACTAAACTGAATGTAATTTACAGTTGCTTTGCTGTTATCACCAAGAAATTTATATTTAATTTCAAGCGGAGAGATAACAAGGTATTGGGACATCAGATTCTGAAAACGTTCTGCAACCCGTTGCTCTCTGAGCATTTGGTCAATCTGACGCCAAACTTCCTTATTCTGAGGATTTGACATGGCTTCTTTAAGCCGGGCTTTGTCGAACTGTCCCTGTTCGTTGGTAAACTGCTGACGGATAAACTGCGGTGGATTTTCTGACGAAACCCAGGCAGCGAGTTCTTCATCAGTAACCTTCAGGCCAACACGGGCAATAGCTTCATCAAGAAGCTCACGCTGAACAAGCTGATTAAATGCCTCATCCTGAATGAGCTGGTCAACATAAGCATCAGGTTCCTGATTATTTCTCTGGCGGTATTGATCGGTCAGGTTTTTCACAACCGTGCTGTAATCCTGGCGGGAAAGTTTTTTCCCGTTTACAGAACCGGCATCAGTTGAGCCAGAAAAAATGGATCCGCCTGAATAGCTCATTCCCCATTCAAATACGATCAGAAGAATGAAAGCAAACACCAGAAACCAAAGTACCAATGCCATGTGGTCGCGCATACGATTTAAGACAGCCATAAGAAGAAAACTCCTGTTCGTGCCCGAGAGCTACGGTTTTGTTTTTTTAAAGAGAGCGTTAAAAATAGGATAGCTTAACAAAAAATTCAAATTAACTCCCAACTAATTTTACAGGATACCAGAGGAATATTTGGCTAGGTCTTCTTTTTTTGACAACTTTGCGGGATGAATCTGTTAAATAACGCCAAAAATCTCTTTTCAGGAAGCCGGATTATCCTGAATTTGGCCCTTCCGGTTGTGGCCTCTCAGGTCGGTCACATGCTTTTCGGATTTGCCGATACCGTCATGGTAGGCCGTGTGGGTGCCGATTATCTGGCTGCAGCCAGTGTCGCCAATTCTATTTTTGTCCTGATTATGGTGCTTGGACTCGGACTCACTTTTGCCATCACACCCCTGACCGCAGAAAAAGTGGGAGCAGGTGAACATCATGCCCTTCCGGGAATGCTCACCAACGGACTTTGGGTTGTTATTCCGTTTTCTTTTTTCCTTGCCGGCTTTTCCTGGCTGACGGCAGAACATTTTTCCATTTTCCGGATGAATCCGGTCATAACCAAATTGGGAGCTTCTTACCTTAAAATTGTGGGATTTTCAGTTATTCCTTTGATGATTTTCCAGGTTTACCGTCAGTATATTGACGGACTTGGCCACACCCGTCCTTCCATGGTCATCACCTGGATTGGTCTTGGCGTTAACGTCATCCTGAATTATGCCCTGATTTATGGTCATTTTGGGTTTGAGGAACTGAAACTGGATGGTGCAGCCTGGGCAACTCTGATTTCAAGACTCATCATGATGGTTCTGGTTATTTTTACTCTTCACAAATTATCATTGTTTACGAAATACAGACCGTCGGTTCCGCACTTCCGTTTTTCTACTGATTCTGCAAAAAAACTGCTCGTACTCGGCCTTCCTTCCGGATTTCAGTATGTTTTTGAGGTGGCTGCTTTTTCTGGTGCGTCTATCATTATCGGCTGGATTGGAACGGTTCAGCTTGCTGCACATCAGGTTGCCATCAATCTGGCTTCGATGACCTACATGGCTGCCACCGGTTTTGCTGCTGCCGGATCAATCCGTGTTGGTTTTTTCTTCGGAAGCAAAGACTACCCGATGATGCGCAGAACCGGACTTCAGGTAACTCTGATGACTGCGTTGCTGATGGCAGGTTTCGGGTTGATGTTTATCCTGTTTAATAAGTGGCTGCCACTGATTTACACCGATGATGTTCAGGTCATTCACATTGCCTCCAATCTGCTTTTGCTTGCTGCATTATTCCAGATTTCGGATGGTGTTCAGGCGGTTGGTCTCGGGATTTTACGTGGCATTCAGGATGCAAAAGTACCAACTGCAATCACATTCATTGCCTACTGGATTTTTGGTCTGCCTGTTGGTTACTGGATGGGTTTTTCTCTCGGATGGGGTGCCTACGGCATCTGGGCCGGACTTTCTCTCGGACTTACCGTTTCGGCCTTCCTGCTAACCATGAGGTTTTTCAGATTGACGAAAAAATCAGTTTAAAGAAGAATGCTTTTTCTCCCGCAGATCACACGGATTTTCACGGAATGGAAATACGGTATTAACAGGGAGGTTCAAAATAATGGTTAATGGTCAATGATTAAGGGTCAATGAAAATACAGACTTGAGTTTTGTAACCCCAACGGGGTTAAATAATCACTAACCTAAAAGTGAAAGTGCTATTACTTTTTCTTACCCGGTTTCGAATTTGGTGCTTTTTTTCCATCTAACCCAGATCCCTTTTTTATTTTTTTAACAGTTTCCGGCGGCAGCAAATCTTCATCCCAAAGCGGACCGGCTTCCGGCTGATTTTTTAGTCGTTTTTCAGATTGTGATATCAATTTATTAATCAATGTGTTTTCGGGGATTGTTTGCTGGGCTCTTTTTAAATAAAACAGGGACTTTCTGTCGTTGCCCATCTGATGGTTGAGGTAACCCAGAACTGTCCATCGGAAACCCGGATCAGCAATTAAATCAGTCATCCTTTTGTGGCTGGTTGTTGAATCAGAAAAAAGAATGTAGTTGGCGGTTTGAATCTGATAAACCGAAATTGAACCTGCTGCATGAGAGAGAGCCAGATCAGGATCAAGTTGTTTATTTTTAAAATATTCTGAAAGTAACCGAAGGTAAGTTTTCAATCGCAGAAACTGATCACCATGGAACAAAGGAATCAGTTCTGTCATAATTTCCCGGTTCAATGAATCAAAAGAAAAACTGATATTTCCGGAGTAAGGGTACATCAGGGAGGAGAAATCAGGGGTGTGAACTGCACCCGAAAGATGTCCTATTTCATGAACCATTGTGAGTGCTTCTTCAACTGGATTCCATGCATTCATTCCCTGAAAACCCGGGTTTGCTGAAACAACTGAATGTAAGCCAAGTAGTTGTGCCAAACCAATTTTATCTCTTGATGTCCAGAATTTGCCCAAATCCGGGTCAACGGTTAACCCAAGTTTTATTTCTTTTGGATTTCCGGGTACTGCCCTTTCAAGAGCTGATAAAACATCCGGGAGTCCATTTTGGAAGGAATGATCCCATTCATAAATGCCACCCAGGACCAAACTGGTTGAGAATTGAGTTTCAAAAATATCATTGGCGAGCAATAATCTGAGCTGAATCCGCTGAACCCAATCAGGAAATCTGGCCCTGTAACTTTTATCCGGGTAAAAAGAAACCTTTATTTTATTTTTTACCGTTCGTTCAGAACCTTTTGCCGAGATAGGAAGACCATTAAAAATACCGGAAACCTGACGTGCAAGAGCAACCCATTCTGGTTCAATTTTAAACAAGTCACTGCCTTGCTTTTCCAGATATACTTGAACAGTATCAATTTTACTGCCAGATAAAACCAAGCTATCAGGATTCGTAATCCAAAGATCATATTTACCCTGAAAACTCTTGGTATGAACTCCTTTGTAGTAGGTAATAACTCCGCCTGTGACGGCACTTTCATAACTGTCTGCCGTAACAAAAACTGGATTTCGAGAAACTGAAGCCAGAACAATTGCTTCTGTTTCTGGAATCCAGGAACGCTTTTTTAGCCAGCCAAATACCACATTTCCGTCAATAAGTGTATCGCCATTTTCAACTGCAACCCGGTTTAAGTCAACAGGTGTATATCCTTTTGCAAGCAAATCCAGCTGAATACAATTCGACAACAAATTTTTAACAGTGTCAGTCTTTGAACCATTCACCCAAACGCCAACTCTATTGACCTTTTCCGGATGAAAAGATTGCATCCGGTTAACAGAGAAATTGGACGATGAACAGGACGAATAAATAATGAACAGAATGGAAAAGTTTAGGCATGCAAAAATAATTGAATTGATAACTTTTGGTTTATATTTCATATTAAAAAAAACTCGCAGGATCAGAAATAATGGTTGTCGATAATCAGCTTATTTGATCAGGTTAATAATTTAAAATTAACCAAATAACTTACCGTTTACAACTTACGGTTTGCCACCCCGATATGAATCGGGAATCTTTGCTGTGCTCGACTTACCACCCCGAAAGTGTTCGGGATCTTCGCTTTGCTCGACTTACCACTTATAACTTATCACTTTCCCGCCCCTTCCCACCTGTAGCCCAATCCATGAACGGTCACAATTCTTGCAGGAAATTTCGGGTTTTCTTCCAGTTTTTGCCGGAGCCACGACATGTGAACGTCAACGGTTCGGGTCGTTAAACTGGCATCAATTCCCCAGACTTCGGTGAGCAGTTCATCCCGGGAAATAACCTGTCCCGGGTGTTCAACCAGATATTTCAGCAGGCGGAATTCCTGAGCCGTGAGTTCAACCGGTTTTCCCGATTTCAGAATCGATCCTTTTTTAAAGTTCAGTTCAAGTTCGCCAAATTGGTAAGTATCCCCCGAAGCAGGCGGAACGTAACTTCTCCGGCGAAGCAAAACTTCCAGCCGGACCATCAATTCCATCATATCAAAAGGTTTGGTGAGGTAATCATCGGCGCCAAGTTTCAGTCCAACCACTTTATCAACCACCTGTCCACGTGCCGTAAGCATGAGAACCGGCGTTTCAATTCCCCGCTGGCGAAGATCCCGGATGATGTCAAATCCGTTTTTCTTCGGAAGCATCACATCCAGAATGAGAATATCAAACTGATTGGAAAGTGCCAGTTTAAATCCAAACTCGCCGTCAGTTGCAGATTCCACTTCAAATCCTTCGGAGGTTAACCGGTCTGTCAGGGTTAACACCAAACCCGGTTCATCTTCAACCAATAATAATCTGGGCATCAGTACTCCCCTTTCTTCAACTCGAGTGGGAATGTCACCACAAACTCTGATCCTTTTCCCGGTTCACTTTTCAATGAAATTTTTCCTTTATTTACGGTTACCAGTGACTGAACCAGACTTAACCCCAATCCGTTGCCATGAATTTGTGCTTCTGAAGCAGCTTTTCCCCGGAAGAACGGCTCAAAAATCCGGCCTTTTTCTTCATCCGGAATTCCCATCCCAAAATCACGGATGGAAACGGAAACGGATTTCCCGTCTGTCTGCATTCTCACGATCACAATTGAATGAGCATTGCTGTATTTGATTGCATTTTCAAGCAGATTTCTGAAAATTGTAAGCATTGCCTTTCGGTCTGCATAAACAACCTGATCAAACAGATAATGAGATTCCAGTTTGATGGATTTCTGCTCGGCCTGTTCAAGAATCCCGAGAACGGATTCTTCAAGTGCATCGCCAACATCAACCCGGGTAAACGTCCAGTTTTTTCTGCCGGATTGAAGTCCGGAGAAATCAAGAACCTGCTCAATCATTTCTGACAACCGTTTCCCTTCATCCCGGATCAACCGGCCATATTTCACCTGAGATTCCGGGGTTGAAACAACGCCGTCGGCCAGGTTTTCTGCTGCTGAACGGATGACCGCAAGCGGAGTTCTGAGTTCGTGCGTGATACCGGCGACGAATTCCATTTGCTGCCTGCTCTGATGCCAGGCTTTCAAACTGGCAATCAGTAAAAACCCGATACTTCCGGCCAGGAGAATTAAAATTCCGCTTCCGATAAAAAGATTTTTCATCCTGATTTCATTAACCGCTTCGGTGAGTGATCCCGAAATATGTGCTGCCTGAATCACCCAACCGGATTCAGACGTTGAGAAAGGAGTCGGTCCGTAAATATTTTCTGTTTCCGGCGTAAAGGAAAAGGAAAATGGCTTCACTGAACCCCAGTTTTCAATGGGTGCTCTCGGGGCGGGGGTTTTAACATTGACATCAACCATAACCGGAACGGCAGGCGGCGCTGGAGTGACGGCAGAAACCCTTCCAGCTGAACCCACAGAAACGGCCGCCGGAGCTTCAGGGACAGAAACAACGGTTGTCATTGTTTCATTTTGACCGGATGATTCGGGGTGACCAACCTGTATCTTTGTTTTACCTCCTGCTGAGGTCGAAAATGAAAAGGACTGGAATTTTGAAACCGCCTGTGCCCGCTCCCTAATTATTTCCATTCTTTTTGTTCTGACTGAATTTCCTGTAAGGATAATCATATCCCGGGTCCGCAAGTTGGCAACCGGCCAGGAAAGATCTGGATGTTTAACCGAATCCGTCTGAAAAAAAGTCAGATTCCTGAGTGTATCCCTGATAGAAAAGTTATAATCCAGATCGCCATCGGTGGTAAAATACTCATCTGAAAGAGAACGGATCCACGTTTTTTTAATAAACTCAGCATTTAATTGAATCACAAGCGATCGAACCTTGCTGTTCTTTTTTCCCTTCTCAAACTGATCTTCCACATTCGGATCAGGAATGACAATAAAGGCTGTGGAATCGGTTAACAGAAGTCCCTGGAAAATTGAAATGAGTATTTCATGCCCCGGAAACGATTTCAAGTCCATTTTTTTTCTGAGTTCCGAAAATGAAGCCGTCCATAACATTTTTACTTTTTTTGCGGAAACAGTATCAACAAGAAAAAGAACCGGTTCCTCTCCCTGGCGGACTTCAGTTAAATAAACAGAACCCACCAATTCAGGAAACGGGGCAGTTTCCTGATAAGTTTGCCAATCATTTAGAATGGCTGCAAGCGTATCCTGATCTTCATTCAGCGTCCCTTCAAAAGCTGAAAAAACCCGGCCGAGCTCCCGGTCGAAATCTTCACTAAACCTTTCCAGGCTGGAACGAAGATTTTTATTCAGCCGATCCATTTCAGTTTCATTCAACTGCCCGATCCATCGGTACTGAAGAAAAGAAATACTGATCAGCAGAATGATAAAAACAGCTCCCGAAATCCACATAATCAGATTCCGTTCACGGGTTCCCGACTGGTGCCGGAGGAGAGTAAAGTAATTTTTTAGTGAAGTCATTTTATTTCAGAAGTTAGAAGATAGAAGATCAGAAGTTAGAAAAATGAATACAGAAGTCAGTAGACAGGAGTCAGTTTTTTTCAATAATTTAAATTCAGATGACCAAACAGCAATTTTTGCATTTATCATTAACCATTTACCCTTAATCATTAACCATTGTGTTCCAAAGGTACCACGGTCATACGGCACCATCAACCGGAAGTGCTGATTCAAATCTGTCATTTTACATTCTTTACAAACCTTTATCCTAACCTTAACACGCCTTACGAATTATCGCCGTAAACTTGCAGGGTAAGAGTTACAAACCAAAAAAAAGGAAAAAACATGAAACTAACTACAGTCTTGCTCATTGCCCTGCTTGCCTTTTCTTCCTCCTTCGCACAGGAAAAAAGAATCAAAATCATCAAAAACGGAAATCAGCTTGAAACTGCCCTGATGGTTGAAGCCGGTGTTCTTTTTGCCGAAAAGGATGGAAAAATTGTCGTAGAAAATATATTGCCCGAAGATGTGATTCCGGCAGAAGCATCTGAAAAAGAGAAATCCCGTCCCGACATCAAAAAGGATGATGTTCTGGTTTCTGCAAACGGAGAAAAATATACTTCCGCAAAAAAACTGTCTGAGTGGTATGACGGTTTGAAATCCGGAACTGAGGTTACTCTTACTCTTGATCGTAAAGGGGAAACAAAATCTGCATCCTTCACAAAAGTTGAATCAAAAGGTAAAAAGCGGAAAATCGTTGTTCATGTGGATGATAAGGATGGTGAAACCACAATAACAGAAGGTGATGAAATGGATGGAGAAAAAGGAACCTGGAAAATCAAAGATCTGGATAAGGTTATAGAACTTGAAGGCTTTGATGAGTTGGGCGATGCTGACAGTTCTGCCACAGAAACCATCATTATTAAAAAGGTGATCAAGAAAAAGAAGAAAGAAGATCAGAAATAGAAATTTGAATTTTGGAGCAAACAAAAAACCCGGTTGATGCCGGGTTTTTTGTTTTATTTGGGTGTGGATTAACTTACCACTTATAACTTGTCACTTATCACTCGTTTTCGTTACTTTTTGAGGAGCACACCGTCATGGGTTCCGAGAAGCACTTTCAGGTTTCCTTTGTCGGTCGCAACATCAGAAGCTGATCGCTGACTGATATCCAGAATAATAGCTGTGCCCGGGAAGTTGGCAAGTGCAGCCGTCAGATCTGCAGAAGAAATTGTGTATGATCCTGAAGCTGAGGTAGTTGCAACTTCGAATAACGGTTTCGGACCTTTTCCGCCAGGACCTCCAGGACCACCCGGACCTTTGCCATCCTTAGGACCATGTCCGCCTTTCGGACCTTTTCCATCTTTTGGACCGTGTCCACCCGGACCACCACCATCAGGTTTGGTTCCTGGAGCAGGAGGTGCAGGAAGTATTCTGATCATCATGGAATCAGCAGCAGAACCTGTCCAGTTCACAGTTAAATCAGTTCCAGAAGGTAAGGTTGCCCCATTTTCAAGATTGGTCAGCGTCAGAACTCCGGCCGGAGTTACATTCAGCGTTTGAGCCGGGAAGGAATCTGTTCCTGATATTCCGATTGAAACAGGTGAACCTGCAGCATAAACAAAAGGAACTGGTCTTACGCCTTTTTCAGGTTTTGACATCGATTCATAGACCACTCCGCCTTCACGGACTTCATGCTTGGTGAACGTGATTGTTTGTCCGTTATGGGTAAGTGTCACTGTTCCGATATCCAATCCGCCACTTTTAAACGGATGCGTTTGGTTAGCTGTTCCTGAAAAAACAATCAGGCGGGCATCCAGAGCAATTGTCCCGGTTGAATCTTGAGGAATAGGTCCAATTTGGACTCCGATCAGACCGATTGCATCACCCAGATCAATCGATTGAAGTTCAGATCCGGCAACTTCACTGTTGAAGGATGCCAGCGTAGAGGTTGAAGATTCATCTGAATCTTTATTTCCTGCGATGTGATCTGAGCACGCCACGGAAGCAAGCAGAAGAATGGCAAAAGCCAGTCTTGGGATGAGAGGATTTTTTTTCATGGGGTTGTCCTTTTTTTTGTGTTCGTGTGTTTGTAATAAATTCGGTCAAATTCCAGCTGGTCTGCAAGGTCTGACAGATGAGGTCGAAAAAACTTGCAAAAATTTCTTTTTCAACGCAGAGACGCTGGGAACGCTGAGAAAATACAGGAGGGAAATTATGTTTAGGAGGATGGGCAGGATTGCGGCAATTGGTTAGTGGTTCCAACCGGGCGAATGACAGGCTTTTGGGAGGCTTAATAAAAAAATGGAATTCTAAACTCTGAAAGAGTGACAGTTGAATAGAATGGTTTTTGGCTTGTGATCACTGACGGATTACCCTGTTTTTGCAACCACAGAGTGGTGACCTGTTTGTAGAAAATTGATACGAGCAGATCTCTCTCGTCCGGCTACAATATTTTTTGGAACTGGCAAATTCGGTCACTGAGCGTGTCATCCCGAGTGATCCCGATCCCGAACGTTTTCGGGACGGGATATTATCGAGGGACGAAGTGCCGGACGAAACGGGAAATGTTCCAAGAGAAAACAGATCACCCTATCAGGGTTACAACTGCCTATTGAATTTACCGTTAACCTTATTCCTTAAACCTTAAGCCTTATTCCTTACGCCTACTGAATTCCCTACCGTCCATCTTCCCTGAAAGGTGGCCGTGGCGGACCATCTTCATGCCTGCCGGGTCCGGGTTGGCGACCGGGAGCACCAGGTCTGAACAGAATCATACCGGATAGTTTTTCAATTTCTTTTCCCGGAAGTTTTTCCTTCAGATTCAGTAAAATATCAACACCGTTTTCCGAAATGTCCTGACGGATTTTAAAATAGTTTCCAACCAAAACATTTATCGAATCCTTATTTGGATTGGACTCTGCAAAAAGAGATTCTACCTGACGTTCAATTTCCCTGAGTTTTTCATCCCGCACATCCAGCGAATCCTTGAATGAGTCAAGAGTTGCTTTGATCGTTTCCTTATCCTCATCATTCAAATCAGATAAAATCCGCAGCGGACCTCCTGGCGGGGCAAACGGAGGTTTCATTCCGCCCATCCAGTGATAGGCAAGCGTTCCAAGAAGCGCAATATTTAAAACCGTCAGAAAAAGGCCGACAGCGAGCCAGATTTTCGTTTTCATTTTGTTTCCCCTTCAAGTGTATTCAGGAAGGCGTCAAGATCAGTACCCGATTCGGTTGAAATCGTGTAGATGGCTGAACTATCAGTAGATTGTGAATTCTGTCCAAGCGTATAAAACCAATTTCCGAATAAAACGCCCGTCAGAACGGCGGCAGCAGAAAGTCCGCTTGTGAAAGAGAGTGACCAGATTTTTGCAGATGCTTTTACCGGTTTCACTTCTCCTGAAAGGATCAGTTCGGCCAGATTTGAATCTGGTTCCAGTTCAGGAACAGACGCCTGCTCAGGTTTTGCAAAAACGGTTAAAAGAAAATTCAATTCTTCACGGCAGGATGCACACGTTTCAAGATGTGCTTCAACCTGAAGCCGATCAGATTGGGTAAGCCGGTTTTCCAGTAGGGAAACCAGTAAATCACCGGGATGTTGGGTTTTCATAAAATTTCCACTTTATCAAGATGCAATAACAAACTCCTAAATATGCCCTTTCCAGGGCTTCAGTTTTTCGGCCAGCAATTTTTTTGCGCGAAAAATTCGGGTTTCAACGTTACTCAGACTGATCCCCAGCGTATCCGCAATGGCCTGATAATCAAGATCCTCATACCGGTTTAAAACCAGAGGAATCCGGAATTGAGGCGGCAAACTTCCGATCAGTTTCATAACCACCTTTTCCCGTTCACTTTTTTCAAGGTTATGATCAGGTCTGCCGGAATCGTGTGGCTGCCAGTCAGACTGACTGTCAACGGGTTCTTCACGTTCTTCGGCATCCTCATTCATCAGATCAAACCACTGATACTTCCGTTCACGGTTCAGATAGTTGTTGATGTGGTTCAGGGCAATCCGGTACAACCAGGTGAAAATGGCAGATTCCCCTTTGAAGGAATCCAGGTTTTCCCAGGCTTTCAGGAAAATATCCTGAGTGAGATCACGGGCTGTTGCTTCATCTGCCGTCATCCGGTAAGCCAAATTCAATATAGCTTTACCGTGCTGCTGGTATGCAGTGCGAAATTGTGCAGCAGATTCAGGTGATGGGTTAAGTGAACTCACAATAAACGATGGTATCCTTTCATCAACATAGGGTCTGACAAAGATGCGGAAAAAAACTTGCAAAAATCTTTTAGGAAGGAAGTAAGAAGTTAGAAGTTGGAATATAGAATAGGTAAATATTTCAATTGTCTGCTGAACTAAAATTGGAATTCAAACCTTTAAATAATAAAAAAGATCAAATTTTATTCAATTTTTCATTCAAGAATTACCTTTAAAATTGATATTTATTTCCTGAAACCGCATCCCGTTTCCATCCAATCCGGAAAAAACGTAAATTTAGTTTTTAATGGGTGCATTGTGTCACCCGTCCCCTGTCACTTGTCACAGAAAAAATATGATTCGATTTCTTACCGCCGGTGAATCTCACGGACCTGCCCTTGTTGGCATCATTGAAGGTATTCCTTCCAATCTGCCCTTAACTGCAGAAGATATTAATATTCATCTTTCCCGCCGGATGAAAGGCTATGGCCGTGGTGGCCGGATGAAAATTGAGAAGGATCAGATTGAAATTCTCTCAGGTGTGAGGTTTTCTAAAACATTCGGTGCTCCCATTACTTTCATGATCCGGAATAAGGATTGGGAAAACTGGGGTGAACGAATGAAAATTGAAGGTGATGGTGCCGGAATCGGGAAAATTTCTATTCCCCGTCCGGGACATGCAGATCTTATCGGCTATTTAAAATATCGTTTTGATGATATCCGTCCGGTAATTGACCGTTCAAGTGCCCGTGAGACCGCAACCCGCGTTGCAATGGGTTCTGTTTCCCGCCATTTTCTCAAAGCCTGCGGAATTGAAATCGGCTCACACATTGTGGCACTCGAAAAAATTGGTTATCCCGACCTGGAAGCACCATCAGAAATCCTGGAGCATCTTGTAGCACAAGGCGGTGAAGCCCTCTGGAAAAAAGCAGATGAATCTGAAGTCCGCTGTCTGGACAAATCGCTTGAAGTGAAAATGATGGCACGGATCGATGAAGCCAAAGAAGCAGGCGACACGCTTGGTGGCATCTTTGAAATTATTGTGACCGGCTTACCAGAAGGATTAGGCTCTTACGTTCAATATGACCGTAAACTGGATGCTCAACTTGCTGCGGCCATTGTTTCTATTCCGGCTGTTAAAGGCGTTGAAATTGGTTACGGATTTGCAAATGCCCAGAGACCCGGTTCCAAAGTTCATGATCCGATTATCCTGAAGGATGGGAAATTCTCCCGGAGCACGAATCGTGCCGGCGGAACTGAAGGGAGCATGACTACTGGAATGCCACTCATTATCCGTGGTGCCATGAAGCCGATTCCAACCTTAATTGATGCACTTCCATCCGTTGATCTGAAAACAATGGAACCCATCAAGGCAAGAGTCGAACGGTCTGATGTCTGTGCGCTTCCGGCAGCATCAGTTGTAGGCGAATCGGTGGTTGCGACCGTGATAGCCAATGCGCTTTTAGAAAAATTCGGTGGTGATTCCCTACAAGAAATCCTCGAACGATTACCAAAAAGATGAATTCAATGCGACCGCTAAGGCACTAAGAAATTCAATTTTTTAGTTTAACAACGAAACTTCCTTCTTAAATCAATTTTTGATTACGATCCAAAATTCTCGATTCGTAAAAAAAGAGAACATTTAGCCTTAACGAATTTTACTTATAGAAGATTGAGTTCCCTTTGTATTTAACCAAAAAATTTGAATTTGTATTCTTGGTTATTTCTTAGCGCCTTAGCGGTCTCCCTGGTTTACTTTTTCCCTATCAATGCCAGTAACAAACTGGAATCCCATTCACCCGTGGTGGCATTATAGGCCCCAAATCCCGAAGCAAATTCCCAATAAGCACAACTGAAACCGTATTTCTGACTGGTGGTTCTGACTGCCAGAGTCCAACTATACCTCGAATATAAATCCCCTTTTGAATAGGCTCCAAATTCGCCGATATGAACAGGCCGGTTATTGGCAATTGCCCAGTTTGAAAGAGTTTTAAATTCGTTTTCCAGATTTGCAGCATCATTTCCCTCAGGCCAGGCTCTTCCAACCGGCAAAACCGGCGTTACCCATTCTGCACCCTGATGCGTAAAATCAAACGGATTATAGTAGTGAATGGTTACAATCAGATTTTGATCATTCGGGAGCACGAGCTTTGTCACCCCTGATGCTCCACCCCATTCTGCAGTACCAACCAGAACTGTCCGGTTAGGATTTTCCGCTCTGATGACCGTTAAAGCTTCACCAAGATAGTCATTCCAAATGGTTGGAGTCAGCTTATCATGTGGTTCGTTGAGAATTTCAAAGTAGACTTCTTTGGGAAGATTTTTATAACGTGCTCCCAACTGTTTCCAGATTGCAAGAAACCGGGATTTGTTTGCTGCCGGATCAGTAAACAGTTCATCGTAATGATGAATATTAATAATAATGGATAATCCGTTATCCAAAGCAGCTAAAATAATTTTATCGATCCGGGTTTTTAGAAAGGATTCATTTATCGTGTAGGGTTCAGTTTTAAGTGCATGGGTTGAAAATCGTATTGGAACTCTGACGTGTGAAAATCCGGCGGCTTTAATTACCGGGAAATATTCACTTTCCTTTAAATAAAGTCCCCACTCTCCTTCGGCAGGTGCTTCAAGCATATTGCCCATGTTGATTCCGGTTTTCAGGGATTGATTTTGCACAGTCACAGAAACCGGTGATGGAATCCCGCCACGGTTGAGAGGATCTTTTTCTTCTGAAGAAGTGGTATTGGAATTACAGAAAAGGAGTAGGGGAAGGATGAAAAAAACAGGAATTTTTCTGGAAAGAGAGTGTTTCATAGGGATTATCCTTTCGATTGATTGCGGAAAGGAATAAAGGTAATCAACACTATTAGGATCGTCAACCCGGAAAGTTTATTCCTTAAAAACCACAACCCGGTTCCGACCACTTTTCTTAGCCTGATATAGAGCAGTATCTGCGAGTGAAATCAAAACATTTGGGTTGTTCTGATCAAAAGCAGGAACGATGGAAGCAAGCCCCAGACTGATGGTAACATGATCAGCATTTTCGGAATATTCATGGCGGATTTTAAGATTTGAGACCGCTGCACGCAGATTCTCTGCCATCTTTTTTGCCGGTTCAAGTGATGCACCTGAAAGTAAAACAACAAACTCTTCTCCGCCAAACCGGGCAACAAGATCACCCGGCCGGTTCCCGGTATGGGCAAGCACTGCAGAAACCTGTTTTAAACAATAATCACCTTCAAGGTGGCCATAATTATCATTGTACTTTTTAAAATGATCGATATCTATCATAATCAGTGAAACCGGGTTCCCCGTCCGTTTAGCCCGTCTCCATTCTTCATTGAGAGCTTCGTCAAAACGCCGGCGGTTGGCAAGGTTTGTGAGTCCGTCTGTCTGTGACATTTCTTCAAGCTGAAGTTGCAGACTTATTATTCGCTCACCCACCCTGATTCGTGCATGAAGTTCATCTTTATCAACGGGTTTACCAACGAAATCATCAGCCCCGGCTTCCATTCCCTCCAGATAATTTTTCCTGCCGGACATCGAACTGACAAGTATAATATAAGTATAGTTAAGTTTCTGGCTGATTCGTATTCGTTTACAAAGTTCTACACCCGAAACTTCTGGCATCAGCCAGTCACTTATAATCAGCGGAAATTGATGAGTTTGATACAATTCCCAGGCTTCACGCCCATTATCAGCAGTGAAAACTTCATGGCCGAATGACTGTACCATCAGCGACAGCAAATTTTGCATGTGGATGTCATCTTCAGCGATCAGAACCTGCATATTTTTCCCTGTGAATTTTAATCTGATCTAAAAGTACGGAACTTGCCAGATCAATTTCAACAGATCCGACTTGTCAGCCGTCACCCTTTCAGGGAGCACAGTCGAAATCAAATCAGAATTGACATTGTCAACCTGCCCCGTTATCTTCAAAAGACTTTTAACCCTTTAATCACAAAAGGATTGTTTTATGGCATTAGATGCACTCGGAATGATTGAAACCAAAGGACTTGTTGGCGCCATTGAAGCTGCTGACGCCATGGTAAAAGCTGCAAAAGTTGAATTGATTGGAAAAGAAACAATCGGCGGCGGATTTGTAACCGTAATGGTACGTGGCGATGTTGGCGCTGTAAAAGCTGCTACAGATGCCGGTGCTGCTGCTGCTGAACGTGTTGGCGAACTTGTTTCTGTTCACGTAATTCCACGTCCACATGCTGATGTTGAACTGATTCTGCCAAAACGTTCCTGATCAGTTTTGATTGACATGACAGATTCCGCTTTAGGGCTCATTGAAACAAGGGGTCTGATTGCTGCTATTGAAGCCGCTGATGCAGGATTGAAAGCTGCCAATGTTCAGTTACTTGCCCGTTACAAGGCAGATGCTGCATTGGTAACCGTTCAGTTTGTCGGCGAAGTGGCTGCAGTAAAAGCTGCCGTTGAAGCCGGAAGTCAGGCTGCTGCCAGAATCGGAACTGTCGTCAGTACTCATGTTATCGCCCGCCCCTCTCCAGAACTTTTCGCAGAACTCCAGAAACCAGATAAACGAAATCTCGTTGTTTTAGGAACAGAAAGTTCACCAGCCCATACAGACCTTACTCTTGCCGATATTGAAGCACTCCCAGTCAGAGAACTCAGAACCCTTGCCCGCAACTATGAAAAACTGCCGATTAAAGGACGTGAAATCAGCAATGCGAACAAGGAGCAATTGGTTGAGGCCTTCAAAACCATACTGAAATAGGACTGGGAATAACGCCAGAACAAGTAAGTAAAGTGAGCTGGCGATTCTCTCAAAACAACCCCAACTGTCCCGGCCGGTGCTGATCAAATAAATCCAGATTAAATGCCGGAATGGTTTCTTCCGGTAAATAACGGTCTTTTGCAAGTTTAAACTGCTGCCTGATAATTTCTGCCCACTGACCTTCACCCCGCATTCTTTTCCCGAATCTGGAATCGTTTAACTTTCCGCCATGAAGTGATTTGATCCGATTCAGAACTTTTTCTGCCCGGTCAGGAAATGTTTTCTTAATCCAGTCTTCAAATAAAACGCCAACATGTCCGTTTAATCTTACCACCTGGTACGTCACCCCACCGGCACCGTTCTCAGCCGCCAGTTTCACAATATCCATGATGTCAGTATCGTTCAGCCCGGGAATTATTGGAGCAATTAAAACCCTGACCGGAATTCCGTTTGAGCTGAGAATCTTAATGGTGTGAAGCATCCGGTTAACAGAAGAGCTTCTGGGTTCCATGACTCTTTTCAAATCTTCATCGAGGGTGTTCAAAGAAATATTTACATGAACCAAATCATTTTGGGCAAGTTGCTGAAGCAGATCCAAATCCCTCAAAATGAGACTGTTTTTCGTGATAATGCCAACCGGGTGGTGAAACTCAGCAAAGACCTCAAGACATTTCCGTGTAATCTGAAGTTTTGCCTCAGCAGGTTGATAACAATCAGTGTTGCCCGACAGAACAACAGGACTCACTTTCCATTTTGGGTTTGAAAGTGCATCTCTGAGCAAACGTGGAGCCTGGAGCTTAACCAGAATCTGGGTTTCAAATTCAAGACCGGCACCACCATCCCAATATTCATGTGAATTCCTGGCATAACAATAGATACAGCCATGTTCACATCCCTGATACGGGTTCATGCTCCAGTCCAATGGTAAATCCGGACTTTCCATTTTGTTCAGGATCGTTTTCGGTTGAACTTCAACCAGTTTCGTCTCCGGTCTGGGGAACAGAAGTTCTTCCCGTTCTGTTTGTGTGGGAAGGTCATTGACTTCAGTTTCAACTGCCCGGGAAGAAAACCGGTTTGGAATCCGGAGTTGTGCGCCCCTGCCTTTTATTTTTTTTATTGCCAGATCAGGTTTCATCTTACCACTTATAACTGTATATATATGCAGTATATCGCAACAGCTTTTTTAAATCAAGTGCTTCACCGGATTTTTTGGTTTATTTTTACATTTTATTTTTAGAGAATAAACAGATTATGCCCCGGATTTTAATACTTTTTGCCCATCCGAGACTCGAAAAATCGAGAATCAATATTCAACTGATCAAAGATATCACAACCATTCCAGGTGTGACTTTCAGAGATTTATATGAAGAATACCCGGATTTTGATGTGGATATTAAAGCTGAACAACAATTACTGCTCGAACATGATGTGATCGTTTTTCATCACCCGTTTTATTGGTACAGCGCCCCTCCCCTGATTAAACAATGGATTGACCTTGTTCTCGCTCACGGCTGGGCTTATGGTTCAGCTGGCCGGATGCTTGAAGGAAAGTTCTGGTTGCAGATTATCACCAGTGGCGGTCCGGAATCAAGCTACCAGGCAACCGGAGGAGCCAGATTCACTATCCGGGAATATTTAATCCCGTTTGAACAGACAGCAAGACTTTGTAAAATGACGTTTCTACCGCCACTCGCTATTCAGGGTACACACCGAATGACATCTGAGGAACTTGGAATTCATTCCCGCCGATACCAAAAACTCATATCGGGACTTTCAGATGGTTCAATCCGACCAGAAGATTTGACTCCGTTTTCTTATACCAAAGACTATTTTGAATCTGTGGAAGGAAAGTAGACTATGCACCACGATTCTTTCTTTTATCTTGCACTGGTTTATTTAACTGCTGCGGTTATTGCTGTTCCAATTGCAAAACGGCTGGGACTGGGTTCGGTTCTGGGTTACCTGATGGCCGGGATGTTAATTGGTCCGCATTTATTGGGTCTGATCGGTGAGGAAGGTCAGGACGTCATGCACTTTGCTGAATTCGGCGTGGTCATGATGCTTTTCGTGATCGGTCTTGAACTCGAACCCTCTTTACTCTGGCGGATGAGATCTGCCATTCTGGGTCTTGGCGGACTTCAGGTTGCAGGTACCGCCATCATCATTGGCGGACTCGCATTTCTGGCCGGACTTTCGTGGCAGGCTTCCGCAGCACTCGGAATGATACTTTCGCTGTCATCTACAGCTATTGTTCTTCAAACCCTGAATGAAAAGGGACTGATGAAAACAACTTCAGGGCAGAGCTCTTTTGCTGTTCTGCTTTTTCAGGATATTGCTGTCATCCCCATGCTGGCCATTTTTCCGCTTCTAGCCATTCAAACGGCCGGGACGGATTCTGCCTCATCACAAACCTGGGTCGGCTCTCTTCCTGCATGGCTTCAAACGGTTGTGGTCTTAGGTGCAGTTGGTCTCATCATAATCGGTGGCAGATTTATCATCCGGCCCGCATTCAGATTTATCGCCCAAACCAGACTGCTTGAATTATTTACTGCCGCAGCTCTTCTGCTTGTTATTGCAATTGCAGTTTTGATGACCACGGTCGGATTAAGTCCTGCCCTTGGCACTTTTCTGGCTGGCGTTGTTCTGGCAAACAGCGAATACCGGCATGAACTCATCAGCGACATTGAACCGTTTAAAGGGTTGTTGCTCGGATTATTTTTTATCTCTGTTGGAGCCTCAATTAATTTTACGCTGATTGTTGAAAACCCGGGTACCATTCTTATTCTTGTTTTGGGATTGATGGTGGTTAAAGGTCTTGTCTTATTTGTTCTGGGGAAAGTTTACAAAATCGGGACTGATCAGAACCTGATTTTCTCATTTTCACTTTCCCAGGTGGGCGAGTTTGCTTTTGTTTTATTCTCATTCGCTCTGCAGAATGGCATTTTTGATGCCGAACTTACCGGGAAAATGGTAGCTGTTGTTGCACTGAGCATGGCCATGACTCCGTTAATCATGACATTCAATGAAAAAGTGCTCTTGCCAAGATTTGGAACAGAAAAAACAAATGACCGTGAAGCCGACGAGATACAGGAAGACAATCCGGTAATCATTGCGGGTTTTGACCGGTTCGGAAATACAGTTGGCCGATTATTAAAAGCAAACGGAATCGGCACAACAGTTCTTGATAATGATTCTGATCGTGTGGATACACTCAGAAAACTGGGATTAAAGGTGTATTACGGTGATGCAACCCGGCATGAATTGCTCCATGCTGCCGGTGCCGGTAAAGCCAAACTGATCATCATCGCATACGAAGAATCCGAAAAAAATGAGAACCTTGTTCACCTGGTTAAAAAACACTTTCCTCATTTGCAAATCCTGGTCAGAACATCCGATCGAACGGAATCTTACCGGCTGATTGAACAGGGCGTTGATCACGTTTACCGGGAAACATTGGATACTGCTCTCCGGATGGGTGTTGATGCCATGCGGATGCTGGGAATCAGAGGATTTCATGCGCAAAGAGCTGCTAACATGTTCAGAAAGCATGATGAAAAGGTATTGAAAAATCTGAGTGCTGTCCGCAAAGATAAAAAAGTCTATTTTTCGATGGCAAAATCGGCAATAGCTGAACTTGAAGAATTAATTCAGGCTGACATGACCGATACCGATCTTGAACGGGATGCCGGCTGGGATTCTGATTCGCTTCGTGAAGAAGTCCTTGCACGGTTCCAACCCCTTCCAAAACCTGATGAACCAAAGGCGACGTCATGAACACTATTTATAACTGGCTTTGCAACCGTTTTAATCCCGCATTTTTTAGTTTTCAGCAGGGGCAGCTCAGACTGATGCAAAAGTCAGGCGGGAAAGAACTTCAGATTGGCGGGGTTTTAGCCAGATGGCTCAGCAGAGCAGCTTACACAGAAAGAAGTTCAATCCTGGCGCAAATTAAAGAACTCAGAAACGAAGCCTCCAAATCCGGACAAAAAATAAACCGCCTTGATTTTGGTGCAGGGAACCGGAATTTGGTTAAGGAAGGTGACTTTTCAAAGGCAAACGAAACCACACTGGGACAGATTGTTTCCAGAGAAACAAAACCGGACTTCTGGGCAAAGTTACTTTACCTTCTTGTTGTAGAATTCAAACCGGAAACGGTGATCGAACTCGGAACAAATGCCGGGTTTTCAACGGCAACACTTGCTGCAGGTTTGAAATACAATCAGAAGGGTACCCTGATTTCTCTGGAAGGCGATCCGTCTCTGGCGGAAATCGCACGTAAAAATCTGGCGGAACTCAGATTAGACCGCGTTGAAGTCATTACCGGACTTTTCTCGGATACACTTCCGGGAGCACTGCAAAAACTCAAATCACTTCAGTTTGCCTACATCGACGGACATCATGATGAATTGGCAACAGAAACCTATTTTGAACAAATCCTTACTCATTGTGAACCGGGTTCGATCATTATTGCGGATGATATTTCCTGGTCGGATGGAATGAAAAGAGTCTGGAGCAAAATCAAAACTCACCGGCAGGTGGCGGTTTCAATTGATTTAAAGTCAATCGGGATTGTGATTACCGGGAAACCTGGAGTGAAGCAAAATCACTATTCGTTTTTTCTGATATGAAGTGGGGTGGAATTCAGGCGTAAGGTGTAAGGATTAAGGTTAAAGCTTTTTGTAAAACGCGGTCACTGAGCGGAGTCGAAGTGCCCGTGTTTTCTCCTTTATCCATAAGGCTTACAACATACCACTGACCACTTATAACTTATAACTTGTAACTGATTCCTCATCCACCCTTGTACGTCTTCTTCCGGTTTGAAATGTAATCTTCAAACAAAAAATCACCCAGTTTATTAAGGGAAGAAAAGTAAGCACGTCCCTGGTTGATTTTAGTCAGATCACGTACAAAATCCTGAAGAATTGCATCACGGGCAATCATAAACGTGGTGATGGAAATTCCTTCACGACGGCAGATTTCAGCTTCATCCAGTGTCCGGTTTAATATTTTCGGATCCATCCCAAACGAGTTTTTATACAACTTTCCGCCTTCTCTGATGCACGACGGTTTTCCGTCTGTAATCATAAAAATTTGTTTGTTGGTCGTATTTTTCTTTCTAAGAATATGCCGGGCGAGCTGAAGTCCTTCCTTCGTGTTGGTGTGATAAGGTCCGACCGCCAGATACGGCAAATCCTTCACAGAAACTTCCCAGGCTTCATCGCCGAAAGCCAGAATATTCAGGCTGTCATTCGGATATTTGGTCATGATCAGCTCTGAAAGTCCCATCGCCACCTTTTTTGCAGGGGTGATCCGGTCTTCACCATATAAAATCATCGAGTGGCTCAGGTCAATCATGATTACCGTTGCCTGACTCGTGAAAAACTGGGTATCGTAAACTTCCATATCTTTTTCCTGAAGCTGGAAGTTATCAATGCCGTGATTCAGATGGGCGTTGTAAATCGTGCGGGTCACATCAAGCAAATCGGTGGTGTCACCAAACTGAAAAGGGCGGTTATCGGTGGTTTGTTCATCTCCGGATCCGGTAAAATTGGTGCGGTGATTCCCGGTTACCGACCGTTTCATACTCGAAAAGATTTCTTCAAAAGCACGGGATCTGATATACCGTTCCATCTTGGATGAAATCTGAAATTTCTGTCCGGGTTGATCTTTCAGGTAGCCATGAGTTTTGAGATCTTTCTTAAAATCATCAAAAGTATAGTCCTGATCGAACATTTTGTGCTTTTTATTAAGCTGCCTCATCCAGTCAAGTGCTTCATCTGCATCACCATTGGTGTACTGAAGCAACTGTGAAAAGATGTTGAGGATTTGTTCGAACCGGTCTTCGCCGGTGATTATATGGGGAATAAATTCCCGGTATCTGAGTCCATTCATGAAGCGGATAACAATCCTTTTTCTGATTTTGTTCGGCTGTGGAAAATATTTCTTCTTCACCGGTGATTTCTTAAAAGAGAACTTTTTTCCGAACTTAGCAGATATGAAACTGAAGACCCCACTTTTATCTCTTTTATTTCTGGCTTTACTGCTGGCTTCCTGCTCAAAAAAGGAAGAACCAAAACCTGACGAAAACCAACCGCCAGACACCTCTGTTTTATCTACTGAATCCGGTAAACAGGCCGTTCTGGCACTCTTCCGCCAAAATTATCTGAAGCTGCAGATGGATTCTGTATTTGCCCTTTTAAAATCAGTACCAGAAGCCAAACAAACTGATTTGTATTTATCAAGCGTAAAAACAGAAGAAAAAACAGCCAAGCTGCTCAGAAGTTTTGCATTTAAAAGCTTCAATCAGATTTCAGTCAATTCTTCAACCGGTTCTGGTTTGAGAACGATATATTTTCCGGATTTACCGGCCGAAATTCCCGGAAACCCAAAACCTTATCCGGTTGGAACGGTGCTGATTTGTGAAAACCGTGACCCGGAAACCAGTCACACCATCAATTACGAAGTCATGGTGAAATCGGAATCCGGCTGGGACTTTTTTCTTTATGATTTCGGATTTAATCTGATGACGAATGGCATGTACTATCAATATCCGAAAGATTGTATATCCTGTCATTACGGTGCCGGAAATCAGGATCCGTTTTACCGGTTTGTTCAGTATCTGAATCAGAAAAACCCGATCACCAAACAGGAAATCAGATATGATCACCTGATTTCTTCAGAAAAACTGGATGAATTCAGAGAAATCCCCAAACAGGATGGGGTATTCGGGCCATACCTCAAACTGTCAAAATCCAAATAAATTCGTTTAACCACAGAGTTGCACAGAGAATTACAAAATGGAGTATCACAGAGTTTTTTTAAAATAAAAAATAACTTCTCAGTGTAACTCCCTGCAATTAAACTCCTTTATTTCTCTGTGTTTAACTTATTCAAATTCAAGGTTTTTAAAATGATTAAAGTTTTCCTTTTCACTTTTCTTTTCGTTCCGGTTCTAGCCTCTGCACAGACCATCAAACTGTCGGTTACCCTGCCTGAACCTGCTATAGAAAATCTTTTTCAATCCGTTCTATCTGAAAAAATAAAAAAACTGAATTCTGATGATTTGAAAATTTCGGAAGGAACTGCTGATTGGACTTCGGGCAAATTGACAACAAATAATGCCGTTTCTTATTCGGCAAATACCGGATTTCTTGGAATGAAAGTCTCAGTTTCAGGGAATCTGGCCATTACCTTTTCTTTTACCTACGACGGAACCCAGTTAACCGTAAAACGGGAAAATGTAGCCTTTAAAAATTCCAGTTCCGGACTTTCCTTATTTGATGGAATCATCAGTTCCGTTGCCGAAAAACAGTTGCCTGAATTTTTTACCCTTCCCAAATCCACCATTGAAAAGAATCTGGAAGGACTGGCAAAATCTGCGAAATTGTATGATCTGACGATGAACCTAAAATCGTTAAACTTAACTTCTCTTTCCTTTCAGGAAGCGGGAATGAAAGCAGAACTTGAGCTTAACGCCCAATTATTTACAGCAGATTTGAACCCTGCAGCTTTTCAGGAAGCCGGACTTCTGCTCAGCAGGAACTGGATGGCGGTTCAGCTTTCCCGTGCACTTCAGAGAAATGAGAAGCTGAAAACCAAATCAGCACAAGTCATTTTGTCCCCCGAAAGATGGACATTGCAAACCCGTGCAGAATATGGATTCAGGTGGTTTTGGTTATTCAAGGATACTTTTGAACGGACCGTTATTGTCAACACTTTTCCTGAACTGAAGGAGGGTGACATCCGGTTCACAAAATCAAAAGTTGAAGTTTTTGATGACTATCCCGGTGAGTTCAGTATGACGAACTGGTATGTCCGGGGAAAAGTTGAAGATGAAATTGAAAAACTGAAGGGATTAAAAAACTGGATTCCGAAACAGACTTCAGTTAATTATTCGGGACTTGCAGGATGGGTGACTGTCAACAGTTTGACGTTTACACACGCTGAAACGACTTCAGATGCAGTCGTTTTAGGGTTTTACCTTGAACTAAATATCAGTTTTAATCCTTAAGGCAGGAAAGCACTTTTTCTCTCAGTTCCTGATTTGATGAAATGGCATTGGGTCCATAAATCGTGTCATTTCCGTTCCAGTCAGTGAAAAATCCGCCGGCTTCCTTCAAAATAATTCCAAACGGAGCACAATCCCACGGATTCATAAACGGATCAAGGGCAATTTCAGCACGACCGGTTGCCACCATGGCATGACCATAAGCATCTCCCCACGTCCGGTGAAAACGACAACTGTCCAAAATCGGTTTAAAGGTTTTCCAGGCTTCTCTTTTTTCAAAATCTCTGAAATCAGTAACCATGATTCTGGCTTTAGAGATTTCTGAAACCGATCCAACTTTAGCCGGCTTTTTATTGTACCAGGCGCCAAGTCCTTTTCCTGCATAAACCATTTCATTCAGAGCTGGAAAATTGGCAATCCCGACAATGATTTCACCTTCATATTCCAGTCCGACCAGGTTCGAATAAAACGGCACACCGGCGATGAAGCTTTTTGTTCCGTCAATCGGATCGATAATCCATTTGTAAGGACTTGAGGTAACTTTATCACTGTACTCTTCCCCGATAATCTGATGATCAGGAAAACGGGACTGAATTGCGTTACGGATAAACTGTTCAGCTTCTTTATCAGCTATCGTTACAGGAGAAGCATCAGATTTGGTTTCAACGGCAAGATCAGTCTGGTAATAATCAAGAGTTCCTCTTCCGGCAGCTTCTGTGATTGAAATTGCGAAATCGAGCAAGTCAGAAATGGAAGGAGTCATGGGGATAATTTTTAATTATGAATTTTGAATGAAAACTTTACCGCAGAGGCGCCGAACACGCAGAGAAATACAAAATCCCACCGCTACTGTCTACTACCTATGGTTGCTGAGCCTGTCGAAGCACTACCTACTGTCTACCAGTTATTTCCCCGTCAACATCATCAAATCATCCAGTTTCAGTGGTTGTTCTGCGAAAAAGGGTTCTGCGTACCTGCATCCACCCTGAAATCCGTAAAACTGAACACGTGCAACGAGACTTTCTGCAAATTCGGGTTTTGAAATCCACGTTTCTTTATCATCTGAAACATGACCCGGAACAAAAAACTGAGATTTGTAAGCCTGAAAAGCTTTTTGGCGAACCTCAAATTCAGCCGTGATATCCACAATCACATTAGGCATAAACGGTTCGGCCAGCATATAATACAAATATTGTTTGGGTCTGTGTGCCGGAAGTTCAGAAGTTGGCGTGCCGGTCGGCCATTTTTCCGTTCCGGCGTAATAAATACATTCCTTTACCAGCTTTGAAGCATTCACATGATCTGGATGACGATCTGAAAAATAAGGAAGGATGACCAGTTCAGGACGATACTTCCGGATCATGGTAATCACTTTGGCTTTATTTTCACGGCTGTTATCAATATGTCCGTCAGAAATACCACAATTATCCCGGACGGCAATGCCCAGAATTTTAGCAGCATTTTCTGCTTCCTGTTTTCTTGTTGCTTCATCACCCCGGGTTCCAAGTTCGCCACGGGTCAGGTCAATAATTCCAACCTGATACCCTTGTTTCACCAGTTTATGAACCGTTCCGCCGCAACCCAACTCCACATCATCCGGATGGGCACCAAAAAAGAGAACATCACATTTCATTTTAAATCCTTAAAATACAGAAGTTAGAAGTCAGAAGTCGTAGTGCAACGAAGTGTCGGTCAATGACCGGATTATTGCCTCAAATCACTTACCACCCCGAAGCTAGTTCGGGATCTTCGCTTTGCTCGACTTGTAACTTATCACTTATAGCTTATTCTTCCGCCATTCTGTCACGGTATCCGGTTAAAGTGGCACGATTTTTTTTGGTACCGTATTTGCATTTCAGTTACGGCACCCGTTTTCAGTTTTATTCAGTTAAAGGTGTAAAGGTAACGAAATCACGAATCATTATCATCCGTACTGAAGCTGAAAGACAAAACACCTCCGGTTACAGCAGGGATGACATTCAGAAAGATTATCATGAAAAAAAAGCAAATTAAAATTCTGCCAATTCTTCCGTTGCGGAATACGGTTATTTTCCCCGGGGTTATCATTCCCATTACCATCGGACGCACAAAATCACAAAAACTGATTGAAGAAGTGCTGAAATCTGATAAAATCATGGGCGTTGTCACCCAAAAAGATGCAAAAACGGAAGAACCTGTTTCAAATGACCTCTACCGGGTCGGAACCGTTGTCAACATCCTCAAACTGCTCAAGCTACCTGACGGTTCTCAGTCCATCGTTATTCAGGGTTCAGACCGGTTTCATATTGATGCTTTTCATGAGTCGGATCCGTTTTTTAAGGCCGAAGTCGAAATCCTGACTGAAGACGGCATTGATAAAATGGAATCTGATGCACTGATGCTTTCGCTTAAGCATTTATCAAACCAACTCATCGAATTGAATCCGAATATCCCAAATGAAACAAAAATTGCAATCGAAAATATCGATACGCTTTCTGCTTTGCTTTATTTCATTGCGTCAAATCTTCCTGTTTCGCAAAACCTTAAACAGGAACTGCTTGAAACCAACTCTCTGAAAGATTTATCGGATAAAATTTTAGCTCACATCCAAATGGAACTGAGCACACTTGAACTTTCTTCTGAAATTCAGCACAAGGTAAAAGTTGATATGGAAAAAGCTCAGAAGGAATTTTACCTGCGTCAGCAATTAAAGGCTATTCAGCAGGAATTGGGAGAATCTGATTCTGCCGATGCCGATGTTGAAGAACTGAAAAAGCGTGGAAAAGAGAAAAAGTGGCCGAAAGAAATCCAGGATGTTTTTGATCACGAAATCAAAAAACTTGCCAGACAAAATCCGGCAGCTGCAGATTATTCAGTCACCAGAAATTATATCGACTGGTTGCTTGATCTGCCCTGGCACGAATTCACTGCAGACATCCTCGATCTGAAAAAGGCCGAAAAAATTCTGAACGAAGATCATTACGATCTTGAAAAAGTGAAGAAGAGAATTCTCGAATATCTGGCCGTATTGAAACTGAAAAAAGACATGAAAGGTCCGATTCTGTGCTTTTACGGACCTCCGGGAGTTGGAAAAACCTCGCTTGGACAGTCAATCGCCCGTGCGCTTGGCCGTAATTTTGTCCGGATTTCACTGGGCGGCGTTCGTGATGAAGCTGAAATCAGAGGTCACCGCCGTACTTATGTAGGTGCACTTCCTGGCCGGATTCTTCAGGGGATGAAAAAAGCAAAATCAGACAATCCCGTTTTTATGCTGGATGAAATTGATAAGCTTGGAATGGATTTCCGTGGCGATCCGTCATCTGCCCTGCTTGAAGTTTTGGATCCGGAACAGAATCACTCTTTTTCTGATCATTACCTTGAAGTTTCCTATGATCTCAGCAAAGTTATTTTCATTGCTACCGCAAACAGTCTGGAAAATATTCCGGGACCGCTTCGTGACCGGATGGAAATTATAGAACTGTCGAGCTACACTGAAATTGACAAACTTCAGATTGCCCGTCAATATCTCATTCCCCGTCAGGTAAAAGAACACGGACTTGAAGTTGATGATGTGACCATTCCGGAAGAAACACTTAAAAAAGTGATTGAATCTTACACCCGTGAAGCTGGAGTAAGAAGTCTGGAAAGAACTATTGGTGCAGTTTGCCGGAATGTTGCCAAAGACAAAGCCGTGGGTAAAAAGACGAAAAAGGAAATCAAGCCGGAACAGCTTGAAACCATTTTGGGTCCAGAAAAATATTTCAGCGATGTAGCTGAGCAAACCGAAATGCCGGGTGTTGCAACCGGTATGGCATGGACCCCGGTTGGCGGAGATATTCTTTTCATCGAGGCGAATATTATGCCCGGCAGCGGTAAACTCACGCTTACCGGACAGTTGGGTGATGTGATGAAAGAATCCGTTCAGGCAGCGATCACCTTTGCAAAAGCCAATGCGCACGACCTGAATATTGATCAGAAATTCTTCACTCATTTCGATCTGCACATTCACGTACCGGCCGGGGCTATTCCGAAAGATGGTCCTTCTGCAGGTGTGGCCATGCTAAGTGCCATTACCTCGATCTTTACTCAGAGGAAAATCCGTTCCGGATTAAGTATGACCGGTGAAATCACCTTGCGGGGTCTTGTTCTTCCGGTTGGCGGAATCAAGGAAAAAGTTCTGGCAGCAAAACGTGCCGGGATCAGGGAAATTATCCTTCCGGAAAGAAACCAGAAAGACATTAAGGATATGACCAAAGAAGCAGTTTCAGGACTCAAAATCCATTATGTAAAACGGATGCGTGAAGTTCTTGACCTGGCTTTGGATAAAAAGCCTGTTCAGAACCCTGCCAAATTATTGGAACGGGTTGATAAGGAAGAGAAAAAGTAGGGATTTTGAAATATGTAGAGACAAGGCATTGCCTTGTCTCTATCACAAATCGAATATTAGGTCTTTTTATATTTTAATACCATTGACTATCCTCTTCTTCTTTCCTACTTTACAACCGGAAGGTTATGTTTAAAAAATCATAACTTCCGGTTTGTCTTCGAATTCAACCTTTGTTGTTCAACAAACCTCCTTCGAGATACCATTTGGCATCCCCTTTTACCTCCACCGTTTCATAGAAACGGGGACGTTTTGGGTATCTGATGCACCATTGAAACCGTCATGGATACCCAGATTTCTCACACCAGAGAAAAGGAAAAACCATGAAAACCACCTTTACTTTTTCACTGCTTACAATCAGCTTATTTATGTTGGGTTTATCTGCTCAGGCGCAGGTGACAAACCTGAAAATAAACGGCTACACCTCAAATTTTATCCTTCCTGAAGAAAGCGGCATCATGTGGGAATTTGATATTCCTGTTGGTGAATCTGCCTTTTCTGAAGCCTGGCTCGATCTGAACGCAAATGGTATTATTGATCCGGGTATTGATAAAGACCTGTTTCATGGCGGATTTTACCAAACCGATGGAGATCCGGAAGGAGAGGACGGTCCCCCAGATATGGATGGAATTGCAAATGGCCATTTTACTTTTGCTTTTCCCGATATGCACTTTGCACCCGGTGCCTATATCTTTCGCTTCACACACAACGGAGTCGGACCTGTACTTGCTGGTAATGTAACTCCGCTTGCTTCACCGGCTTATACGATTTCAGGAAAATTGAATGTAATCGGCGGCGTATCACCACAAAATATTGCTGTTTATGCAACCCTGGGTGAGGACACGCAATGGGGTGGCTTAACTGATGCATCGGGTAATTACATGATCCGGATGAATGAGAGTGCTTCCGGACAGACTTTTTCGGTTAGTATTCAGGAAGAGATGAGTCCTTATAGTATTTCCCCGAAGGAAACCAATCTGCTCATGAACCAGAGTTATACCGGTATTAACTTTTCTCTGATTGAACCGGATGCCAAAGTCGTTGGATTCTTAACCGGAAGTGACGGCCATATTTTTGCCAATGTCGAAGTTGGAATTCAACCCAAATATGGAGGGCGTGATAAACGAACCCTGACCGATGAATTTGGATTTTACCAATTTGGTTTTTCCGCAGATGAAATCAATTCTGAACCTATCTGGCGGGTTGAAGCAAAAGAGGAAGGTGTTGCACCCACTTATTTTCCGCCAAGAACCCTGGTTTCGATTCATGATGGTGACAGCCTTCGAGTTGACCTGACGGCAATAAAAAGTAATGCAACTATCTCGGGAAAAGTTCTGGTTGACGGACTTCCACCTGCCGGCAAAACTTACCGGATTTTTGCCTATGCACAGGTTGGTGAAAATGATGCAGGACAAACGGAAACCTTATCCGATCCGATCACAGGTAATTTTACACTTCATGTGGTGACCAATTATTCAAGTTACGGACTCGGAATAAACGATCTTCCTGATGGATTTGGCTTTGATTGGTTGAATACAGAACCTGGTGCATCTGGCCTGATCATGAAAATTGAAACTGTTTCCTGGCTGCCACAGGAAAGCAATACAAACCAAAATCTGAATGCAGTGACCTCAGTTGGTTCAAAAACCGCCTGGATTGCAGGTGATGGCGGAACGATGCTGGCCACCACAGATGGAGGCAAAACCTGGAACAAACAAACCACAAATACTTCCGCAACTATCAATTCAGTTTTCTTTGCCAATGCAACAACCGGCTGGTTCGTGGCAAATGGCGGAATAATAAAAAAGACCACAGACGGCGGTTCAACCTGGGTCTCCCAAAATTCGACAACCTCCTATAATCTTTATTCCGTTCTTTTCGCAGAAGGAACTGATCAAATCGGATGGGCTGCCGGCGGAAATGACATGGGAAATTCCGTAATCCTGAAAACCACCAATGGCGGTACAAACTGGAACCCACAAACCAGCCCTGTCGGCGGTAAAGTTTCCTCACTGACCATGATGAATAAAGATTACCTCTGGGCACAAGCGGGCGGTACAGTCATCTGGACTGCAAATGGCGGAGCAAACTGGTTCAGCGTTAGCGGAAATGGACTGGGATGGGGGATTATTTCCGTCAGAGCAGCAAATTGGAATTCAATCTGGGCAATTGGCCAGAATTCAGGCGTTTATCATTCAACTGATGCCGGAAACAACTGGACGTTTACTGGTACCAATGGTTGTGGATTCTTTAACGGTGGTGCTTTAACAAGTGCAAACCTTGAAAATGCCTGGGTTGCCGGTTCTTGCGGGCAAATTCTTCGCACACTTAATGGTGGCCAATCCTGGGACAAACAGCTCATTCCGAATGATTATAACAATACAACCTTCCGTGCCATTCACTTTACTTCACCGAATTACGGTTGGGCTGTGGGGGATAACGGAACCATTCTTGCAACCAACAATGGCGGAAGTAAAATTCGTCCATCTGACTGGGGCAGAACCACATCACCCACAAAGATGAGTTTGTTTTCTGTAAAAGCTGTAACCAGGAATGTGGTTTGGGCCGCCGGCGACAGCGGAACCGTTTTGCTTACTGTAAATGCCGGGGAAACCTGGAATTCGGTTGGTGGCGGGACAATTGGCAAAGCTCGGATTTATGCCATCGAAGCAATTAGTGCTTCCACTGCTTTTGTTGCGGTTGGTGAAGGTGGTGGTGAAAATGGTAATCTCTACCGTACAACAAACGGCGGTGCCGACTGGTCCCTCGTTTACTCCCAACCTAATGGATGGCTGGGTGCTATCAAAATGTTTGACGCAATGAATGGGATTGCCGGTGGGGATCCGGTTGGCGGAAAATGGACGATTCTCAAAACGTCTGATGGTGGAGCAACCTGGGCACGGATTCCGAATGAACCGTTGCAAGCAGGGACAGAATCCGGCATCAACAATGCCATGGCGGTTGTCGGAAATCATATCTGGTTTGGAAATGGTGGTAATGGTGGCGACGGCAAAACCATCTATCGTTCAGATGATGGAGGATTAACCTGGGACACGACCAGAGTTAAGACCTATATTGAGAGCATCAGCTTCAGTGATGAAAACAATGGGATCATTACGAACCGGTCAGGAGATCACTCAATGACTTCAGACGGCGGTAAAACCTGGACACAGCCCAATTGGTTCGGTCCCGGACAATCAAGAGCAGGCGGAAGCTGTTTCGCAATCGGCAATCAACTTTACATTGCTGCCGGCGGATATGTCTATAAAAGTACTAACAAAGGTGCAACCTGGACTTCTACTTTTTCAGGCGGATTGAATTCCGGATGTCTGAGTTTTGTTTCTGACCCGACCGGAACTGTCGGGTATGGTGTTGGCGGTGGCGGATGGATTGTAACCATTGGCGGTTTCCGGGTTGGCGTAGAAGAAGAACTGGTGAAACCCGATCAGTTTGCCCTATTCCAGAATTACCCGAATCCGTTTAACCCGGAAACGACCATTTCGTTTACACTTCCGTTTTCATCGTTGGTAACTTTGAAAATTTATGATGTATTAGGAAGGGAAGTTTCAACCGTTTTCTCAGGTCAGCTTTCGTCAGGGAAACAATCTCTGCACTGGAACGCCTCGGGTTTGTCGAGCGGGATTTATTTCTACCGGCTTGAAGCCGCCGGAAAGTCCCAAACGAAGAAACTGGTGCTGCTGAGGTAAAAGCAGGGGGAACGAGAAAGGTTAAATTGTAAAGGTTGAAGGCTAAATGAAATACAAGTTTCTTTTTCCGTGCCTACTGTTTCTTCTTTTAACCCGTGTCATGAAATGACTTGGGTGTGGTGAAAAACAGCTGTCAAATAATAAAAAGGGCGACCAATGGTCGCCCTTTTTATTCTGAATTTCTTAACATGCGGAGACGTGATAAATCACGTCTCTACAAAATGCTGAATTTCAAAAAAATACAGAGACACCCCAGTGGGATGTCTCTAGGAAATTCGAATTCCAAATTAAAATATCCCCCCGCTCTGCGCCCTTTGCGCCTCTGCTGTCTCCCTATCCCCTTATTTCAGCAATTGCAATTTACCGGTTTTAACCTTTTCACCAATCTCTACCCGGTAGAAATACGTGCCTGAGGCCAGGGTTTTACCATCAAACGCATAAGTGTGAACACCGGCGCCCAGATCGGCCTTTCCGAAATCGGAAACCAATTGTCCCAGAATATTGAACACCATCACTTTAACACTTGCGGGTGCTTCAAGCGAAACTGAAATACTGGTGTTCGGGTTAAACGGATTCGGATAGACAGAAACGCCATTCTCCAGTTTTTTCAGCTTCACGGCATCTGCAGTTTCTTCTTCGTTTTTGGTCAGGCTGGTTCCGTTGAAATCATAAATTTCATAACCCCATGAAGAAGCAACCGGGAATCCCAGTCTTAAAACAAGCACATCACCATCCTGAACATCTTCAAAACTGTTGATGCTGAGTTCATCCCACAATGAAGCAGAATACGACCGCACAGAAACGCCATTTCTGATCAGATCAATGGCCAAAGCCGTTTTAATCGAATCCGGCTGACGGACGATAATCGTATTCTGATCAGGAGCAATCAGTTTCACCGCACAGAGTGAAGAACCGTTTTCGAGGGAATCTACAGGTTCAACCAAAGCACCGGCGAAATCAAGAATTGCCGTTTTAGACTGACCGCTTAGAGTTACATAATTTCTTACCGATCGGACATCTGCGTAAAGAACAGATTCACCTTTGTTGAGAACACCTGAACCGGAATAAACAACCAGACTGGCAGGTGAAGTGTTTGTTTTTACAAATACAGATTTACGGTCATTTGCTCCAACCTGTTCACGGGCAAAGATCCCGCCTACATTTGAACCGATTTGGGTTATGGAAGCTCCACCAGTTGCTTTATACCAGCTTGTTCCCTGTTTGAAGTTGACTTCATAAATGGGCGCGCCGTAGTTCGACGTGTTTTGAACCATCAGAACTGAGTTTTCAGCATTGGTATATACCTTATCCAATGTTGGCTGAGAATTGCCTAAATAGGTTCCTTTTTGATAAATATTCGTGTTTACCAAATAATTGTTTATGGCATTTGCTGTTAATGTGTAGCTCGCACTTGTTGCGTTTACTGCTCCCGAAAGACTGAGATATGAATAATCGTTTAAAGGGAGGGGAAGTAATGCTGAAGTACTTGTTTTTAAATTGTATTCTACAATCCGGGTACCACTTGCATAACCTGTAGAGATATAATACAGCTTTTCGAGTTCTGGTTGACCATATGCAGCCGGATAATAGATTAAGACAGGGTAACTGGTTGTTTTTCCAGAAGCAATGTCAGACGGCAATCCAAGAATGCAGTCCCGGATGTCTGAACTGGTTGAGGCATTTAAATGTCCCAGAGCAAGGCCGTTTGCCCAGTACTGGAAATTCGGGGAAATATTGTAGGCAAAGGTAATTTCACCACTTGGTTTTGCAATAACCGAAACTCTGGTATCCTTAGAACCATAGGGTGTTGGCGTTGGTGCCTGCATTTGAACTTTACGAATAAAGGATGGGATATTAATTGCTGGTCCTGAATAACTAACTGGAGCCCATCCCTTCTGAATATTTCCGTTGGCAGTCAGATTCAAGGTTATTGTTGCAAAAACTAAAAAGCCATTTGCGGCAGGATCAGTGGCATCCACTTCGGTCCAGCCAACAACAACCCTCGCAGGATCAGAAGGAGAATTTTTCACAACATTGCTAAGGGTTGGGTTAATCCCGTAACCGTAGGTAAAACTACCACTTCCCGGTCCAATGTTTTCATCTTTGCTCCAGGTAACGCCATTATCAGTTGAAAGTGTCATCCAGATTTTATTCATACTCTCGTATACCATTAACCAGGTATTGCCATCTTTAACCACACGGCGTTGATTGGTGGCAATGGGGCTGCCGGCAGAATTTGAACGGAGGTGGCCTTTGTAATTTGCTGTAACCATTGCATTATTTGAATTAAAAACAACGGGTTGTTCTTCACCGGAACTCCAATTTGACAAACTGGCACCTTCCAGCCACCAATTTTGAAAATAGGCGACCTGACCTGAGAAATTTTCATTTGCGTTAGCCTTTAACTTGTAATAGGGCTTTCCTGTTTCAATAGGTAAGTTTAAAAATACACCCTTATATGGGCTTGAGACACCTAAATTCCCTTGCCCAGAGGAAATATTTTTGAATTCCGCACCCGCCATTCCCCGGTTTCTGAGTGAATAATTTGTAACAGGATCTGGAAAATCAATTAGCCATGGATCCTTAAATTGAACATTTCCAGTGGGTAATTCAACATTATCCAGATTTACTATCAGGGATGCAGTGTAAATATCCGACAAGAAAGATGTCAGTGATGATAATTGATAGGTTCCATAAAAAGAATGGTGGTTCAAAACATCACTTTGCACGACACTGTTTTGATACCATTGTTTGTATTTGTAACCATTGATTACATTTTGTTCCCCTCTGAAAATATGATCCCGCCCCAGAGCAAGATTTACTGGTTTGCCTAAATTTACAGCGGAAAAATCTGGGTCAAGCCATTGGTGAACTGTTCCAATTTGTACACCACCGGGGTTAACTTGATTAATTACAACAGGGACTGCTATATCTTCAGGGTCTGCTGGCTGGTTTTGGGCATAAGCAGTGACGAAAAAAAATAAAAGGTAGCAAAAAATCGAGATTCCACGTTTTACAATATTCATATAATTCCTCTTTTGTTTAAAATATTATCAATTTTGATTGTAAGTTTTGTTTGAAAATATTGGGCCTCCTTTTTCCATTTATTTGATCCGTTTTCCTCTGATGATGATTGCCCTTGGCATTGAATTCACCTCACTACCCATCATCAAAACCAGATCATCTCGTACAATTACTCTTGAAATATCTATTTGGTTAAGATTCAGATCCTGTTTTAAATCCTTCCAGGTTGACCCGTTGTAGTGCAGAACGTGACCGTCTATCTGAAGAAGAAAAAAATCATTTTTTGACCAGCCTCCTATTTCAGCAGAGTACCAATTATTTGCTGGAAAATCGGTCTTTTGTTTCCAGTTCGGATCGGAAAGGACACCTTTACTATAAACCCCGTCACCGGCAATCAGGTAAGGTCCGCCACCGGAAAACCAAATTGATCTCTTTGAGAAATTGTCCAGTCCGGTGACATTTAGTTCAATAACCCCAGTTGGATTGACCTTGAACAGTTTCGTACCATCCATGTGCGACATATCAGTTGAAGCCAGTGCTAGAAGTTCATATTCTCTTGTATTTGGATTATAGTCCCCATGCATGTCAACTATATCCAGGTTGGTGGTTGTAGGAATTTGTGTAAGGACATTTCCATCAAAATGACTTAAACCTCCTTGAACACCATAGATATAAAGATTGCTTTCATCGTTCCCAAATATTTTTCCAAAACCAAAATGATCCCATTTGTCAGAAGCAATTTGCTTCCATTGATCACTTTCTTTTTTTAATAATACCAAGCCGGTTGAAATAAAAAGATTGCCTGATAGTGTATAGGTGATATCCGAAATAGAAACAGGTGCTTTTATATCGTCATTGTCAGGAAAAATTTTTGCTCTTACAATTTCAGCTACCCACTTTTTTCCATCCCAATGAGCGACGCCGTGGGTGATTTTATTGTTATAACTTGGAACATCCGGATAAATCTCGCCGGCAACCCAAATATCATTTTCATTAATTATTACACCACCGTTGATAAAGCTGCTTCGATACCCAATGGTATCAATATCCCACACAAAATTATGACTTGTTGTATCAGACCCCGGGTTGTCTTTGGGTTCGGTGGGGGAATTACAGGAAAGTCCGGTAAAAAATAGTACGGGAAGACATAAAGTAAGAATAAATTTAATTTTCATGGGAATTTTCGGGATTGAGTATTGTCTTAATTTTTATTTACCAAAGCTATCAGAATATTTCACCAATTGCAATATCTACCCCCCCCCATTGTTACAATTATTTACATACGTTAATAAAGAAGGCCTGATTATGTGATATTTTCCACTGGGGGGGCCGCTGTTCGGGGTACTGCCTGCCCAGTCCCGAGAAACGGGATCGGGGTTTTACGGAGAAACAACGGTGATTTTCTGCCACTTTTTCAATTTGCTTTTTATACCTTTTGTATAAGGTTAGTTCGGCGGTCTTTCGCTGTGGAATTGGTGTGGAAAATGGGAAATTTCAACCCCGTCCGGGGTTGTTAGGTTTGTTCATTGTTTTTCCACCGGGTTTCACCCGGCATTTCGACAAGCTCAATAACCAGGCTATTCATGTTAAATCCCTTTCGGGATTTGATTTCCATTAACCCCGTCTAAAGCCGCGTTTTCAACATTCACCATTAACCATTGATCATTAACCCTTACCCCTTATTCCTTAAACCTTATGCTTTGTATTTGAATTCCGACAAAAAATTCTGAAATTTATAGGGCACCTCTAAAAACCCTCTTTTTTCCCTTATAATGGATGAGCTTCGCAGAACTGCGTTAGCCCAATCAAGTTGAGGATGACATTGTTGAGGTTTTTAGAGGTGCACTACATATTAAACAAATTAGTTTTCAATATTATGGATTCTCTCAAACTCACGTCCCTCGTCATTCTCGTTTCTGTCGGACTGATTTTTATCGCTCTGGAACGGATTTACCCTTACACACCCGGACAAAAATTCTTCCGGAAAGGGATTTTTACCGATTTTTTCCTTTACGCCATTCTTCAGTCTTACGTGCTGGGTCTTCTCATTTTTGGTCTGATCAACTGGATTGATTCCTCATCGGGACTTTCCCGTCTTCAGATTGTTAGTGACTGGCCAATCTGGGTTCAATTGGTCTTTTTCACCGTTCTGCATGATTTCTATATTTACTGGTTTCACCGGTGGATGCATGCGAGTCCGGTTTTGTGGCGGGTTCACGAAGCTCACCACTCGCCAAAAGCCGTTGACTGGATTGCCGGCATGCGCAGCCATTCTCTCGAAATCATCATCAACCAAACCATCGAATTCGCACCGATCATCCTGCTGGGCGCCCCACCCGAAGTTGCCATTTTCAAAGGCACGATTGATGGAATCTGGGGGATGTGGATTCACGCCAACATCAATGTGAAATCCGGCTTTTTCCAGTACATCATCAACGGACCCGAAATGCACCGCTGGCATCATGCCAATGAAGTGCGGTACGGAAACACCAACTTTGCCACCAAATTTGCCTGGTGGGACTGGATTTTCCGTACGGCCTGGCTTCCTGCAGAAAAGCCAAAAGCCTACGGCCTGGCCGATGTTGATTTCCCTGAAAACTACTTCAAACAGCATTGGTTTGCGTTCAGGAAGTTCTGACCTCATTTACTTTTCATCCATCATTGATTCATTGACCGGAATATCGTAAAATAGGGGTTTTTACTTCTGGATAACTCTGTTTTGGAAATTACCATCTTTCTCAAAGGTATTTTAATCGGACTTTTTGTATCCCTGCCGGTTGGTCCGATCAGCGTTCTGGGCGTTCGCAGAATTTTGCTCAGAGGTCCGCTTTTTGGTATGATGACCGGTTTTGGAGCTGCAACAGCAGATGCCGTTTATTGTTTTATTGCTGCCTTTGGTTTAACTTTCATCGCCGATTTGCTCATCAGATTCAACTTTGAATTCAATGTTTTCGGCGGAATTTTTCTTCTTCTTTTCGGACTTAAAATTTTCTTTTCTAAGATGCCGCAACAGGTTGTTGTGAGTGATGAAACGCCAGCAACCGGCAGCCGGGGTTT
>Ga0209460_1000306_pt1 | contig 53576 bp, 96 predicted proteins | sample EBPBio132013_DNA_FD_185868 | JGI IMG/M metagenome (GOLD analysis project Ga0209460, IMG submission 185868) | Wastewater treatment Type I Accumulibacter community from EBPR Bioreactor in Madison, WI, USA - Reactor 2_5/13/2013_ DNA (SPAdes)... | ecosystem: Engineered > Bioreactor > EBPR >... | reverse complement strand
AACGTGGTCAACACCACCCTTTGTTACAACATTACCTACAATGTTAGTTAAATTAGAGGAAGGGCCATCGTCACCTAATCCACGGAGTTTAACAGGTCCGCCAACTTCAGCTGAAAGCTTTTTCTTTTCAGTAAGCTTTTCTAAGCAAAGTACGCCAACAGCATCCACTTTGTTTGAAAAGTAGCCCATTTCTGCATTAGCGCCAACAATACCGTAAGCCATATTACTTGCTTGGTTTATATGGAAAAATTTACCGGTAGAGTGGTCCACGATTATTTTTGGGCTAGTTGTCCTGTAGCTAAGGCCGTTAAACCTGATTGCGTCTGTACCTAACTTGTAGTAAGCTCCTTTTATCTTAACCGCTTGGCTTTCTGGTATTTTATTACCTTTGAAATCCGTAACATTCATTTGTTCATCGTTTTAAATACTCAGTATATACGTTCTGTAATCTTGTTCTGATACTGTGGATACTAGTAGTAGAGTCTGTCAATTTAAGATACTCACCACGAGTAATACCTTTACGTACTGCTAGCAAATAAGACAGGTTATTTGTGTTTAACCTGCGTTCTTGTACTGTTGTGTTAGTATCCTCTGGAGTGTGCTCATTGATGAGACCTTCAATGGTATCGAATTTCCCACTATCCAATGCGGCTGCGTATACAGGATTGTACACAGCCACTGTGATGACCTTTCTTTGTATTTCCTCCTCTGCCGAAGGTAGTGCAACGTCCTCATCAACAGGGTCTGCATTATCCGCATCTAGGCTGTTAATACTTCCCAAAACTGTATCAAGATATTCCCAAAGACTTTCCGATACAAGACCAACACCATTTTTGTCTTCTGTGATACTGTTGCTATCCAGCAATTTACCAAGTCCGTGCTTATTTTTTATGACGCCACTCTCGACGCCTAGGTCCACTAGACCATTAGCAAAATCTGTATAGTCTTGTACAGTACCCTTAAGTTCAAAATCAGCCGCTATCTCTGCATACAATTCATAAGCCACTGTGTGTTTTGCGGTGTACGCTTCAATTAAAGAAGCAAGATTATTGTCAGCGCCATTTACAGAATCTGCTAGAGTTTCAACGGCGTCATCGTCGATGTCTTCTACTTCTAGTGGATGATATTGTTTGTAGATGTGCTTTTTAGTTTCCAAGTACGGCACACAAACAAACTCACCCTCAAGCCTTGTCCCCTTATGGAACCATGTTACCATGGTGTGGTTATTAACGAGGTGTTGCGGATTGAGCATCAACGGATACATAGTGTATTTTGACAAATCTACTCTTAGAAGACGAGAAACAGACGCCGCTGTTATATTACCCGTAGTATCTCTTAGCTTAGCTGTGAGAGTTCTATAGGCTTCCTCAGATTTCAGCAAGTTGCCCTCAAAAAAACTATAATGACTGTAGTCTTTAAATCTTGCATTTTCAGCTACTGAGTAACCATTACCAGCGCCATCAAAATAACCACTACCAGTAAAAAGAGTGTCACCAAAATAATATAATCCGTTTTCGTGTCGTAACTTGACCGTTGATAGTCCGTTACCTGAGGTATATTCTTTGATTGGTGCCTTCTCTGCCTCTCGAAATGGTGTAGTTACTGAACCCCTCCCAGTGGTTCTTTTAGTAGGGAATCTTTCATGATAACCAGCATCTTCGTAGTTTGAATAGACAGCAACAGTTTCTCTTAGTTTTTCTTGGCTTACTATTTTACCCTCTACAATTTTGTACAAATTGTAATCCTCGAAGGTTTTTATCTGGCTGTCTTCTGCACCGGCTGCTTTCAAAGCCTCGTCCATGCTTGAAATATACATGCCCTTTGAGGTAGGCCAATAAAACAACGTGCGGTCTGGGTCCTTCCACACCCACAGTGTATTTTTCTCATCGTGGGTATAATATAAAAGGTTTGCTGAGCCCTCGTAGGCATTTAAGATTTCCTTTAGTCTGTTTTCTTGATAACCATACAACCAAATCATCAAAGACAGTGCTAGTGAATCACTATCCCCTATTTCATAATTAGCTTCAAATTTTCTATTTAAAGCCACCATGTTAGTGATAGTACCATTCATAGCCAGATACAACCTAGGTGCTTTTGTGTCGTAGTCACATACTTTAAACGGGTGTGCGTTTCTTTCAGATTTTGCAATACCCACGCTGGCTCCTCTGGTATGTCCGATGAATGTTGTTGTTTGTTCCGCTACTTTTTTCTGAACCAACAGACCTCTGTGCTTTGTTAAAAACGCATCAGCTGCGTCTACAGACTTGAACAAATTGTTGTCGTAAACAAATCCAGTGGCGTCTCTACCACGAGACATGTTGTACAAAAGCAAAAGCTTCAAAGTAGCCATGTTTGGGGTACACGCTCCAGAAAAGCCGACTAGACCACAGTTAAGCGTATTAGACCCCCTTAGTCCAAAAAGTTTACGAAATAGTGTAAGCCCGATATTAAAAATCAACAATAACAGGGCTGCTTTCAATATTAAGATCTCCATACTTTTTATAAATTTTTAAGTCTTTTATTAATACTCCGTCAATGTTTTTTGTAAGATAGCTTACAGTACGGTCGGTCCGCCTGTTTTTAAATGCGACGAGCTCTTCAAAACCGAACTTTTCTATTAAAGCCTTTTTGGTATCCTGTGAATTTACACTACCAAATATCTTGGTATAGTGCATACACTTGGCGATATCCTCTACTAAGTCTAATACAAACGACCTCGGCAGAGCATACCGTGCTGGTTTGGTAGCCGAGTCTATAACAAGTGTACTACACTGGTGAGGTAAAGTAGAAATATTTCCAATAAAGCTATTATATAGCCTAGGATCTTTGCCTTCACCTTCTTTGTGTTGTATAAATAACGATACTGTGGTTTTTTCTGAGATGTAGCTGCGAGAAGCGTTCATCAGCCAAAAAGCCGCCCTAGTAAACTTGTCGTTTTTTTCCATTACCACAATATTACAACCTGGAATTAACGACTCGTATGCAAACATTATGTATGCGGCAGATGTCCCTGTTGGACGATGCTCTTTATTTAGATTTACTATCATATTTACTTGAAGCTATTTTTGGAAGTTCATTTGCGTACTTTACAATAGTAAGATCGCCCATGCTTGGAGCAGAGTTTATCTCAAGTACTATAAAGTCCTCGGTTTCTCTTTCTTTACCTTTGGTAGTAGTAGAGGATTGTACCCTTACATCACAAGCACCAACATCAAGACCAGTGGCCAACAGTGCCTTTACGCACTCAGCTTCTATAGCCTTCCAGTTACGTGGCTTGCAAAAATTTGGATTTGTTTCCAATATCCAAACAGAATTCGAATCGTTCCTGTACCATCTAGATCCTTCTGGAGTACCTTCTTTTAGCATTTTGCGGCAGGTGTAAAAACAACCGTCCTTTGTTACATGCAATCTATATTCTCTATTGTAGTTGTAAAACTTTTCGAAAATGTAGTTATCCATGTTTTTACCAACCATCCATCTGTCAAGATCAGCCCTTGTCTTCAGCAGATAATTACCCATACCACGGGAACCAAATATATTTTTGGCTACAATTGGAAATGGAATCTCCCCTCTGTCCATGTCAGCGTAAGATGGCCACCAAACAGCTGTTTTAACCTGTTTTGCTGCAAAGGCTTCCTTCATGAGTCGCTTACTGGCCGACACGCGAATGGCTTGAGTGCTATTTATTTCAACATCAAAGCGACCGTCTTTAAGTTGGGTTGTAGACCCATGTCTGTACAGGATCTTAATGGGGGTTAAAATAGCACGCCGCAACGGCTCTACACTTGGGTGTCTGGAGCGTATTTTAAGATAGAAATTCTTAAACTTTACTAAAGGTTTTGCAGATTTTTTTGCTATTGCTGTTTTTTTAGCTGCCATATAACATGTTTAATTTTTGGTCGTATTCAATTTTTTGTAACCAGTCTCCAGTATGCACTACATTTTGGACAGAGGTTTCTCCAGTGTACAAGTACACTTTACAAGTATGTTCCCCAACTTGTGCTGTTTCTTCCACATAACCAGCGCCAATTTCCATACCTTTTATAAACTCGTAGGCATCTTGGTTGACTTCGATTATGTCTACTACAACTGTTGTGTAATCATCTTTTTTTATTCCAGGATAGGATGTACAAACAGTGTACATTTTATACCCACGTAAATTTACGTTACTTTCTACTGGTTTAATACTATCGTGCCCGAAATAATCAGCTATGCGATCAAAATTGTAGCAACCTGGTCGCAGGCTGCCGTACACTGCTATTTTTTCCATTTCTTGTCTTTAATATTGTATTAGTGTTTACTAAATATCCTCTTCATCTGGCTCTGCTTTGACTTCCGGCAACGACTCGCTATCCACCCCCACTCCGTAATACACAGCCTTCGGTGGATAGGTTGGTGCAAAAGGCCTAGGCTGCGGACCTGTTTTTTTACTGTGTTTTTTAGTAGGTAAAGGTACACTATCTTTTGGGTCTGGAATAAAAAATAGGCAACCTTTATCTTCTGCATACTCTTTTGGCCGCACTATGCCAGGAGAAGTGTAAAAACTGGTGTGCTTCTCGGACACAGTACCGGAGAAGTTTTTCATACAACCATGAAAATGCAAACCTACATTGGTAGCCATTGCATAACTATCAATGTAAAAGTCATAAGTAAATCCAAGATCGCCGTCGTACATTTTTGTTAAGACGTCTTCTAGTGATTTGTTTATTTCATTTGGTATGAATATCTCCTCCAGACGCTGAAGTGGATCTGCATCTTTGTTTGCCGTAGTTATTACGTCAACAAGCAAAGTACAGGTTGTAGGATATACAAACCATTTATCAGATACTTCAAACAAATAATTACCGCCATCCTCTTCGATTAACTCAGTTTTATCAAATCTAAGCTTTTCTTCAAAGAAATTCAGCTCTTTTTGTATTTTTTCTGCCAACCCTGGTTTGTGGTGCGTGTTTGCTAGTACGACTATTCGTACATACCGGCGCAAGAAATCGTTTACAAAATTGTAACTCCTTGTGCTCAAGTTTTTGTACACAGCCTCCGCGCCAATTGCTGAACCCCACAAAACCACCGGCAGTACACAGTGATCGTTGCTTGGGTAAATTATTGGCATGAACTCCTCTTCCGCTGGATTGTAAGCAGCTATGCTTATTGTAAGCTTGCTTGGATCACTAAATATGGGATCTAATTTTCGAACATTCATAATTTTTTGTTTATTTGGGGAATTATAAGTCTACGACTTTGCCAAAGCGAATAATTTTTTCTAATGTCAGCTATGTCCTTAGTATTAGAATCTGGTTTAGGTATGTACACATAAGGTACTCCATAAACCTCTTTATACTTTAACATGCCCTTGATTCCTGTAGTGTCTGGATCAAACAGTGTTAGTATAATATGACCTTTACTGCGCAGGGTATCTAAATACTCTTTAGGGAGTAGTGTAGATTCCCCTTCTGGAGCTACTCCATTAGCTACAACACCAATGGACTGCATGGCCATTATGTCCTTTAGTGATGATTGTACTAAAACAGGCTTTATGTTTGGATTTACTTGATCACTTCCTAGTATATAGTCTTGTAACCTAATAAATCTCATTGACAATTCTTCTGGTCTATAGACTTTACATAAGTCACCCAAACTGTTGAAAAATCCGTACATAAGTCGACTACGATGTATGTAACGATCGCCGTACATTTGCACAACAACATATTCAAGAGATTTTACATTGTATCTATCCAAAATTGTTGAGTTTATTTTGTAGCTGGACCAATATGCCACATCGTCTGATGTCCATTGTCTAGCCTCATAGTCCTCGCAAACTATATTAAACTCTTCTTTTTTCTCAACAATACTTACTGTAAAATCTGGGTTACTAGCGTAGTCAAACAGTATTTGCTTTACTGCGTCCCTATAGCCGTAGTTTTTGTTGTTAACTTTACCAGCAGCGATGACATAATCTATAGCCGTACCCTGCAAATCTGCAGAGAAGTCTTTAAATCTGTACCTTCCGTCTCTGTGGTATAAACAAAACGACGGTCTGGTGTCGGTGCTAGAAAACGGCGATTTAAGATACACAGTTCTACCAGTAAGTGGGTTACTTAATTTTAAATAAAAACTAAATATCCATTCATCTGGTATCTTTTCTACGCTGCTGACTATGTTTTTCGTGCTGAACATGTACTAAAAAAGGGCCCTAATGGACCCTGTATTTAAAATGGTAAATCGCTGTTATCGTCTTCTACTTCAAACTTTTCAAAAGTCTTTTTTGGAGGGGCCGGCGCAGCTGGCGCTTTACCCTCAGCGGGTACATACGGCTTGTAGTGATATATGTTTGATTTGTCGAATGCATCCATTTTTGACGGAGTATCCAAGTTCTCTACAAAACGATACCTAGGTAAAGTCAAGTTAAACTTTAGCCGATTTTGGCCATCTGAAGAGATGTATTCTTTAGCAGATATAAACCACCGTGCAAAAACTCCAACCAGAATGGGCTCAACCTTTGAAATGTAATCTTTAAAATTACTTGCTTCGATTGCATCGACTTCTTCTTTTACACCAAGCTCTACAGCTAGTGGATTTAAGACATTCCGTACAAATTTGAATTGGTCTGCTTCGTTTCCTACGTACTGGGCAGCGGCCACCATACCTACACGTCCTTCTGCGCCGTCGATTGGCTCTACACCTGGAATTGGTTTTGATTCCATGTGAAATAAAACGCGCATTGCGTGGTTTGCGAATTCTCTGATTTCAATCTTGTTGATTTTCAATACTTGTCTGTCACCGTAGCTTAAAAACGGGCTCGGCTTCTTCTTAGAATCTTTCGTTGTGAACATATGGTTGTATCTAAGATTTTTTCTCTACCTGGCTCTTAATTTTATTTATAGCATCAGCTAAATTTCGACGGTCAGCATGAGTAGCAAAAAGTGCAACTAAACGGCCATCTACAAAATTTTCTAGGTTCCCCGCATCTACGTCTCTTTTATATGCAGAATCATTCAGGGCTCCTTCTATCATAGCCTTAGTTATGTTTACGTGTATTGTGTTCATAATTTGATTTATGCCAGTAGAAGTTCTTTAGTCTCTTTACTAAGCCTATAATGAGACTGCACTTCTTCTAGCGTAGTTGTTTTATCCAGCAATCTTTTTTTAACAGCTTTGAATTGTAGGCTACCTTCATTTAGCCAAGGTAACTCAGTGTCAGTTATTTTACCAGACGCTGCATTACCATCGTCATCCGAATCTATGTTAAGACCTAGTATAGAAGCTAACGCATAACGTCTTTGGTATGTTATACAACTTCCTCTTCCTTGTGGATCATCCTTTATTGGCTTCATATCGTAAGAATCCTCTATATACTGACCAGAGACATGCATCAAAATTGTGCGAAGTCCATATTGACCAGAAGGGAATTGAACAAACGAGAGGCCAGTTTCACGCAAAGGTTCTCCAATAGCTTCCAATATAGTTGAAAGCGAGGCATAGGTACTCTTAAAAAACGGATTTTTAGTGTCTTTTTTGATCTTGCCAATTTTGGCATTGAATTCGATTAGCGCAGCAGCTATTTTATCTAGCTGCAAAGGTGTTGTATCTGTCATACTTCTTCTATTGACATGTGTTTAAAATTTGCTCGCATTTTTAGAATCTGTGGTTCTCCGTTGCGAACTTTCAAGCAATGCCAATATATATCGTTTGGCTCTACAACGAGCCTTTCTGGCCCGTATATGTTTAAGTATAGTAAGCTAGGTCTGTGATTTATTACTACTACATCGCTATGTTGGAATATAGCGTCAGCGCCAAAAATATCACTTTTTACTGGATAATTTAAAATATTACCAGGTTCCCTACGCTCTTTATCTTCTATGTCTCTATTTAGTTGAGAGATGTTTATGAATGTTATGGTTAACTGTTTTTTCAGTCTACTTTGCATTTCGCCAAGAGCATACAACATGTCTTGAGTGGATTGCCCAATAGCTTTCTTCATTAGGATAGTGTGATCAAGTGAGCATATAATAGGTATTCTATGAACCTCATAAAAATCTATTATTATTTGCTCAAGCTCTTTTACGCTTCTGGCAAAATCTACGTAATAAATAGGGTATTTTGCAAGAGATTCTCTGACGTAATCCCTACCGATGGCTAGTAGACCAGATTCTAGCTTTTCACCATCAGCTGATAGCAAATGCTTATAAGTAACTCCTAGCTTAGAAGATAACTTTCTAAGCACCAGATTTCTAGAAAGCATTTCAAAGTTATTAGACAGTATTGCAAAGTCAGTATGTGGATTTCTATCAACTAAATCAGATTCTAGTTCTGAGAGCACAAGAGTTTTACCACTCGAGCTCATACCAGCAAATGTTATGATATTATTCCACTCCACTCCGTCTAGCAATACATCGTTAAACTTATTCCATTTAGTACGTAAACTGCGCTCTTTACCGTCTCTACGGTCTTCAATGTACTGGAGAGCCTCTTCACCAGCTTCTGATATGTGTTTCCAGACCACTTAAACAATTTTACTTCCAAAGTACTCTGTAACACTTTTCTGGTCAACTACTCCGTCTTTTACCGCCTCACACCATTGAGCTAGAACACTAGGTTCTCCCCTTTTGGCAATGAAGTAGTAAGAATTCTTCATAAATTCATAGCCTCTGCTCTGGAAATGTTCTACATACAATTTTGTTGCCTGTAGAATAGTTTCTTTTGAGTAGCCGTATACCTTTATGAATTTATCGAGTAGTTTTTGTAATTCACGAGCGTCGACCCTAGCGTAGGACCCACTCCCTAGTCTTATTTTTGGGAAAATTTCTCTATACTGGTTAACAAAATCTGTAGAGCTATCCAGCGGAAGGACCATTTGGTCCCATTTGGCCGTAGGATTGTTGTCTTGATCTATTATACCAGCGTTTTGTAAAGCCTGAATTATTTCTTTATCTGTCATTCTTTTACAAAGATACAATAAATTTTCCGTATTAACAAGATTTTTAGTGCACAAACTCTAATTTGTCTATTACCACTTCCGTATCTTGGAATTTAAAATAATCTAAAGTCAATTCTTCCCCCCTTAGTATAGTCCTGTTGGTAAATATACGTATAAGAGCTCCGTCTGGATTACTAGTTGGGGATGGGAGGTACACAAGATGGCAATTAGCTTTTTGGGAATGTCTTATCATACACATTCTTACGTCATAGGCAGTAACAAGGTCTTTGCTCATAACAAACCCCTTTTTTGCTATTTTGTTGTACTCTTGGAAATCGTCCTCTTTAAGCCCTCGTAGTCGAGCGGTATCGTAATAGTAAGTAGCCTTGTCAGATCTAAAGACCTTTTTTGCTTCTGGTAGCGTTGAGTTGGCAAATATACCATTTCCATCGCTGTATAAGCTTTTTTTTACCGCATACAATATTTCCATACTCATTCCACAAAAGCATTTAGTGTTACTAGTTCACGAGGTTGGTTACTCTGTGTTAACCTTAACCTGCGCCTTTCTTTTTTTGACAATTTTCGCTTGGTCTGGTACTCGTCTGGAAGATTTCTAATGACACCATTTACCCAATGGGGGTTGACGTCTTGTCTGGGATAAGCTTTGCCCGATACCACTAGCTTTCTAGACCCAGACTCTGCAGATCCTCCAAAAACAAACCAACAAAAATTTTTATCTGTAAAATTCTGATTACTATCAGTTATTACGTAGCAGTAATGTACAGACACTTGTACATGCATATCTGTTTCTACATCTTTAACTGAGAGAGTGTGCTGATCAATTTTTTTATCAAAAATACCCTGAAAGCTGATGGAAGAGCCAGAATAGACATTTATCTTTGTACCTCTGTGTAGAACATACTTAGATACATAATCAGAATATGGACACTCAAACCCAGATCTTGTTAGCCCTGGATTCATTGTACAAACGCTTTGAGCTGTATTTTTGGCACTATTGCCACGTGATCTTCTTTTTCTTTTTGCCATGGTAGTGATTCATCTTTTAAAGTACATGAACATGTGCCTAATGCCGCCTCTTGACCAGCCGTCAGTATGACCATTACTCGATCTTTATGTAGATACACCATCTGCCCACCCGCGCTGACGCTTTCGTAGCATGGCAAAAATAATAGCCCAAATTCATTTGGATTATAGTCTTCTGCACATACAACTGGTTTTTCAAAAAGCTTACTCGAGCTCTGTGTAACCAGCAAAGTACCAGCTGGTACTACTGTAGACCCAAGCCATTTTATGTAATCTTGTAGAGAACAGCACATTACATTAGGTTGTTTGTAGTATGTAATGTCTTTGCTTCTGTATTTAAACTGTAGCCGCATTATTAAAAATATTTTTTAATTTGGAAAGTTTTTCGTATATTTGTAGATATGACACAAAAAATATATAGGATACCTGAAGGTAAAATTGTACAATTACCTGACATATCTACAGATTTTTACGCTAAACTACAAGATATAATATTCTTGCTGGCTTCCCCAGAACTGCTCGTTCAAATCAAAACCGAGCTTGGTGATGAAGAGTACTATAGAACAATAGGACCAGCATTTGAGTTTCTGGGAGCTTTAGAAGAGAAAATGATTAAAGATAAAGTTGCTGTTGAAGAAGATTTAAAGCCTGAATAATGAAAAGGGTATTTTACGGCACTGTATCAAATAAAGTATTAAGAGTCCAGAACAAGTTTCTTCTAGACTCTTATGTTGCTGGTTATCCAGACAGTACTGAATTTGAAATCAGTTTACACCCTGTGAATGACTCGCGTAGCGCTAGGCAAAATAAGCTATACTGGATGTATTTACGAAAAATATCCAGGGCTTACGGCGAACATACGGCAGAACTTTTTCATGACTACTTCAAAGACAAGTATCTTTGTTACACTGTAATAATTGCAAAAGAGGAAATTAGACAATGTAAGTCTACTGCGGATCTCAGTAAAAAGGAGTTCTCTGAGTACATAGAGGCTATAATTGAATGGGCAGCTATACACCTGCAGCTAGTACTAGCTACAGAAGAAGAGCGCTTATTTCTTAGCACAATTGACTAGTATTCATCATCGTCATCATCGTCATCATCGTCATCATATTCCTCATCATCGTCGTCTTCCACTTCGCAGTCTACTTTTAAGCAAAGTACTCCGTTTTTATAGTTAGATCCACCAATCCAGGTAAATATACCAAATTCCATAAGGGCTTTTACAAAATTAGAGTTTTCAACTTTAAGTAGTATTAGCCCTTCGTTGTTGCCACCCACCACAGCATATGATGTTAGAAAATTAATTACAGCTTGCAAGTTTTCAGGTGATGTACGCCTGTTTTTCATAACCACTTCGAATATAACTATGCCACAGCAAAATGGATCGCCGCATTGAAGGAAGTGCATATTACCTTCTTTTAAAACTAGACCATCCCACTCCGTGCCCATTGGTGCCTTAGTAGCCAACCTCTCCAAATGGAATTTTCCTGGAGATCCTATATAACCAGCTGGAACGTCTTTACCTACTATTGCTACAAAATCGTTTTTATCGAGTCTTGTGAATACAATAGATAGCTTGTTACCAGAGTTTGGATTAAAAAATTTAAACTCGTGCTGTATTTGATCTGGATCTAACAGTGAAAGCTCAGTGTGCCTTGGAGTGATTATCTTAACTCCCCAACACAAGCTAATTTTGTTATTTAGCAGGCTTTTTATAGGTTCGTAATATTCTTTTGTAGGTAAGGATACTTCGCTAAACTGCCCAATAGACAACAAGCCATTATGCACTACACTGCCTATGTCTAGTTGTTGCAGTCCCGTTTTTTGATAGCAAATTGTGCCATCGCGTTCTATTAATTCCATTTTAACTTTATTGTTTTTAGATACTCTTCATTAAAGCCTTGTAGACAGTTTCCATAATAAAACTCGTCGTTTGTATTCATCGCCACTAGAATATAAAGCTCAGGATCACTAGCTCTAAATATTCTACCAGCCATTTGTACTAAAGTCAAACTTTTACTGTCTAATTGAACGACAACTCCAGACTCAATCCCGGCCAAATTTATACCAGACCGCAGCATCTTTACAGCGTATATTTCGTCGATCTCGAAATTGTTAAACTTTTTTACAGTTTTTTCTGTACCGGTTATTTCGCTATGGACTGCGTTTTCTCCACCTAGTAAGTTAGCTTGTTTAACTGACCCACAAAAGCAGATTAGCCTCTTCTTTCCTATTAGCCCTAGAACTTGGTGTACATAAGGTGTTTTGTATTCTGCTAGAAATCTCTTTCTGGCTGATCCTTTTTGTAAATACATTCTAAAAGCATAGGAAGACTGCTCTATGTCAGAGGTTTCTTTCCAGTCATACATATCCCTAGAGTACATAGCATAAGACTGCCTAGCAGTACAACGTACGCTTATTATAAAGCTTTTTACGTCATACATTTTTCTAAGTACAGCGTCAAATTCACTATACCTACATGATACAGTTATTGGTTTTTTACCAAAACCTCTTTTGTATTGGTATATGTACTTTTCAGCTATGTTGTCCAGCACAATTTCTACTTTGTATATTCTAGGTTCTGGTAGTAAACCGTTCTCAATTGCGTCAGATAGAGACACCTCAAAAGATATGAAGTCCCTCCATTTTTTTATTAATTGTTTTCGTTCTATTGGTAGTGTGGCAGAGAGTACTATAACTTTATCTGCTTTTATGGTCTGTAAGTAAGACAAACGTAAATCGCTGGCGACATGTGCTTCATCGAGCACCAAATTTGCCTCAGTGTTTACATATTTATGTACACTAGCATAGCAGAAAATTTCTACATGCGCTAGTAAATGTTCTTTGTTGTGTAAAATAAACTCTTGTTTCCAGTTTTCTATGTGCTTTATTTCTTCGCACAATATATACCACTTTTTTCCATCTACTGGAATTCTAGCCTCTATACAAAGTATGGCTGCTAGACTCTTTCCAGTACCGGTGGCCCACTCTAAAGCAATTGTATCGTATTTAGAAAATAGATCAACTGCTTCCTTCTGTATCTGTACTTTCTTTACCACTGTCTAGTTTACGTAGTAGTATATCTTTTCTTTGTTCTAATTTAGGTGTTTTTGATACTGATATTTCTGTTTGCTGGTGGCAGTCTGCGCACAGCAGAGCTATATTCCATTCATCATAACGATGCTCTGGATATTTAGCTTTTGGTAAAAGGTGGTGAAAGTTGTATGTTCTAGGTTCATTTCCTAAAAATGCTCCGCAATTTTCACAATTATGCGGTCTGGTTTCCCATATACTAGAATAGAATTCTACGTCCCTTTCTTTTACTTTAGGGTCGTACTTCTTTTTGGTCTTTATTGGCTTTTTATAGTTAGATTTATAACAAATAAGGCATAAACCTTTACTGAACAAAGGCCGAAAGTTTCCGCACTTCTTGCATATTTTTTTCTTTCTTTCCACACTTGCTTTTAAACCTAGCGCAGCTAAATGAATGGTAAACCTCGTATACAATTTTCATATGAGCTCCTTTTATGTCTCTTGGAGTTATGTCTCTGTATAATTCGTGGCAGTCTCCACCATCTTCTCCGTAGATATTATTTTCCCAATCAGGTTCTTTGTTTTTTATGTAATATATACAATTACGACATGCCGGTGTGGCCGTGTCCTCCACCGCTTCTCTCTGTTGTTGGTAGTTCATCTACTAACTTTATAGGAATTGATAAGTATGGTACAATAACTAATTGAGCTATTCGCTCCCCTACGGAGTACTCTTTCCTTGTAAAAATACCCTTCAGAGTTCTGTTGAATCTGATTTGTATTTTACCGGTGTAACCAGAGTCTACAACTCCTACACTGTTCCCAAGAGTTAACGCACTTGCGTTTGTTATGTTGCTTCTGGGAAATAGTAAGCCAACTGTTCCATCAGGGATTTTTACAGATAAATTAGTACTGTACCATACAGAAAAAAATGTACGTTTAATTACTTCTGCAGCTACAAGATCGTAGCCGGCATCTCCTTTTTTTTGAGGTTCGTGTATGTTACAAGAACCTTCTTTTAAAACTAGTAAACTACTCAATATATGCGTTTAGTTTTTGTTTTTCTTTTTTTTCTGTTACTACTACTGGTAGTAGATTTAACTGTTTGGGCGGGTGAGTGATTTTTGCGTTGGATCTGATTGTAGGGGTCGTTATTATACTTATTACTTTTGGCTCCTTGGCTCTAGTGAACCTACCACCTGATAAATCGGTTATACTGAATTCCCCCCGTACTCTAGCGGACGTCCCAGGGAAAGAGAATGAGCTGGCAGGCGCTGTATCAGTGTATACAACGTTACCAACTTTAAAAGGACGATAATTATTAAAATATTGCACAGGATAACTAGACACGCAAACTACGTCTAGTTTATCTTTCGTGTTCATTTTAAAGTTTAATAAATTGTTTTCCAGCGCTGCTTTAGTAACCTTAATTGTGTCCACAGTAGTGCTGAATGCATCTTCATCTGTAACATTGTACACAGACTGCCCAAATCCAATTCCCATTGGGGTGACCGAAGTGTATTTATCTCCAATATACCTTACGTACCTAGCACAAGTTTTACTTGTAAGTGTATTATAAGCATTCAATAAATCTGGTTCACTTGACAACATATCCGTTAATTCAGTAATATGACCACTTGTCAGTTTATTACCTATTGCACGATATATGTTGTTTTTAGTCCACATGTCAACTGAATTACCTATTATAATAAGGTTATTAAACAGTTTTAGTAAATTAACAAATTCTTTAAATTCGTTAATTCTTTGCCTCTTTATACCAACATCTTTCAAAGACGAAATGCTAGATAGTGATAACATACCACCACCAATAACAAGAACGTCGTCATCTTGGAAGCCGAGTGTGTCCAACATACACATAAAATTTGCTGGTGGCGTGTCTATGGTAGACGTTACGAATAATTTTTTCATAAAGCTGCATTTACTACATTTTCTGTTTTTTCTCTGTCAAACACCTCCCTGTATGAATTCATTTGAATATAGTCAGCCATAATGGTTGGTACAGGCTGTACTGACGAATTCACTCCGTATATTTGCATAGACACTTCGGATACCTTAGGTCTATAAGGATATTCTTTTTTAGTTGCTTGCATATATTTGGTGTGGTATGACAAAGTTCCCCAAGACGCTGGTACATAATAAACCTTTCCTCCTCTTATGTAGTAAATTCTATTACTAAAGGAATCATAATAAGGCAAAGTTACAACATTATTTACCATTTTTAGTGCTTGGATAAGTATATACTAAGGATTTGTCAATCCCCTCAATTTCTTTTTTGGTTATGTTTTTTACAACATTTTTGTTTTTTGTCAAATCATATGTGTTTTTACCTGATTTAACCAAGGCTTGTCCAAAAGTTGGTAAAATTACAGTCCCCTTTTTAAGTCCTAAAAACGCTTTCAATAACAAAAACCCATCTGAGTTGATTTTTGCATTTCCATGGGCTCCAATAAAAACTAGTAATAAAGCAATTTGGATATTGACTCCTCGCTCAAATAGAGGGCCTTGTAAGTAAATCATACTAGCATTAACAAAATCATATACCGGAATTACTAGCGGAAATTTATCGGTTTCTAAATGAAGATTCCTTTCACCTAGTTGTGTATTAAGCTCTGTGGAGATTACGTCTACCATTAGGCCATTTTCACTTGCTCCGATTACTTCACAGACGCTATAAAATCTTACACGATTTAGTTCCTGGTCGCTTCTTGCGGGCCCGCCAAAAAGCCTGCCATGCATGTACTGTGGTGAAATTTTTATTATAGACATTTTATAAATTTTGAATTTTTGTTTACCTCGACTAGCTCTGTGTTTTTTGCGGTAGATTTAAAAAAAACTTTATCATTTTCTACTTTTACTGAAATAGCACCTTTAGATACACCACAAAATGATTGGATAGCTTGATATTTTGTAGTTTTTACTACTTTTTTCGACATGCGGTAGTTGTAAAACTCTTGGGGAAGTTTTTCGTGCACCACATACTCGTCTAGTGTTTTTAGCGCCATTTTTAACTACTCTCAGCTGCGGAAGTATCCTCAGAATCTTCCTGATATATAGTATCATCTATAGTCGAATCCATAAAAGGATCTTCTACAAATATGCCAGTATCTTCTGCCATAAAATCCTGGATATCCTCATCACTAAGGTCCAAGATTTTATCGGCTGGCAGATAGATAGTTTTTCCGTTGGGTAAGTTATACGGTACCATAAGTATTTTTTATACAAAGGTACGTAATATTATCCAAAATACAATTATTCAGGTATACTATTTAATAGTATGTCATTCCAAGACAGTAGCAAATCCTTGTCGTTGGTGCTGGCCACTAGTTTCCTGAACATAAATGTTCTGGCGGAGTCTGTTTGTATGTTATCGATAACTTTTTGGAAATTCCTAGAAGCTTTTTGCTCCTTTGACTTGCCTATAGTTATGATTTTACTGATGATTTCTGTTTGGTTATTTACACGAGTTTCTAAGTGGATTATTTTTTCCCTTTGCTCTTCTATGATAGCTTGTGGATCTACCAATCTTTCACTACTTAAGTTTTCCAAATGGCTTTGCGCCGAATAACCTTCCATTGTTTTCTATAGGCCCCTTGTTGTAAATACCCTAGGTACAAACGTTTTAACGCTGAGAGGTAAACCCTTAAGGAGCTTTAAAGAGTTTATTTTAATACCTTGGATAGTGCAGTCTTTTTTGACTTTTTTTATGTACTTTTTGTTCGCTTTTTGCTTAATCATACGACAAGTAGATTTAAGTTTTGAAATTTTTCTGATGGGTGTATATGCATCCTGTAGATCAGATAGTGAGTATGTTCTTTTGGAAGCATCTCTTTAAGAGAGTCCACAGAGTCTCTTTCGAAATTTAAAGAGTGTTCTCCAGTAGTGTAGTCAATAAATTTTGATGTGTGGCCTACATATATTGGCGGACAGGTGTAGCCACCCATAAAAATTGTAAAGCTGCTTAGTGCCCCACCATCTGTAACTTCTATATTTTTGCCAGGCAGTTCCAAGAAAAAATAATCTCTTATATCTTGCTTGGAACCACTGATAAAAACAACGTCTTTTCGTAGGTGCTTTTTAAACAACGCCATTTTCTACAGGATTATCTTTTGCTTGCCGACCTTTTCGAAGACCTGCCATGGTCTGTTGGAAATTTACATCACGGACGTATCCATCAGCTATTGCCAAAAACACCCTTCTTGGGCTGATATTATCCAAAACGAAGATGTGAAAATTGCTGTTTTCAGCTACTTCTGTGGCGCGCTCTCTACCTACTTTTTTGCAGAAAGTGTCGTTCTTGTGGCACCTGGCGGCACCAAAGCTGAGTTTGCCTGACTCTGTGTCGAAAATACCAACTACTGTTGTTGGTCGCAAGCTTTTTCTTAGCACGGCTTGTAACTTCACACCTTCAGCTGTTTTTGGTGTTTTGATTGAAAAGTTCATGTTTCGCACGTGCTTCACGAATAATTGCTTAGCCATTTTGTTTGTGTTTATTTGATTTTGAAATTAACTTACGTATGCACGAAGAACCTCTTTTTTAGGTTTTGTGCTTTTTGGAATAGCCAAATTTGGGTATAGCGATCGCCAGATTCTATAAGCCAGCATAATAGGTTCATGCGCTTGTAAAATATGGGATTTCGCTATTAATGACGCTTTCTCGCTGGAATCTCTTTCGATTATTTTTACCAATGTTGGTACAATTCTACCATAAAACAACTCGTACCAGTGGAACTCTGATTTTACATTAGTTCCTTCATTATTTGTTTTAATAATTAAAGGACCACTTAAAGTAGTATCATAAGTTACTTTTACTTTGTACATTTTTACTACCATTAAAGCTAGTAAAGGAACTAAGTCACTACGAATGTGTTGTGGGCGTTGTAGATAGTTAGCTATTTCAACCATTTCTGAAGTTTTCTAGTCTTTTACGACCTATTTTATAAGCTGCTAATGCAGATCTAAACTCATGATTTGCGAGCCTAGTGATAAAAATAGTTTCCATTTTCTTCACATTATCTGGTAGTGAGCGGTATTCCTCTTTGGAAAGATCTGCAAACATACCAGTTGATGGAGTAAAAGCGTCTACCACTAGATCCGTGGACACGGTTTGTATTTGTTTATCCATGCCCTGACCCAAAGACATTAAATGTTCTAGCTGAAATCTCCAGTTTATTTTACCTGACGCATCTTGCGACTTTTGTGTCATAATCATGTACTGCAATCTTTACTATCTTTTCGTGAGGAAATACTGTCGGTGCTAGTTTGCTTTCAAATTGAGGAGACTCTGGCCATAAAAACATGGCTTCATGGTCCTCATCTGTCCATACTTCTGGAACTGGTGGTCTAGAATCAACACTAAAAAAATCTTTCAAGTTTACTTTTTTGTACAACTGTCATTTCTTTTCATATACAACTTCGTAAAAATCGAAATTTATAAATCGGTTTTCGAAAATTTTACCAAACTCCTCTGGAAGATACTTTGAAATATCGGTGTTAAACTCGTCGTACTTGCTAGCAAGGGCCAATGAACTATTAGTTGTACCAAGCGTACCATTATAATGTTCTATCACTTTTTGAGGTCTTTTTACTGTACTGCTACAGTAAACACGCCGGCGTATACCACCACAAATACTACAATACATTTTTCCTTGTAAATACAAAGAGTACAGTGCTGTGTATATTTCATGTAATCTTACTCCTGGTCGATATTGTAGCATAATACGATAAAGATCACCGGCAGTTCTTCGTGATTTAGGGTCTTCGTGTTTATCGAACTCAACAAATTCTGTATGATACTTTATAGCGTAAAGCAGGAATTCGTAAATACAATCTTCCAAAGTACCCTCTGCGAACATGTTTTTGGCCTCTTGGCCGTCTTTAACCAGTTTTATTGGACCAAGATCATTAAGATGCAATTCTACCGGATCAAGATCAGGCTCTTTTTTTGCCGGCGCTTTGAGTATTCCAGCTTTGTTTAGCCTATCTTGTAGTTTTTTTGAAAATTTTACTTCCATTTATTTTGATTAAAAAATTACCATGAACTGCTTGATCCACCACCATCAAAGCTACCACCTCCAAAATCATCGTAACTCGATTCTGAACTGTAGTCTGTGTCGTTTGAAGAATTTCTAGTAGGCGGTCGTTTGTAAAATATTACCCTGGACCGGCCTTCATCTTTACTAGTTGCTGCTTTATCAGGCTCACTTTTTGGTGTAGGTAATTTACTTTTTATTACCGGTGGCTGCAACTTGTATACAATGTGATCTAATAAGTTGTTTATTTTAGAGACTGACCCTCGCACATTTTCATACCAGCTCCACGCGGCTGCTGGGTCTGTTTTAACAGGTTGTTTTGCATATAGTTTAAGGCCTATTACAAGAGAAGCCAATTCTTTTTCATAAGTACCTACTTGAGCAAGATTATTGTCTTTAGCTTGCCTTAGAACAGACTCAATACGAGATTCACAAGTTTTTATTTTACCAGCAAGGGCTCCAAGTAAAACTCTGTATTTTTCTAATTTACTGGCGTCTAGTGCTTTTTTGAGCTGTAATTCTTTTTCCCGTGTAAGTTGCCGTTTATTAAACCACAAAACAAAAACTACTATGCTAACACTAAATAAAACTCCTAGGAGCCAGTACAAAAAGGTAATAAGACTTCGCTTTGTTTCTTCTGCTTTTTGTTCTTGTTGTTTTTTATATAGAGCTTGTTGTTCAGCATATTCTGGAGACAGTATTTGTTCAATTTTACTGAACATCTGAAACATCCCTACAAAATATTGCTCTTTTCTATAGAATGGTTTTATTTCGTCTTGTAGTCTATTTGTTTCAGCGTCTGTTAGTATTCCTTGTAGTCCTGGACCTACTTCTAACCTGGCAGTGCGCTCTTTTGGGCAAATTACATATAAAAGTCCATTATTTATACCTGCTTTTCCTACGCCCCAGCTCCGCCCAATAGTCAACGCTACGTCCTCTATTGGATAGCCGTCTAAGCTGTTTAGAGTGACAATAGCCATCTCAACACTAGACTGCCGTTTAACCCTATCCACAAGGATATTTAAGCTCTTTTCTTGGTCTGTGGTAAGTATGTCCGCAAGATCAGTTACATACGAATTTTGGGCCTTTTCTGGCGCTTTATACTGCGCCGACACCACACTACATATGAATAGTGCGATTGTTAATAATAAATTTTTCATAACTAATGGTCCATAAATGTTGGAAAATTTTGCGTGTCTTCTATCATGAAGATTACTTCTCTAAGACTCTGCAGACTCATGAATTTATCAACGCGATCATCATCTAACTCTATATCCGCGTATTCTTCAATCACGTCAAGCATTGCCAATTTGTCTACAACACTTAAATCCAGAAATTGGGCGTAGTCATCATCAGCATCTACTATACTATCACCAAAGCATTGCCCTACTGCTCTGTCTATGATATTTATAACAAACTCGTAGCCTGGCCCAATATCTTTTTTGTCAAATGTAATCATACCACTGTAAAAGAATCTTTTGGTATTTTATTTACTTTTTTGGTTTTCTTGGTTGTCTCTAGGGTTGCAAATACTTCTACGAGTCTGTTGTAGATCTTGTCAAGTTTCTTCCTCAGCTTTTTGTCTTCCGTGACCGCCGGGTGAACCAAAATCGAATTATCAATGGTGTCAGTCAGTACCAACACACGATCCGCAAGTTGTTTGCGTTGCTTTCTTTTTTTTGACATGTTATTTCGATTTAAATAATTTAATGATGTTTTTCGTACCTACATTATTCATAGAATGTACAAACATTACAGGCAAATCTGTTTGTCTTTCTTTATACAACTGCTTCGTGAACAGAGCACATTCATACCCTGTCAATTCTTTGTGACCTTCTTCGGCAGCCCAGGCTTCATAACCTTCATCCCAGAGTTCTTTTGGGTTATCCAATATTTTTAGTTTAGTACTCCGTGGGGGACTCGAACCCTGACCCAACTACCGCTTAGAAGGTGGTTATTATATCCAGTTTAACTAACGGAGCATGTCCAGTTGCTCTATCCAGCTGAGCTACCGGACCGGAGTTTTATAATTTTCTCCAAACGTTACTACTTAAATTCCGTTGTGGGGTTAAGTGCTTTAAAAGCTTGTAGTTTGAGGCAGATTCGGCAGATGTATCAGCCTGAAAATAAATAAGATGAGCTCCTTCTTTCATCACCTCAATAACCTCCTCAAGTACAGACTTCATTGTCGGATGGTGTCGAATCGGGTTATACATAAAAATGACATCCATGGAATTTAGATTCCACTTCGATTCAGTTTTAGTAATGTCTCCAAGGAACACTTTATTGGAAAATTCAAGAACATCATTCCATTCACAGCCTAAATAGGTATGAAGTTTAAAAAGCCGTGCTGCTTGCGTTGCGTACCCGTGTGTTATGTGGTCATACTCAACACCATAAGCATCATAACCCATGAGCGTAGCAAGACTCATTATGTTACCAATACCACAACCAAGGTCCATGAATTTCATGCCTTCCTTGTCTCCTGGTATTGACAATAAAGCCTCTACCAAACCACATTTATTATATGATGGTATATAAGGCCAATACTTTGCTGTTTCTACACTCACGTTATTTGAAGCACTGCGTATTACTTGTTGAATGTTGGCAGTGGCAGCCATTCCTAGCTCGTAAATCAGCCTGAGAGTATTCCGGTCTGTGATGTACTTGCTTGGCTCTGATACTTGTTTAGGTTTTGACATAAAATTTCTGTTTTCAATTAAAGATTTAATACTAGATAATCAGGAGCATCTATCAAGTATAATTTATACCCATAATGTTCTCTGATTTCTATGGTGTTTCTGGATGTATGACCCACTACCTGATGGTAAGGTATCATATTAGAGCCTAGAGCTCTTGGTCTAACCCACAATGGTCCTTGGCACATATCATCTCCGTAAGGATCTGTACCATTGAACATAAAACTCATAGGACGTACTTTTAGTAACTCGTTTAGACGGTATGCAAAGTCAGGTTTCCTGTGGTTTATATCAATGTATGGTAATTTTAAAAACGTGTGGGTTACACCGGCGTGTGTGAATAGATGATCTCCAATAAGACGAGCACATTGTATGTGGTCAATATTCTTTGTAAGAGCTTCACGGATATCTGTAGCAAAAACTGCTTGATACCCAGTAGTATGTCCTGTGCAGCCAGGTATGTAATGGTGGTCATGATTACCCATTAATAGGGTTACTCGTTTGCCCTGCTGTTCAGCAGCAATTTTAGCTCGTATAATCTCATTAAAGTTATAGAGTTGTTCGGCTGCGCTTAGTTCATAGCTATCAAAATAATCACCAACAAATACAAACTCATCCCATTCCTCGTTATAGAACGGGAGTTTCCAATCAGCTCGTCCATGGAGATCACCCTTGGCGATTACTCGTGCCATCAGTTAGGTTTTTATACTGTATGTACGCGTCAATTTCTTTTTTAAAGTTTTCTTCAAGTAATTCCATTGTCTCACCTGAGACCACAATTAGACCCACTTGTTTGTCATCGACAAACGATTGAGCCCACATATCCCCCTCTGTTGTATCTGTTATTTCTGCTGTGTAGCCTCTGTATTCCATCTTTTGTTTACGTTTTCAATGAGGTCAGTTACTGCATCTTTAGAAAAGTTCCAACCATGTACAGAATTTCTGGCATCAGCTGCTTTAGCTGCTATTTCAAAAGTTCTTTCCATAGCCAACAAATCTTCCATAGATTCTGCAAATGCAGCTTGCTTCATTGTGCTTTGTTTCATAGAAGATCCATGAAAGGCTCTTCCGGTTTCTTTTACGTACTCACGGTACGATGTCTCAAAGGCTTCTTCCAAAAGCTTAGCCTCCTCTTCAATAATTTGTTTAATATCCATAGCACCGAGAGTAGGAGTCGAACCTACAACCTACGGTTTTGGAGACCGTTGCTCTACCAGTTGAGCTATCCCGATGTGTTGGGGAGTGTTACCTCCCCAGTTTTTCAATCACATGATAATGCTACCTCGCTTGGATGCTGGTAGATGTTCGCTTCAATTTTTCTGAACCCATTGTCGATGAGTGTAGTTTCAAAGGCAGGATCGCCTTCAAGGGTAATATGAGGTTTACCCCCATTCTTAATCGCTTGCTAATGAAATTTCATCTTTATGGATGAAACTATCTCCCACTTTTTTAAAACCTTTATCCTCAAGCGCTAGGTCAAATCTAGGATCAGATACTTGTATATGGGGTTTACCCATAAAATAAAATGCACTGATTTTAACGCTTTTTGGAATAGTGATTGATTTCACTGGCTTAGAATTTACTACTAAAATCATGGTATTTGGTTGGTTTTAAGATTTTAAAAATGGTGGCATTCTTTTTGGACGCCGATAGTTTGTTTGTTAAGGTCGTACGATACCACCACATATATGATAGTAAGCAAAGATACGAATCCTAATGCGAGTAAGTATTTTCCATAGGTGTAGGATTAAAAATTCAGAGAGTGTGCTGTTACGCTAAAAGTCATCCAGCATTTATTGCTCCTGTAGTGCATTGGCTTTATGTACCTTGCAAAGATTAAGCAAAGCCATCCTCTTTGTTGCACTGGGAACTACCTGGTTCACTACTCATTATAGGAATAGGGGCGATAACATCCCCATGGCTGCCTCCAAGCCAACCTCCTCTCTGAAATTATTTACCAAAAAACAAATATGCTTACGATCGCTGTGAATAGAAATCCAAGGATAGCGTACATTACGTTATCATTGTCTCCTAATACAGTGCTGGGCCATTTCGGTGGCGGCTTTAGATTCCACAGACAATATCCTAAATAGTAGTACAGGATAAGTATCAGTAGTTACAGGGAACCAGGCAAACTTAACTCTAGTCCTTTGGTCATTCACAACTGGATCGAGGTCCCTGTTCTTGTATTTGGCTGGTTGTTTCATAATGGTAGTCCTATTGATTCAGGTGATGGTACTACTTCATGGAATTCTGATGACCAGATATATTCCTCGCACACGTCTGGTGGTAAATCAGGGCGCATTAAGTGGGTAATATTTAAAAGATCCGTGTCAGTTACAAACTCTTCATAAAGTTTGATACGACCCATTTCTATGATGGGATCAAGACCTACGAATTCACAGTCCTTCCAATTGCATTGATGACGAAAGAATAAGTACTGTTTATCTTTAACTGACAAAGTGTCAGCTTTTCCCTTAGACAATACTTCCACAGGTACTACCTGCATACTGTGTTTTCTTTTGTACTTGAAAGCAGCGATGGGAATCAATACTGTCAATAGTACAGTGAGCATGATAAGTTCTGTATTCTTTTTCATAAAATAAAATTTTTTGTGGGCACTACAGGACTCGGACCTGTGACTTTTTCATTATGAGTGAAATGCTCTAACCAACTGAGCTAAGTGCCCATCCTGTTCAAGCGAACAGAACAATAACAAACAGGGATATAAACCCTGCAAATAGTAAACGTTTTGGTGTCATGGTGCAAGTTTAATAATCAATTATTAATTTACCTTTGTTATGGTCTATTTCGTGTTGTATAGTAAAAGAGCCAGTGCTCCTGTCGAATGCCTCAACTTGAAACCTACCCTTTTCATCAAAATATGCCACCCTTACACCCTCCCATCTTTTAACTTCTATCGCCTCTTCAAGTGTTAAAGACCCGCAGTTAGAGAGAGAGTTTTAACCTGCTCACCAAAATATTCTGTAATAACAGGATTGATCATAATCTTACACCATTCTCTAGATGTATTTCTATACCTAGTTATACCAATAATATCAAAACTAAGTCCTGCGTTAGCACTACTCATTCCATGAGGTTTTTTATACCCATCCATTTTAGTTAAGCATAACATCCTTATGTAGTTACATTGACTTAGCACTATTTGCTGGTATTCTGGAGAGGTGTGGAATAGTCGCATATTCACCGGAAAATGCACACTTCTTAAGTACACATTGTCTTCGGTATTTTTTATATGGGTTATGTAGTCTTTATGTTTTTTCATAAAATCTATTTATTCTACCTCTGCGGGCAATTTTACTTTCTCTTTTACCTCTTTCTCTTTAAGCTTGTTTAAGAACAGGAGCATAGAGTTATTAAGAGAAGATTCAACAGTGTTTGGCTTTAGAAATTTGTGAAAGGCTATCGCAAATTCTTCTTTTGTCATTTTACTGGGGTCCATAGTATTTGTTATTGGCAACCATGGATTGCCAAGATGAATAAAATTATAACCTTTATTAAAAAATGTCGTTGAATTAAGTTATTATTTGGTATCTTCAAAAACTATATTATTGAATTTAGAATAAGGTATAGTAGATAACCTAAAATAGAATTTATTAGTTACTGTGTCCTTAGTGAGTATGTATAAGGAGTTTCTATAAATGACAACGTTAACCAATACTTCATCTTTTTGAAGTTGTACGCTGTGCCTAGTATTTGTTTCTACATATACTACCGATGCATCTGAGCAAGCGGCTACAAAAAATACAAATACTATAATATAAAGCAGTTTTTTCATGTTATTTAAATTTTTTTAAGAAGCGTTTTACAGCCACAAGACCATCAAGTTCAGTGGAGTTAGACTTTCTAGCATTTTCAATTTCTGTGTATAACCATTGATAGAATTTACCAAGTTTTTGGTTAGCTCTGACGTTAGCCTCCTCAAACACGTTACGCTGCACTCTAGCAGTGGCTAGTTGAGCTTTAAGTTTTTCTATTTCTTCTTGCATAAAATTAATTTTAATTGTGTAACTGATAAGAGTCGAGCCTGTTCACCTAGTTCTACTACTAAAGTAGACATACAGTCTCCAACAGTACGGGCACACTGTGGAGGAGGAGGGATTCGAACCCCTTAATCAGATTTTCCCATCTCTATTACGAGGACACTGCTTAGTGGACCTGGGCGGAGTCGCGTAAAAATTTATTTGCTCAGTTCCATAATTTTTTGTATATTATAGTATAAACAAAATTTTATGAATACTGTAACTTGTACTTGTCCTATTTGTAGTAAATCCTTTGAAAAACCAAAAAATGAATACAATAGACGAATAAAAATTAATTCTCCTATGTACTGTAGCCGCAAATGTGCGGGCCACTCATTATTTAAAAATTTTGGTGACAAGGCTAATAAAGTTCCACCTAAATCACCAAAGGCTAATCCCTTTAAATACTATCTAAGAAATGCCAAAAAACGTTTAAAATTTTTTGATATAACTTTAGAAGATTTACAAGAGGTCTGGAACAATCAAAAAGGTGTGTGTCCGTATTCTAAAATTAGCCTACAATTAAATAATCACAGCCATAGAATAAAAGATCGAAGATACACAGCTTCTCTAGATAGAATAGATTCTTCAAAAGGATATACAAAAGATAATATTCAATTTGTATCTTTGTGTATAAATTATATGAAAGCTGAACTATCTAACGAAGAAGTGCACGATTTTTTAAAAGAAATAGTAAATAATCTCAGTACAGTTTCCTGACTGCTGGACTATATCATCATCTGTTCTAGATGTTGGGCGCTGTGGGCTCACCGTAGTTGGGGATGTCGTTCGACACCCAGTCCACCACTTACTTTTATGAAAGCAAGAAAACTGTGTAACTTTCTGTTCCTACGTTGTTACCACGCGCGCTTTTACGCTGCTACTAGAGCAGGGCGGGCAGCGAAGATTCCCTCGAGAACCTTAGCGCCTTCAGCGATGCGAGCTTCTTTGGCTGCATTTATTGTTCACTTGTATTGCTTGGACAAGTTTAACCTATCTCGATGCTATCTCTGTACAGTCTAACCTCAATAACCACTCTCCCCCAATTTATTTTTTATTTATTACTTTGTTCAGTACTTCGTCCACATTATCGTCTACTAAAATCTTTCCAACAAATTCGTTTTTTATTGCAATATATGCTGGGTTTTTTGTGTTTATTAGTGAGTATACGGTGTTGAAATCGTACATACCTATGGAGTGCAGTAACGTGCGGGGATCTTCTATTCTCTCCTTTTCTAGCTTTACTTTAAGTAAATCCAGGTTGTCCAATATCTGTCTTGCTTCTGATGGTTGATACAGCCACTTCCGTATGCGGTATCCATTAGATATGACTTTGAATAAATTTTTTATCTCTTCCATAAGAATATAAAATAAAGAGGTGTATAGTAACTACACACCTCAAGTGTTTTTACAAAGTAGGTTCCGGGAATGGACCGTTGCCATTAAGTGCAGCAGTCACATCTTCCCAGTAGCCGCTCCCCTGAGGAGTTTCACCCCATGTAAACAATAGATCAACAGACCTTGCCAAGGTATCAGCCTCTTCTCTTTGTGCATTTATTCTATTTTCTCTCAATGCATTACTGATAGCCTTTGTTCTTATAGGCTCTGGGAGTGTGTGTAAATGTTCAAGCCTTGTCATTTGTACAAAATATATGGGTTATCTTTAAGCTTTCTTATTGTTCTTTCCACAAATTCTTTTTTAATAAGCTCTTGGTCTATGTCACGTGGTAAATTAATAGCACCAAATTCTGGATGGTCTTTAACTCTCCATACTTTACTGGACTCTGTGGGCTCCTGTAGACCATACTCAGATATCTTTTCAAACAAGGCATTGTATAACTCGTTTTTTTTATTCTCTTTTATTTTTTGAGCAGTGTTTTTAACAAATCTTTGCTCTTTTTTAAGTTCAGCTTTTGGCGCGTAAAAAGAAGATACTAACTGAGTCCCTTCAAAAATATCCTCTAGTTCAGAAATACTTTTTACAGCCCACCTATTTCCGCTGGGTATTGTTGTGTTCCATTCTTCCATAGTAAAACTTGTATTTTGTGCCATCGTAAAGTATACCTACTTTATTTTTTATGTTAAATGCGTCAGCGGCACTTTGCTGAGCGCGACTTCTTTTCTAAAATCTATTGCTAGTTCTAACATAATAGTTACAATGGTTTTGAGCATATAACGGTTGTTTTACTTAATAAGTCCGCTATATCTTCGTCAGTTTGAGGTGGATTTGTTCTGAAGACAAAATTGAGCTGATAAGCATCAGTAACAATGAGAGTATCATCGTGGGTATAATCTGGGTACAGTATATCACCATTTCTGAACTCTGCTGGATTGATTGTGGCATGCCCTATGGACAACAGTACAACCAACAGTAAGATTAAATGTTTCATATGCTTATTTTTTCAATTTCGTAATAGTATTTAAGATACATCGCTTGCTGCCTTATTCCGTAAGACCTTGTAAGGTACGCTGGGTTTGAGTGGTTTTTTACAACTAACGGAATTAATTGCACCTGATCCAGTACTTTCTTTGGGCTTTTTTTTCCTTGCACATAACCTCTTTCTGCTATTAATTTCACAGCTTCTTGTAGATCTTCAATACTCTCTGCAGTGTTGATTAATTCCCACTTTTCTTGCTCAGTCATTTATGACAATTTTAAAAGTACCATAAGAGCTAATAATGCGATATACGCTATTAACAATATGATAGTTTCTTTAGAAGAACCCTTCATATGGATTAATTTTTTTGGTAGTGACTAATTCAAATAATCCTTTATACGCAATGTCAGATACTCCGTAAATATTTTCTACTTTTATAGCAACAGCGCCGAACGTATCTAGCACAGAAAAGTGTGTTCCAGGTGGCTGTGGTGTATATATACCATCTTCACTTAGTAAAATGACTACTTTATTGTCAATAGATTTTACTATATCACCCTTATTAAACGTAGTCTGCATAAGGATTATTATTAACAAGTTCTAAAATGTCCATCGACACTGAAATATTTAGTTCCCCTATAGTCACTGTCACCCGCGGAAAGCCACAAGCGACTACTTTACTAGTAGTATTTTTAAGGATATACTTGTTTGGTAAAATAGGGTGGTTAATAGTGTTTTTAAAACGGACTATGTCACCTGTTTTATACGTAATTTTCATATGGATTATTAACTATCTTTTTTAAATCATCTATAAATACTTCTGTAGGGTACCCCATGCAAAAAACTGTCGCTCTTTTGCTGCCTATAAAGTTTAAAATTTTTACAATACAGCCAGCAGAAGCAACAAGTATACCAGATGCACCAGGTACATAAATGTTACACTTTAAGGTTACAAGTTCACCTTCTTTAAAAGAATCCATTTTAAACAACTTTTTTTGTAAACCTAGATGGATGGCACCAATGAATCTTATCTCCACCCGGCAAGTCTTCCCCCGTTTCGTAGCTCGTTACATAGTTCAATTCAGATACTAATCCGACGTCTATGTGTTGGTTTCCATAACGATCAACACAAATTCCAACTACACTTTTATTTTGACCAGAAGATAAGTCTGGACCAATTACTTTTCCAGGTAGTGGTAAGCTGTTTATAACCACTACTTCATCACCTATTTTAAATATCTCTCTTGGTATGCTCATTTTCACTGTTTTTGTACAGTCTATACAGACTGTCTCTTTGCACCTTGTACTGTTCATTTTCTTTTGTTAACTTTTCAATTGTTTCTTTTGCTTGATTTAACTCTTTGGTTAAATTATTTACTTTATCTTGTAGCCTTTTTTCTTGGTTATTCATGTAAAAAAAATTTAAAATGTTACGTATCTTACGTATATTTCTGCTATTTCTTTATTGGATAAAGAGCTTGGTTTTCTGTCGTTTAAATCAGGCTCTAATGCAAGCAATTCATACTTTTTGGAATTACTGAGCAACCTCCACCATACCAAACTGCAATGTGTTGATTGTGACATGGTAATTATTTTAATAAAATTTTAGAACCCCCTGCTAGATTCGAACCTGTGACCTATTGCTTATAAAACAGTTGCTCTATCCAGCTGAGCTAAAAGGGCAATTAAAAAATATCCAACGTAATACACATTATACGAACTACAACAGATTTAGTAGATTAAAACAGGAAAATTTATACTACTTCTCACTTAAGCATATCACCACTCATTATAGGAAATGTACATCCCAAGTACATCGGCTGCCTCCAAGCCAACCTCTTCTCTAAATTAAGTAGTTATAACTACCGCCAAAAAGAATACCGCAAACATTACAAAAAAAATTGCAATTAAAAAGTATCCAAGATTATCGAGTCCAACAGCGGTGTATTCATCCCCTTTTGGAGGTAATTTAAAATGCCACAAAACGTACCCTATAAAAATAAGTATGCGTGCCAGTGCAAATAAAATGGTTTTCATGACTTTTGTTTTTGGTCAGTAGACTTCAAGAATTTATAGCCTTCTTCGTTTAGTCGGTAACCAGGTAAATTTTCTAACTCACTTACCAATCCTGTATTTAAACAGTAATTAATAATGTGAGTTGGAGAATCTATCTGTTCTAACTCGCGAATTTGTAACAAAAAAGTTCTTATTTTGTTATCTATGTGGCTTAGTATTTTCATTTTGGTTTAATTACTACGTAAATGGATGACAGATCTTCGATCACCTAGTTTTTTTGTTTTTATTCTCATAACAGTGGTATTAAACACCACCTGTCCACGTTGCAACCTACCTTCTAGATTTCTCTAGGTGGTTCTCCCTCTGGCGTGAAAAGATGGTGTTTGTTATTAACAAAATGCAAGATTTTCTTTTTGGCACTCTTCTACTTCTTGGTCAGTTACGGGGTCTACAAACCATTGCTTATTAAATGCTAATGGAAGCCCTAGAGGATCTTCGTAACCTTCCACCAAAAAGTATTTTGGAATAAACTTGCTGGATCTAACTTGAACAATATCTCCAAATTTAGGCCCATCAGTTATTTCTCCATATTTATTTGCCCAAGCGCCAATTTTGATACACAACTTTTCCATGGCTTATAGTTAAAATTTTCGGAAATTTAGCTGTTTTCCCCACTCTATTTCTTCAACGTAGCTTTAACTATTTGTTTAATAAGTATGCTTTCAATTCTTCTTCTTCTGCACACCGCTTCATATCAGCCATTGCATTTTTCGCGGTTTCATAGAACCGAGCTGGTGACACCCTGATTGGTGATGATTTTTTATAAATCATCATAGCCGCAAACTCTGTTGATGTCTGTTTCTCTAACTCGTATCCTAATGGGCCAGCCAAATGAACTACCCACCCTGCACGACAGTGTGTAGTATTACAGGTATGCCAATCGCTCATATCGAGGGCATCAGGCTGCGACACTGCTTCAAACACACGCTGGTGAATGTTATCAATTTTTGGTATTTCAATTACCTGTCTATTACTTTTTTTACCGAAGCAGTTGTAACAGTTGTAACAGCTGGAGCAGTTGTAGCATTCGGAGCATTTGGCGCAGTTGTAGCATTCGGAGCAGTTGTAACAGTTGTAACAGCTGGAGCATTTGGAGCAGTTGTAGCATTTGACGCAGTTGTAGCATTTGACGCAGTTGTAGCATTTGGAGCAGTCGGAGCAGTCGGAGCAGTCGGAGCAGTTGTAACAGTTGTAGCATTCGGAGCAGTCGGAGCAGTTGTAGCATTTGGAGCAGTCGGAGCATTTGACGCAGTTGTAACAGCCTATGTTACTCTCGTTGTCTTTTTCCCATCTCGAGTTAGCTGCTGCAAAATCAGGTGACACACCGTTATCGTCTTTGTCCTCGCGATTCAGGAAGTCTTGATAGGTTTTGAAAATTTTTGTCATAACGTCTAATTTTTTATAGTGTATTTTTGGATACTATCTTGAGAAGCATAAGGATTTTCTTTCGGTTTAGCGAAATTACACGAAAACAGTGTAATTACCACTAAAAAGGTTGATATTCTTTTCATTTTATGTGTTCATTGATGATTGCATCACTAAGATGCATAGACATTTCCATTCCGAGCAGAAAGACTTCAGTATAAGATAACTCCCTATCTGACACAAGAGTAGCTAATCTTCTATTTCTATGAGGCTGCTTTTCAAAATCACTTATAGAGATGTGTGAATTTGTATCTTCCATCTTTTTCTTTACCTGATCAGCCATTTCATCTGAAGCGGGTAATGGGAAAGGAATTTCAAGGGTGAATAACATAATCGGTTGATTTTAATCTGTATAATGGTTCTTGAATCAGTTCAAAAGCGCTCGTTTACTATTCTCTAGGTCAGTAAGAAATACGTCTACTTCCATTATTATTAGACCATCAGTAACACCAACAACCTCTCCTAGTAAAACAGAGCCATCTATTAGCTCTATGTTATGTATATTGTTATTAATGTGTGTCTGATTAATACTGTTTGCGGTTATTTTAGTCATGACAAGTAGTTTTAATAGTTACTTTTTAGTCCAGAATAGTGCAACATGCTTTTGGTGATAAGTCAGCTGGTTGGTGGTAAGATAAGACCCATTGGGTTGATAGATCTTTATTGGACTACCTTCTTTTTTTTACTGTAAGCACTAGTTACTGCAGACACTAACATCGTCAACAAAGTATATAATTAATGTACCATTTACTAGTGATATGTACCTTTTCATGGTGTTTAGTTTTATGGTTGTGTATTAATTGGTGTAGATTAAGGGACAGTTTATTGTTGGTATAGTGTAATTAGCTATACTAGTTGGTAAATTTTGGAAACTACGAACTTTTCGTAGATATTTGGCACAATTTTTGGTGGTGTGTACCACAATTACCCCACAATACCAAACAAAAACACATAATTTTAACAAAAAACTACCCAATTTCTCCTATCCAAGCCACTTCTAGCTCTTTTATCTTACTGCGTAGCTGTAATATTTCCTTATTTGCTTGTACTAATAGCTTACGAAGCTCTTTATTTTGATGCTCGAGCTTAGATTGCTCCGTGGAACTAGCCTGAACAGTACTTTTATCCACAAAACTAAGCAATTCATTGGATGTTTTGGGTCTATAATGTCCCATAAAATATACTTTTTTATGTTATTTTTTAAGTTTGGTCTCGAAAAACACCGGGAAAACACCACTTTTTGCCCATTTTTGTACCAATTCTTCCACTAGTCCAAAAAACCATGCAACCTTTTGTGAACTTTTATCGTCCGTGATTGTTTAATCTACCAAAATACAATAAAACCAGGACTTTCCACTATTAAAACAGTGGTAGTATCCTGGTTTTTGACATGGTTATTTGTAATCTACAGCTACTGCACTGTATTATTACAGCCGTTTATTGCCACTATTACACAATATACCATGATTTGGTCGCTAGTTTTCTTTAATCTACTGGGTAAGAACTATAAAACGCCTCCGTTAGGATAGCAAAGTTAGGCCCGCAGGGAGTTTAATGGGTGAGCTCCCGTTGGGCCCAATTGATTTTAATCCGCTAAGATGAGCCACCAGCGCGGATTGTAGAGAAAATAATGTATAAAACAGGAAAGTGAGTTACCACTCCCCTGTACACCGTCCAAGTGTTGTAGTACTTGTGGATTCGAACCACATAAATGCTGCAGTTAGCAGTTACTTTTCAGTTACCACTGGCCAGTGGAGTACCATAAATAAAAGAGGGAAAGTAGACACAATCCCTCTTGTCATCGAAACTACATCTCTCCGAATTGCGAATGCAGCCCATAAATGGACTAACCTATTTTACGCTTATTAATGGCTTTGTTTATCTCTGGGATTAACCAGTCCAGTATAAGCAATAATAATATTGAATACACAACCATACCAACTGCTTTTCCCTTTTGGTCAGTGGTTATGAAGCATATCATACCAAGAAAAAACACAATTACTCCAGCTGTTTGGAATAATACAACGATTGTAATGATTATCTGTTTCATTACCAGTGATTTAGGTTATCGATAGTGTGTGCTGCCTAATAGAAACTAGAACCATCTCACATGGTTGTATAGATGATCCGCAGTTACCCCGCTTAAAAGAACCCCCACCGACGATGTCGGCAGGGTTCTAGGCACGTTAATCGGGCAGGTTTTCATCAGCAGCTACTGCAGCCGCTGGAGCTAGATCGGCATCCATTGCACCATTATCATCTTCATCAATGAGCTCGCGCTCACGCACCACTGGAGCTGGTGCGCTGGTAGCTAGCAAATGCTGAAGGTACGCACGACCAATGGCGTCAGCAACCAGCTCTTGCTGGGATTTCTCCGGCAAGGATGTGAAGCTTTTGATCAGCGTGGTATCTTCGCGCTGCTCGTACGCATCACCATTTACCATCTGTTCTCCAGGTTCATACACCTCGATACCTACGGACTTACCACGCAGGCTGAACGGATCATCGATGCCGTTGCTTGCAAGCACCTTGGTGCTCGTAAGGTAGCGATGGCCGCCTACACTAAGGATTACACGCTGTGCACCAGTTGCTGTACGTTGCGTGGAACGTTGAACGTTGCTGACTCTGATTGTTTTCTTTGACATTTTACTTTGTATTTGGGATTAAGAAATTGATTAATTGGGCTTTATGGGGGGTACCCCAACCCGCAAGCGCAAGAGGGGGTGAGTGGAGGGGAATATCTCAACAAAGCCAAATACATAAAAAAAATCCAAAATAAAAAAAAATTAAAAACTAACCTAGATAGGGGCTATTATATAGTCCTTAGTACTTGTACGCCTATTGTCTAATCCATAGGGACACTGTCTATAGGTCTAGTAGTATTTAAAAGACGGTGTCTCTCTTATGGGTAAAGCTGTTCAGTATCTAACCAGCGCAAATTAATTTTTGTAGTCTGGGGAATTATTCGTATCTTTGTACTTATGAAAATTGATATAAGTTCTGATAAAGTATTCTTTAGCTCAGACTTTCATTTAGACCATTCTAATATGGCGGGGCCAAAAGTTTCTAAATGGCCTAAAGGCTACAGAGATTTTGATTCTCTTAGAGAGATGAATACAAAGATTTTGCAAGAGCTGAACGACCAGGTTCCACACGACGGAGTGCTGTTCTTTCTGGGGGATCTTTGTTTTGGTAGAACTAATGAAGCTGGAGTTAAGTATTGGAGAGATCAGATTAATTGTTCTAATGTGTACTGGGTTTTGGGTAACCACGATAAGATCACCTCCGCATCTAGATTTGAGTATATTGGGGACTACCTATCTGGATACGTCAATGGACAGTATATTGTTATGACCCACTATCCACTACTGTCTTGGCACTGGGCCTATAGATTGTCTAGCTGGAATTTACACGGACACTGCCATGCGGCACCAGAAATACAGAAAGCTAATGCATCAGTACGTAGACTAGATGTTGGGATAGATTCTTATAAAGAGCACTACGGAGATTATGGTATATTTTCATTTGAACAGATAAAAGAAATAATGGATTCTAAAAAATTAAAATAATATATGTTTAAAAAATGGTTTAAAAAGCTGCAGGACTACCTTCAGCCAAAGAAAATACAAATACCAACTTACGACGAGCTTCGGCATAATACCATGGAAATACGCGAGGCTAACTTTATGCACGCTTTTCATATGTACCAAGAGCACCGTAGGGAAATTAAAGAAATTCAAAAAGACTCTGTAATATGCAGAATATACATAGTCCAGGATGACTTTGGAGAACCCTTTACACTTGGTTGGTCTGAACATTACCCATGTAAAGAACCCGTTTATATAATTTTAACTAACTTTGTATGATGAGAGATAAAGAGTTGCTAGAGTATATTAAGAAAATTAAACTGCGGCCGCTTAATTCTAATACAACGGAGCATGTTCGTATGGAAGAGTATATGGTTAACGGTAAGATAGTCAAGATCTATTGGGCCATTGGGACTGGGGACGATAACCCAACTCCAAGCGTTATGTGGGAAAGTTAATTTGGAAGTCTGGAAAATTTTCACTATATTTGTAATCTATGACAGATTACACAGATATAATTGATATGTTAGAGATTTTGTTACATCCGTTTCCATATAGACAACCTTTGTTAGAAAAGAAAGGTAAATCTTACGTGTCAACTAATGAATTTGAGGATGTACCTGGTACAATACAAGAAGAAATTATTTGAAAATGAGAGAAATAATGATATTTGGAGAGGACGGAGAGACTGTTGTGTTTAAATATACACAGTACAAGTCTGAAGACGGTAATTACAATCCAGAAGAGGAGCAGTTTGTAGACTGGTTAGCTGCCCACAGAGGTATGCTAAGAAATAAGTCTGAAAAACAACTAAGGAAACTATATGAAGCTGATAAGAAACATACTTGAAAAACTAGCTCTAAAGCTACAAAAGTATCTACCTGAGCAACCTGGTTGTGGGTGCTCTAACGCAAGAAAAGTTTTTATAACTAGAAAAAATCCCAGAAGGGCTGGTGTAGTATTAGTAGGAAAAAAATACAGAGCGACTTTTGTTATTGGGCTAGTGGACCGTAAAGAGGTTAAATTCTATAGACAATACCACATTGGAATGTATGATACAGAAAAAGAGGCTACAGACGCTAGAATAGAGTATATAAATTCTTTAATATGACAAAAACAACATCAACAACCGGCACAACAACTATGCAACAGATGCTGAACTTGTAGCTATGGCTGTACTTTTTCATCTCAAAGATGTAATCCACTATTACGACACACATCCACTAGGACATACAAAGCATTTTAAAATAAACTATTACGATTAATACGGGGAATAAGAAATTATTCCTCTTTTTTTTTGGTTTTATGGAAAATTTTACATATCTTTGTAGTTATGGAAAGTTTGCTGTGTATTTTATGCGGTGTTTTAGTAGCTTTAAGTGTTCATAATGCGAATAAAAAAGGTAAACCTACTGACAACAAGAGACCTAATAGCTGAACTTGAACCTAGAGGCTGGAAAGTGTACTCACGACAAACTCAAGCCTATGGTTACGTGATGTACTTTAATCCAGATATCTATACAGGTCCGCAAGCAGCTGCAAAATTCAGGTCATACATGAAAACATGGTCCGTCATTGAACGGATGAGAAAAAGAAATAAAAAATATTACAGATTAATTACAATAAATGCTTTTCGTAATAGCAACCCCAGTAAGCAGACTAAATCTGCTAAAGCACGTAGCTGACAGCGTAATAATCGCAAAGAAGTACGTAGACACATCAGAGTATTCTGAAGACATAAAGTTACGGTGGTTACCGGTAGCTGATACCTCAATTGTAACAACAGAAAAACAAGCAGATGAATTCTATAATAAAACATTAGAATCAAGACCAGACGTAGCTGTTATCCCAATAATTGGAGATACTTATAAAGCTGTGGCTGGACACTCTCATAGAAACAAGGTTCTGAATATTCTAGAATCAACCAACAAAGATGATGTGTTTTTTTACTCTTTGGATGACGATAATATACTCATTGCAGATATTATAATAGAGACGTATAAAGCTTACAAAGAAGGATTTCTTGGGCTAATAGGAAGTCAGATGAATCCAGACGGCTCTACAAGGCTACTGGCTGACCCAGAATCCATAGGGCTTAATAAGACTGACACTGCACAATTTGCGTTCAATGTTAAGCTTCTAAATGGCCTTAGATTTGATCCAGCTAGATATGATGCCGATGGAGTGTTCATAGAACAGCTTTATAACGAAAACAAAGATAAATTCAAGGTAATACAACAACCTGTCTGCTATTATAATAAATTACGATGATATTAGATGTACTAAAAAACTGTCCTGTACCACACCTACAGAATGAGTGGGAATTTAACATGTTATTTACTAAATTTTTTCTCCATGAAGATCCTCACGTAGTTCTTGAAATTGGGTCTTTTTATGGAGCTACATTGTGGGCATGGTTGTCATTTGTAAAACCTCAAAAGAGAAAAGTTATCTCAGTAGATCTACCGATTGGGCCAGGAGATTGGAGATATAACGAAATGATCGAATCTAGAAAAAAGTGGTCAAGCTGGAAGCAACCATCAACAGAGTTATATGATATCCAAGGAGACTCTACTGATCCAGAGATTATCCAGAAAGTAAAAGATATTGTAGCCAACGGTGGTGATGAACAGTACCCAATGGACAAAATAGATTTTTTATTCATAGATGGCGATCATACTTACGACGGAGTAAAAAAAGACTTTAACAACTACTACCCACTAGTGGCTGATGGTGGTTACATAGTATTCCACGACGCTGTTGGGTACGCTGGAGTACGTAGTCTTTGTAACGAACTCAGGCAAATACATAAAATGATAGATATTTACAATCCTGATGGAGGATGGGGTTACACAATTATACAAAAATGAGAGAAATAACTGATCTAGAACTTTGGAAAGAAGCAAACGACGTAATAACCTGCAGTGAATGTCACTGTGATACGTTTGAAGTGCGGCAAGGATCCTATATTACAATTGTAAAGTGTACAGACTGTGGTAATATTGAAGTAATACACGAAGGATAAGAAAGAATTCTAGCTCCTAGATATCTAGGAGTGACTTTATCAGGTGGCGAAACTGGCAGACGCGCATTCTAGTCTCGATTGTGAAGAACAAGGGAATAAATAACCTCTTCGTGGTGGTTCGAATCCATCCTTGATAGCAAGGAGCTCTAAATGGGCTCCTTTTTTTATTTGGTAATTTGGAAAATAAGTCATATATTATAGTATAGACTAGAACTTATGGTAGACTACTCAACTCAATCAATTTTGACTAAATGTGCAAGTCTTAATGACTCGTACTTACCAATATATGAGGCTTATCTGGGCCAATTACAGGACGATCAAGCACGTATAGTGTACTTCTCAAACAACATAGACAGGCGATTTGTGACAATGTTGTCTAAAATATTTACAGATGAAGAATTCAGCTTGATTATATGCTCAGAAGAAACGTACAAATCAGGCGATTCTAGGGCAATTACGCACCATGTCGACTATACTACCCCAACCAGTAGTTTAATGGGCAAAATAAACGCCTATGGCCCCATAGATTGCGTTATTAATGATGCTGATATACCCTACACAGACCAAGTATCTGTTCTTAAGACCTTTTTTAGGTATCTTACCCCCGGTGGGTTGTATATGATAAAGAACTCAACTGACCAGGAGGGGTTGAAAAAGCTCGTGGAGTATACAAAAATGCTTAAAAAGAGTGTTATGGAGATTGAATATATACGTTCCTACAACTCAGGGCAGTTTACTGTTGTAAAAAAGTCTAAATAAATTTGGAATTTTGGAAAATTTGTAGTACTTTTGTATTGTAATCACTATTTTTGTGTAGTCTATAGGTGATTTGTTACATAAACTACACACTACGTATGGAGTCCTTCGACGGTGTTACGAAATATACATCGGTAGTACCAAAAGTAGAGGTAGCGTTGCAGCAACTGCACGGCCCAGAGCAGATAAAACAGCTTTGTATAGGCGTTACAGCGTAAAAAACTGTAAAAATAACTTTAATCTGGTGGAAACGGTCTGTTATTACATCTTCCCCTCCACTGGCCAAATTTATTTTGGTAGTTAATCAGTATATCTTCTTATAGGGGGAAGGGGGTATACATCTCTTTAACCCTTTAAATACCTAGATAGCTAATGGAGTACAGATACATCAGTACTTTCGATTCATCAACCCCAAAAGCCACGTAACCTATCTGAATTAACCATTTCCACAAGGACTTAACAGTATATTAAAATATTTAGGTAGTTTATAAAGATTTATGGCATACTATGTCTAGTAGATAAATAATAAAAATTAGTAAAATCCTAAAAAAAGTTTGGTAGATTCGAAAATAAGTTGTATATTTATACTGTAAACTAGAATAATATGCTTTCAGCCATACAGGTATCCAAAAGCCAAACTGTGGATACAAAATTTGACATTGTTAAGCTGCAATATCTTCTGTATTGTCATTTTAACAAAATAAAGATATCCAGCGCTGAGTTAGATACTCTAACTAAGATCGCCATAAGCGGATATACAGACAGTACAGTAGATGCTATTGTAAGAGACGGTATATTTACCTCAAAACAAAGTATTAGAAACTGTTTTACTAAACTTACTAAGTTGAATTTACTTAGTTATGTGCACGGTAAGAGGGTAGTTAACCCATCAATAAAAGTTGGGATAGCTGACGCTGTACTATTAGATTATAAAATTTTATATAAAGGTGAACCTAAAGAAGCTAAAGAGCTTTTACCCAATAATAGCCAACCAGCTTAATCTCCCCGTAGACGTAGTAGAATCTTTTTATGAGAACTTGTTTGCCTATACTAAGATTAAACTACATGATTTAAAAGACTACGAAGTGTTTATAAAGAATCTTGGTTCATTTAGACTTAGGTTAAAAAGGACCAGTCATAAAGCTCCAGGGATGACAGTTATGGTGCATAAGAACATACTTTTGGCAGTAGAAGCAGACACAGATGAGCGAATAGATTTGTACTCAAAAAAATCTAGAGATAAATTTACAGAGCAGAGTAGGTTGCTTAAGTTATATGAAATACTAAAAGAGCAGTACTCTAATAAATTAAAAAAAGTTAAAATAAGAGATGCCTACATTGCTGGAAATTTGGAAAAACAAGGGGATGATAATGGAGGGTATACTGAACAACGTGATAAAGAAAGAGCACGTGGAGGAGGTGTACCAGAGCAGGCTAGAGGTATGTAATAAGTGTCCAATGAAAGACGATCAAGGTAAACAGTGTGCTATACCCGGTACAGAACCTTGTTGCAGACTATGCGGTTGCTCCCTTGCCATAAAGCTTAGATCGTTAGCCAGCAACTGTCCAGAAAATAGATGGACTGCTGTGCTAGATGACCAAGAGGCAGCTGAACTAGAAAGAAAATTAAACTCTTAAATAAACATAAAAATGGATAAAGCCTACAACATTCAAGACTTACAGCTACTGGTGACATTGTTATCGACACCGAACATTTCAAAGGAAAATACAGATATAATTAACTCAGTTATGACCAGCGAGCTTAATAAATTCTTTGGTCTTGAATCTTCGAAAGGAAAAGCATCTAATGCATAAACCGGATGGACGTACAATAAAAAGAGACATTAATTATAGAATATCTCTTAATGACGAACAAAAGGCAGCTAAAAAAGGTATTTACGATAAAGATGTTAGTATAATACTTGGTAAGCAGGGGTCAGGTAAAAGCCAGACAGCGGTTATTACCGCCCTTGACATGCTGTTTAAAAAGCTTGTAGACAAGATTATCATATCAAGGCCAGTAGTAAGAAACTCCCTTGGCTTTCTTCCAGGGGAGCTTTCAGCTAAAATGGAAAACCAAATAGCTCCTTTAAAGCAGTGTATGTATGAAGCATACGATCCTGTTAAGATTGATAAACTATTTACAGATAAAGTAATACAGATACTACCAGTAGACTTCATGAAAGGTATAACTTACCTAAATGCTGTTGTAATAATAGACGAGTTCCAAGATCTAAACTACGAAGATTTTGTTTTGACTTTAACACGTCTAGGAAAAGGTAGTAAAGTTATCTACACAGGTTCTGTAGAACAAGTAGACAGGAGTATAAAAGACCAGTCTTGTATATCGAGAGTGTCTAAACTACAGTACAGTGAGTTGGTAAATTTTGTAACATTACAAGCGAATCATCGCCACCCATTGATATTTGATATTATAAATCAAATGGAATCATGAGAAAACTAAAATTAGAAATACTTGATCTGCTAGATGATATTTTTTACGAACTAGCAGCCCAAGAGATGGACGTGTCTTTTAAAGATGTAGTTGACTATCTGTATAGAAACAGAAAAGACCTGCAGACTGATGACTCCATCACAAAGCTTATGTTAAAACAATACTTAGCAGAGCTTAAATCTACAGCAGATGAATCAAAAGCATAAATTAATTGCCTTACCAGGCCGGTTCAACACTTCAGATTCTGAAGATATATACGAAGAACTTGGTATACCAAGTGACAAAGAAGAAAAGACTTATATTGTAGCTGATATTTGGATTAATCCAGAAAAGATTGAAGTTGTATCTATACACTCTGATCCTACAATATCGTGGATTAGAATGTCAAATGGGCTCGATTTGTCTATACATGTCTCACTCCCTGATTTGCTTAATCTTCTTAAAGAATATTTTGAAATAAGTCCACCATCCCTTAAGGCAGGTGAGGACGAGTCTAAAGAGGATGACTTGTGGGACAATATAAAAGACCTAGATGCTTAAGTTTTACGAAGGTAATCATTCGTACATAAATAAAGATGGTGAAAGGTACACAAGTGTAACAACCATGTTGCACTTCTTTGAGCCAAAGAAAGATTGGGATAAGATAGCCAGCAACTACGCCAAAAAGCACAAAAAAGCGCTAGAAGAGGTTAAAGCTCTATGGAAAGCTGAAAATCTAAAATCTATAGAAAGAGGTCTAAAATTCCACAAGATGATGGAAGACGCTCTTCTTTTAGACGGTGTAGTTACTAAAGAGGATAAGGTTTTAAATGTACATAATTCTATTGTAGAAGACGGTGCAAAACATTCTTACTCCTTAAAGTTAGACGAAGGTGTTTACCCAGAAATAATCATCTATATAGACTCTCTACAGCTGGCAGGTCAAGCTGACTATGTAGAAGTACATAATGATAGAATAAATATAATTGACTACAAGTCAAACAAAGAAATAAAGTTCGAAGGATTTAAGGATTGGAAGGGTAAAGAAGAATCCCTTCTAGGACCACTAAAGGATCTTGGTAATTGTAATTACAACATATACTGTTTACAATTAAACACTTATATGTATATGCTACTAAAGCATAATCCTAAGTTAAAGATTGGTGAGATGAAACTATCTCATGCATTGTTTGATGAAAACGATGAATTTCTAGAACTTAAAGAATATCAGGTACCTAACATGCAAAAAAAGGTAAAACAAATGCTAGAGTACTGGACAAAAAATAAATAATGGCAGTTAGAATTTTCGATGTAGATAATAAGCAGGTGGTAATTAATGAAAACTGCCTGCTTATACCAGAACTAAAAGCAATCCATGAGCAGTACGAAGACCCCATACCGGTGTTTTCGTTTTTGTATTTTATGACGGACCCATCAAGTCCTTATGGAAACATAGAAGAGAGTGCAAAAGAAGATGTTATTATAGAGGATTACCCTGGGGAATACACCACAGAGGACGTAGCAGTAATAGCTGCACTAGAAAAACTACGTAAACTTTACCAAACACCTACTTCTCGTATATTCTTAGCTGCTAAGAAAAATTTAGAGAATTTAGCTGATTATCTAGCTAGTACGGCGATTGACAGTGGTAGGGATGGTAACTTAGGAGATATATACAGAGTGCAAGTAGGTCTTCCTAAGCTGATGGCTGGCTTCAAGGATCTCGAAAAAATGAAGGATGAGGAGGATATACAGGCCAGAGGTAACGCCACTATTTCGTACGATGAATTTTAATTATGTACATAAGTATACCTAAATATACATCTAGTACCTCTACTTGGAGTGAGCTAATCTTTGAGACTAAAGAAGACTACGTATCATATATAGAATCACAAGTTAAGGTTCCTGGGTCGTACAATTTAAAAAATACTGATGAAGTCTGGCGGCAACCAGGTAACGTATTTAGAGCAACTGGTAGGTATTGTAACTATGTTATCAACACCAGAGAGTACATAAAGTTTTGGGAATTTGAAAAACGTAAATGTCTCCTTACTGGTGGTGTTGAGTTTGATGGTATATTCGTGCCAGGAGTGATGTATTTTTACATTAACTATCTGCAAATTAATAACAAAGTAAAAGGTAAGTTGGACTTTCCAGATATATGGGATACCGACCTTCACTTTTTTTTACATATACTGCTGTGTAAACTTACTGGCCAGCATTCGGTAGTTGTTAAAAAGCGCCAGGCCGGTTATACATTTAAACACTCCGCCATACTTCTTAACAGCTTGTGGTTTGGTTCTGCACAAATTAATAAAATAGTCTCCTACGGTAAATCTTACGTGGAGGGTGCCTGGTTGTTCATAGAGGAATATCGTAACTTCTTAAACACACATACTGGCTGGACACGTAACTTCAATCCAGACAAATTACTTAACTGGCAACAAAGAATTGAGGTAAAAGACGGTAGAAAGAAAGTATACCGTGGCAACATGTCAGTCCTTCGTGGTATTACTACTGAAAAATCACCTTCTCAAGGTGTTGGTGGTAAAAATGACGTTGTTTACATCGAAGAAGCTGGTCTTAACCCAACTCTTGGAGATACACTGGAATACTTACTTCCATCAGTAAAAGCTGGTAAAATTGTAACAGGTCTTGTTATGGTATCTGGATCTGTTGGTGAGTTATCAGACTGCCAGCCCCTAAAAAACTTAATGCATAACCCACAAGCTTCTGGATTCAGAGCTGTTGAAAATATATGGGAACCAGACTCCCCCACTAGATATGTTGGGTTTTTTGTACCTGAATACTGGTCTTACGAAGGGTGTATAGATGAAGATGGTAACTCTTTAATAGAAGAGTCTATAAAAGAGATAGAACTGGCCCGTAAAGCCGCTAAAAAGCGCTCCCCCGAGAAGTACCGCCTGTACTGTTCACAGGCCCCTATGAGCCTAAAAGAGGCCTTTGATTGGAGGGAAGAAAGCATATTCCCTGCAAACATTATAATGGATCAAATGACTAGGATACAAGCTGGTCTAGATGTTACTCCACTATATGTAACAATTGATTGGAACGAAGAAGGGAAACTTTATCATAGAATACTAGATAGAGGTACTCCAGTGAGGGATTTCCCAGTAAAAAGTGATACTAGAAAAGAAGGTTGCATAGTAATGTACGAACCACCAGATAAAGAAGCAAGATTTGGTTCTTACTTTGCTGGAGTTGACCCTGTAATAAGCGGTAGGTCTGATACATCTGAATCTTTATTTTCAATCTACATATACAAAAATCTAGTAGAAACTAAAAGACTAGTAGATAAAGAGATTGTAACAGAAGTTACAGGTGATTACATAGTCGCTTGTTGGACAGGTAGGTTTGATGATGTAAATCGTACAAACGAACGTGCAGAGATGTTAATAGAATATTATAACGCTCTAGCTATTGTCGAAAATAACGTAGATAGCTTTATAAAGCACATGATACGAAAGAGAAAAATCAAGTACTTAGCTAGAAAGAGTGATCTACCGTTTATAAGTGAGCTCAGAGCCAACAGGACTTCTTACGAGCAGTTTGGCGTTAGAACTACCGAAACTGTTAAAACTTACTTGCTTAACACTGTAATTGAGTATCTGAAAGAAGAAATTGGTGTAAAACATGATAAAGACGGTAACGAAGCAGGTAAAATCTTTGGAGTATCCAAGATTCCTGATGATATGTTGCTGCTAGAGATGAAAGAGTACACACCAGACCTAAATACTGACCGTATTATAGCATTTGCACTAGTACTGGCCTTTGCAAAGTCCAGGCAAGCTAATGGACTAGTTATAAAAAAAGATGATATTAAGAAAATTGAGACTGCCGAACCAATAAAAATAACTAAATCACCCTTTAAAAATATAGGGTCGTCTAATAACCAACTGAATAGTGGGTATACCAGGTCTCCATTTAGAAATTTCATGTAAAAAAGTATTTTTGGATAATTGAAAAAGTTTTTGTATATTATAGTAAGGGTAAATATACTATAAATAATTATTAATGGCCACTGTTTTATCAGCATATGACCTAAAGATGGGCAAAACAGCCGATCTTAGGACATCAACAACTTTACTACAGCCAATTCAGATGCTCCCACGAGCTAAAAAGACTGAGGAATGGCGTAAACATAACATGGATTGGTTTGAGCAGCTCGGTTTGCGACAGCTTGGTCTACAAAATAAGCGCCTTACTAAGCTATTTAGGCTTGCAGAGGGTCAAATTGATAGATCTGACTACATTCTAGACAAAGAGGAGAACGAAAACTACGAAATTTTAAATAATTTACTTACTAGTAAAGAGTCTCCGTTTGAAATTAAGTTCTATCCAATAGTTCCACAGGTTATAAACGTAATGTGTGGCGAGTTTTCAAAAAGATCTAATAAACTAGTTGTCTATAGCGTAGACGAGTTCTCTGTTAATGAGATGCTTGAGTCAAAACGTCAAGCTATCGAGGATGTGCTTATAACAAAGGCTAAAAACAAAATAGCACAGAAACTAGCAGATCAAGGAATCCCACTAGAAAGTGAGGAGGCTCAGCAAGCTTTCAACGAAATACAGTCACTACCTGAAATAGAAGATTTCTACAAAAAATCGTATAGGTCCATTGGAGAGCAGTGGGCATCCAGACAAATGGAGTACGATTCTGAGAGATTTTCTATGTATGAAAAGGAAAATGATAATTTCCGTAACTATTTGACTGTCGGCCGTCAATTTTGGCATGTCAGGCTAAAAGAAACTGATTACGATACTGAGATTTGGCATCCAAATACAGTTTTTTTTCACAAAACATCTTCAATAAAGTATGTGTCTGAGGGCGACTACGCCGGAAGGATACTTATGATGTCTATATCTGACGCGCTTGGTAGGTATGGTTATCTTATGACAGCAGATCAGTCAAAGTCGATGGAGAGTATGTATTCTGCATACAACAACGGACTGCTTGCAGACGGCCATGACTTTACTGAGTACTACGATCCAAGCAGAAAACCTGATGACCAAGGCCCAAACTCAATTCACTACGAAAGACTTTCTGCGTTCAGAGGCGCTTGGCTAGATGGGCATTTTAATCAAAATTTCTACGATCCATTCGGTAACGTAACCAACGGTGGTTCTGCGTATGCATATAACCAGACCATGGTTAGAGTTACAGAACTTTACTGGAAATCTCAAAGACTTCTCGGCCATTTGTATAAAATAGACCTTGAAGGTAACCTGACCCAAGAAATTGTAACAGAGGATTATAAAATAACTGAAAAAGGTATCTACGATCAATCTCTGCTTAATGTCAAGACAAAAGATACTTTAGTATTTGGTGAGCATATAGACTGGTTCTATGCCCCAGAAGTATGGAAAGGTATAAAAATATCACCTAACTTTGCTACACACTGGACTGATAGCGTAGACAGCTTTATTCCACTTTATTTGGATGTTAAACCGCTTAAATTCCAGTTTAAAGGGATCAATGATCTTTACGGATGTCGCCTCCCAGTTGAGGGTCTTGTAGACCCATCTTCCATAGCTTTAAATATGTACCCTTTCCAGGTTCAGTATAACGTTGTAAATAACCAAATAGCAGATATACTTATTGACGAACTGGGTACTGTTATCCTAATGGATCAGAATGTACTACCTAGTCAATCTATGGGTGAAGAGTGGGGGCAAAATAGATTCCAAAAAGCCTACCAGGTCATGAAAGATTTCTCTATTCTACCCGTAGATACATCTTTGACAAATACAGAGCAGGCTCTTAATTTTCAACATTTTCAAAAAATAGAGTTGCAGCAAGATAAAAGACTTATGTCTAGAATAGAACTTGCTAACTATTTTAAAGAACAGTGCTTTGAGGCCGTCGGTATAACTCGCCAGAGAGCTGGCCAAGTTGCAGCCTCAGAGTCCGCCACAGGGGTACAGCAAGCTGTAAATAACTCCTATTCACAGACTGAAAAATACTTTACTTCTCATAGTAACTTTCTAATGCCGCGCGTTAGAGAGATGATGCTTAATGCAGCTCAGTTCTTCAATTCCACTAAACCTAGTATACAGCTAAGCTACCTAAACTCCGACCAAGAGAAAACGATGTTTGCCATAGAGGGATACAAACTACTCTTAAAGGACTTTGGTATAATAAACAGTTCTAGACCAGACCACAAGGTTGTTGTAGAGCAGTTAAAGCAGATGGCCATGGCTAACACACAAGCCAAGAATGCTAGTATATATGACTTGGCCAAGTTTATATCTTCTGATACTGTTAGCGATATCGTACAAGCTTCTGAGCAAGCCACTAAAAGACTACAAGATCAAATTCAAGCTCAGCAACAACACGAGCAAGAAATCATGCAGCAGCAAATTAAAGCCCAGCAAGAAGAGAAAGACAAAGAAAGAGCGTTTGAGGCGCAAGAAAACGCACTGGATCGTCAAGCAGAGATCTATAAAGCTCAAGTACAAGCTCTTGGATTTGCAGAAGACAAAGATGCGGATGCAAACGGTATACCGGATGTGCTGGAGGCAGCTAAGTTTAATGCAGATCTAGCAAACCAAACACAACAAGCAATCATTGCAAATAAAATTGCAGATAACAACTACCAAACAGCTATTGCACAAAACTCTTTAAAAGAAAAAGAGATCGCCGCAAAACGTTATGTTGCTGACAGAGACCTACAAATAGCACTAGCAAATAAAACTGAGGCTGAAATAAAGACTCAACAGTCAAAGAGTAAAAAGCCAAAAAAGTAAAATAGCGTAATAGTGCAAAATTTGTTTAAAAAAAGTATAAATTTTTTTGGTAGTTTACACAATTATTATTATTTTTAATTATAAACCTAGAATAAAATAATGGAGAATACTGTTATAAGTAATGTCTCACCAGAAGACATTTCAAAAATGTTTGACGGTATAGGAGTATCTAGTGAAAATCTAGCCACAGGTGACGAAAAACCATCTGAGGATACAAAACCTGACAACTTCAATTCACATCTAAAGGATGTAGTATCTGATTTTGACAATTTTGTTAAACAAGCTGGAGATGAGCCAGATGTTGAAATAGTAGACCATGTATCTACTGATATTTCAAAAGCTCAAGCAAAACCACCGGTAGAGCAACCTGAAGTTAAAGACACTAAAAAGGATACCAAATCTGATGTATTTTCAGTCTTCAATGACTTTATCACAGAAAATATCCTAGAAGGTTTCGATGACGGAGAGCCTATAAAGTCAATTAAGGACGTAAAAGAGCTTGTAAAAGGAAATATTGAGCAGAGTATTGAAAAAGGCAAAGAACTTGGTATAAAAGAGTTCATCGCCTCAATGCCACGCGAACTTTTTCTTGCCGCAGACTACGCACTTAAAGGTGGTACAGACATGAGGTCTTTCTTCAAAGCAATGTCTTCTGTAGAAGAAGTTAAGTCTTTTGATATAACTTCTGAGCAAGGCCAAGAAAGTACTGTAAGAATGTTTCTTGAAAGGCAAGGTCTTACTGAAGATGAAATAGACGAAGAGATTTTTGACCTTAAAGACTCTGGAAAGCTTGAGGCTAAAGCTAAAGTATACAAGCCAAAAATTGACCAGCTTGTAGAAAAAGAGATCCAAAAGAAGATAAAAGATCAAGAAGAGGTATCTAAACGAAGAGAAGAGGGAGAAAGATTGTATAAATCAAATATCTACGACGCTCTTAAAGATGGCGATCTCGATGGAGTAAAAATAGACAAAAAAACACAACAGTTCCTGTTTAATGGTCTGTCCAACAGTGGTTTTGAATCTATTACAGGTAAAAATACAAACTTGCTTGGTGCTCTGCTTGAAAAAATACAGTTCACTGAACCTAATTATAAACTACTTGCGGAGGCAACATGGCTGCTTGCAGACCCAAAAGCCTATAAGAACGCAATTAGAACTGAAATAAAAAACGACACAGTTGCAGAAACTGTTAGAAAGATAAAAGACGCTAACTCCACTAGCAAATCTGGATCTCAAGATCCAGAAGCAACCGAACCTAGAAAATTTCAAATAAAACGTAACGGATTTTTTAACCAACTATAAGAATAACCTAAATTATGTCAACACCCGTATTAAATAATGGTATTTTCGTAAGGGATACACAATACAACGCCCTTGGGAACCACTTGGATAAATACCATTTATTTCAACTTCAAGATAACCGCCCACTGGATTTGGGTGTTATCGACATGTGGGCTATGGTACAGAAGAAAGAATTCCCTCTGTATACCTTGAGCTCCTTTGGTGGTAAAAACACCATCTGGTCTCCTACACACGAATTTACATGGAGTACTCCTCTTACACAGAGCATGCCCTACATTGTAGAGGACATTTCTGAGAGCGAGAAGCCTGGTATGTATGGACAAACCTTTAAAATTAAACTTAGTACTAACGCTTACGGCCATGGTGCGGTTCTTACCTACGACAAGATGAACGGTCTTGAGATGTATGTAACCGAGGACCCAATTGTTCAAGCTGGTGATAACTTTGTGTACACTGTACGCTTGGTTAATAACAAAAGCGAGCAGTATTTGGATCGTAAATATCTGAAGCCTGGTACAAAGATCTTCCGTGTAACTTCTGCTAGGAATGAATACGGTCAGAAATTTGATGACTTCAAAGGAAATCAAGCCGGTAAGCGCGAGTTCTACAACTTTGTTGGTGAAACTAAAGCACACAAAACACTTAGTGTTTCTGAAGACGCAGATGCAATTAACAACTATCGTAAAGATGTAGTTGAGCTGTATCGTATTGACGGTGCTAATGCAGATCCCAGTATTGTAAAACTGAGAGACCTGGCTGCTGCTAAAGGTGATGCGTTCCTTAGAGATCGTGCATCTGAAGGTGCTGTTTCCATGCGCTGGTTGCCTAAACTAGAGGCGATGGCTCTTACCGAAATCGGCCGCGACCTGGAAAACTACCTCATGTGGGGTAAAGGCGGTATCATCCGTAACGACAGTGTAGATGACATGCGTCTGTCTGTTGGTCTGTGGAAGCAGCTCGACAACGGTTACAAGCGTGTATACAACCGCGAAAACTTCTCTTTGGAGATGTTTGAAAACGAGATCTACAACTTTTTCAATGGTAAAGTAAACTTTGATGGCCCTGATTCTGAGCGCGAGCTTATAATCCAAACTGGTTTGGGTGGTTTCAAACTCATCAACCGTGCAATTTCTCATCGTGTGGGTCAATCTGGTTTCTTGATGGATGCTACATCTGTTGGTGCAGTTACCGGTAAAGGTATGAACTTGAAGTTCGGTTACCACTACGTTGGTTACAAGATTCCGTTCTTGGCTAATCTGACCTTTGTAATTAACCCAGCTTTCGATAACGTAAACAACAACGATATCGAGAATCCAATCATTGACGGTCATCCGTTGACTTCCTACTCGTTCATTATATTTGACTTTAACCAAGAGCAAGGCTCAGATAATATCTATCTGGTTAAATACGCTCCAGGTGGAGACAAGCGCGAGGCAGACGTTCACTGGAACTATCAACAAGGTACACGTCCGTACTTGGGTATTTCAGCTACTAAGGGCTTCCAATCTAGCGGTAACTTTAACGGTTTCCGTGTAAATATGTGGCAGCGCCACCCTGCAATCTGGGTAAAAGATCCTACTAAGGTTCTGAAGATTGTTATGCGTAACCCAATTACTGGTGGATCGTTCTAAATAAATTTATAAATATGTACAAATATATTTTGTAAATTCAAAAATATTTTGTATATTATATTATAAGTTTCTTATGCCAGTTTTCCCTGAGTAATCAAATTACTGGCTCAAGGCGAGGTAGAGCAGCGGTAGCTCGCCGGGCCCATAACCCGGAGGTCGGAAGTTCAAATCTTCCCTTCGCAACAATAAGCATGAGTAAAATCATGTATGTAGAATGGGGTTGAGGAGATGCAGCCCCTTCTACTAACTTCTAAATAAAACCACGATATATGAAGGAAGGAGTTATTGAGACTAGGCAAGAATTTAAACCTTATAAGTCAAAAGTTCTTAGCATAGAGCAATATTTTGATCCTGAAATTCCCAACTTAGGTCTTGAAAAATACGGCATGTCTCTTATGGAGGATGGTGGTATTACAGAAGATCTTGGCTCAGTGCAGTTTGGTAACCAAGTTAGGTACTTAACTGGCCTTGATATTAATGCTGATTACATTAGAAAAATCCAAGATCCAAGAGAGCGGGAAGCAGAGATTAAACAAATTGAAGATACTCTAGTAATTCTAGAGAATTTGTACGGAAAAGGTACACTTGATCCTACAAATAAAGATTTTTGGCGGCATATAAAAATAGAACTTAAGGGCTATAGAAAATATATAGACCTGAGCGATCCACAAGATCTTATTCTATATCATTGCATAAAAGCCGGCGGATTCTCTGAGATAGCCAGTTCTTATGAACAGGCAAGAAGTAATCCAAACAAAGTCTATAAGTACTATTTGCAAGAATTGGAAGAGATATCTGCAGTACGTACAGAGGTTAAGAAGGAGAGAAACGCGGCTAAAGCTGAGCTTACTAAGTTGTATACAAAGGAGCCGGCCAAGTTGATAAAACTTGCAAAGGTACTGCTTACATCAGACCACCAGTTCTCAAACTCAACTCCACTAGACTTGATATATGACAAATTGGACGATTTTATTGATGGAGTTGTTGTAAAAACAAACAAGAAGCGTACTCCAGGTGAATTTATGGAAGCAGCTAAGCTTGATAGAGCTACTTTGAATTTAAAAGCGCTTACCATAGATGCTATATACCACAAATTTATCTACCAGCGGAGTGATATGATGTACTATAACAGGGACACTGGATCAATGTATGGTAGAAACTTGGAAGAAGTCATTGCTTATCTTAAAAATCCAATTAATAACTCAGAGCTGGAAAACATTACCGAAAAGGTAGAAGCTAAGTGGAACCGTTAATATGGAATCAAGACTTATCCCTTTAAAAATAAAGCAACGCTTAAACAAGCAATCAAGCGCAGACTACGATAATATACAGTGCTGGCAGTTTGTAGAGGCTTATAATAAAGCACAGTTAGAGTGGGTAAGAGAACAGCTTAGAGGTTTGAACCTGGAGCAAGCTGGGGCAGAAGAGAATATTACAAAGTTAGATGATTTAGAGGTACTTATTACAGATAAAGATATAAAGGGTACTAATAAAACAGACTACTTTGAGTCTATAGATTTTCCATCTGACTACATGAGGTTTAATAGAATCGATTGTAAAGGGTCTACAGCCCTGTGTACTGGAAAACCGATGACTATAACTCTAATAGAGAGTTCTAATATAAATGCTTATCTAAACGACGATCTTAAGTCTCCAGATTTCGAATGGGCGCATACTTTTGCTGTAATCAGAGGTAACAAACTACGTATATACACTGACGGTAAATTTAAAATCAGAGATGTAGTTTTGTCCTATTACAGGTTTCCAGTAGATGTTTCACTTGCCGGATGTCAAACATTTGAAGATGATTTTCCAATAAATGTTGACCCAGAACTTAAAAAAGACGTAGTTGAGTTGATAATAGACGCTGCAGCTACAATTATAGCCGGAGATATTGAAAGTCTTAATCAATTACAAAGACTTCAAGCTTCTACTGACAAAGGATCTTAATTTTTTTTAACACAAATATATAAAACAACATGTCTTATTTCAATCATGGCTTTAAGAAAGTGTTTATCGCAACCGGCGGTTTGGTTACCACTGGCGATACTTCTACTTTGAAGGGCGGTCAGATTGGCTTGTTTGATGCGAATACCTTTAAGGCTATTCCACTCGGCGAAGCTAAAAAGTCTGTTCACAAAGAAGTAATTCTCGCACAGGGATCATTCCACACTCGCGATGGCCTTAGCCCTTTTTTGGGTGGTCTTAAAGAACCAGTACAATCTCGTAAAATTAACGGAAACTATACGAGTCGTTTCCTTGTATCAAACCCACGTCGTAGTAAGCAACACGTAATCTCAATTGGTTGGGATGGTGTATCTGCTACTAAGACAATTTCTGGTGAACTGGACAGCGACTATTACCTGCGTATTGAGGTGAAGAACTCACCTGTTCTGCGTGCGTATAAT
>Ga0209460_1000305_pt1 | contig 53847 bp, 45 predicted proteins | sample EBPBio132013_DNA_FD_185868 | JGI IMG/M metagenome (GOLD analysis project Ga0209460, IMG submission 185868) | Wastewater treatment Type I Accumulibacter community from EBPR Bioreactor in Madison, WI, USA - Reactor 2_5/13/2013_ DNA (SPAdes)... | ecosystem: Engineered > Bioreactor > EBPR >... | reverse complement strand
CGTTTTAAATCTGGTATTCAAAGTATGTCGAAGGACGGCCTTTGATAGGCTTTCGGGATGTATCGATGAACGAAGTGGTTGTCGAAAGGTGAAAGTCAGAATCTTAAAACGAAGTTTTTATAAATCCCACAGGGATTCAACATGAATAGCCCCGGGTGAATAAAATGAACCCGGGTAAAATAATCCAACAGAGAAACAACCCCAACAGGGGTTGAATACGTTCATTGTTGCAGGGGGATCAATAACTGATAAAACGATCCTTCTTCTTCGTGTTCTTAGAATTCCCTTCGTGCCCTTTGTGGTGGTCAACTTTTTCCCGTTTCAAAATTGAAATCGATCCCCTGAAAAACCACTTTTGTAAAAATAAATAAGAATACCAGGGATGGATTCCCGTCTTTCCGTCGGTTGACGGATTTACAACACGGGAATGACAGCCTGATTAAAAAGCAAGGATTTATATGAAAACTGTTGTAAAAGATCTGATGTACGGTGAAAAAGCCGTTACTGAATTTGAACTTGAAATCTGGGAAAATAAATTTCAGGACCGTGATTACCTGATTGAAATTGACTATCCAGAATTTACCTGCCTGTGTCCGCGTTCCGGCTACCCTGACTTTGCCCGGGTTTACGTGAATTACATTCCAGACAAACTGATTGTTGAACTCAAGGCATTCAAACTGTGGCTGAACAATTACCGGGATCGCCACATCAGCCATGAAGGCGTGACCAATGAGATTTATGACATTCTGAAGGAAAAACTCAATCCGCGTTTTCTTGAAGTCATAGGCGATTTCAATGCCCGCGGAAACGTAACAACTGTCATCCGCCTGCGTTCTGATGCCAAATACGAAACCACGGATATTAAAAACCGGGTTCGTTGAGGGGCTTACACCCATACAAAACAAATGCTATCTTCCAGGGCTTGAACCGGGACGATAGCATTTTCCCCATCTCCCCAATTCCCAAACAACTCACATCCTAAAAAAAATATTTTTCATCCGGGAACTCTTCAAATGTATTGCATGTTGCAACATTTAACGTTACAACGTATATTTGCGTCATCAAAACAAAAAAAGGAAAACTCAATGAAATCACTCGTTCTCTCCCTGCTTCTCGCTGCTGGTTTTACAACCGCAAATGCTCAAACCACCTGGAATATGGATGCCAGCCATACCAATGTCGGATTTACCGTAACTCACCTGGTTATTGCTGAAGTTGATGGCCGTTTTGGCAAAGTTGACGGAAAACTGGTTTCTAAAAATGACGATTTTTCTGACAGCTATGTTGAAGCGACCGTGCAGATTGCTTCCATCAATACCGACAATGAAAAACGTGACGGTCACTTGAAGAGTGATGATTTTTTCAATGCTGAAAAATACCCCACCATGACTTTTAAGAGCAAGTCGTTTAAAAAGGTTGGAGATAAGAAATACAAGGTTGTTGGCGATCTGACCATTCGTGACGTAACCAAAGAAGTCACCCTTGATGTCAAACTTGGCGGAACCATTACTGATCCATGGGGAAATCTGAAAGTTGCTTTTAAAGGCACAACTGAGATCAACCGTTTTGATTATAATCTGAAATGGAATGCAGCGGTTGAATCTGGTGGTCTCGTTGTTGGTGAAATGGTCTCCATTAAATTGAATGCTGAATTCAACAAGGAAAAGAAATAAACCGGGAGTTCTTGATTTCTGATAGAATTCTGCCAGTAACTAGTGTAAAAGTCCGGAATTTGTGACAATTCCGGACTTTTTAGCCCCTTAAAACATCCCCAAAAGAAAAATAATTTATCGTGTCGTATCTTTATCCTCAGTCCGGCTTTGAGCCGAAACCATATCAGGAAGAGTCAATGAAGATCGAAGATGAAATCCAGCAAAAGAAATTTGCAAGTGCCCACCAAAAGGCTGCCGTTAACCTGATTTATACGTTTAGCTGGCTTACTAACCGGCAAAATGAATTTATGAAAGAGTTTGATCTTTCAATGCAGCAGTTCAATATTCTTCGTATCCTTAGAGGAAGAAAATCTGAACCGGCTTCTATTTTAACAATAAAAGAAAGAATGCTGGATAAAAATTCTGATGTTTCAAGAATTATTGACAGAATGGTTAAAAAGGAGCTGGTAGACAGACAGATTTGCCCCAATGACAGACGTCAGATGGATGTTACCATAACTGCCAAAGGGTTGACAATTCTCGCTGAAATAGACAAACGGGATGCCGAATTCCATTCAGTCATGAGCGGATTGTCTGAACATGAGGCAGAACAACTCAGTTCACTTCTTGATAAATTGCGGTCAGCAGAATGAACCGTCTTCCGGTTTTATTTATTGGGCATGGTTCCCCAATGAATGCAATAGAAACCAATGCCTATACCCGGCGGCTCGGGCAGCTTGGAAAAGAACTACCCCGCCCGAAATCTATCCTTATGGTTTCTGCACACTGGTACACAAAAGGAACCCTTGTTTCAGTAAGTGAAAAACCTGAAACAATTTATGACTTTTATGGATTTCCACCAGAATTATACCAGGTCAAATATCCTGCACCCGGTGCACCCGAAACCGGTTATCTCGTCACCCTAACTGTCAAATCATGTCCGGTTTTTGTGGATACTGAAATGGGATTTGATCACGGCGCCTGGTCTGTTCTGAGACATTTATACCCTGAAGCAGATATTCCGGTTACCCAATTGAGCATCGATTATTCCAAAAGTCCGGCAGAACATTATGCCCTTGCACAGGAACTTGCCATTCTGCGGGATCACGGGGTTTTAATTATCGCTTCGGGAAATATTGTTCATAATCTTCGGGCAGCCAATTTTGGAAACAAAAATGCGCCGCCATTTGATTGGAACGTTCGGTTCGACAAAGAAATTGCACAAGCACTTGAAAAGGTTGATCACAACCGGATTTTGGGTTTCGAAGACCTGGGTCAGGATGCCAAACTTTCAGTTCCGACTCCAGACCATTTCATCCCTTTGTTTTACACGATTGGGGCAAGTCAGCTCGGAGACGCCGTTTCTACAATCTGGGAAGGTTACGAACACGGCAGCATCAGTATGCGGTCAGTGATGATTGGATGAGGGTTGGGAACAGTAGTTTTGTAGACAGTAGGTAGTAGATAGTAGAAAATTCAAATACTTATTTGAACAACTTGTCACCCAAATTATTTTTTTCCTGCTACTTCCCTTGTATCTCCGACCTCCCGGTCGGAGAATTGTAATTCGAATTCCCGACCGGAGGTCGGGGTTACAAGAAAATTCAATTTTATCAAATACTCTGCATTTTACGTGTTGTCAGCTCCCTATGGTTGCTGAGCCTGTCGAAGCACTACCTACTCACTACCCATCCACTATTTCAGAAGCAGCATTCGTCCAGTTTTAACCTGAGTTCCGAACTTCACCTGATAGAAATAAACGCCGGCTGAAAGTCCTGCTCCGGAAAACGGAATAGAATGGATTCCCTCCGTTAATCTTGCCGAAACCACCTCAGCGATTTCACGGCCAAGGACATCCATAACTTTTACAGTGACTTCACCTGCATCCGGTAAAGAAAAGCGGATTTGTGTTTCAGGATTGAATGGATTCGGGTAGTTCCCTGCAACTTCAAAATCAGCTACACCTTCAATAAAAAGACCCTGAATGCCAACGATTGATTCTTTTCCGTTCAGATCAACCTGGCGTAGCCGGTAAACCCATAATCCGGAATTGGCACGATCAGAAACCTGATAGTTTTTTCCCTCAGTAGATGTACCCTGTCCATTTTCAAACCCAATAGAAATCCAATTTGACTGTGATGTAAAACTAGCCGGATCTGCACAGCAGGAATTGATATCCTCTACGGATGAGGATTTAATTTCGGCTTTTTCAATAAAAAAACCAGCGTTGTCAGTTTCTGAAACTGTTTTCCAATTGATAGTAACGGAAAGGCCAGTATGGCTGGCAGAAAAAGAAGCCAGTTCTACAGGAAGTGTATTCTCAAGTCCGTTTGAAGCAATCCCGAATTGGGAAAAAGAAGTCAGCCCGGAAACCCGTAAAATTCCTGCAGAAGGCCTGCTCATGGTGACGGTTGTTCCATTCACGGGACTCGTCCAGGGGTCAATTTCACTTTCCCGTTTCACAATGACGAGAGAGGAGTCATCCTGAATTCCTGGAATCCCGGAAATATCAAGATCGACAGAATATGTAAAATCGGTCAGACCGGTTGCTGTAAACGTCCAGGAAACAGGAGCAATCGCATTTAACAACACTTCACCACGAAGAGATAAACCGAATTCCGGCAGATCAAGACCGTTATTGGGTGTGGATTCCACGTATTCAGCAGAAAGGGAACCTGAAGTTGTACCTGTTGATGAAAAAGTTACTGCTGCCTGACTTCCTGTTAAAACAAGGGTTCCTGATGCAGATGGCTCAACAGTAACTGGCTGGTTCTCAACAACAGGTAAAGTTGCGACCATCAGTTCAGTTGCAGTGGCAGAATAAACAGCAGTAGATGACAAATGATTGGCTTTGCCGTAAACCTTAAAATAATAAGTTGTCCCGGAAATTAGGCCGGAAAGGATTGCGGAACTGGCAGTGCCGTCATAAAGCAGAGTACCACTTGTTGCTGACGCAGGAAATGAGGTTGTGCTGTAAACCACTCTTACTTTTTCTGTTGGAGTTGACCAGGAAAGTGCAATTGAGATTGGAGTAATTCCACCCTCATCTGCTGAAAAGGAAGCGGGCGGATTTAGCGGTAAAGTGGTAAAACTCTGAGTTGTGGAACGGGTATATCCGCCAGTACTTACTGCACCAATTGCATAGTAATACGTTGTGTTTGGAAGCAATGGTGTTGTAGCTCCACCGGTTGCGGTTGGGAGTTCACGAATAACCGTAATGGGTGAATTCCCCGTCAGTTTTGTTGAACTGCTGCCCGGTTCAGTTCCGGCTGAATCTGAAAAGGAAGTGGGGGAAGTGCTCCATAAAACCCGAACCGTTGTTGATGAACCATTTGGGTTCACAGAAGCTGAAAAAGTCGCAGATGTTGATTTGACTCCTGTAACCGTTACAGTTGAAACTGAAGGTGGTGCGGCCACAAAAGCAAAACCAGTTAAAGTTGTACCGGCAAGAAGAAGGGAAGCCAAAAACAATCTTTTCATATTTTCTCCAAAAAAAAAGGGGGGAACCAATTCCCCCCTAAGTTAACTGATATTTTTATTTTTTACTTCAGAAGTGTGAGTTTTTTAATTGCAGCTTTCCCTGCAGATTCCAGACGAACGAAGTAAACTCCGCTCGACAGTTTTGCTCCGTCAAACTGAACCGTGTAAAATCCAGCCTCACGCTTTTCATTCAGCAGGGTTGCAACTTCACGACCCAAAATATCAAACACTTTCATTGAAACCTGACCGGCAACCGGTATTGAAATTGGAATATTCGTAACCGGGTTGAACGGATTCGGATAGTTTTGTTCCATGGCAAAAACTGTTGGCAACTGAGGTTCAACAATCAGAATCTGAGAGTAAGAATCCTTTCCGTCGAGATCCAATTGTCTCAGACGGAAGCTGACAGCCGTTTTTCCGATTTTTTCAGAAAACTGATATGATTGGGTTTCATTTGTCGTTCCCGAGCCTTTAACGAAACCAACCGTTTTCCATTCTTTGGTCCCTGAGCCTGTCGAAGGGCTGACTTCTGACTTCTGTATTTCAAACCCATAATTATTGGTTTCAGAACGGGTTGACCAGAACAGATTAACCACATCCGCTTTTTGAGAGGATCTGAATTCAGCAAGTTCAACAGGAACCGTGTTGGTTACCGAGAAAGGAGTTCCGGCAATCCACACAGAACCATTTAATTCATTATTAATGGTTTGAACATACCACTCATAATCACCATCAGGGAGGTTATTGATTGTGAATCCCAGATTTGAACCGGCATTTCCGGCTGCAGCCATCAAACGGTCACCAGTCTCATTATCTGAAAGTGTTGAAACAAATTCTTTTTCGAGAATTGAGTTGAAAAGTCTCACATTGTAGGTTAGACCTGCAACTGGTGTGTTTTCATCAGAACCTGCTGACCATGAAAGCGTTGCAGAATTGTTTACCAAATCAACACCAGAGGCACTAACCGGGGCTGTTGGGTCTGTAAACTCACCGGAAGACTGATTGAAATGAATTTGGAATCTTGTTCCCTGATCATAGGTAAGAGCCTCACCACCTCCACCACCGAAATAGTCACGTTGGCCAAGTGTTACGATATCCAGATCTTTGTCTCCGTCCATATCAGTAAGAATGATGCCTCCAAAGGTCATCCCCTCAAAATATTCTGGAACCTGGGAAAATCCTTCTCCGGCATTATTAAACCATACTTCCATAGTTCTCGAGTCACCGTTGTCAAGACTTCCTGAAACCCCGGCAATAACCAGGTCAGGATATCCGTCCTTATTCAGATCACCCCAAACTGCTGAACTAGCAGCAAGCCCAGTGAAAGATGTGGTAACTTCTGTAAAGGTGGAATCTTGTTTATTCTCATAGAGATGGACTTCACGCCCTCCGCTGCCAATAGATCCGATTGAAATAAAATCAGGATATCCATCAACATTGAAATCACCCCAGCTTCCCTGTCCTTTAAAACTGCCCGAAAATTCCTGGGATTGAACTGTCCACGCAGAATCAGGTCCGTTGTTGACATAAATCGCATTTAACCGGGTTTCCCAATCTGAGCCATCACTTGCAAATCCGGTAATCAGAATATCCTGGTCGCCGTCACGGTCAAAATCTGCAACATCCAGTGAACCTTCTGTTGTACCCGGAACTTGAATGCTTTCATACTCAAAAGGAACTTCAGAAGCTGAATCGTTCAGCATATTATGCAGAATGAAGACATAACCGGAATCATTTCTTGAAACAACCAGATCCTGGTCACCATCATTATTGACATCGGCCCAAACCAATGACAAATTATTGGGTAAAACAGAATAGGAATAAGTTTCATTAAAAATGATACCAACTTCTCCAGGCCCTTCATTACTGTAAAAACTGATGCCATTTTCATTTGCAACAGCAACATCCAGTCGACCATCATTATTAAAGTCAGCAGCCTCAACGGAACCATTATAAGATTCAGGATATCCTACCGAATTTCCTTCATCAAATATCAGATCTCCGGTTTCTGCATCAACACCCTGATTGAGGTACAGATTTAAACTTGGATTATCGTCATAATTTAAAAGGTCATTAAGTCCGTCGCCGTTAAAATCGCCTATTGCAAAGTTATTCCTGTAAGAATAACCAAACTGGTAAATACTTTGAGTAGCAAAGAGTTTCAATCCGGCAAGAATGCCAACTGAAAACTCACTTTCAAGTTCATCAGAGGAGACTGCGGTAACAAATAATGTCACATACTCACCCTGAACAAGACCGTGAACCACGAAACTGGTTTCATCTGCAATGGTTTCACCAACCAATACGGTATCAACCTCACTGGCGCTGAAAACACGGTAGTGATCAATGTTTGGCTCACTGTTTGGATTCCATGAAAGGGTTAGAGAATCGCCAGCGGTTGTGAAGGTGAGCCCGGTTGGTGCCAATGGGGCAAGCGGAGTCACAACTTCAAAGGTTTGTTCTGTTGAAAAATCAGATAGATTATAAGAATTATCTACCGATTGGGCTGACCAGTAATAGGTTCCCGGAGCAAGGCGATTCAATTTTGCAAACTGGTTTTGTCCAGCATTTCCAGCTTCGGGAAGCAGAGAATAGAAATAGGATGGGCCATTTGCCTGTGCTTTTGCAGCGGCAAACTCCTCCATAAATTGTTCACCAATGGCTGGTTTGAGAATTTCAGATCCACCCGATGTTGTTCCAACCCTGAGGTTATAGGTTAAGGCTGAACCGGGTGTTTCGTTATCAGCACCAATTCCCCATTCAAGAAGAACACTATTCTCAGTGACGGTGGATGAAAAACCCGAAATTGGCTCACCCGGAGAATTGTTTGAACCGGTGGAATTGTTATGTAACACATAAAATTCATTGGATTCATTATCGTAATCTTCCCCACCCAGCAACAGGTCCAGATTTCCGTCACCGTTCAAATCGCCCCATGCAACTGTTGAACTGTGCAATTGAGGTAATCCTGCATCAACTTCAGTAAAATTACCTTCTCCATCGTTTAGTGCCAAGTAAGTTAAGCCCTCTGAAGAACCGGGTCTGCCAGAGAAAACCAGATCAAGATCACCATCATTATCATAATCGGCTGCATCTAAAGATGCACGTGCGAGAGGTGTCAGTTCAGTTGAAACCTGAATAAATCCACCTTCGCCATCAGCCTGAAAATAGCCGGTTTCACGACCACCCTCACCGGTAGCACCGGTATAAATAAAATCAGGGTAGCCATCCCCATTAAAATCACCGATTGCACCTTCGCCACGGTAAGCTTGTGGCATTGCTAGGTCTACCTGATTAAACTGTGTAGTTCCGTTTCCGAAGAAAACACCAGAAAAACGTCCTTCATAATAACTCGAAGTACTGCCAGTAAGGAGAAGGTCTGGATATCCATCCTGATTCAAATCACCAAAATTGACTGAAGGATCATTTAAAAGCGGTAAATTGGATGTCACTTCAGTGAAATTGCCAAGGCCATCATTCCGTAAAAACCAGGCTTGGGTTGGGGTTGAAGTTGCAGCCATCTTTTTTCTTGGTCCGCCACCAACTTCACCAGTAACAAAGAGATCAAGATCCCCATCCAGATCATAGTCAACCCACACAGCTTCAGGTGAGGAAAGTGGCAATTCAAAATAAGCATTCTCGGTAAAACTCCACCCTTCTTCATTTACCGCTTTGTAAATTGTCAGCACTCCATCTGCTGCAAATGCAAGGTCAAGATATCCATCATTATCATAGTCACCCCAGGCTACCTTGGGGTTACTTGAATAAAATTCATCAAATATTGTAATTTTGCTAAAGCCTTCGCCATTGTTATAAAACACATAAAGAAAACCGTTTCCTGCTTCAGCAAAATCCATTCTGCCGTCTGCATTGAAATCGCCCCAGGCTGCATCATCCCATGATAAACCTCCGACACCCCCAGGTGTTACATCTGAAAACGGAGTCTCCAGGGTTTCAAAACTACCGGAAACCGTTGACGATATGTTATAATTTTCAGAGGAATTCGAACCGTAATAATCAAAAATCGTAACATAATAAGTTGATGTAGATATAAGATTAAAAACTTCAATCGAGTCAAGATCACCGTTGTAAACCAGATAACCGCCACCTGAAAGACTTGGAGAGCTGCCATAATAATCACTCCAGGATCCATAGGAAACGCCATCTTCCGGAGTCCATGTGGTTGGGAAATCTTTTGAGACAACAACCAGGTGGTGGGCACTTGGGTCAGAGTTTGACCAGTCGAGTATAACAGTTGTAGTATTAACAGAATCAATCATAAGTCCAGATGAAGCAAGTTCTGGTTCAATGGCCAAAGTTCTGAATGAAAGTTCATTTCCGGCAAAATACCCACTGTCACTAAACGAAGTTACTTTAAAGTAATATTGGGTTTCAGCGGAAAGACCGGATAGATTTGCTGAAACAGCATGATAAACGGTATCCATGTTAAGTTCGTTTTGATCAGCAAAAAGTGAGTCGGTGTAATTTCCTGAAGAAGTTCCGTAAAGAAACCGTACAACTGAAGTATCAACTGGCAGGACACTACCGTTCAAAGTAGCGGAAGTAGTAGATCTTAATGTGGCAGGTTGGGTTAAAGTATTTCCTGGAGATGAAACATTTAAATTTCTAAGTTCGAAAATATCATGCAGTCCACCAACGGCTCCCGTTAAGGCAATTTTAATATTTGAAAGATCTGCAGGAAAATCTGCACTCATATCAAAATCCTGAATCAGAATGGAGGGTACATTTCCGGCTCCAAACTGAACAGAAACGGTTAATTTACGGTCGGTAGAAAGGTTTACAATCAATTTGCGGAAATCACTTCCATCCTGCAAGGGTCGGGTACCATAATTGGTAAAATGAAGGGATTGACCGGGAGAAGATGTAACCCTGTGAGGAAGCCCATTTGCCTGACTTCCTCTGATTGCAACCGAGTTAGAATAACCGGTAGAAAAATTGGTTGCATAGACAGAAATTCCAACGCCTGCATAAAGATTGACTGTTGAATTTACATAACCCAAATCTCCACCACCGCCGCCGGGTGAAAAAGCTTCATTCCCGTCAAAGAATATAAGGGCCATTCCATCAGCACCATTTCCACCCCAAATAGCAAAATCAAAACTGACCGTGGTTCCGTTTGAAAGATTAAGTGGCGAAGATGTTGAAACGTACCCAACTTGACTGGCGCCTGGGTAGACTAATCTAAGCCAGCCATCACCATCAGGGTCGTTAATGTTTGAGGTTAGAAAAGCCGGTCCCCCAAAACCCCAGGAATTTGTTGTTGAAGAATTATTAAATCCTTCAGTTAAAAGGGGTTGAGAAAATCCGGATAAGTAAAAGATGGATAAAAAGATAGTCGTTAACAGTTGCTTCATGGTTGAATCCTTATCAGTTTTTCGTAAATATAATCTTATTTTACTCTATTGTGACATAATTTTCTAATGTTACTCTAATAATTTAAATTTTTTAAAGAGAGAAAAAGGTCGGTTTAATAATTTTTTCTAACATATCCTCACTCACGAATAATTTTTTGCGTTTTTAAAATCATTACCTATATCTTTGTTTATTAACAATCTAAAGAACCGGATATATTTAAAAATGGTGCCCACAGAACCTTTCATAGCAAAATCGACAAAAAAGAAAAAAGAATGGCTGAAAAAAAATCTTGCCAAGCCTTCACCCAGGTACATTGTAAGAATTGAAACGAAGAAGTTTACAGGTTATTACCTCAGAATGAAGATTGATGGCGTCATGCTTTCAAAAGCATTTTCTGACAGCAAATTTGGTGGAATCGCAAAATCAAAAAAGGCTGCAGATGATTATTTGGCAGAGCTGTTGAAGCAACACCCAGATAAAAAGTATTACACTCCCCGGAAAGGTCCCAAAAAACTGGAGTTTACTCCAACGCTTGGGTTGGTCAGACAGGCAAAACACCGAAACGACCTTTACTTTTATGTCATCGTTAAACTCGAACCGCTTGGCAAACTGAAACGGAAATATTTCAATATTACCAAGCTTGGGAGAGCCCGTGCTCTCACCCTTGCCAACTTATACAGAAAGCAAATGGAAGAGCTGATCAAAACCATTCCGCCAGTTCCCATGCCCTCAGAAGCTGAACGGTTGAAGGCTATTGAGACGGCGAAAAAGGAAAAGAAAAAGATTGCAGAAGCCAAAGCAGCAGAATTGAAAGCCAAACGGGAGAAATTAGAAAAATTAAGAGCTGAAAAGGAAAAAGTTGCCACAGGAAAGGTGAACCAGGCAGAGAAAAAAATAAAGACACAAGTTGAAAAGATAAAATCTGCCGGTAAAAAACCGAAAGTTAAACTGAAGACCAAAAAGAAGTAAACTATTTTCCTTCCTTTGTAAAAATAAAAAAGCCGGTTCTGAAAATCAGACCCGGCTTTTTTATTGGAAAACTTAGGATCAGAATTTAAAGCCAAATACAAACAGTGCAAGTTTTGCATAAGGGTTTACGATATATGAACCATAAACAGGCAATGAAAACTTATCAGTAATTGCAATAGTTTTTGATGCAGTTACGCTAAGATTGGTGATACCAAAACTTTCTTTTTTGCCCTTTTTGCTGGTAAGCAAATACCAGTCACCAGCAACCTTTTCGTCATTGCTGAGTTTAAATGCAGCACCTGCTGTATAGGTCACATCAATTGCCTCTTCAGTTTTTTGAGTATAGCTAAGTTCAGCATAGGCAGCCTGATCAGGATCAAAAGCTTTCGATGCAAAAACATTTACCGCAGCAAATATTTTAAAACCGTTTGAAGTGAAATAACCACTTAATTCTACAGTATGTGCGCCGGTATCTGAATCAAATGAAAGGAAATCTGTTGCACCGGTAACTGAGGTTGGGTAATAATAATCAGTTACAGTCACACCAAAATTTTCCCCTGCATATCCAATGTATAAATCGTTTTCATACAAAAGACCACCAATAGGAGCTGAGGCCCATGCGCCAACAGTAATGCCACTAAAGGTATAACCAATATAGGGTTGATAAGAAGCGCCCGTTTGAGGGACACCGCGCCATACATATTGGCTCACAATATCAGTTCCAACACTGAATTGTGCATAACTTGCTGAAACCATTCCCATGAGAAGGGTAACCATTAACATCATTTTCTTCATAACTGACTCCTTGTTTGTTTTTTGTGCATTTTTAATTGAAACCAACTAATAACTAATTACCACTCATCCATTTTCATCTTTGATTCAGGGTGAACTCGGGATAGGCAGACAACCCGTGCTCTCTGAGATCCAAACCATCAAACTCATCTGAAACACTCACCCTCAAACCTGAAAACTTTCCAATTAAATAGAAAAATAGTAAACTCAGGCCGAAAGCATAAATCCCAACTATAAAAATTCCTGTAAGCTGTACTCCAAACTGATGCCATCCGGCAAGGGAACCAAAAATGCCAACGGCTAATGTACCCCAGATACCGGTTGTGAGATGAACAGGTACTGCCCCGACCGGATCATCCAGTTTTCTTTTGTCCAGAAAAAGAACAGAAAGGACAACCAATATTCCGCCAACAAAACCAATCAATGCCGATTCATAAAAGCTAACCTGATCTGCACTGGCCGTTACCGACACCAAACCCGCCAAAATTCCGTTCAGCATCATCGTGTGATCAGGTTTTGAAGTAAAAAGCCAGGAAGTAAACATGGCAGAAAGACCCGCAGCAGATGCAGAGAGACAGGTATTAACGAGAACAGACGAAACTTTCAGCGGATCAGCTGAACCAACTGATCCGCCATTAAAACCAAACCATCCGAACCATAAAACGAAAACTCCGATGGTAGCTAAAGTCAGGTTGTGACCCTGAATCGGAAGAATTCGCTTTCCAACATATTTACCAAACCGGGGTCCCACCATGATGATTCCGGCAAGAGCTGCCCAGCCGCCAACCGAATGAACCACGGTTGAACCGGCAAAATCATGGAAAGGCGGTAAAAAATGTGCCATCCATCCGTCACCCCAAATCCACATTCCTACAACCGGATAGATGAAAACAACCATCAGTACGGAAAAGAACAAATAACTTTTTAGCCGGATCCGTTCAGCAACAGCTCCCGAAACAATGGTGACCGCCGTGGCTGCAAACATAGCCTGAAATAAAAAAACTGACCAGGAAGCAATTCCAACAGAATTCAGTTCATTTTCAATGAGTCCAAAACCACCAAAACCCAAAATCTGTCCTGAACTTGCCTCACCGGGATACATAATGCCATACCCGCAAAAACCAAATATCAGCAGACTGATCAGCGGAGTGACTGTATTCTTGAAAAGAACATTAGTTGCATTTTTGGCACGGGTTAACCCGGTTTCAAGACAAGCGAAACCCAGATTCATACCAAAAACCAAAATTGCTGCAACTAAAACCCACAAATTATCTGCAGTTTGTGCAATAACCTGAGCAGGTTCTGAAACCGGGCTGCTGATCTGAACCGACTGACTTCCCGGCTGGGTGAGGGTCTGGGTGGTGATCATCAGCGTTTCCATGTTCAGATAAATGGGTTACCAGCTCAGGTTAAAGAGCTGAGTCGCCGCTTTCTTCGGTACGGATTCTGATTGCATCTGAAATATCAGAAACAAAAATCTTTCCGTCACCAACCTGACCGGTTTTTGCTTTTGCAATGATGGTTGCAATTGCCTTATCGGCAAGCTCTTCACCAACAACCACTTCAATTTTTACTTTTGGAATGAAATCAATATTGTACTCAGATCCACGATAAATCTCAGTATGACCTTTCTGACGGCCAAATCCCTTGACTTCGGTGACTGTGATTCCCTTGATCCCAAGTTCTACCAATCCTTCCTTAACTTCTTCAAGTTTAAAAGGACGGATAATTGCTTCAATTTTTTTCATGTCTTCTCCTTTTTATTTTAGCCTTTGAACAAAATTAGCTTACAAATATTACATTGTCAAGAGTGGTGCCTTAATTATTTACGCCGTAATTCAATTTTACATTACAATATTAGGAAGAAGATGGCAATAGGTTATATGCGATAAGTTACAAACCCAATGAAGTGAATATCCCCAAATGTATTGGGGTGATAAGTCGCAAGTTATAATAGTTAAAAGTTATAAGTTGAAAGAAGTGACGATCCCCGCCAAGGTTCATTTACCAATCCAGGATCCAGCAAAACTTAGAAATAAAACCTGGGAGGTAAATTGAGTCAAATGAAATCTCTGTAAAAGTTTTTTTCAACTAATTAAATATTGTCAGGGTTACAAGCTGAGTTAAAAGAAATCAACTTATAACTCCTGTTACTTATAACTTATAACTTGTCACTTATAACTCATTGTTCGGGCACATAATTTTCAATAATTCTGTTTGCTTTATAGAAGGTTCTATTTGAAATTAGAACAGTCTATTAATTCCCTTTTCCGGAGATGAAAATGCAAATCCATGCTTATGCTGCCCATCAGGCAAAAGACAAACTCGCACCGTGGGACTATCAGAAACCAGATTTGAAACCCAACGATGTGGAAGTTAAAATTTCACACTGCGGAATCTGTCACAGTGACATTCACCTGATTGATGATGACTGGAAAATGTCAAGGTTCCCGCTGGTTCCCGGACACGAAGTCGTGGGTACGGTCACTCAAACCGGATCGGCTGTCTCTTTACTCAAATCGGGTGACCGGGTAGGAATCGGCTGGCAGTCAGGCTCGTGCGGAACCTGTGAGTGGTGTGTTTCTGGGCAGGACAATATGTGTTCGAAAGCTCAGCCGACCTGTGTGGGTCGTCATGGCGGATTTGCAGATTCCATTATCACATCTGAACGTTTTGCATTTAAACTCCCTGATAATCTTGAATCTGAAAGCGCTGCACCTCTTCTTTGTGCCGGTGTAACGGTTTTTTCTCCCTACCGTTTATATCAGGTTAAAGAAGGAATGAAAGTTGCGGTTTTAGGAATTGGCGGATTGGGACATCTGGCGGTTCAATTTGCGAACAAACTTGGATTTGAAACGACGGCGATTTCGGGTTCACCTGACAAGGCAACCGAGGCAAAAGAACTTGGTGCTCATCATTTTCTATTGAATTCTGATCCGGCTGAACTGAAATCAAAAGCGAATTCTTTTGATTTTATTCTTACAACCGTTTCAGCTTCACTCGACTGGATGCCGTACATGAACATGCTTCGCCCCAACGGAAAATTGTGTTTTGTGGGTGCGACCGGCGGAAATATAACCGTTCCAACCGGTTTGTTGCTGGGCCGTCAGAAATCAATCTGCGGAAGTAATATCGGCGGGGTGAAAGTGATGAACGAAATGCTTGAATTTGCAGCTAAACATCAGGTCGTTGCAAAAACCGAAGTCATGCCAATGAATCAGGTCAATGATGCCATTGAAAAAGTGAGACACAATCAGGCAAGATATAGAATGGTACTTGAAACTGGGGGTAAGTGATAAGTGGTCGGTGATAGGTGGTCGGAAAACGGTTAAGGAGCGGAGTTGAAGTGCCCGTTTTCGTCAGCTTAATATATAAGGTTAACTCGCATTTTTAAAAAAATTCAGGGCACTTCGACTTCGCTCAGTGACCTGAATTTTTTACCACTTACCACCTGTCACTTACCACTTATTCAAACCATTCCCAACAGTAACTCAGCCGGTTCAGGGTAGGCAGCTTCGAAGAAAGGCTCAAAACCCTGTTTTCTGATTACTGCTGAGGTTGCTGGTCCGATTGAAATCCATTTGCAGAATGGATTTCTTTTTTTCAGGATGGAGGCGACCGGTTCGACTGAACTGGCAGAATAAACCACAACAAAATCCGGATTCTTCTCATCAAGAAATTGATCAGGTAAGACAACCGGACAGGTTTCATAAACCGGAATCTGGTGAACTTTCCATCCATGTGAAGTCAGTTTTGAAGTAAACTCTTTTCCAGCCAAACTGGACGCCGGATAAAAAACGGTTCCTTCTTTTCCGACCCGATCGGCCCAGGAGTCAGCCATGCCTGCTGAATTTCCATCTTCAGAAATAAGGTCGGCCGTCCAGCCGGCTTTTTCTGCTGCTTTTAACGTTTCAGGACCGATGACGGCAATTTTTAAGTTTACAGGAAGTGAAAAGTTAAGGTTCAGTAAAGCGATAACGGCAGCCTGACTGGTTAAAACCATCCAATCTGACTGATCTGCATTTTTTTGGATTTCATCCTTCAAACCTGGAACTTGCAAAGTTCTGGTTTCTATTACCGACTGACAAATCACGGTTTTTCCCGAAATTTCAAGCCAGTTTTTTAAATTCTGAGATTTTGACTCATCACGGGCAATCCAAACCAAGCCGGGTAGTTTTTCCCTGATCTTTTTGTGAAGTAAGAATGCTTTTTCTGCAAGTGAATCTGGATCCCGGTCACCCACCTGAAGATTTACGCTTGAATTTCCGTCATGCCAATAGGTTGACAGATACGTCCGGTTTCCTGAATGCCAAGCATGAGAACCCACCGATGCGTGGCATCCGCCTTCAGTCAATCTGAGAAACTTCCGTTCCTGTGTGACGATTCGGGCAATGTCATGATCATGAAGTTTACCAATAATACCGGCGGTTTTTTTATCGTCAGAACGGATTTCAATCCCCAATGCACCCTGAGCGGGTGCTGAGACAAACCATTTGGGGTCAAGATCAAAAACTTCGAGTCCGGTAAGATTAACGTTTAGACGGTCAAGACCGGCACCGGCAAGAATAATGGCATCATACTCACCATTTCTAAGTTTTTGGACCCGGGTGGGCACATTTCCCCGCAGCATTTTAAGTTCCAAACCCGGCTGAAACTGCTTCACCTGATCAATCCGCCGGTTGCTCGAGGTGCCGAGAACCGATCCATCCTTCAGAAAAAAAGAATTGGATTTATCGACCGCTGCCGGATTGCAGATCAGACGATCATGGCAGGTTGCCCGTTCAGGAATGGCACCCAGTGTAAGTCCTGCAGGAAATTGGGTTGGAAGATCTTTTAAGGAATGGATGGCGAGATCAATGGTGCCGGCAAGGAGGGCATCTTCGATTTCTTTGGTGAAAAATCCTTTGCCATCAAGCTGGGAAAGCGGAATATTCTGAACCACATCACCCTGAGTTTTAATGACGATGATTTCAGAGTGCACGCAAAGCAAATCGAGAAGTAATTTTTGGGTCCGGTGAGCCTGCCAGAGTGCAAGTTCTGAACCTCGGGTTCCAATACGGAGCGGCATTATTCCGTTCCGATCCGTTCAAGAAGGATTTTTTTTGCGCTGATCAGCGGAACCTGAATAAATTTCCCGGAAAGATAATCGGCAAATTCCCTGACAACGGCCTGATCGTCTTCATTGAGGTGTTTCAACCGGGTTTTGAGGATTTTTTCAATGGCTTTTTTCTTGATGGTTTCAACTTCACCAGGTAGGTCGCTGAAAAGGAGATCAATATTCCGCTCTTTCATCATCCTGAAAAACAAGTCTGCCTCATCGGAAATAATGGCGTCCACTTTTCTGATTTCAGTCAGACGGTTTTTGTTGTTCTCGAGGGCAAGTCCTTCAATATCTTCCAAATTCACAAGTTTAACAATTGAAGAAGATTCAATGTCCGGATCAATATCTTTCGGGTTGGCTAGATCGATCAGGAGGCGGGAATGATTTCCAAATAAGTGGGTGATCTGGTTAAATAGTGTTGAAGTGAGAATGAATGAATCGGCCGAGGTACACGAAACCAGACAGTCAAAGTCAGACGGATTCTGGCGGAAGGAATCAAGCGACTCTGAAGTCCCTCCGAAACGATTGGCAAGGCTTTTTGCTTTTGATTCGGTACGGTTAACGAAATGGAATTTAAAATGTCCGTGTTTGGAAAAGTACGGAACCATCGACTGAATAACTTCACCGGCACCAACAAAAGTGAGGCGGCACTGACCGCTGGTAAAGTCAAGGATGTTCCGGTAAGTCATTGAAGCTACAGAAACCGGATTGGTCGCAATATCGGTTTCAGAATAAACCCGTTTGCTGGCCTGAATCACAGATCTGACAAGAAAGTTTAAATTCCGTCCGGCAAGACCAAACTTTGCAGCTTCGTGATGGGCATCTTTAATTTGTTTAAGAATCTGGGTTTCACCAATGACCATTGACTCAACCGAAGCGGCAACCCGCATGAGATGGCGAACGGTTTCTTCGCCTGAAGTGATTTCGAACTGACCGATTACCGATTGAGGAGCACCCGGGTTCCAGAGCGAAAGGAAAAGAGAAAGTCCGGGTTCAGAACCTTCTTCGTCGGTATAGTAAAATTCAATCCGGTTACAGGTAGAAACCAGCATGAGTTCATCCCAGTTCATTCCTTCACGGATAGCACGAAGCCTTTCCGCCAGTTTTTCCTGAGGAATAACCATATCATTCAGAATCTGAACTGTTGCAGATCTGAATGAAATTCCGATATGTCCGAACTGCTTTTGATTCATAGTTTTTTCTGCAGCTACAAAAATGGCAGATTTATCTCGATTTTATGTCATTCAAGTGTAAAATACTTGTGTTTTTTATTCTATTTTATTTAATAATAACAACTTACAGCGGATTAAAGGAGACAATTGTCGGCAACTATTTTTGATCATTTTCGTCTTTTTTCGGTTTTTAATCATAGATTTAGTAATTTGACAGATGAAAACCAGTGTTAACTCTTTATATAAAACCAGATGAAAATGCCTGCAGGATTCTTTCCTATTTTTATTCTGTTCCTGGTCATGCCTTTTACACCGGCATATACCCAATCTGGTTTTCAGGATGCTGGGCATCTTTCCTCTCTCATATCGTTAACCGATTCACTTCTTAAGCAATCTGATGCCCGGGGAGCAATTCATACCGGAACCCAATCCTTAGCTTTTGCCATAGAAAAAAAAGACCGTTCTTCTGCACTCCTCATTCACCGTCAGTTAGCAACCGGGTATCGCCTCATCACAAATAAGGTACTTGAAAAATTTCATCTGGAGCAGGCGCTGATTCTTTCAAAAATACTTTCAAATCAGCTTGAAACTGCAGAATCTTACCGGGCACTTGGACGTTTCTTTCTGAATCTTGATGTTGACCGGTGTGACTCTTTGGTTACTATTGCCTTATCACTTTATCAGAAGGAAAAATATGCACCCGGCATCATGAGTTGTCTCAGTAATCTGGGGCAGGTTGCCTACACACGCAAACAAACCGCCAAAGCGCTCAGCCTGTTTTCCCGGGCCCTCCAAATGGCTGATTCTCTGGAAAATATTGAAGAAAAATCAAAAACACTTGGCAGGCTTTCTTATGCTTTTTGGCAGGATGGCAATTTCAGAAAACAGCTTGAATCGGTAGCCGAACAGTATGAACTCGTAAAAGTCAGTGCTTCACCCGATGTTCTTTCAGATATCCTTACTGATATGGCTCTGGCCCAGATTAATCTCGGGCAACTGGACGAAGCTGAAAAAAATCTGGTGCAAGCACTTGAAATTGTGAATAAGGTTGGAGCTCTTGAAAGGAAAGAACTTATTTTCAACCTGTTTGCCGAAATCAGAAAAAAACAAACTCAATGGAAAGAAGCTTCCATTTATCTGGATTCAGCAAGGCAGCTTTTCATCCAGATAAATTCAGTCAACCAGCTAAATCAAATCAGAAACGCTGAAATCCAGGAAGATTTATTTCAGAAGGAACATGAATTTGAATTATTGAGGCGTGATTCTGACATCCAGAATCTGATCTGGATGCTTGTTACCACTTTTTTGGTCTTTACCGGATTTTATTTTCTGATTGTCATGCGGAACCAGAAACGTCACAGCAAGCAGCTTGAAGAGACAAATTCTATTATCAACCTACAGCGTGAAGAATTAAAAAATGCATTTGAAAATCTGACAAAAAGCGAGAATCAGTTCAAAACCCTGTTTAATTTAAGTCCGGTTGGGATTATTCTGGAAACAATGGACGGAATCATTATTGATACCAATCAAGCCGTCTGCCGGCTAACCGGATTTACCCGTGAGGAACTTGTCGGAACATCAGTCACCCGGTTTGTCCCGGAAAATCAGCAGCATACCGTCCTTGAGAATATAAAAAAACTGGTAACAGGAGATCACCTTCAGCATGAAACTTTATCGATTAACCGGGATGGCAGTTTTGCACACCTGGAACTGAACGAAATCAAGATTGATCTGCCAGATGGAAATTCTTACATCATGGTGATTTCTCAGGATATTACCCGCCGGAAATTAACGGAAGCTGCCCTTATTCTTGCCAAAGAAGAGGCGGAAGCTGCCAGCCGGGCAAAATCAAACTTTCTTGCAATGGTCAGTCATGAAATCAGAACTCCGCTGAATGGAATTTTGGGAATGGCGAATCTTCTCCTTCTGTCTAAGCAAAATGACGAACAGCTTGAACAGATCAGAATTATTCTGACTTCCGGGAAAAACCTGATGACCATCATTAATGACATTCTCGATTATTCCCGTATTGAGGCGGGAAAAATGGAACTTGAACCTGCACCGTTTTCAATTCCTGTGGTAATTGGTGAAGTTTTCAGTCTGGTTGGTAACCAGGGAAAAAACATTAAACTCACACAGACTGTTTCTGATGAAATTCCGGAAATTCTGATTGGTGATGCAACACGGATCAGACAAATATTTTTCAATTTAGTTGGCAATGCGGTCAAATTCACCGAAGCTGGAGAAGTGCACGTTGAAATTAAGGTTGCATCAAAAAATGCAACCCGCATGATGATTGAAGGAAAGGTTTCTGACACGGGAATCGGAATTCCCAACGACCGCCTTGACAGGCTTTTTAAACCCTTTTCCCAGGTTGATGATTTTCAGACAAGACGGTTCACCGGCACGGGACTAGGGTTGAAAATCGTAGCGGATCTGGTTAAACTGATGGGTGGAAAAATTTCAGTGAAAAGTAAGAAAGGATTTGGTTCTGAATTTACTTTTACCATGGAACTGATTCTGTCTGATGAAGTCAATTTAAAGATTCAGTCTCTTTCTCCTTCCGTCCCGATCAGAGAAAACCTTGCTGGTGAATTTCCCCTTGAAATTCTTGTTGCTGAAGACAATCAGGTCAACCAGAAAGTGATCAGAAAAACCCTTGAAAAACTGGGATATAAACCCAATTTTGTTTCTAACGGTATTGAGGCTGTAAAAGCAATTGAATTAAAATCCTTCGACTTAATTTTGATGGATATTCAAATGCCGGAAATGGATGGATTTGAAGCAACCCGGCTAATTCGGATAAGACCTATTGTTCAGCCTGTTATTATTGCACTCACAGCTCACGCCCAGCAAAAAGATCATCAGGATTGTTTGGATGCGGGAATGAATGATTTTATTTCCAAACCATTCCAGATTCAGGAATTGCAGGAGAAATTGATCAAATGGGGAAAAAAAAGTGATAGGTCGAGCGAAGCGAAGATCCCGAACTAGCTTCGGGGTGAAAAGTGGTAAGTGACAGGTGAAAAATTGCAATCATTAAACCCCATTCGGGGTTTTGATTTTGTTTGGTGAATTTACCACCGGGTTATCACCCGGGGCTATTCAGGTTTCAGTCCGTTGGACTGATCAATTCACAAATTCTGAATATTTGTTTTGGTGGAAACAATTCGGGATTAAACCCCATTCGGGGTTTTGATTTTGATAGGTGAATTTACCACCGGGTTATCACCCGGGGCTATTCGTGTTTCAGTCCTGCGGACTGATCAATTCACAAATTCTGAATATTTGTTATTTTTTAAACCTACAGATTTTAAATCCACCTCTGGAATTTTTACCGGTTTTAAATCCCAAAGGGATTGAATATGAATAGCCCCGGATGCCAATCCGGTGGTTGGATGTCATGATGAAATTCCCAACCCCAACGGGGTTGAATGGAATGTTTTTAAAAATACTTCTCCTCAAAAACAATCCCATTTTCTGCAAGTAACAATCTGAATTCTTCCTGAAAGGAAATAACCTTGTGGTGACCTCCCTGGTTTTTAATGTACTCAATTAACCGATCCTTCTCCGAAATTGAATAGGTAAATGCACCATATCCTTCCTGCCAGCCGGTAAATAAAGGGAACAGGTTATTTTCTTTAATAAATTTTCCGGATGCAAGTTTAAGATCTTTTACCAGGCTAGCTAAAGAAACTGTTGGATGAAGGTCAATAAGAAGGTGGATATGATCTTCAACCCCTCCTATTCTGTACAAATGGCAGTTTTTATTTTTAAGAACACCCCAAATATATTTATAAAGTTCATCTCTGTTTTTTTTATTCAGAGTTGGCATTCTGTCCCTTGTGCTGAATACAATTTGAAAAAGAATTTGAGTGTAAGTACTCATAAAACGTCTCCGGATGTTTTATTTGTCGGGTTTATTTTACTTTGGGATAAATTTCAATCATTAAACCCCGTCCGGGGTTTTAATTCGTATCGGTGAATTTACCACCGGGTTTCAACCCGGGGCTATTCATGTTTCAGTCCTCCGGACTGATCATCTCACATATCCTGAATTATCGATTTATTTGAAATATTTCTATTATTAAACCCCTCCGGGGTTTAAATCCTTGTTTTATTCCTATCCACCGGGTTACACCCGGGGCTATGCACGTTTCAGTCCGTTGGACTGATTATTTTATAAATCCTGAATTTTTTTAATGAAATCACCAGACGTTTTATCCACATTGTGAATTTGAATCCGGCTTTAAAATCCCGAAGGGATTGAATTTGAATAGCCTGGTTATTGAGCCTGTCGAAATACCGGATGCTAATCCGGTGGTAAGAAGATATGATGAAATTCCCAACCCCAACGGGGTTGAATGGGCTATTGTATTTTCCGTATCACTGACCACCTACCACTTACCACGTATCACTTTTCCCCCGTCGTATCTGCCACCATCACCGGTTCTTTTTTCTTTTCGATCCAATTGCCCTTTTTCACAATCTGACGAATCATTTCCCTGACTGTGGCATCCGGATTTCCTGTGATTCTTCTTTCGGAATTTCCCAATGCCAGCAAATCCCCTGAATTGACGTCAATCCACCGTAAAGAAACCGAAACTCTGATTTCAGCTTCCGGGTCAAACAACACGCCATCCTGCTGGGTTTCAACCGACCCCAGAATCAAAACTTCCGATTGACATACACTTCCCAATTCATTCATCTGCTTTAAATTCAGTTGTGAACTCGGCTCCAGCTTCAGTTTACTCTGAGCCGCCACAACCAGATTCCGATCGGTAACTTTCAAACCGGTTTCAAAAACCCAGGTTTCAGTGAGCAATCCGGCAAAAGAAGCACCTGGTTTTTTCGTAATGCCCGGACCCGAAACCTGAAAATCGGGAACAGCAACACGAATGGAATCAGAGAGTGCTTTTAAAACCGTAACTTCCGGAGGATTAAAAACTCCCGTCACGGTAGAGCAGCCAGAAATCAGAATTAGCAAAACGGCAGCGTTAATCAGGAATTTTTTCATCGACTTGTCCTTGTTCGTTTACAACCCAAACATTAAATGTTCCGTCATTGTCAAAATCAACCAGAGCTGTGGCTTTGGCTTCATAACCGGTTTCACTGGCGGATGAAATGGAAACCACATATTTAGCATTTCCTCCATCTGAAACTGTTTTTTCCTGCACAAAACCCAGGTCTTCGAGCGTTCCGGCAAACCGGTCATGCTCCAGTTTGTAAGATTCCTGCAGGGCTTTCACTGTTGCCAGTGCTATCTGTGCTTCTTTGGTTTTTGCCTTGGTCACCAGCGGATACAACTTCGGTAAAGCCAGCAAAACCAGAACACTCAGAATCACCATAGCGATCAGAAGCTCTGTCAGCGAAAATCCCGGAAGTTTTTTTCCTGCAGCCGTTTTCATCACAGTGGCACTGAGTTCGAAAAGAGAAACTGGTTTTTTTAAGTCCCCATTTGAACTTGAATTGTCATTCCCGCGAAGGCGGGAATCCATAATTAACTTCAGTTTGGAAATACTGGATTCCCGCCTTCGCGGGAATGACAATCTTTTTAAATTATTCAGTGGATTCTTCATTTTTTATTTTCCTCCTACCTGTGACATCGATTCAAACAAGGGCAGATACATCGAAACCAGCAAAATTCCGACGACAATGCCCATCACGACAATTAAAATGGGTTCAAGCAAACTCACCATGACCTTCAGCCGGGTATCCAGATCGTTTTTAATCAGACCCGAAGCACGGCCAAGAAGCCGGGGCAGTTCACTGGTTTCTTCACCCACCATGATCATTTGCTGAACAATGGGTGAAACGATCGAATTGGCATCCATCAGCCCGGAAAGCCTTTTGCCGGATTCCAATCCGGATACAAAACCAGTGACCTGACGTGAAAACAGAACACTGCCGGTATGACGGCCAATCAGCTGAATGGATTTCAGCAGGGGAACACCGTCACCCAGCAAAAGTGACAGTCCCACACAAAACTCATAATTCATTTTCATCTTCCAGAATTCACCCAGAAACGGAATTGAAAACATCATTTTTTCGATGGATGGACGGACGGATGGCCTCCGGCTCCATTTAAGCAAAAACCATCCTGAAAAACCCAATAAAACCAAAACCATAAGCCCAAACCGGGTCAGAAATTCCTGAATGCCCAGCATCACCCGGGTCATAAACGGCAACTCAATCGACATCGACCGGTACGCTTCGGCAAAACTGGGAACGATGAAAAAAATCATGATCAGCACACTCACAACCGCCACCGAAACAATCACCGCCGGGTAACTCAACGCCTGCGTCACTTTCGAACGGAATTCCCGGGTTTCTTCAACTGTTTTGGCAATGTGGTCAAAACTGGAACCCAGATTCCCCGATTGTTCACCAATTTCGATCAGCTGAATAAAAAGCGGATCGGTTACCAAACCCGATTTTTCAAACGCCTGCCGGGCATGAATGCCGTTCTGCAAATACCGTTGTGCCTGTTTCAGAATTTCCTTGACCGGACCTTCCTTTTCCATTCGGATCTGGATGGAAAGTGTCTGATTCAGCGGGACCCCGCTTTCGAGCATGACCGCAATCTGCCGGTACAAAACCGCCTGACGGGCTACCGGAAGGACTTTAGTTTTCATGGTTCTGCGATCCTTTTAACGGGAGTGAAATCCATTTTCCGTCAGCAAATAAATGAATCCGGCCTTCAACATGACTACCGGGAAAAGGTTTTCCTGCTGAAATCAACGTTTCATGCTGCAAAATTGAGAGTCCGGCTATCCAGGCCGGATCGGATTTGTCATTCCCAAACCGGAGCTGCAAAACCCGCTTCCCGGTTGAGCTCCAAAAGGAAATCACCTCACTGGTCCCTTCTTTCAAAGCAGAAACTGACTCAACTGTGTTTAACTGATCCATCAGCCCTTTCAAATGAATCGATTCGGCAGACAATCCAGTGGCCGATTTCCAGAACGGAATAAAGGACCGGTTCAACGTACCGTAAAGGTTCAAAGCCAGCAAAGTAATACCCGAAGCAATCATCATGGCGATGAGCACTTCCATCAGCGTAAATCCGGGCAGAGATTTATCGGATTTCAGAGAAAACCTCTTCCGCTTTTTTCTTTTTCGGATCGGAATATGCCTGGGTGATCAGTTTCATTCTTTCGATGGTTTTTCCGTTTTTCAGCTTTTCAGTTATCAACCAGTTAAATGTGTGGACTGAATCACCAAATACAGTAGTCACCTTCAGCGTAACTGAACCCCGCTTCCATTCCATTTCAGGAACCGGATTCACCTTCACCGAATCGATTAAAATCGGAAGCCTTGCGAGTAACTCCTGCCTGTGATTCAAACTCCGCTGAGTCATCACCGTCAGCATGGAAGCCCAAAACCCAACAGCCAGCAAACTCAGCAAAACCATACTGATCAGCGATTCAACCAGAGTAAACCCGGGGAGGGATGCTGGTAAAGGTTCAAGTTTCAATTTTAAATGGTAAATGGGTTTCATTTTTTGTTTTTGATACCCCCTCCAACGGAGGGGGAAAGGGGGTGGGTCAAATTTTTCTCCATTTTTAATTCAAAAACAAAAGCCTGAATTTTCTTCAAAACCAAATCCGGATTCCCAATAACCTCTTCGTTTTGGAACCTAATTAATTTTATTCCCAGATTTTCCAATTCAGATTGCCTCCACTCATCATAGCATTCCTGACCCTCATGTGAATCTCCATCCAACTCAATTCCCAAAGCTAATTCTTTGCAATAAAAATCAAGGATAAAATTTCCAATTGGTTTTTGTCTGTCGAAATCAACTCCCAATTGCTTGCTTCGAAGTCCAAACCATAAAAGCTTTTCTGCAAACGTTGGATGGTTACGGTTGTGTCTTGCGTTTTCTTTTAAGTCCGGGCGATACTGGTAAATTTTTCTAAGCATTTTAGATTTTCCTTTTTTTCTACCCACCCCCTTACCCCCTCCGTCGGAGGGGGATTCCATAAAAACTCATGGATGAGCTTCGCAGAACTTCGTTAACCGGAGCCCCGAAAGCGTTCGGGGCAGGCTAAGTCCGGGATGACAACCCTATTTCGACATCCCCCTCCGTCGGAGGGGGTAAATATCTCAACGCCCTTACTTTCTCCTATCCCCGAAAAACCACGGCAACGAAACCATTTTTCCCGGACTTCCGGTTACGGTTATACCCACCAGATAATGAACATATTCTGTTGGCGGATGGTACACGGCAAGCTGATTCGCAATCAATCTTCCGTTGATTTCTGCACCTTCAGCCCGGAGAAGTCCGTTGACAATTACGTTTCCATTTATTTGGAACGGTTTTTTTAAAATGACGACCGGAGCTGGTTTTCCTTTTCCGGCAAAGGCCCACAAATTGCCGTTTATCGTGACACCCGGTTCAGCAGTCAGGGTATCCCCCAGAAAAACCAAATCTGCCACGCGATACTCACCCGATTTCAATGTTGCCGATTTTCTGAACACAACCTGATTGCCATCCCCTTTCGGGAAAGAAAAAACTGTAACCCGTACCGGATAGTCAATCCATCCAGTTGTCAGAGAATCCGGCAATTCACCCGTCACCATATTGACGAATTTAAATTCCCCGCCAGATCTGACCGATTCCGGAATCTGATTGAAATTGGGCTCGGTCGGAATTTCAACCTGCTCCGGGAAAATGGGTGTGTTTAACTGGTACACTTTTTCTTTAAAAAGAGGCAAAGGTTCTCCTGACCGTTGATTCAGCTTCACCAATCTCAATTCCGGATACCGCAGCAAAACCGGACCACCAAGTTCTGTTCCTTCTGCTAAAACCAGTCCGAATCCTGGCTGATCATAAAGGATTGTTGTCCGTTCCGGAACCGGAAGTTTTTCCTCCACCCGGAATGATTTTTCTGATGATCCGGCATGGTCTGCAGCAGAAACCGTAAGAAATTCGTGAATGCCCCACTGCCAGGTTTTCCAGGTCATAGAAACCGGGTAAAATGCATGTCCTTCAATAACTTCTGATCCATTTTCTCCAGGCATCAATATGGTTTTTCCTGACATCAGACGGCTGGCCGTCATTTCCATCAGTTCATACCGGACGAGATCTGCCTGAAGCCTGTCAATCACCTGACCGTTCAGCGAAAAAACCCGGAAAACCAAAGCTGCAATCACCGAAAGAAACACCATTAAAACCAGAACGGTTACCAGGGAGTAGCCGGGAAGGGAGTATTTGGAAGGTTCAAGTTTCAATTTTAAATGGTAAATGGGTTTCATTTTTTGATTTTTGAATTTAAAGTCCCCCTTTGAAGCCGAAGATATCAAATACCCCCTCCGACGGAGGGGGAAAGGGGGTGGGTCAAATTTTTCTCTATTTTTATTTCATTAACCAAATTTTGAATTTTCATCAGAACCAAATCAGGATTCCCAACCACCTCTTCGTTTTGGAATCTAATTAATTTTATTCCCAATTTTTCCAATTCTGATTGCCTCCACACATCATAGGATTCCTGACCCTCATGTGAATCACCATCCAATTCAATACCCAGATTTAATTCCTTGGAATAAAAATCAAGGATAAAATTTCCAATTGGTTTTTGTCTGTCGAAATCTATTCCAAGCCGCTTGCTCTGGAGTCCAAACCATAAAAGCTTTTCAGCAAAAGTTGGATGATTACGGTTGTGTCTTGCTTTTTCTTTTAAGTCTGGGCGATACTGGTAAATTTTTCTAAGCATTTTAGTTTTTCCATTTATTAACCCACCCCCTTACCCCCTTGTATAGACCGGAGACATGGGTGACAACTGTACGAGGAGATAGGTAACATTTTAATTTAATTCATTATATCCATTTAAATCAATTGTTTTAATTTTTTCCGTGTAAAAAATCAGATTATAAATACCCTCTGATTCAGTGGTTCTAAGTGCGACTTTTTGTCCTCTAAAGGCTTTTCCTGCTTTAAAGTGCTTTCCTTTAAAATATATAATTCCATCTTGATCAACGGTTCGGATGATATCTGAGATATTATATTCAATTGCAGGTAAATTTTTTGGGAAAGTTCTGTTGCTAACCTTATAATGGCTAACAGGTGTTTGCATCCCCAACGATTCATGCGGACGTTCCAGATTATAAACATCCCGCCACTGATCAAAGGCTTCCTGACAATCTTGAATCGATTTAAACCAACGATGTTGCAATAACTCTGCTTTCAGCGTTCGATGAAAGCGTTCATCCTTTCCTGTTGTTTGGGGATGAAGCGGTCGACCATGAATTAATTGAATACCCAACAAAAGTAACCATACGGACAATTTCGTATAATAATCATTGCCCTGACAACCCCACGGGCTCCCATTATCGGCCAGAATGCGGTCCGGTAATCCAAAACGAGTGAATAACTGAGTTAAATGATTTTGAACCGTTTCTGTTCTTTCATCCAAACAGGCAAACAAACCCAGATTAAAACGCGAGTGATCATCCAATACCGTTAAAGGATGGCACCGGCCGGTATCGATTGGGAAATGTCCCTTAAAGTCCATTTGCCATAACAGATTGGGTTCTTCTGCCTCAAAACGTTGCCATCGGTGATGTTTTTCGCTTTGGACTGCTGAAATCAAACCCTTTCTTTTCAAAATCCCGTTTATTGTACTGGCGGCAGGTACCTCTTGCTCCGAACAATTTATCAATACCTGACGAAGTTTTCTACCTCCCCATTCCGGTTGCTTTTGCCTTAAATCAATTATTGCTTGTTCCATCGGTATGTTTGTTTTCGTAGGACTGTTTTTAGGACGTCGGCTCTTCTCCTTTAATCCTTTGATTCCCTCCGTTTCGTATCGATGAATCCACTTATATGCTGTTTTCCTACTGATTCCATAGCGTTTACAAAGACTTGTCAGATTGCATTCTGGTTTCATTGCCAAATGAATGAATTCTTGTAAAAGGGTCATCTTGGTTACTTCTTTCCAGGGCATTTTTCACTCTCGCTTTGTTAGTGAATTTGCCCAATTTACTGTAACCCATGTCCTAATACATCTGTTACCTATCTTTCCGGTCTATACACCCCCTCCGTCGGAGGGGGATATCACCCACACCAAAACCTTAAACCTTACACCTTACGCCTCCCCTCCCCTCCCCTTACATCCCAACTTTCACCACTATTTTGCCTTTCAGCGATTTCATCAGGACCGTATCACCCACAGATTTCCAGAGTTTGTACCCCGACACTGTATCTCCGATGCCCACATGAAAAACGGAGCCATCAGGTAAACTTAAAATGAAAAGTTCTTTTCCTTCGCTTTGTGTCCGGCCAAGCAAAACGGCAGAAAAATTTGTTTGAGGAATGGATTTCGTCAACGGAGTGACACTTTTGGCAATTGTTTTTTCTCTTTTTTGATGCGGAACCTGAAACGGATTAATTTCGAGCAATGAATCCAGCCGGATGCTTTCTTTTTTTGAATCCGGACTCCGGAAGGTGGCTGCCGGTACATCTTCATCACCGGAGAGCTCACTCACATCCGACCAGATGTAAAACCAGATGCCTGCAAGTCCGCCAATCAACAGAATATTCACGAGCCTTTTGTTCATGATTTCACCACCGTGGCCCGGATGTGTTCTGAAATGAGTAATTTTTCCCCGCCAGTTTTTTCCATGCGGATGAAAAGGGATTTGAATTCCATTTTGAACGGAAGGGATTCCAGTTCCTGTCTGATTTTCACCCAGTCGGACCAGCTTGTTTCCACATCCAGCTTAAATTCCAGCTCCATGATGTCAGAATCCTGCCGGGTTTCAAGGGTTGTGACGGCTTTCAGACTTCCGCCGGCAGAGGAAATGATCCGGCTGACTTTGACCAGCACATCCGACGGAACCCGGACCGGCGTTGCGGTTACCGTATCTTTTTGTGCTGATTTTTCCTGCATTCTGAGTTTTAGCTGAGGCAGTCCGGCCAGTTTGGATTCCAGTTTTTCGGTTTCTTCCACGACCCGGTCTAAGTCACTGCCATCCCGGAGGGTTTGCTGAAGATTGTCACTCACCAGCCAGAACAAAATCAAAACGGTTACTGCTGTAGCTGATCGGATCAGCCACGGATTAATTCCGTTCATTTCTGATCTCCAGATCAACAGTGAAAATGAGCCTGAATTTTCCGGCTTTGGCAAGTTCCTGTTCGTTCTTTTTGCTCACCGGTTCAAGTCGGATCAGAGAAGCTGATTTGACAACCGGTTGCCCGTTCAGCGCAGAAACATAGCGGGTAATATCCGTTTCAGAATCTGAATAACCGATAATCCGGTTCACGGCAGGTCGTCCGTCGTTCAGTTTTACTTCGCTGATTCTGATGGCTTCAGTCAACCCGTGGGAAAAAAGAGCAATATCTGCCAGACGAAATCCCGCAACCGGTTGACGACCATACCAGGTATCCCGGTTTTTGACCTGCAGTTCGAGATGATTCAATTCAGTAAGTTCAGGTTGATGCAACCGCCGCCAGTCCCACGATTCTTCTGCTTTTCCAGCCAGCCAGGTGCTCCAGATAAAAAATCCCAGCAGCAAAACGGCTGAAACGGCACCTGACCACAACAGGCTGGTTTTAAATTGCTGAACGGCCAGTTTCCTGTGGGCGGATTCCGATATCAGTCCGTTTTTCCAGGCACCTTTCAAATCGAGAAAGTGCGTCCAGGCAAAGGCCTTTTCCCCGAGATCTTCAAGCCAGTTAAGCTCAACGGCGTCCCCGCCATCCTGAACCAGACTCTCCAGCCAGCGCTGTGACACAATAAAGGATTCAATTTCTGTCTTCTCAGCACCCGTAATTTTTCCGTCAAGCGGTAAAACATCGAGTTGGGGCAAATCGGAATAAAATGGTTTGGAAGCGAGATAAACGGAAGACGGCGTGACCCAAACGGCAGCAGATTCCTTTTCCAGTTCACCGGCAATTTGTTTCCAGATGAAAAGTGACAGAGGAAAAATGTCATCCAGGGTTAATCCGGTTTGATCTGGGCCTGGAAAACCGGTGACTTCGATGGCGGGAATCCGGAAATCCTGTCCTCCTATTTCAACCGGGAAACCAGACGGATTTTTACCTTCCGCCAAAACGGGCATGTCATCGGTAAAAGGGGAAGAAATTGCGAAGAAGAGGGTTGATCCGGCCGGGAGTTTCCCTGATTCTTTGGCAAAGTCAAGAATGTCGTTAAGGCAGGAAGCTAATTGGTCAGGATTGGTAAGCTGAAGCTGAAACCGGGAAACGGCAAATCCGGAAAGAATTCTTAGGTCGGCTTTCCCGTCAGATTGCCAGGAGGCGATCACCCAAATCCGGTTTTCCGTTGTGGCGTTTACCTGCCTGAACCGGGTGAAAACCTGATCGAAAAGGGTTAACGGGCGTTTCATTTTTCGTCCGTGTAGGTTTTGGGAACTTCTGCACCGAAATACACGTGCGGCGTTACATAAATGACGAGTTCCGCTTTTTTCTTGACCTTGGTTTTGGTTGAAAAAAACGTTCCCAGATAAGGAATCCGGCTCAAGTACGGAATTCCTTCCGTCACATCCGATTCGCTCTCCTCAATCAATCCGCCCAGAACAATAGTTTCACCGTCTGACAATCTGATTGTAGATTCAAACGATCTTTTATTGATGGTTGGCGGCGTCTCAGAAGTAAACTGTCCGACCGGAGTTTCAAAAACCGGTTTGATTTCAACAGTCACTTCACCAGAAGAAGAAACCCATGGTGTGACTTCCAATGTAATGTTAGCAGAAATTTCCTTGAACTGCTGGCTTTCGGTCAGCACGGTTCCCTGATTATCACGGATGGGTGTGGTGGATTTTAAAATGTAATATTGGGTAGTCCCGACGGAAAGAGTGGCTTTGTGTCCGTTCAGGGTGGAAAGCATTGGGCGGGACCTCACTTTGGCCAGTCCGGCATTTTCGAGTGCCTGAACCCGCAGATAAAAATCAGCCGGGAGTTTGCCGATACGTGCCAGATTCACATCCGTCCCAAACATGTTCACCGTTCCCAGTTTTGATGTCGCCCGGTTCAGAGTTGCTGCCGACATGGTAATGTCGAGTCCGGGCAGATAAGTATTCGATTTCCCAATGCCGGCCTTGGTTGTGTCAGAACCCCGGGTACCCGCAGAAACGCCGGTTGAAATGCCGTCACTGGAAGAAAAATCAATGACGAGCGCTTCAATCAGAACCTGCGGCGTAGAAAAATCGACCGTTTTGATAAACAACTGCACATCTTCAATCACATTCTGCGTTGCCGAAACCATTAATGCATTTTGCTCTTTCAGGATTTTGATGGAAGCCTGGGAGGCAAGCTGTGGCGGAAACAGTTCGGTGATGGCTTCCACTTTCCTGTTTTTCAGCAGCAGCAGTTTACTGGTTTCGAGTGATTTGTTCGACCGTTCCCCCAGGAAATAAATGCCGTCTTCTTTCTTGAAGGTGTACGTCGTGTTTCTGAGCAGGAAGGAAAGAAAAGAATCAAATGGAAGGTGGTTTGCTTTGGCGGTGATCGTTCCGGCCAGATCATTGTAATAAAAAATGGAGAGATTCAGTTGCTGGGCAGCATCCCGGATCAGCCGGTCTACGGAAGTTTTCTGCACATCAATGTTGATCGTTGAATCCTTCACTTCCAGCCAATAACCCGTGCGACCCATCTGTCCGGCAGAACTGACTTCCTGATCATTCCGCTGAAGATAAAAAATCCCGTTCCGTTCTCTTGCCTGAACCTGATTCATCCGGAAGAAAAGGGTGATCGCCTCCTGAACCGGCAGAGGAGCCAGATAGCCGTTCAGCACCTCGGGCATGGAAGTTTCAGTAATCACATTTTTCTTGGTAACGGAAATGAGTTCCCTGATCACCACCTGGGTGGGAACGGACTGTACATCGAAGGAAAGGCGGGAATCTTCAAGAACGATTTTGGGCTTTGAAAATTGAGGAGAATCCAGTTCTTTCAAAGGTTTGATGGATACGGAAGCAATTCCGCCCGACCAGCTAATCGTAAGTTTGTATTGGTCTGCAATAAAATTAAGGATATCAATCAGTTTCTGATTATAAAGACGCAGTGTAGCCCGGCCCAGAACGGAAGGTGAAACGAAAATGTTTACTTTTCCGGAAACAGAAAGCGCCTTAAGCACATCCCTTAATTCGGCATTTTCATACACGACTTCAGGCAGAACTTTTTGAAAGGATTCGGGAATTTGCAGGGAATCTGGGGTTCCGGCAACTGCAGCGTGAAATCCTGAACACAGGAAAACGGCAAGCGCCAGAATCCGCAATGGGATTCGTTTCATAATTAAACCAATTTTTTTCGGGATCGGATAAAGAAGTTCTGACTTACTCAGAACCTGTTGAGATAAAGGTACAACTTTTTTTTGAAGTTGGAAAGTGGAGGTTCATTCAGATCGTAAAGAGTGGTTTCTGTAACTCCGGCCTCCCGGTCGAAGATATTCTTTGCCAGCTTTCACGAATCAGAACGTTGGAACTGTTGTAACAGCCAAGATCGATATAAAGACCGGCAATTTTGGCGATTCTCCTTCATTCTCAACTGGTTTTGGTCCGGTAAGCATATTCTCCAGTTCGAATTTGGAGGAGTATAACATTCCAATGAAAAAATGTTCTTTACTCGTTGATTCTGGACCAGACATCACCCCGCCATTTTAATTCATTTTCACTTTTAACCAGAACATATTGATGATTTACAAGAGCGAAGTAAAGTGTGCAGGTGTTCAAATCTGGGAGAGAAACTGTAATGTGATTACTGTGCTCAAAATTAATATTTTCATAAAAAACATAAAACTCTGATTCGCCTTGAGGAAATAATGTTTTTGTATTGTCCCTTGTAACTGTTAAATAAAAATTACAAAACGGATATTCTTTTTTAAATTGAAATATATCTTTTTTCGCAATTTGACTTTTCCCGCTGGAAATTACTGTGTAACCGTCAATAAGCCAAACATATTGAACCGCTAAATCTTTTTCTGCAGGAATGACCTCAAGATACAGACTATCCTGAGAACCCCAGGCTTTTGACTTTATTTCGTATTTAATATTTTCGCTTTGTAATAACGGGCTGTCACTGGTCAATTCAAACAAATTGGATTCCACGGTAACCCATTTTCCCGTTGATATATAATCACAATACTTATCAAGAATCATGTGTCCCGTGTTCGGTGCTCTGTACCAGACATAGGTGCTGTCAGGCTTAAGTTCAAGCTTTTCACCCGTTTCCAACCGTTTAAAAATTCCCGGTTTAATGTTGTTTGGTGTTGGAATCAACTTTGTGTTTTGACAGCCTAACAAAGCAAATAACGATAATAACAGAAAGAGAATTAAATACTTCATTGTTTTTTTCCGCAACTAGGTCATTCCAACCTATTTCAATTCATTCTTATTCAGGATACGAATATAGTACTGATCAAAAGTCCCGAAATCAAAAAAACATTGGTAAACATATGCTAATTGAAAAAGTAATTCGACTTTACCTTTCCCCAATCTCCATCAAAGTACCAGGAGTTTATATCTGGGAGGGAATCCAACTCCTTTTTCTGATAGACTTTGGGATTATTATCAATATTTTCTTCAAAGACTCTATCATCTTCTTTTTTAGGAGATTTATTGTTCAACCAATAATAAATAAGTCTGAACTCGTTATTTCTTTTAACAATTTTATACTTCGCTACAACTCTAGATTGACCATATGCACCAACTAAAATTAGCGTTTGAATAAATATTGTATCATTTCTAACATAATATTGACCAATATCACTTGTTGACTCATTTTTTCGCATTTCAAAGGACACGGGCCATTTTTCCATTTTATGCCGAGTTGAAACGACCTTACCATTTTTATAGAAAATAAATTTTTCTGGATCCTGAAGAAAAGTAACTGAATTAGCCATCCCTTCAATATAGGTATTTTCTAAATAGTAATAATTATTTGATAAAAAACTATTCTCCCAACCATTTATATATAAGGTTGATTGACAACCAGTAATCATAATTGAAATAATTATAAATTTATTCATGTTATCCACTCCTTTAAATATCCATAAGTGAAATTGTTATTATCATCTCAGATCATAAATAAAGTGGAGGCATTAATTCCATAAAGGTGTTTTGTACCATCAACAGGATATCCCCCTTTCAATGAAAAACCAATTTTATTACCTTCAACTTCATTTTCTTCTGAAAAATAAATTCTTTTTCAATTTTAGAGTAAATACTGTTTGCCTGACCCGGATCATTTAAAATTCAGTTTACAAAAAACGCAATAATGTTGTTCTTCAACGCGGTAAAACCAACCCAACTTCAAACCGATTTCAGCATTTCAACCAATTTTGCTTCCCGCAATTCAAACGAATAATTGTCGGTTGAATTTTCATTATTACCTTCCTTTAGTACCATTTGGTTCCCGTCATCAAACTGAATTTTAATTGGTAGATTCAGAACCTTGGAACTGCTGTACCAGCCAAGACAGAAAAAAAATATAATTGAAAGCAATTTTGGAATTTTAAATGCCTGTTTAGGTTTGACCTCAACTACCTATGCAAAGAAGATCTGATAAAGATGAATAGTATTGTTTTGGAGTAAAAGGGTTTTTATTAAAGATTATCCGCTTTTTTTGCAAAGGAAAGAATACTAAGCTTAATGAATGTAAAACCAATTCCTACATAATATAACCATTGAATCAAGCCTTCAAGATCATTTATAAGAGTTATTCCATTGTTTCCATTAAAATCAAATGTCAAATAATTCATGAGAAAAAAGAGGATCAAAATTAAAAGCACTGTATTCATAAATAAATTCAGCAGAGCAATTAAAGGATTTGAATATTTTTCAAATAGCTGATAACTTAGAATCATAATTAACAACAAAGTTAAAAAACGATCCGCAAATATTTCCCTCATCAAGTTTTTTACATCCAAGTGAATTGGGGATAACGATGATAATTCAGTTATTTTTAGTGAATTAAATTCGACAAAATCAAAAATCAGAGCAAATAATATATAACAAATAAATACTATCTGTATCCACCTTAATTTAAATTTGAATGGATAATTGATTAGAATCAGATTAATGAGAATAAAGAATGATATGGTAAGGTTCAAGTATGAGAACATATCAATCACTCCTCAATTTCCAATTTTCATCTAACTTTACTGGCAGTACCATCGATAATTGCTAATAAATTTAAGATCACTTATGATTATTCCAGAAAATATTACGATCAATTGATAGTAGCCAATTATAATAATGAGAATAAACCTCATTAAGATCACGGTATTCAAGTAGGTCACTATTTATAATTGTAATTCTATAGCCATTGTTGCCTACATCATTGGAGTAAACGCCAACAACAAAATAGGTATCCAACCCATTTATTTCATTTCCTGGTTTCCCTTTTCCAAATAGACATTTTACTTTTGGATCAGGATACGGTGAGATTAATTGGGGATTTCCCTGGAATAAAGAAGTTATAAAAATTGGAATTGAATCCTGACAATTTCCAGGTGATATTTTATTAAACTTCTCAACTACTATTGTAATAGTTAAGTCTTTATATACCACTTTGTAGTGACATGAATCATTAAAATCTGAAATTGAAGAATTGGAAAAATGTTCAAACCAATTTGAATTTGCCTTCCAAACAAATATGTTATTTTGGGCATGATATTCAGATCCATCATCTGATATTCTTCCTAAATTTCGTTTATTTTCAAAAACATTTGATACACAAGAAGTGAGCATCAAAAATAAAATGAATGTAAAATGAATATTTTTAAACTTCAAAATATATCTACCTTAATATCTTTATATGCACACCAAAATTATGTCCTGCATTTGAAAACGTAAATCTAAAGTTAAAACATTTCATTCCGTAATCTTGAAACCTGGCTGCATTCAAAAATCCGGGTACTATACCCCTATCATACCGATTTCAGCATTTCAACCAATTTTGCTTCCCGCAATTCAATCGAAAAATGGTCTATCGTGTATTTTCTTGCTTCTGCGCCGGTGTCTTTTTTCTGTGCTTCCCTGATTGCCTTTTCCAGATCTGCAACCGTTCGGCGGTAAACAATGACACCGGTTCCACCCATGGCATCCGGGATGCCGTTTACATTTGATCCGATTGGAATACACTCACACAGCATGGCTTCTCCCAGGCTTACAGGCATTCCCTCGGTAATCGAAATTTGGGCATACATCTTTGCCCGGTTGAAATAGGCTTTCAGTTGATCATCCGGACAAAACTCTGTGATAATTTCCAGATTTTTAATTTCTGATACCTTGTAGAGTTCCTCTGCCCGTTCAAAAATGCCTTTACTCATCCTGACAATGACAAAATTCAGATCAGGGCACACCCGGGCAGTTTCAATGATCAGGTCAAAACCCTTGTTGATGAAGTCACGCCAGTCATACACATTCGCCACCGTTAGAATCAGGTTGTTTTCTTTCCGGATAGATAAATCTCTTTCAATCCGGCTGGTGTCAATTCCGTTTGGCAGGACTTCAATGCGGGCTTTGATGTTTTTTACATAATGCCGGATGCCGTCGATATGCGGATGTTCCGGATTGTAAAAGTAGTTTTCGTGATAAATGAGGGAAGTGTGATTAGGCAGAATCAACGTTGCATTCCGGAGTGCATACCGAACCATTGTCCCCCGAAACCAACTTTTATAGACGCCTTTTCCCAATTCCTCATAATTAACGGCTTCCTGTCCGCCGGCGATAATGACCGTTTTCTTTCCCAGCAGTTTACTCGCAAAAACCATGACGGATGAATGATAATCTCCAAACCAGGTCACAAATACATCAAACCGGAAGCCGTTCATCAGCAGGAAAAAAAATAATCTGATCATCCCAACGGCAAAGGAAAAAACGGATTTCCCTCTGTTGACCAGATAAGTTGTAACCTTAAAATTGGTTTCGAGAATTCGCTGGTCGGTGTTGATAAAGGAGGAGGTGTGGGGTTTTATAAAGAGGATCATAGTTGAAAAGAAACTCATTGTTTATATAAATCAAGACAGGCCTGAATACCTTTTTCAAAACTGGTTTCGGGCGCCCAGTTTAGTTTTTGTTTGATTTTAGAAATATCAGCATAAACATCCCAGACTTCGTTGGGCCGTTCCACATTTTTAGAACGGTAAGTCTTGGTTGATTTTGCCTGCTTCAGAACTGTCTGAATGATGTCTTCAACGCTGACAGAATAACCGCTTCCGATGTTGAAAATTTCAAGTCCGGCCGTGTCAATGGTTTTGACAAGGGCATCAGTAAAATCATCAATAAATAAAAAATCCCGTTTCGGCTTTAAATCCATCACCTCAATAAAATCATTTTCAGAATCAAAAAGCTGATTGATGATTACGGGGATTAAAAAGTTGGAGTTTTGCCCGGGTCCGTAAATATTAACCGGTCTCAGAATCGTGACCGGAATGCCAAACGTGAGATGATAAAAGGAACAGACTTCTTCAGCAACCAGTTTACTGTGGTTGTACGGACTTACCGGAACGATCTGATGTTTTTCGTCTACCGGCAGGTATTGCGGCGTTCCGTAAACATACGAACTGACGTAAGTAAGTGAACAGTTGTACTGTCTGCAGATTTCGAGAACGTTGGTTGTACCGATTACGTTATTCTGATAAAAACTGAGGGTCGAAGTCCAGCTATCAGGAACAAAGGTTTTTGAGGCAAGATGAATGACATGGTCAAGTGACGAATAGGTAACCTTCAGACTGCAGATGTCACCATCCTGAATATCAAACTCATGCACCTCATAATTCAGCAGCCGAAGTTTTTTAACAAGTGCTCTTCCAACAAAACCCGAACTTCCGGTGACCAGAATTGTTTTTTTATTCACTGATATTTTTCTGTCTGATTTAATGTTCAGGTTAATCCGCCCGGTAAAAACAACTCTCTTTTCGCCTCAAACTGGTCGATGGCAACCATGTAATCATCTGCCCGGCCGATATCCAGCCAGTATCCGGGATGCTGACGGATGTACACTTTTTTCGATTTGGCAATAAAATCCAGCATCAAACTATCAAAACCATAAGACTGATTGACCGGGATGTAATCCAAAACTTCACGGTTCAGCATGTAAATTCCCATGCTCACGGTGTAGTTATGTTTTGGTTTTTCCCTGAAACCGGTCAGGTGATTGTCATGGCCAACATCCAGAACGCCATATTCGCTGACTTCAACACGGCTAAATGCAGAAATTGAGAACAACCTTGAATGGGTGATGTGCTCATCATAAAAATCAGAAAAATTTAAATCGGTCAGGATGTCACCGTTCATGACCAGAAAATTCTCAGGAAGATCCTTGATCAGTTTCAGCGGACCCATGGTATTCAACGGTTTTTCTTCGAGGGAATAGTCAATTTTTATATTCCACCGGGAACCGTCACCAAAAAATGCTTTAATGATTTCGGCTTGATGATTAACGGTAAGGGTAATATGATCAAACCCGTTTTTAGCAAGCTGACGGATAATAATTTCCAGAATCGGATAGTCCCCGATTGGCATCAGGGGTTTTGGAAGAACCACGGTATACGGCCGCAGACGTGTACCTTTTCCGCCGGCTAAAATGACAGCTCGTTTAGACATTGTAAATATCAGATTTGTAGTTTTTTAAATTTTCCGGATTTCTAAACCACTCTATGGTTTGTTGCAGCCCTTCACGAAGGGAAATACCGGGTTTCCATCTGGTAAACTGTTCAATTTTTTTGTTGCTGCCGAGCAGACGTTCCACTTCACTTTTTCCTGGGCGCAGACGTTGTTCATCACTGATTACTTTTGCATCCGGATTGATGATTGAAATCAGCGTTTCTGCCAGTTCACCAACTGAAACTTCATTTTGGGTGGCGATATTGATTTCATGTCCGGTCAGGTCATCACATTTTGCAATTTCAACAAACCCCTGAACCGTATCCTTAACAAAAACCAGATCACGGGTTGGACTCAGAGCCCCGAGTTTAATTTCTGTTGCTCCGTTCAGCAACTGAGTGATGATCGTGGGAATCACAGCACGGGCCGATTGGCGTGGGCCGTAAGTATTAAAAGGACGCACAATCGTAACCGGCAGATTGAAACTGCGGTAAAAAGATTCCGCAAGATGATCAGCTCCGATTTTTGTGGCAGAGTAAGGTGATTGTCCCTGGCGGGGATGAATCTCGTCAATCGGGACGTATTTTGCTGTTCCGTAAACTTCAGAAGTTGAAGTAACCAGCACTTTTTCAACACCCAGATCCCGTGCTGCCTGAAGGATATTCAGAGTTCCCTTAATATTGGTGTCGACATAACTTTCAGGGGAGTGATAACTGTATGGAATTGCAATCAGTGCTGCCAGATGAAACACCACCTGAACATCCTTCATTGCCGTTCTAACCCCGTTGGAATCTCTGACATCACCAGCGAATACGTCCAGTTTTGATCGTTTTTCTTTCGGAAGGGAATCAAGCCAGCCCCACGAATTGAACGAGTTGTAATAAACAAAAGCCCTGACATCATAACCCATGTCAACCAGCAGTTCGGTTAAATGACTTCCGATAAAGCCATCAGCGCCCGTCACGAGAATTTTTTTACCTGACAGATTCATAGTTTTGCCTGAACTCTTTTTTTATTCCAGTATTCAAAGATACAAAATCAATCCGGACTTTCCGGCTTGGAACTGGTTTTAAGTCTGTCTTTGGTTCTGAAAGCAACCTTCCCTTATTTATTCAGGTTTTATTCAGAGAATGAGGTCACTGAGCTAAGTCGAAAAGGATATTCTATCCTTTTTTGAAAACTCTCCCAGGATTGATGTGGATATTGAACGATCAAAAGACTTTGGCAGAAATTTAGAATAAAAATATTTTTCTACACTTGCTTGCACATACAAATATAAAGTTCTATCTTTGTCCATTATGAACGAAACAAAAAACGATTTCTGCCAATGCCTTTTCTATTCTGCCAATGCTTTGTCAAGAACCATGACCCGGCTTGCAGATGAGGCCTTTTCCAAAACCGGACTTGCGCCAAGTTATGCTTTCCTGCTCATGGCCGTTAACCGGAAACCAGGAATTCAACCCGGTGAACTTGCAGAAACTATGCTGTTAAGTCCGTCAACGGTGACCCGGCTGATTGAGAAAATGGAAAGTAAAGGCTTTCTCGAACGGAAATCAGAAGGAAAAAGTGTGTTCGTCCGCCCAACAGAAAAATCCATTCAGATCAACGATCAGTTGAAATCTGCCTGGTTTGACCTGTATCATCAGTATGTGGGGATTTTGGGAGAAGAAGCAGCAAAAAAACTAACATCAGACATTTATTCAGGGATGGAAAAGCTTGAGGGACAGTAGTCAGTAGTTTAGTAGGTGGTAGATAGTAGGAAATTCAATTTATCAAACCTTTTCCACCTGTCTTAAACCCAAAAAAGAATTTTGTATTTCTTTGCGTCTTATGGTCTTTGCGCCTTTTGTCTTAAATTTTAAAATGAAGTTGTATTTCTCTGCGTTCCCCGCGCCTCAGCGGTCGAATTAAATTTGTCTTTCTTAGCGTCTTTGGGTCTTTGCGGTTTCTTCGCCTTTTGTCTTAAACTTTAAAATGAAATTTGTATTTCTCTGCGTTCCCCGCGCCTCAGCGGTCGAATTAAAACTGTATTTCTTTGCGTCTTTGTGTCTTTGCGGTCTCCCCGCATTTAAGTATTTAATCAAAAAGGAGTTATTATGAAAATCGGTATAATCGGATCAGGTGTCGTGGGTCAGCAACTCGGAATCGGGTTTGCCAAGCTCGGACACGACGTCAAAATCGGAACCCGGGACACCTCAAAACTGGCAGACTGGATTAAAACAGCCGGCGGAAAAGCTTCAGCCGGATCAGTTCTGGAAGCAACTCAGTTTGGCGAAATTCTCGTTCTCGCCACCAAATGGCAGGGAACTGAAATTGTTCTTCAATCTCTTCCTGTTGAATCTTACAATGGTAAAATTGTCATCGATGTGACGAATCCGCTCGACTCTTCACAAGGCGGTGTTCCCCGTTTGGACGCAACCGAAGATCTTCCTGGCGGACTAAAAGTCCAGAATTATCTGCCGGAAGCAAAAGTGGTCAAAGCATTTAACACCATTTCTGCCTATATCATGATCAATGCACCCCGTGAAGAAGGTGTTCCTGATCTTTTCATCGCTGGAAATGATGCGGATGCAAAAAAGGTGGTTGCCGGATTTGCAGCTCAATGGGGTTGGGGAAGTGTGATTGACCTCGGCGATATCAAATCGTCCTTCTGGCTGGAAACCTTTGCTATGCTGTGGATCCAGTTCGGATTCCGCAACAACAACTGGACCCACGCCTTCAAATTGCTGAGAAAATAAAAATGAGTAAACTTGCTGTTGTAACCGGTGCCAATAAAGGCATCGGTTATGAAATCGTACGTCAGTTGTCAGAAAGAGGATTCACAGTCATTCTCACTGCCCGTCACGCCGGAAAAGGTGAGGAAGCAGCGAAAACTTTCGGGGAAAACGTTCACTTCTTTCAGCTGGATGTCACCAACTCAGACGGACCTGCAGAACTTGCCGGATATATTGAATCGAAGTTTGGCAAACTGGATGTTCTGATCAACAATGCGGGCATTATCAGTTCAAACCGTGGATTTGAAACATCTTCGATTCTTGAAACTGAACTGGTTATTAAAACGAACTTGTTTGGTCCGCTTAAAGTTAGTCAGGCTTTGCTTCCTTTGCTGAAAAAAAGTGACGATGCCAGAATTGTAAACATTTCAAGCGGAATGGGATCTCTCGAAGATCAGAAAATTGGCGGATATACCGGTTACCGGCTGTCCAAATGGAGCCTGAACGGTCTTACAATGCTCATGGCTGCTGATTTGAAATCTGCCGGAATCAAAGTTTTTTCGATGTGTCCGGGTTGGGTCAAAACTGACATGGGCGGTACCGGAGCAAACCGTTCGGTTGAACAGGGCGCTGATACGGCCGTCTGGCTGGCAACCTCCCCTGAAGCCAAATCCGGTTTCTTCTATCGTGACCGGAAGGTCATTCAGTGGTAGAATAGGAGTAAGGCGTAAGGTTTAAGGCATAAGCTTAAAAACTAAGAAACTATTACAGGTTTGTTAACCAGCTAAGACCTGTTTTTTCTAATTCTATTCCTACAGTTCTGGCTTAAACCTTACACCTTAAACCTTACACCTACTTAATTACTTCCGGCAATGGCTTTCCTTCTGCGATGAACTTCATCGAAATGGAATTCACACAATGCCGGGTGTTTTTTGAGGTGAATCTTTCGCCAAGAAAGACGTGACCCAAATGTCCGCCACAATTTTTGCAGACGATTTCCGTCCGGTAACCATCTTTGTCGGTGTGACGTTCAACGGCGCCTTTGATTTCATCATCAAAACTTGGCCATCCACAATCCGAGTTGAATTTATCCTTCGACAGATATAAAGGTGCATTGCACTGACGGCAGATGTACGTTCCGGGCTGCTTGTTATCGGTGTATTCACCCGTATAGGCACGTTCGGTTCCCTTGTTGATAATAACTCTTGCTTCCTCAGAGTTCAGCGGATTGTATTTGGGTGTTTGCAATGGCATTTTATTTTCCTGTTTCATTGATTGGGAAGTGGATTGGGTTTGAAGTCCGTCTGCAGGTTGTGAAACCGGAGTCGGGTTTGAACAGGAGACCAGCATCAGCAGAACTCCCGGGAAAATGTGATTCATATAAATATTCTTTTCTTTTTTGATACAACATCCAAACCGGGTGATAAAAATCCCGTTTCCATTTTTGTCGGTATTTCAGATGAAACCTTACAAATAACGAGTGACGGGGGACGGGATAAAATGGTCACAAATCACGGGTCACGAGTCACAAAAGACAAAATGAAAATCACCCTGCCAAACTGAAAATTAAATTTTGCATGTTAATTGTAACACCGACCTCCGGTCGGTTATTGTAAAACAACGAATGCCGACCAGAGGTCGGCGCTACAATTAATAATCAGAATCCCCTCCCTCCCCTGCATTTCAGATGATTCTCACCAAAATATCCGGTATTTTTATCCACATGAAAAAGAAACCAAATTCAGACAAACCGGAATCTTACAAACCCGACTGGGCACCTGAAGAAAACAACGAAGCGTTTGCAGTTAAGGTGGTAACCGGCATTGAAAGCAGTCATGACGGACTCCCCGGCCATGCAAAACCTGCACTCCATCATCCGTCTAAAAAACGGGCCGAACTATCAGTAGAAGATCATGTTTCGGGTGTGCTCGCGAATGACCGTACTGTTCTGGCCAGAACGATTACTTTAATCGAAAGCAATGCTTCTGCCCACGTTGAAAAGGCTCAAGCGGTTTTAAATCAGTTGCTTCCCCATTCAGGTAAATCGCTCCGGATCGGAATTTCCGGCGTTCCGGGCGCAGGGAAAAGTACATTTATCGAAGCTTTCGGGCTTTTTCTGGTCAAACAGGGACACAAAGTGGCCGTTCTGGCGGTTGATCCCAGCAGTTCTGTTACTAGAGGCAGTATTCTTGGCGATAAAACCAGGATGGAATTTCTCAGTCGTGAGCCCAACGCTTTCATCCGGCCATCACCTTCATCAGGAACCCTCGGCGGCGTTACCCGGAAAAGCCGTGAAACTATTTTAGCCTGTGAAGCTGCCGGTTATGATATCATTCTTGTGGAAACGGTCGGGGTCGGTCAAAGTGAAATCACCGTCAGGTCGATGGTTGATTTTTTTCTTCTGGTGATGATTGCCGGTGCCGGCGATGAACTTCAGGGAATTAAAAAGGGAATTATTGAAATCGCTGATGCGCTGATTGTGAACAAAGCGGATGGCGACAATGAAATGAAAGCAAATATCGCCCGTGCCGAATATTCCCGGGTTTTGCATTTTCTAACTCCGGCAACCCGTGGCTGGCATACCGATGCGTACACCTGTTCGGCTTTGACCGGTGCCGGAATTCCGGAGATTTGGGAAGTTATTTCAAAATTCAGGGAAGTTGCCACTGAAAACGGAATTTTCAACGAACGGAGGAAAGAACAATCTTTTTCCTGGGCGATGCAAATGATTGAAGAAACGCTGAAAGACCGGTTTTACCACCACCCGGAAGTTAAGCGGATTCTTCATTCGATATCAGAGTCCATCCTGCATGATAAAATGCTGCCAACTGCAGCTGCAGAAAAATTATTAAGGGTTTTCGATGGGGAAAAAGGATAAGGGCAGGTAAATACATTCAATTTGAATTGACTGATTGTAACACCGACCTCCCGGTCGGTTCCCTGAATGTAAAAGCAATTTAGAAATTTCAACCGACCGGGAGGTCGGTGTTACATTATACAAGATCAAAGTCATCCCCCCCAAAAACCATCCCCCTTCTCAGCGGCTCTGCGGTCTCCTTTGACTATTTTCCTCCCGTAACACATCCCGAAGACTGAAATCCAGTTTTTCAACCTGATTTCCCTGTTTGTTGGGAAACCAGGCTTTCTTTTGAACTTCACAGCCTTTCCTGCCGGGATCGCACAACCCATGTAATTTCAGGCAGTCTTTCCCTGACAGATCAAGATGAGGACAGGTAAACGTCATCGCTTACTTTTTCTTCGTCTTTGGAGCAGCAGCCTTTGGTTTTACCTCAGCTTTTTTCGCGGTTGTGGTTTTAGCCTTCACCGTAATTTTCACTTCCTTTTTAGCTGAAGGTTTTGCAGGTTTGGTTTCCTTCTTTGCCGGCTTTTTAGCCTTTCCGCCAATGTTTACGGTTTTGACAACCTTTTTGGGTGCTGAAAGTGCATCAAGATCCTGAACCAGTACCTGATACCGGTAACCCGATTTTCCAACCAGAGCAAGGGTGGAATGAACTTCTTTCTCAAAGGATTCAACCAGACTGGCCGTGATCAGATCAACCGGCAATTTTTCAGCTTCCTGAAGCAAGCTGATCACTTCAAGCCACATCACCAGTTCTTCAACACTTTCTTTGTTAAACCAGAGTACATCATTGTGCATGTTGATCTGCATCAGCGGACGGGCTGATTCAATGGTAAGTGCTGCAGCCAGACTTTCAAACCGGGAAATGGTTGGTTTATTCACCAGCCGGTGACTGTAGGCAGAAAGTGTTTTCACAAGCAAAGTTGATTTCCAGACGTCATGATCACCATAACCTGATTCACGCAGACTTCTGGCAAAAACTTTATCGAGATGGAAAGCTTCAAAAGCGGGTTTTCCATCTGATTCTTTCAGTCCGAGCTGATCGAGTTCATGACTGTACAACCAGGAAATAATAACCTGCCAGAACAGTGAAGGTTCCTTGTCACGTTTCAACTGAGCAGTCACAAAGGCCGCCAGAATTTTGTTGGCTCCGCCGATGCGGATGTGTGAAAGATCGATCACCTTCCGGTACAAACTGGCCAGCGATTCAAAAAATCCGGCTGGAAGTGTTTTTTGTCCGAAAAGATAGTTGACGCCATCCACAATATGGGTTGATTTTTCTCTGAAAGCAGCGACAATTGCAGACGAGGGTTCCATGGTGGCGGCACCCTGTGCCAGATAAGCAACACTTCCCGGATTGATGGCTTGCCAGTAAGATTCGAAAATGGGCTTCAGTTTCATTTCAACGAGGGCATCCTCGATGGAATAAACACCTTTCCCGGCCAGGTAAGTGCAGATTTCACGGTAAGGCAGCTCAGGTGAATCGGTAACATTTCTGAATTCCCAGAAAACGTGGTATTCATAGGCACCAAGTTCAAAGTACATGCCCCGTTCCCAGATTTCACGGGTAGACCTGATGAATTCGAGCCCGGTCATCTGATCTTTGAAAATGGTAAAACTGTCATCAGCACCGATGGGCAGAGCAAGACCTTGTCCCAGAACACGCTGGGTCATGTTGCCATGATTATCGAGAAAAGCTGATGATGTTCTGATCCACCCGTTGACTGAACCATATTTATTATGGAAAATCACGAGACCTTTTTCGTAACCAAACTGATTGCTGAATGCGAACACATCCTCACAAACATTTCCGTGCGTTGAGAAAAAGTCATATAAAAGGAAGTTTTCAACTTCGGCAAATAAATACCGCTTTTTCAGGATGGGTACGATTTCACGGTAATGCCGGTCAATCAGCCACTGATCTGGACTTTCATCCTTGTAGGCTTTCCGGTATTCCATGCCGTACTTCTCAGCAAAGCCTTCAAATTGGCCGTGACCAAACATCGGGAGCCCGGGCAGCGTCGACATCATCAGTGCAACGCCAAAGTATTTATCGCCTTTTCCGAACTGATTTACAGCTGTTTCTTCATCAGGGTTATTCATGAAATTCACATACCGTTTCAGAATCTGCGGATTGAATTCCAGGGTGTTTTTGATGAGGTACCGGTAATTCTGATTGTCTTCTTTCTTGAACATGTGCATAAAGGCCGAATTGTAAACCCGGTGCATGCCAAGCGTACGAACGAAATAACCTTCCATCATCCAGAACGCTTCAGCAAGAAGCAACGTATTCGGGACTTCAACAGCAACCCGGTCAACCACTTCACGCCAGAATTCAATCGGGAAAACCCGGTCAAATTCTTCTTTGCTCATGGCATGTTCAGAACGGGATGGAATGTCACCGCCGGTTCCGGGCAACGGAAACCACAACCGCTGATAGTGGCGTTTTGCCAGTGTCATGGCTGCATCAAAGCGAATCACAGGGAACATTCTCGCAACATGAAGAATGGTCTGTATAACCTGCTCACGGACCTCAGGAAGCAAATAATTCAACTGAGCCGTATCATTCCACGGAAAGCTGGTTCCGTCATTTCCGTGATAAATGTAGCGAACGTCACCGGTCCACCTGTCAACCCGTTTAAAGCAAACGGCTGCATCAGAACGATCCCAATAGCCATCTTCAACATAAAGTCCGATTCTGGGGTCATTGCTCAGATCGGTTCCGTTGAACCGGTAATTCGGATATGGCGGATAAGGAAGGGAAACAAACCATTCCGGATGGTTGATCACCCAGGAAGAGTCAATTCCCATGTGATTTGGCACCATGTCACTGGCCAGACGGACGCCACGGGCAGCACACCGGTTTCTCAGGTTTTCGTAAGCACCATATCCGCCCAGATCCCAGGCAATTTCGTAATCATAAAGAGAATAAGCTGAGGCAACCGCTTCGGGGTTTCCGTTGATCTGTTTGATTCTGGCGGAAGCAATCGAACGCTGCCAGAGTCCGATCAGCCAAAGTGTGGTAATTCCTTTTGAAGCAAGTGAATCGAGTTCTTCATCCGGAATATCTGCGAGTGAATTATGCGGATGTCCATATTTTTTGGTAAGCTGATCGAGCCAGACGAAAGCTGATTTTGCGATCATGACCACACGGGGCATCCAGTCTTTATCAGGCGAAAAAGCTTCTGCTTCGTGTTCGTACAATTCACCTGAAAACTGAGGTGCAGAAACTTCAATATCCTTGCTGACGTTCCATCCGCCCTGTTTAAAGAGATACCATTTACCTTCTTCTTTGATATAATCCATACTCACAAGAAGACGGGTCCAGAAAGGTGATCTGGCGAGAATACTTCCCCAAAATTGCTTGATAAATTCAAGCTGATCCATCAGGGAATTGGGTGAACGCAGAATCGGCTCGTATAAAAGATCAATCAGATTTTGATTTTTCGGACCAAATTTCGGCTGACCTTCGAAAAATTCCTTCATCGAATCGATGACGGTCAAGTAAGAAGTGTTTGCTTTCAGTTCGGTGTCATGAATCAGTTCATTGATGGGCTGATAACCCGGATTTGCATTATTCAGCCAGATCAGAATAATTTCTTCAATGATCCACTGACGGTTAGAAATCCCCTCAGATTTTCCGGTAAGGAATTTTTCTTTGGTAATTTTTCCGTGAAAAACTGCAGGCGGTGGAAAATGATCGAGAAAAACCTTCAACAATTTGTTGGTTTCATCTTCACCGTGTTTCCCGTCAAGAAACTCCAGAAGTCCTTTGAAGGAACCAGGTGCAAGATCCTTCCGGTAAGTATCCATCACAAAGTGCAGAATCTCGTGAATGAGACCCATTGCATTCAGTTCTGACGGATTGACGAAAGTTGCTCCCGGTCGTTTGGTATTGATCGCTTCTGCAAGCCGGCGTGACTGCTGGAAGTTGAGAAAAACCACGTCACCGCGCACGGAGAACAATTCTTCTTCGATTTCGAATTTTTTACGGGATTCCTTCCTGACATGGAAGTAGTAGGTTGGTTGAAGCTGATGATCCATAAAATGGCTCCGGTTTGGTTCCGAGAGTGAAAAATATCAGCTAAAGATAACTATGTGAAGTGCTTTCTTCAACAGAAAAAATAAAAGACCTGTCAATCTTCAAAATTTGGTAAAGTTTCACCAACTTCACGGTCATTTTCCCAATCGTACAAACAGGCTTTTGACAGGGCAGCAATACTTAGCTGGTAATCCATCCGGGCCGATAAAAAATTGATTTTTGAGTCGGTTAACCGGCGTTGTGCCTGTGCAAGTTCTTCTGAAGATAATGAGCCTGAGCGGAATTTCTGGTAAGAGATATCGTAGGATTTCTGGGCAAGTTCAACAGTTTTTTCCAGAATCGTCAACCGGCCTTGTGCCTGAAGGTAAGATTCCGTTAGCTGGTTGATTTCGTTGGTGAGCAACCGGGAAGCCTCTTCCTGGTCAATTTTCTGACTGTTCAATGAGGCAATCTGACTTTCAGTCGCAGCTGAGTTTTGACCCCAATCCCAAATGGGAATAGTTAAGGAAAGTGAAACCTGTTGTGCCCGGTTTGGGTCATTCCAAACCTGAGCCAGTTTCGGATCCTGACGGGTAAGACCAAACTCCAGACTTAAATCAGCACGGATTTCCCGTTGGGCATCGGTTTGTTCAACTGACATTTCCTGCATTCTCACCTGCCGGGCAGCATTTTCAAGTTCTGGTCGGTTTTTAAAGGCAACAGGCAGAATTTTTTCTTTCGGGATGGAAACAAACTTGGTTTCAAATCCGTCTGGCAGTAAAACTCTTTCATCCAGCGGAATTCCAAGCAAAAGTTTGACCTGGTTTTCTGCACGAAGTGCATTGGTTTTCTGCTGAAGGACATTATTCTGTGAGGTTGCATAATCCACTTCAAGTTTCAATTTGTCCACTTCAGCAATAATTCCAGATTCATATTTCCTGTTGGCAAGTTCCCACGATTGCCGGGTTTGCTCCAGTTCCGATTCTGCAATAGAAACCGTTTGAGTTGCCCGGTACCAGTTGAACCAGGCTTCTTTAACCCGATAAAGCACATCCTGCTGGGTGGTCAGGTATTGCTTTTTCGACATTTCAAGCTCAAGTTCAGCCCGTTCAAGACCGAATGCCCGCCGGTTATAAGTAAAAAGAGGTTGCGTTAATCTGAGCCTGAGATCACTCAGATAATTGGTTTCGCTGGTTTGATTGCTGGTTGTTCCGCTTTGCTTATACTGGCTGAGTCCGCCAACGAGTGAAAGGTTGGCATCCGTCCAGATAATGGGCTGATTCAGAGTGAGTTCGGTGTTGTATGAAATGTAATTTTGCTCAACAAAATTGATTTTTCCCGTGTTTGGGTCTGAAACCTGAGTAATATCTTTTCTTAGATTTGGCGTTGTGGCCCTCAGGTCAAGAGTACTCCAGAATTGCAGTCTGGCACTTTCCTGGGCAAACCAGGTTTGCTTCAGCTGAAGTTCAGCTTTTTTCATGGAAGGTGATGATTTTTTCGCCCGTTCAACCGATTCCTCCAGCGTCAGAATGGTCTGGGCAGAAAGTACCGCCGGAAAAAGAAGACAAAGCAAAAATTTGATCATGGATGTAAGCCTTTTTCCCCGTAACCCGTAATCTGTGACCCGTAATTTATTCATATCGCAGACTCTCTACCGGATCTTTTTCTGCTGCCATTTTCGCCGGATACCAGCCAAAAACCACTCCGGTCAAACAGGCAACCGAGAAGGATATAAAAATTGAAATCATGGTCACATCTGTTTCAATACCGGCATAAACCGAAATCAGAATGGCAATCAGGTAACCAAACAGGATTCCCATAATGCCGCCGACCAGACACAAAACCAAGGCTTCGATAAGAAACTGTTCCACAATATTTTTCCGGGTTGCCCCGATTGCCCGGCGGATCCCGATTTCCTTGGTTCTTTCAGTTACCGAAGCCAGCATGATATTCATAATCCCGATTCCGCCAACCAAAAGAGAAATTCCGCCGATTGCCCCAAGAACAATATTGAAAATCTGTTTTGTTTTTTGTTGCTGGTTGATGAGTTCAAGCGGAACAATAATTTCAAAATCTGCCTGTTTATAATGCAACCGTTTCATTATCCGTTCAACCAGATCTCTGACTGGTTTCAGCATATCTGCGGATTTAACCTGAATCGTAATTTTACTCAGCTGGGTTTCCGCCATTTCTGTTCTGACTTCAGTAACACCACGATTGCGGCGCTGGGAACTTTCGGTTTTTATAGCTGGATTCTTAAACCGGAGCAGAAAAGAAGTTACAGGGGTGTACACATCAAGTGTGGCATTTCTAACCCCCAGATTCTGAGACTCTTCTCCTTTTTTCTCAACTGCGGCCGGAGCAACAACGCCAATAACTTCAAGCCAGACTTCACCAACTTTTAATTTTTTTCCAATCGGATTTTCGGTTTTGAATAATTTTTTCCTGACATCTTCACCAATCACGGCAACCGGAGCCGAATTTTTGATATGCTCCTGACTGAAAAATCGCCCGTTTGTCAATCTCAGATTAAACATGGCTGCGTAATCTGGTCCGGTTCCAACCAGCTTTACCCGACCATGGCTTAGCCTGTAAATAGCCTCATAATCTGATTCAATTTCGGGTGTGACACGTGTAATACCGGGAATGAGTTTTCTGAGGGTTTCCATGTCATCAAGAGTCAAACCAGCCGAAAAATTAGCCGTTTTGTTTTTTTCATCACCTTCAGCCGGTTGTTCAACTTTGTTTCTGATGATGATATTATTCACCCCTGTCAGAGCAAGCTGTTTCATGATTTCCTGCTGGGCACCTTCACCAATGGCCAGCATGGCAATCACAGCCCCAACACCAAATACAATTCCCAGAATCGTAAGCATTGATCTGAGTGCATTGGCTGAAAGAGCATCAACCCCAACTTGTAAACTTTCCTGAATATGCATATCAGTTAGGCAAGCTTACAGACAATTCCGGATTGCTCAATGCCACTTCATCCCCTTCTGAAAGTCCGTCAGTAATCACAATAAAATTGTCATTTTTTGACCCTGTTTTTACTTCAGTTTTACTGAACCCAAAAGCCGTTTTCAGGAAGGCATAAAATTTACCGTCTTCTTCAAAAACAGATTCAATCGGGACAAATTTTACTGTCTTCAATGTTTCGATAATAATTTCGTTTGATGTGGTCATCCCAGGCTTCATAACCGAATCCTGTTTTGCAATGCTGATGACTACATCAAAAACCTTAGCACTTGAATTATTTCCTTTTGACTTCCCAACCGAAGCCACATCAACCACATCACCGTTGTAAGAAAATTGCGGAAACGCATCAAGTTTGATGATAACTTTCTGGCCTTTTTTTATTCTCGAGATATCAACTTCATTGATTTGTGTGGTTGACTGCATAGAACTCAGATCGGGCAATTGCATAATGGGTTGATTCGGCCAAAGCTGACTTCCCTTTTCAATTTTCCGGTCAGTTGACCAGTTTTGTTCATAGACAACCAATCCGGGAATCGGGGCCTTGATCGTTAGTTTTTCAAGTTCCTTGGTTGAACTGGTTAAGGCATTCTGGGCCTGTTCAATTTTCAATTTGATCTGTGAAAGATCAGACTGGCCCACAATTTGTTTTGATTTCAAACTTTGCCTGGCCCGTGAAAGTGAAATGGAATCCTGCTGATACTTCAATCCGGCAGAACGTCTTTCCATTTCGGCATCAAACTTCGACCTTTCAAGCTGCAGTTTCGAAAGTTCAAAAGCCAGAATCTGACTTTCAAGATTGGCCTGAGCATCTTCCCGGTTTGATTGATCCTGAGCAATTGCCTTTTCCATGTCAGCTTTTAAAATATTCAGCTGACTTTCATTATCCTGTTGGCGTTTCAGAGTTTCGCCGGGTTCAAAAATGGCAACCACGTCACCTTCATTAACCGTTGTGCCTTCTGGTACGAGATAGGTGAGTGTCATTGCTCCCCATCCAACCCGTGGCGTTAAAACCGTATTTGCGTTCGCTGCTCTGATTTCTCCCGGTTCAGTTACTGAAACCCGAAATTCACCTTCCTGTACGGATGCAGTCAGAATTACAGTCTCATCGGTTGTAAAAAATGGCCATGAAAGCAGTAAAATCAGTGCAGAACCAATTCCGATGATATACCATTT
>Ga0209460_1000304_pt1 | contig 53894 bp, 46 predicted proteins | sample EBPBio132013_DNA_FD_185868 | JGI IMG/M metagenome (GOLD analysis project Ga0209460, IMG submission 185868) | Wastewater treatment Type I Accumulibacter community from EBPR Bioreactor in Madison, WI, USA - Reactor 2_5/13/2013_ DNA (SPAdes)... | ecosystem: Engineered > Bioreactor > EBPR >... | reverse complement strand
AATCTCCTCATTATTCCGGTTATCTACTCAAGGATCGAATGATGGATTTTCAACCGCAGCCGTTACCGCCACCCCTGCCGCCGGATGTGCTGGAACGCCGCAAAAACCTGCCCACAAAAGTCACCCCCGTGATGCTCGAAGGCCGTTATATCCGCCTCATTCCCCTCGATTTGGAAGCCCATACCGAAATCCTGTACGCCATCTCCAACGGCTCACCGCTGACCATCGGCAACCGTTCCGTCGGCGCGTATGATGCCGAGTCGCTCATTTGGCGCTACATGAACGGCGGCCCGTTCGCCAACCCCGACGAAATGCGTGACTATCTGCGTGCGTCAGTCGATGCGCCCAACGGCCTCGCCTTCTGCACCATCGACCGCGAATTGAACTATCCGGTCGGGGTCGCTACCTACATGAACAATTTCCCCGAACACCTCAAGGTTGAACTCGGCAGCATCTGGTACAGCCCGATTGCCCAGCGTACTAAAGCCAACTTGGAAGCCACCTACTTGATGCTCAAACACGCCTTCGACCTCGGCTACCGGCGGCTGGAATGGAAGTGCAACGCGCTCAACGAACGCTCGCGCCGCGCCGCACTGCGGATGGGCTTCAAGTTCGAGGGCATTCAAGAAGCGCACTTCATCGTCAAAGGCTACAACCGCGACACAGCATGGTTCCGCATACTCGACAGCGAGTGGGGCGCGGTAAAGGCCAACTTGGAAAGCCTCCTCGAATACACTTAATTTTGCAGGACTAAGGCATTTAGCATTATGCGCTTGGCATCTTCAGTGCTGGATGCTAAACTTTGTGACAAAGGTAACAAATTGCAGGTAGTAAACGCTTATGGATGCTGTACGAACATGGCCTGACCGCCTGATCGGTCGCTTACTCTTTGTGGATACGCAGTCACCGGCTGCTGAACGACCTGCCAGCGCGGCGCGGGCGGAACAGGCATTTGGTTTTTCGCTGCTGGTTTCCGGCGTGCGCTGCATTTTGCAGTATGTGGTACTGCCGTTCATCCTGCCCTTAATTGGCATCGCGGCGGAGGTGGCTGTGCCGATCACACTGGCGATTAATCTGGTGGCGGTTGTCCTCATCCTGTTCAGCCTCCGCCGCTTTTGGCAGATTAACTACCGCCACAAATGGCAGTATCTGTTTGTCGCGGTAACGGCCTGGGCGCTGCTCGGTGCATTTATCGCCCTCGACCTCAAGGCGCTGCTCTGAGCGAGTGTTTAAAAGAGGGTGTCGTATTGTAGGGATGAGGCACGCCTCATCCGCATTACTGACCACACATATTGTCTTTTCGTAGGGAATGGTCTCAGACCATTCCGCCTTACTCGATTTAAAGCGGCTTTTTAAACGGGTCATCCGCATCAATAACGGGCTTGGGTTTGGGCTAACGACGGGAGGCAGATGTCATGTTGAATTTTAGAGGACGTAACCGCGCGACCGGCGAGAACGCGCTCGAAGTGTACGCGGGGACGATTGAGCAAATCCTGACCAGTGTCGGCATTGATCCGGTGCGGGCGCGAATGCGGACGGAAACCGGCTTCGGTTGGAGCTTCCAGCGCAACTCCGCCGTGATCGAGATTTTCGTGTCGCAGCAGGACGGCGTAGGCTACTTACAAGTGCTCTCGCCCATCATGCACCTGCCCATCAACGGCTTGCTGCCGCTCTACCGCCGCTTGCTCGAACTCAATCTCCAACTGACGAATGCAGCGTTGGGCGTGTACCTCGATGTGGTCTATGTGTTCAATGAGCGCCCGTTGGAAGGGCTGGATGGCAGCGAAGCCAACACGATCATCAACTTGGTCGCCAGCTATGCCGACGACCTCGATGACAAATTGGTGCAGGAGTTCGGCGGTCGCTTATACGCCAAGGTGTAAACTTACGCCCTAGAACGCGCCTAGCGCGAGTGTGTTGAAAGCCCGCAGCGTCCCGTCAGCATCGCGCACCTCAACCGTCAAGCGCACCGATCCTTTGTCTTTCGGCATGGTTATCACGAGCGGTTCCAGATGGTTGACGCTGTATGGTGTCAACGTCAGTGTGCCGTAGCTGCCCGTTTCCAATATCCCAGCCTCCCCGGTGATGCGCTCAAGCCGCCACTCGACCACTGCCTTCGATAGGGCTGGCTGTCCGTACAGGCTGACGAAGATCGGCACTTCAATGACCTGCTCGGTTTTGACGATCACATTCCCCTGATAATCCAGCCCGACAAAATCCGCGCTGTTGACCGTCGCGTAATCAAAGGTAACTTCTTTGATCGTGCGGTCATAACGTGCCAGTCCACCCAGTTCATGTTCGACATCGTACAGCTCGGTGTAAGTATAACCGACCAACCCCCCATGACGGCGGATCTCAACCGTCTGCCATTGGAAGTCAATCGGGCGCTCCTCACCCCAGCCGGTGCCATACTCGCTGACCATGAGCGGTTCGCCGCTGTACTGCTGACCTTCGGCATAGAAGGGATGACCAAGCACATTCACCGACATCGGCGCGGTTTCGAGCTGCGTCAGGTAATCGCTCCACTCAAATGCGTTGGCGGTGTACTTGTGTGAGTCCGCAATATCCGTTTTGACGTGCCGCCAGCCCGAATTATCCACAACCAGTCGTGTCGGGTCCCACGCCTTAATCTGGTCATAGAGGTCGCTCAGGTAAATCTGTATATCGCTCTGACTGCGAAATTCCAACCCCCACGACTCGTTATATGGCCCCCAGATCACGATTGACGGGTGGTTGTAGTCCCGCTCAATCATCGCTTGTAGATCGTTCGTCAGGCGTTCCTGCGCCAGCGGCGTAAAATCCACCGGACACGGCACATCGTTCCACAGCAGCATACCGAGCTTATCCGCCCAATACACCCAGCGCGGGTCTTCAATCTTGAGGTGCATCCGCAGGCCGTTAAATCCGAACTGCTTGGCTAAGTTAATGTCCGTCTGAAACGCCGCATCGCTCGGCGCGGTGTACAGCCCATCCGGCCAATAGCCCTGCACCAGCGCCGACCGCAGGTAAACCGGATGCCCGTTGAGCAGCACATTATTCCCGCTGACTTCGATACGCCGCATCCCGAAATAGGTATGCAGCACATCCGGCGTGTTACCCGTAGCTTTCAATGTCAGATCAACCTCATAGAGATGTGGCGTTTCCGGTTCCCAAAGCAGGGGGTCGTTTACGTCCATGTTGATGGTGAAGGTTTGCCGCGTATTCGCTTCGTCAAGCACAAGCTCTTGGCTCTGCGCCAACGTTTGCCCATCAGGCGTACGAACGTCGATCTGAAGCTCCAATGTTTCGGACGTGGGCGATTCAATCGTGACCGCGAACATCGCGCTTTCGTTCGGCACATCCGGCGTAATATGTACCTGCGCGATATGAGTGGTGGGACGCGCTTCTAACCACACCGTCTGCCAGATGCCGCTCACCGTCGTAAAATCCACATCATCCCACGGATTAGGCGGGGTGCTGCTTTGTTTGCCGTGTGGAATTTCCGCAAGATCGGCAGGGTCTTCAACGCGGACGACAACCGAATTCTCGCCAGCGATTAACATCTCCGTGATGTCGAACTCAAACGGGGTGTATCCGCCCTCATGCTCGCCGGCTAACGTGCCGTTGACCCACACCCGCGCCCAATAATCAACCGCGCCAAGGTGCAGTACCGTCTGCTGCTCATCCCATCCCTCCGGCACGGTAAAGACGCGCCGGTACCACGCTACGCCGTATTGGGGTGGGTCGGCGATGCCTGAAAGGATGCTTTGCCACGGAAACGGGACGAGAATAGAGTCTTGAAACGCCTCACTATCCGCGTCGAACCAGTTCTGCTCAACTCCGACGTTACCTGTATCAAACGCAAAGTCCCACGTCCCGTTCAAATTGAGCCAGTTGTCGCGTTGGAAATCTGGTCGTGGATACTCCGGTCGCGGAATATCCGTATTCTCCTGCGCGTTCTGCTCCGGCGCGGCGCTGACGACTGCAAAACTCAACAACAATGTAATCAATATCAGCAGCCGCATCGTTAGACTCTCCCGGTAAATATAAGTATGTTGCAGTATTAGCTCGCCTTAGCCATCCGCCCTCGCAGCCAGCCAATCAGGTTGCGTAAATCCCCTAACAGACCGGAGAAGTGCGCCCCGAGCGCGATCAGCAGCACCACCGGAATGGCGACCGTGAAAACTTGCTCTGGGAAGTCATAATATAAAATAGCCGATGGGCTGTTGAGTACCTCGCTCGATAGCGGGAATGGCGGTTCCGTATAGTTGAAGAAGAACTCAAACATGAAGTAAATCGGAAGGTAGGTTGTAATCGCCGTAATCAACACAGCCGCCCAACCGCGTAATCTAAAGATCGACGACAGCACAAACCCCAGCGCCGTGCCAATGCCTGCGTAAAACATGACTTCCCACGACGGCAGGTAGTTCAAGAAGAACCATGTAAACGCCGCCCACGACAGCGTCCCCCACAGAATGCCCAACCCCGCCGACAGGATGAGCCGTGCCCACCACGGCCAGAAGCCGCGCAGTCGGTTCGGCACTTCACTGGCGATAATCGTCAGGATGGCGATCATCATGCCGAACGTCAGACCAATCGAGATCGTCTTACCCCAGCGGTCGGCGTGGAAAATTGCCTCCGACCGGAAGGTAACGAAAACGTGGAAGGCCATCGCCAGCGTCGCCCCGATGAGCGCGAACACAAAGCGCTGTACATTCTTCAGCGGGTCATCCGTCAGCCGCCGCCACGTATTCGCCAGCCACGCATACATGCGCCCCTGTGGACTCACAATCTTGGGCAGCGAAGGCGCTTCGTCACGCACCAGTGCCAGCGCCCGCAGCGCACCTTTGGAACCGGCGCGTTGTGCATCCGCGATCATCTTCACCGCCGCCAGCGACCGGATGCGCCCGACCGTTCGCGCGGCTTGCTCGGCAATCGCTTCCGTGCTGCGCGGGTCGAGGGCGATTTGCGCCAGCAGTTCGTCAATGTCCTCGCTGTAAACCGTCGGTCGCCAATCCGACGGCGTGTTCAGTTGAATATCAGCCCGCGTCCGCATCGTCAGCAGTCGTCCGGTGACACCCTGCGGCACAGCCTTGTAGTTCCCACTCGGATAATCCCGCTTGGCACGGGTTGCCAGCACATTGATCGCCGCCCGTTTGGCCTCGTCGTTGGTTTCCACCGCCAGCGCTTGCGCCACCAGCGTCGGGATGCGCGGCGGGTCGCCGTCAGGGATCGTTTCGAGGCGGTAGAAGGCACGGGCGCGGGCAGGGGCGTTTTCGCTGCGGATCGCGTGCAGTGCCACCCAGCGGCGGTTGTCCTTATCGAGCTTCTCCCACCAGTAGTCAATTTCGTGGTCGTATTCAATCGCGCCGCGCAGCAGCAGTTGTAAACCGGCCTCGTCGATCTCCAGCCCGTGTTCCTCGGCCTTCATGTAAACATCGTTCATGACCATGAAGTGCGTCACGCCCAGCAGGAAGCGGCCTTGCCCGTGCGCCCATGCTTTACGCGCACGGTTGTAAATATCCTGAGCCTCGCGCCGCACCATCGCGCCTTGATCGGCGATAGTCATGACACCGCTGAGATCAATCGTCAGCAGGCCGACACCGTCCTCATCGTCGAAGTCGCCGCGTGGCGCACTGACCACTGCGCCCTGCACCAGTTTCAGCGCATCTTCCAGTTCGTTGACGAGTTCCATCAGCGTGTTCGGGCGGTCGTCGGGGTTCAGCGCCGTACCACGCCGCAGCACGGGGGTCAGCACTTCCGCCAGTTCGCTGCCCATCTTCTCGGCTTCCGGCAGGTCTTCTTGCCACTGAAGCTGTTTCAGCGCAAGTGAGGTGGTCGCATCAAACGGCAGTTCGCCCGTCAGCATCTGGAACACCAGAATGGCGAAGCTGTAAATATCGGCACGGTGATCCAGTTCACCCGCCGTTAGTTGTTCGGGAGCCATATACAGCAGCGTTCCGTAACCGGGGTTGGCGGCGCGGCCTTCCGGCCCCAACACCGTCGCCAGACCAAAATCCGCCAGATACGGCGAGGTGTTGCTATCCATCAGGATATTGGACGGTTTCAGGTCGAGGTGGATGACGTTGTTCTTGTGGGCATAATCGAGTGCGCTGGCGATATTCTTCGACTGGCGCACCACTTCGCTGGTCGACATCGCCCCATCCGCCAGCAGGTGTTCCAGCGAGCCGCCGGTCACATAGCGCATGGCGATATAAAGCTGGCCTTCGTGTTCGCCGAAGTCGTAAATCGGTAGGATATGGGGATGTTCGAGGGCGGCGATGGTCTGCGCCTCACGCTCGAACAGCTTGATCGGCTCCGTGCCATTATCGACCGATAAATCGCGGGCAATCGTCTTGATAGCGACTGTACGGTTCAGCCGTTTGTCACGCGCCGACCACACATCCGCCATACCGCCGCGCCCGATATGCTCGACGACACGATAATGCGAAAACTCGCTGCCAATATCCATGAATCAATCCTGTTACCGCGTATATCACCTAAACCAATTATCCACTGAAAGGCGTGTTGCGGTGATTAAAGAAGATGAGTATTTTGAATTTGAACCATTACCGTCAATAATCGAGTATACCGTTTGCGTCGGTGGATAAGATTATTATAGAGTGGGCGAAGGCTTGCCACAAGCAAGCGGGATAAATCTCAATCGTTCACAGCAGCTACCAACCGGAGAAATTGATGACTAAGGGCTATCGAGTCATAGAGCCTACACTCATTAACTCTATTATTGTTGATAGCAAATATCATGCTTACGCTGTTTCAGTTCTTTTTTGGCTTGTCGAAGAAATTTATAAGGCGTTAAAAGATCAAATTGACACGTTTGATATAGAGGTAATAAAGGTCGAGTATATGGGTGCGTATCCCGCTCTAGGAGTCCAATACCAGCGTAAGCCATTTGAAGCACCTAATTACTCGTTGGAAAAGTTGATCGAAGAAACTTCAAATCGATTGCTCAGTGAGAAATCAATCAGTGAACTGACCAAGTATATTGCTGCAAGCGAAGTCGATTGGAATGAAATGGCATCGTGGGTCATGACGGAACGTCATGTTGCTTCAACTTATCGAATACAAGTTTGGAATGAATTTTACCCTTACCACCCCTTTGATTATGCGGTTGATCAATTAGCGTTTCGGGACATGCTTGAAAATGCCTACGAAGCTGCGAAAGAAAAACTCAGATCTTCTAACAACGAAAACACGACTAGGAAGTACTTATTCTTAAGCGCAATCGGCTTGCTCGCGTACGGTTTTTTGAACACCGTTCCTGATATTGTTGAAAGTGGATCACTCGTGAACAAAGATTACCGCTGGCTGATCAGCATATTGAATTTCATATTTCCCACGCCTAAAGGTATGAATGTTTTTAACGATCCTGATGATTTCAAAATATGGCTGCAAGCGAATAGTTCTAATTTGTATTTTAAAGAGAGTGCGGGAAAGTTTACATTTATCCAGAATATTCACGCTTAATATGTTTTACTCACCCGACTTAGCCCTTGATGAGAAAACTTTTCTCAACCACAATCCGCATCTACACTCGTTGCATGGTCGAATAAAAAGAGATTCTAAAGTATGAAGCGCATCAAATGGCTGCCCCTTTTTGCCCTGCTGCTGGTCTTGCTCACGCTGCCTGTTCACGCTCAGGACTCCACCGCCCGTGACCCACAGGCGATGGCGCAGCGCTGGTTGGGTTGGCCGGGTGGCCCCGCCATTGGCGACCTTTCCCCCGCCTATGAAGTGGGCGATACCGCACAGTTCTGGGTGAGCAAAGCGGGTAAGGCGACCCCCACAGAGATCACCGCGACCCTTGCCGCACAAACGTCCTTCCTTGAATTGTGGGTTGAGGAGGGCCTGCCTTATGCACCGGCGGCTATGGAACTGCCTGCCTCAAATATGATGTACGCTTCGCTGCTTTTCCGTGACCGTGTGAATCTCGGTGGTATCACGGCTGTGCCGGAGACATTGGATGATATAGAGAATGCCGATAAGCTGGCATTTGCGGATATTGATGGCAATGAAGCCCTCACCATCGTTTTCGCCCGTGATTTAAACACCACCCACCATGTACTCTACAACCCCGTGAATAACCAACCGGAAGAGTGGGTGGCGAACGGCTGGACGAACGAAAGCGCCGTTTTGTTCGTGAACACCTCCGCCAGTCCCGCGCTCGAACTCAATGACCCTAGCTACAGCCAGTTTGTTGCCCGCGCCATTTTCAACGCTCTTGTCGAGCAAAATAATCCGTCACAAACCCCGTGGCTGCGTGACGCGCAAAGTTGGTATATGGTCTTGAATCTCTTTAGCCGGGACATCACGCCTGCGGATTTCCAGACCTTTTTTAGTACGCCTGATCTCCCCCTGACGAGCGATGATACCGAACGCAGTGCGATCACCGCCGCCGGTCAAATCTTCCTGCGCTACGTCGAGCAGCGTTTCGGTGGGCAGGTATTGCGCGAATGGTTTAGCACATCCGGTTCCGGTTTCGACCAGCTAACCACCATCCTTGCCGATCATGGCATCACCGACCTTGTGACCGATGAGCCAATCACAGGGCAGGATGTGTTTGCTGATTGGGCGATGGCAAACGTCCTCAACAGCGCGGTAGGCGATACTCGTTATGTCTATACCCATCCCGCTGCGGAAGGGTTAAGCGCGGCAGCGCCGGGGTTACAAGACCAGTTCGACTTTCAAGTGCCGAATCTCAGCGTCAGCCAGTATGGCAGCAGTTATGTGGTGTTCAGCGCCACGCAGCCAGCCGACTTCCAACTAGCGTTCAATGGTGCGACTACCGTCAACCGTTTACCCATGACAGGCGACAGCGGTAATCATTTCTATTGGTCGGGTAACAGCCTCTATCAGAACACCGCCATCAGCCAAACCTTCGACCTCACCGGCGTGCAGTCCGCGACACTCACCTTTGATGTCTGGCACCAGCTTGCCGAAGGCTGGAATTACGGTTACGTCAGCGTGAGCGAGGACGGTGGCAACACGTTTAAGCCTCTCGTCAGCAGTGGCGTAACCACCACCAACCCTTACGGCTTATCCTACGGCCCCGCCTTTACCGGTGTCAGCAACCCGCAGCCGTCGCGTCCCTTCCCCTATCTCGGCATCGGCCTCGAACCGAATGGCATCACCATCAGCAGCATCGCCGAAAACAGCCCGCTGGCCGAACTTGATGTACAGGTGGGCGATACGATTGCAGGGTATGATGGGCAGCTCTGGCAGGGCAAGGCCGACATCACCGCCTACCTGAGCAGCTTTCAGCCGGGGGATGTGGTCGATCTGTATATGCAGCGTGGCGAGGCGTTCTTTAGCTTAAAAGTCGTGCTGGGGACGCATCCCAGCCGCGTCATTCCTGCTGAACCCATTTGGACACCGCAGGAGGTCAATTTGAACGCCTACGCCGGTAAACAAATCGTGCTGCGCTTCGATTATGTCAGCGCCGACGACCGCCCCGACAAAGGTATGGCGATTGATAACATCGCGATTCCCGAAATTGGGTTTAGCGACGATGCCGAGTCGGGTATTCGTGGTTGGGCGATGAACGGCTGGCAGCAGATTGATAACGTCGTGCCGCAGCAGTACATTGTGCAGTATGCGCTGTTGGGCGAGGCACGGAGCCGCGTCGAGCGCTTGATCGCCCCCGGCGACGATACCACTTCCGGCGTGTGGACGTTTAGCTTGAACGCTGAAGAAACGGTTGTATTGGCGATTTCCGGCATCAACGACCTGACGGATACCCCCGCCACCTTTGCCCTCAGCGCCCAAACCTTGCAGACAGCGCCGCAGAATCAGGCGCGACCCACGCCGGCGGCTGAACCAACTGCTGAGTCGCCTGCGGTATAAGGACGTTTCATGGCTGTTTTACCGCTGAACTACTACGACCTCACCGAGACCTTTCCAGCGGGCGGCTGCGTGGTGTGCAGCCTCGTAGAGCGCGATGTTCACCGCTTCCTCGACTCGCACCTCTACGAATACGTGAACACACCGGAAACCCACGCCAAAATGCGCGGTTCGCGCGGCTTATGCGCCACCCACAGCGCCAACCTTGTCGAGTTCGGCGCGAGTGTGCTGGGTATCACCATCTTACACGCCGCCATTATGGACGAACTCCTGAAAACAGCAGGGGAGCCGACTCGTGCCAGTTCTGCCTTCGGTCGGCTGCGCGGCAGCAGTGGCAGTTCACTTGCCAACAAGCTCGAACCGGATAGTCCGTGTATGGCCTGTGCCGCGCTCGAACGGGCAGAGGCGCAGCACATCGGCACGATTGCCGAGTACATCAACGATGACCGCTTGCGGGAAGCGTATGCCGCCTCAGCGGGGTTGTGTCTCCCGCACTTCAAGCAGGTCTTACGCGCCGCGCCGGATAGCACCCGCGCCGATACCTTGACCCAGCTTCAACTCCCCAAGTGGAAAGCACTCAAAGCCGAATTGGATATGCTGTCGGATAAGTACGACGCGAACCATAACGATGAAGCCGTGGGTGCGGAGGCCGATAGCTGGCGGCGGGCGCTCGAACTTGTCTCCGGCAAGCGCGATGTCTTCGGCGTGCGGCGGAGTACATAAACTAGATTAATGGCTTTCATGCACGCAGATAATCTTATCAAACTGTTTCGCTAGCAAATCCTGTTTTGATATGCAGTAATACAAACTGCTGGTATCTCCCCACATCATTTCAGGAAGATCATCTGACGAAATTTGCAGCAGCAACATAAGATCACCTGAAACCGCGTAACCTTCTGTTATCCCATTATTTTGTACCATAGACGCGGTGTATAAAGCGTCATCTTGTATAACGGGTTCGGGATGCCCAAGTAGATGATGTTTCTCGTGATCTTCATGGGGAACACTCGTTTCTGCCAATTGCCTATAGGTTTTTACAAGATGTGGTACGTCGTTGGAATTTTGATGGTTAAAATTAAAGACTTCTTTTTCGAGCTTATGGGCGGCCACACTGCCATAAGTCGGAAGCATCCAATCGGATCGATACGTAAGTGAACACATAGGATGATGCTGAAATTCATCTAGTGCTTCGGGGAAATTTGGTACTCTCTCAAGAACGGCAAAATCACCGGAATAGTACAGTATTATTTCGCTGCCGAATTGATGACCTACAGGCTCCGTATCCTCATAGAAAAGACCATCAAAGAAGAAGAATAGAAGTCCTTGTTGTGGCAGCAGCCTTTCCACATCAAATGGCGCAGCATCACTTAGGTTAATCTGTGCGATGAATTCACATGGGCGACCGTTTCGCATCGGCCATTTCATATTGGGCGGCAAGTCCGGTAGTCCACCAATTCGCGATGAACCAAGTGGCAAATCCGCAGGGTTCTCGGCAAGAGACGCATGTAACCGAATGCAAGACTTTGCAAAAGGTAGAATTTTCTCGACATAATCCCCTAAACCGCCGCTTCTCAAAAAGTCAGCAATTTCTGTGGTGTTTATTGCCATGTGATATGCCTCAATTGATTAACCGAAGGCGTTCACTTGCGTCGGGCGGATCTTATACAGCACCCGTTCCAGTTCCTCGCGGGGTGGCGCTTCGATGCCGTAGCGTTTGGGCTTGCCGGTATAGCGTAGCGACATCTCGTTCATCGACTCGCCGCCACCTTCCGCCGTGATGATCTCCACCGCGCCGCGTATCTCGATGTAGCGGAACTGGTTCTGTGGGTCGAACAGCATCAGGCTCACCGTTGGTCGGTCAGTCATGTTCTTGTGCTTCTGCCGGTCAGCCGTCCCGTTCACGATCACATACGTGCCGTCATAGCTCACCCATACCGGCGTGACCTGTGGCGAGCCATCTGGCATGAGTGTCGCTAACGCCGCGATAACGGGACCATCCAGTAAATCACGATGCGAGTCAGGGATTGTCGATGTTTTCATCAGTTGATGGATGCTCCCGTTAAGCAAAATAGCAGTTATGAATTGGCGAGTGCGTCAGGGTCGCTTGGGAAAATGAGTTCGTCCGGCGGGTCACCCAGTTCGTTAAAGCGAGTCACCATAATCACCGTCTCGCGCGGCACGTTCAACTCGTCGCCGTTGAGTTCACACACGTCACCCTTCCCGCGCAGGCTGTACCAACCCTTCGGCACTTCCACGATGATACCGCTGTAGGGTTGGAGGTCGAAGTTCAGATCACCGAAGCTGGCATCCGTAATCGTGCAGTAGGTCGGGTTCACCAGCATAACGGTGTTGGTATCAAACTCCTCAATGATCGTCGTCAGGCTATCCATCACCTCGGTCGCGGTCGAAATTTCCTCGACAATTCGCGAGAGGATCACCCGTTCAGCGCGCTTATTCTTGTTCGAGTGGAGGATCAGCGTGTAGCGCCCTTCGGTTTCGTCGCCGGCTTCACGGAACCAGTTGGTCACTTCAATTGTGTAGGTTCCGGTTGTCTTGAGTTCGACATAGCGCAGGAACGAGTTCGTCAGCACCGCGTCCACGATGTCGTCGTTCGAACCCAGCACATCGCCGTCAGGATCGTAGACGAACACTTCAGTATCGAGAAGGCGTTCCTCGTCGCGGGTTTCTTGGTCGGCTTTGTTGGCAGGCTTCTGCGCCTCAACGATGACCGTCAGGATTTCACCCGCCGTCCCTTCATATGTCCATGTGTTGCTGCCGCCTGCGTCAAATCCGGCGCGGTTTTCGCCGATCACCGCTTCGCCCTTCGGCACCGGTTTGGTATCCCCAATCGGCTGCGCGTAGGCCACGCCGATACCGAGCGTAAGCACCACAGCCGTCATCACGATACGCGGAAAATGAGAGATCTTCACTTGACTCAACTCCTTCTTTGCACCAGCCTATACCTCCATAGTATGGAGATTGAGCCAAATCGCGCAACTCACTTTTGACGGATGTTTGGTTAAGTCCGCTTCCGCAGCCATTCCGCTGCTGCGCCCGTAAACTTCGCCACTGGGGAAACTGGCGCGTTCGCCGCGAGGGCTTTCTCGAAGTGTGCCTGTAACGCCGTTCCGTCCACGCCGTCATGCGTGCCGATCACCACGATTTGCGTGTAGGGTATCTGGTCGCCCCACGCCTCGCCCATCGTCAGGTTGACGCGCCGCCCGACCACTTGCAGCACGGCGCGGCGTTCTGGCACATCCTCCAAGTAAGCGATGCCCTTGGCGCGGAAGATCGCTACCGGCAGGGTTTCAACCGCCTTCCGCAGCAGCTTGAGTTTGAGGGGTTCGCTGGTCGTCCAGCTCCATGTGCTGAATACGAGGCTGTGGTCGGTATGCGCGTGGTCGTGGTGATGTCCTTCGCCGTCCTCGTGGACATGCACATCATGCGACTGCCGCGCCGCCAGCCGTTCAGGGTCATACGCGCCCACACCGAACACAAACTCCGGCGGTACCGCCCCCTGTACTGATTCGAGGATACGGGCAGAAGGCGTAATACTGCGAATCCAGTCTTCCAGCTTCGCTTTTTCTTCCGCCGTCACCAGATCAACCTTATTGACGACCACAATATCCGCCACGCCGATCTGGGCGAATGACAGGATTTCATACTCGCGCTGTTTGAGGTCGCGTGCGTTTTCGGCATCCACAACCGTGATGATCGAATCGACCCGCAGCCGGTGTTGAAGCTGGGGAATGTTGAAGGTCAGCGCCACTTCAAGTGGGTCAGAAACGCCGCTCGTTTCGATGATGATGTACTCTGGTGCTTCGTGCCGGTTGAGCAGGTCGGTGGTTGCTTTCAGCAGGTCGCCGCGAATGGTACAGCAGATACAGCCGTTCGCGAGGCTTACCGTATCGCCATCCACCGCCGTAATCAGTTGGCTGTCGATGTTGATCGCGCCGAAGTCGTTGACCAACACGGCGATTTTCAAGCCGTGGTCGGCGTGGAGCAGGTGGTTGAGCAGGGTGGTTTTACCCGCGCCGAGGAATCCGGTCAAAATGGTAAGCGGCACAATCGGTCGTGCCGGAATAGGCGTAGTCATCTTGTAAACTCCTACCTTCATAATCGTGTTCATCATAACCTGCAAAGCCTGATCGCGAACAGTTTAAACCTCTTTTGCTTATCAATTTCTTTTCTAGCTAAACGGAGGCATGAGTAGTATAATTGTTCTATTGCGATCATTGTGAAACGAGGGAAAGATGAATCGTTGTGGATGGGTCAACCTTGATGAACCGCTGTATGTGACATATCACGATGAAGAATGGGGGGTTCCCTGCCAGATCGACAGCCAAAATCCATACTAGGCTCACTGATACTGCCATTCAATTTATTTACATTAGTCCAATTAAAGAACTTGAGGTTAACCAATTATGACTCTTATCCGCTGCGGTTGGGTTAGTCTTAACGAACCGATTTATATAAAATACCATGATGAAGAGTGGGCAGTTCCAATTCGAAATGATGATAATGCGTTGTTTGAGCGCATTTGTTTGGAAGGAGCACAAGCAGGATTAAGTTGGTTAATTGTATTGAAAAAGCGTGAGAGTTATCGTATCGCATTTGACAACTTTGATCCAGCCATTGTTGCAAACTATGATGAAGGAAAAATCGCTGAGTTACTTGCGAATCCTGGCATCATTCGCAATCGGCTAAAAGTGCGGGCGGCTATAAATAACGCGCAGCGTTTTCTTACTGTACAGGCCGAATATGGTAGTTTTGATAAATATCTTTGGGGATTTGTAGATGACAAGCCTATTCATAATCACTGGCAGACTATCAAGGAAATCCCTCCTGAAACAGAAATTTCACTTGCCCTGAGTAAAGACCTCAAAAAGCGTGGCTTTAAATTTGTAGGATCAACTATTTGTTATGCAATGATGCAAGCCATTGGAATGGTAAACGATCATACTATCGATTGTTTTCGGCACCCTGAAATTATGACAATGTGAGAGGTTTACAATAAATTTGTCGTTGGAGAATTTAGTGAGTATTTTTATCAATGAATTTAATATTCAAGAGTTGGGGGGTTCTTGAAAATCATGTTCTTGTAACTTTCTAAGAGAGTTAGACTTTCTAATCCATTCTGAGAACCATATAACGAACTCACTACGACTTAGTTTTTCACGAACTGAAACAATTTCGGGAAAATGATTTTTTTTGATTAAGTATTCTTTTTTATCTTCTATATCCCAGAAATATTCGAGCCAAGCGGCATCATATGGGGAGTCGAAGAAATGCCAGTCTTCTAGTAGTTCAGCATTTTGAGAGGATACTGAGTCGTTTATCAAGGTTAAGGCGTTTCTAATCCACCCTTCATTGCTTCCATTAGCAAGTTTACGAAAAAAAACTAACAGTAATCCAATTTGTACTGATTGGGGAAACTCGCTCCAAGTATTCATAAATGCGATCTTCGATTTTTCTACCTCTTCAAATGTGCTGTCGAATGGTCGAGCGTCTTTATATGTCATATTGACCTAAAACACCGCTATATAGTCTGTAAAACGATGCCTTTCTATAATTATTTTGGACTAATGATGAACTTATATGCATTGAAATTTTGTGAATATTGTAAATTATTTCATTCTACAACAAGTGTTGGTGTGATTGCTTGCAAACACTTTGCTAGTAGCTATAATAGAAAACAGTATCAATGATGAAGTGTATGTAAATATAGAAAAGTACACCAAAAAACACCTATTGTACCTACCTAATTAGGGAGTCAAAGGTCATGAACTTAATCGATAGAGTGCTGCCCGTTCCATACTTTACGGCTCTTCAATTAAGGAAACTTCGTAAAATTATTAATTCACACCAGCAAATACTCAGCGAGTCATTTAGCGATACTACAGAAGACTATAAGCACGTATATGTTTTAGATTTCCAAGAAATCTACAGTTATATATTCCCCTATGCGGTCGATGCCGACGAAGCAGTCATCGTAGAATATGTCCTTGATCATATAAAATCCCCTTTTGTGCTACTAAGTGGGACATGGATTGAACTTGTACAAAAATTACAAACGATAATCGAAAATGTTACGAGTGTGTCGTCGATTAACAGTCTTTTAAATAATAATGATCTGGATGAAACCGCCTCTAACTTTCTTAGAGAGATCTTTCAAGGAAGCCGCGACGATGTGGTTCTCAATACGATTGATTTCAATACAGATTTGCATCAACTTAGTATTGATGTTGCTACTGCCTTAGCAAAATACACACTGACATTTCAACGTTTGGTAGATTTACTAAATAAACCAACTCATGTCAAGCTAAGTGGGTTAATAGCTCATCCAGAAGAGTTGCATTTCGATCAAAGCATACTAAACAAGTTTAAAGGCGCGCTAAACGAATTAAGGCCGGGAAGTAAAAGTAATTATGCGGATGCCGCAAATTTAGCGGGAATAGTAGCGCTTCGACAATACTTTAACGAACGTTCTAGAAAGAACAAAAACGAGGTAATGTACAAGTTTTATCTTTTGTCGCATACCGCCACCATGCTGAATCTCGATACATTTGCTACGGATGAATTCGGATCTGCTGGCAACTCCTTAACACGCACCCCAATATCAGTCATGTATCAAGTCTTACTTGAAAAAGAAGATATAGAAGACACGCTAGAAGCTATTAACCACAGAATTGATTTGTGCGACGCAGCACTCAAAGCTGTGCGCCATTTAGCGACTGAACTAGCAACAATAAAACGTAAGCACGAATTCTTTTCTGGAAAGTTGTCGGATATTCGCTTGTCCGAACAAAAAGAGATTGTGATTAAAAGTGAGGTCTTAAAACAAGTAGACATCAAAGCTTTTGTAGATTTAGTACATGATCCTGTCTTAGATGAAATTAATCGTATAATACAAAATGATCAGGTAGTTCAACAAAACAAAAATGCAAAAACAAATTCAGGAACTGAAACTCAGACGCTCAATAGGCAATCGGATGCCATTGATGAGTTAAAAAAGGTACTCTTCACCGCCGCAAGCAACAAATGGTTAGATGAATTCAATTTTATTGAAAAAACGCTCGATCAAACTGAAATTGACGACCGCAAATACAACCGCATCAGAATCCGTCGACAAGGAACCACTGATTGTCTTTTTAGTTTAGACAACTATGTTAAGTTTTATTCCACATATTGGCCTACCAACCGCAACTTGAAACAGTTTTATCAAGTAGTAAAAACTTCTATGGAGTATTTACATGACAACTTACATGACAGCAATATGGCAGCACGAGAGAAATTTGGTAACCTGAAGCTTCTGCTTTTATTTGCTACAGATAAGGCTCAATACAACGAACGAATAGAAATCAAAGAATTGGGTATGCAAAGTTTGGAAAAGAAATTTGATCTCAGTGAGAATGAGGTGGGAGTCTTTATTCGAGTTGCGACACCGTGGGGCGATTTTTGTTACGATATTATACCTGTCGCTACTGATAGAAGTACCTATATGGGATTTGTGGGTAAGTATCAGTTGACAAGTTTTGTGAGTGAACTTGTATTTACTACTACAACAGAGCCTATGTTATTGCCTAACTTTCTTTTTGATCATTTGAAGGCCGATATGGGAATTTATCCAGAAACAATAAGCGAGTCCTATGTAGATGGCGTTTAAATTAGGAAAGTTCAAAAACCTTGTTTCAATAAGTGGTAAAGTTAACTCTTTGGCTTATAAGGATATCTTAGGAACTAAAGTGCTTTTTTGGATTAGTGATGCTAATTGCAAAAATAAACCACATAAGCATCTTAGTAATCTATCTTTCTTCCACGTTGCGGGGTATGCAATAAGGCAATATCCTACGCAAATACATTTTCATGTCGAGTCAAGTCATAAGTCAATTGGATTTGCAAAAAATGATGGCAATCCAATTTGGTCAGACTTTGAGAGAATTATGCCCATTGAGCCAGCATATTACGAGGAAAAAGATAATTCCGAGCTATCGGCATATAATAAGTCAAGTCTGATAGCTTTACCCGTCGCTGTCGGAAGGGAAATTGAGACATTCCAAATCCTCTGTGAAGTCTCGCTCGATTTACCCACTAGTACATCTAAGCCGGATTTCATGGAGCTTTCAATTTCGCTTCAGGCCCCAACGATGAATTTGAGAAACAATAAACAACCTAATAACAAGAAAAATGCGAAAGGGCGTAAAGTGAATACTTCTAAAGCCTCAGTTAATTGGGATTTATTTATTTCTCATGCCAGCGAGGACAAAAATCCGTTCGTTCGTAGTCTAGTTGAAAGTCTCGAAAAAGAAGGTTTTAAAGTTTGGTACGACGAATTATCGATGACTCTAGGCGATAGCTTGCGACAATCAATCGAAAAGGGTCTAGCCAATTCTAATTATGGCATTGTGGTATTGAGTGAAAACTATTTCAAAGTAGCCAAACGATGGCCTCAAGCCGAATTGGATGGACTTTTTGCATTGGAAACTGGCGGTAGAAAAAGAATTTTGCCTATTTGGCATAATATCGATCACGAAAAAATTAGTGCGTATTCACCAATTATTGCTGGACGACTCGGGATCATGAGTTCGAAAAGCATGGATGTGATCATAAATGAGATTAAGCGTGCAATATCAGTAAGTCATCCATAAATAAACGCAAAACAATTGCTCGATGTTTAAAGCAACTTCAGCAGTTTTGACTTTATAATTGGGAATTTGTAGCTGCTAAACTTAATCACAATGACTGACAAACTATCAAGGAATTTCCACCCAATACCTAGATATCATGTGCACTTAGTAAGGACTTGCAAAAGCGCTTGTTCAAATTTGTAGGATTAGTAATTTGCTATGCAATGATGCAGGCAATCGGCATGGTAAATGATCTTACTACGAATTGTTTTCGCCATGCGGAAATCATAGAGTTATCAGATAAATAGGTGAAATTCAGGCTTCAAACATATGTTAACGTCAGTTATGGATAAGGAGATGCCTTAAGGCGAGAGATCGAGTAATCTCTCAGGTGACAAAACCTAAACCAAGAGGCATCCCAAATGAGTTTACTGGAACTGTACTGCGCTGTCGATGATTTCTGCAAAGCCATGGATAAAGCACAGGCTGGACACAGATTAGTGAGTGGGACAGCCCAACGGCAACGAGCCGGGCGGTTGAGTGACAGTGAAGCGCTGACGATCATGATCCACTTTCATCAGAGCCACTATCGCACCTTCAAAGCCTACTACCAAGACCATGTTGAAGTGTATTTGAAGGCAGAATTCCCACAGCTCATCAGCTATGGACGCTTTGTGCAGCGGATGCCACGGCTGCTCGGCTGGTTATGTCTGTATTTGTTCAGTCGCTTTGGCCTCTGTAGTGGGATCAGCTTTGTGGATGCGACCTTCATCGCCGTCTGCGACAATCGACGCATCAACCAGCACCAAATCTTCAAGGGGATTGCTGCGCGCGGCAAAGGCTCAACCGGTTGGAGTTTCGGCTTCAAACTGCATCTGGTCGTCAACGATGCAGGCGAACTCCTGGCGGTCTACCTCACCGCTGCCAATCGTCACGAACTCAAAGCGCTACCCAAACTCGTCAAACGCCTCTTTGGTAAGCTGTTTGCCGACATGGCGTATCTGTCGCAATCCATGTTTGAACAATTGATGGAGCAAGGCATTCAACTTGTCACCAAACTCAAATCCAATATGAAAAACAACCTGATGCTCATGACCGACAAGCTGCTCTTACGCAAGCGCTCCATCATCGAAACCATCAACGACCAGCTGAAGAACATTTCCCAGATTGAGCATTCCCGGCATCGCAGTCCGATTCATTTCTTGGTCAATCTCGTTTCCGGTTTGATCGCTTACACCCATCAAACCAAGAAACCTTCGCTTGATCGCTCTCAATTTCTCCGTTTGGAGAACCTTGTTTATCCATAACTGACGTTATGTTATTCTCTTCTGGTCATCTGTGTTTAACCGAAAGCGAACTCTTACGACAACCACTGTCAGACGTTGTGGAATGGTTCTTCTCATTAAGTCGCTTCTGGCGGGTTCGCCAAACTTTCAGTCGAAACGACCTCATACGCGCCATGCTGAAGGGAAGCAATCTCAGCCTTAGCCCGCGAATTTGGCATCTCTCCTCAGCGAGTGTTTTAAATCGTTGAATTCCGGAACAAATAAAAGTTGCGAGAAAAGAGCGGATAGAAATTTCCGCTTTTTTTCTGATGCAAAATTAAGTAGGGTCTGCCAAAAGCATATCTGCAACAGTCGTATCAATCACCAAACTGTTAATGAGGCCCTCTTGCAGCGCACCTCGGATTACATTGGCTTTTCCAGGCTGGGATCGCGCAGCCAAGACCCATACTGTACCAAATCGTGCAACTTTTTGTAGATGATTGAGTTCGATAGAATAAACGAGTTTGTCATTCTCTTGTCTACTCGTTTGACTGCCGAGTCTTTTTCCGTGTTTATCCACCAATGTTAAAAGCACGTCACCTACACATTCTTCCTTTTCTTCAGGTGAAAGATTTTGAAATATGTGATTTAAGGGAGGCAATCCCATATGTGCGTCCGTTATTTGCCATTCATACTCAGGCGTGCCGATAGACAAGAAAGCAACCGAAACTTTTCTAGCACGATCAATCACTTCATGAACCGCTCCAATATAGCCTTTTTCATCATCTGAAGCATTTGCCAAATACTCAGAACTTCTGCGATGCACTTCAAGGAACGGTAAACGAAAACCCTTGGCTCCGGGCTGGTTATATAGGAGACGAGTAATAACACTATTTGCCGACAATGCGGTACGTTCCATGCGTTCTTGCTCACGGGTAACCAATATCGGAACCCATGTAATCCCGCGCAGATCAGGCGACGCTGGTGGTAATAAGTCAACAAAACGTGCTATTGTGTTGCCTCCTGTTAATCCAACATCACCAATATTCGGTAACGAGGATAAGGCATCGCGTGCCGCTAAAAAGGCAACAGCTTCAGTTCTAATTGTGGAGTCAATCAATTGGTCAGCCACTAGCGTAGTTTTGGCGACAATGCACTTTCGTAGATTTGGTCGAAATAAATTGAGTAATTTCTTCTCCTTATCGCCATTTCTTTCCACGTCAGATAGTTGAATAGCGGTTGAGAATAAAGCAACTTTCACTAGGTGACGCAATTTAGTTTCGCCGTAGCCTGCAAATTTAGGCTCCTCTTGAATTTCTAAAAAGCCCTTCTTTTCCTTAGCAATTAACCTGAATACCTCAATAGCATCGTCAATTTCTTTAGAGCGGCTAAGGTTGGCTAATGCGGGTCTTGTTACTCGCCACTTTAGTCCGGAACCTTCCTCGATTTGGGCATTCGTGTTTTCGATTGGTAGCCGAAGCAAACTATCAGCCGAGCAGCGAAAATAAAGACAAATGTCGCGCAATTGGATTACATTTGGAGTAGACTTTCCAAGTTCCCAATTGCTTACTGTCTGGTGATGCACTCCAAGACCGTTTGCTACCTCTTCCTGAGATTTACCCCAACTCTCACGTATTTCACTAAGACGTTTTCCAAAGTCTTTCATGAATCCAGTTCCTTATTTCGTGCATCTGATTCAAAGAATATCGAAATTGCTTTCGCATTTTTTTACGAATAGTTTCGTAATGTCGTCAGAAAAACTAAGCAATTCATTATATCCCTACTTGAAATGTTAGTGAAAACATTCGGAAGACAAATGCAAAATAACCCTTTTAATTAGCCATGAGTTGATTGATCAATCCAACTTATCGAAACCCTATTCCAAACAGGAGGCAAAATGAACGGCATTGTTGAATTCATATTCGCGGAAATGTGGGAATACACCAAGCTGACGTTTCGCATTATTTTCTGGGTGTTTCGTCAGACTCTTTCCATTACATCATTCTTCCGTAATCGCAATCAAAACATTCCCAAGGTTGCCAAGTCAGACTTGTTCGATAAAGACGGCAATTAACAAATTAAAAAGGGGAGAACACGATCATGCCTGTAACGTATAGCATTACTTTACCGAAGCAGGCAGTCTGGGAGGCGCAACGCGCCTCCCAACTAGCCGAACAACTTCTCAATGCCTTTGACAGTTTCATATTGCGAATCGTAGCGACAAATCACTCGATTGAGTGGCAGATTGTTGATTTACTTGACCGCGAGCCTGTAGCGGTGGAAACCGCTATTCGTGCCAGCTATCCCGATGCAAGCATCGAGGTCGGAATCTTCGAACCCTACAAAATTAGCGACGCACCCATCGAGCGTATCGTTGTTCCGTACCGCTTAGTAATTCCAGAGTTTGTCGCACCAATTTTGCATGTCGATGCGATCCATACACCAGACCCTTTGGCAGCCTTGACCCAAACGATGGCAAGCCTTCTGGCGGGGGAGCAGATCATCTACACGGTCTTTGTCGCAGGCTATGCCAAGGATGCCTATGAGGAGGGTAAAAAGCTCACGACGCGCCAAGTATATGAACCATCAATACTTGGGATGCTCTTTCCGCATACGGTCAATCGCTATATCCCGGAAGACCAGAAAGTACTCGATGACAAATTGAATCGGGCGTTGTATCAATGTTTTGTCATGACGCAAATCGATACACCTTATCCAGAGCGCTTATCGTCACTGCTTGTGGTCGATAATCCAATGGTGCATTTCACCGATCCCCGTTTCAACGGCATTTGTTGGTATGGGGAGAATGGCAAACTTGAGCAGGTTGTTGTGACTGACGATAAAACTGATCTCGTTACCAGCGCGATGGGACAGTTCCTCGTCTTTGCCGAGGCCAAGAAGCCAGACAAGTCGCTCATCAACCGTCGTAAAGCGCTTCGGCTGATTCTGGAACCCCGTGAAATCGCGGCTTTGTGGCATTTGCCGCATCAAGAATTTAGCGCCTCAAGGATTGTATGGATGAAAGCGGCTCAAGTGGAAATGCCTGCGATTTTGAAGGACAAACGCGAAGGCGTGTGCCTTGGCGTTAATCCCTATCGAGGGCGGGAAGAACCTGTCTATCAGCCGGATGAAGACCGCACCACCCATTCGCTCGTGATCGGGAAAAATGGAACCGGGAAGAGCAATTTTCTCCATCAACTGATCCATCAAGATATTGCACGAGGTAAAGGACTCGCTGTCATTGATCCGCATGGTGCTTTGGTGGATTCGGTTATTGAATGTAGCATTCCAACATCGCGCGAGAAAGATGTGGTGTTGATTGATCTTGCCAATGAAGACTATCCGCTGCCCTTGAATCCCATGCGGGGATTGTCCGGGGAAATTGGACTGGCGCGTGTCGTGAACATTCTCAATAATCTTTACCCTGAGTTGCAGGAAATGCCACAAACCGCAGATGCCCTCGAAAATGCCATGCTCACCTTGACGGGGGAGGACAAAGCGACTTTGCGAGATGTGAATCGGTTGTTCTTGGATGATGCCTACCGCCAGCAGGTTTTGAGCCAGACTACGGATGACGTGGCGCTTGAATATTGGCAAGAAGATTTTGGTGGGATGACAGCCTCGCAACAGCGCCAAATCAGTGCGCCTGTGGTTCGGCGTATACGGATGTTTTATCGTAATCCTTATTTACGTCCAATCATCTGTCACCCTGATGGATTAGACATTGCCCAACTCATCCGCGAACGGAAGATTTTGCTGGTGTCGCTAAAAGCCAATGAGGAACATATACCCGAACGAGAGCAGCAGTTGATCGGTTCATTGATACTGGCTCGGCTGCAAATGGCAGCGATGAGTGGAGCCGCCGAAAAAGAAACCTTCCATGTGTATGTGGATGAAGTACAGCGGTTCGTGAATAGTCCATTGGAGCGCATGTTCTCCGAAGCCCGTAAGTTCAATCTTTCCCTGACCGTTTCTAATCAGTATATGAAACAATTGTCAGGAGGGGCATTGGAAGCCATTCTCGGCAATATCGGTGCGTTGATCGCTTTTCAAGCCGGAGGCGATGATGATGCCCGGGAAATCGCGCACTATACGCGGGGACGCTTTAGTGCTGAGGATCTGCTCAATCTGGATCGGTTTAAAGCAGCGGTCTGGATGCGCTATCACGGCGAACAGCAACCCGCATTTAGTTTGTCTCCATTAAAGCCGCTGATGAAGCCGGTTGATGCCGGAAGAAGCGCATCGCACATTCGTCAATTATCGATCCAGCAGTATACGCCGAAGGGTAGAGCGGATGTGCTAAACTGGCTCAACGTGCGCTATGGTCAGCATTCTGATCCGTCCGATGGATCAGGCAGTTTTTATGACCCGTTGTCGCGAGCAGGTGACTAAAGGCCACTGGATGAAGTCAGGGGGTTTCATACTATCCGCAATCAAGGATGGGTGAACACCCCCGGCGACCAACCTCCCTCGCAATAGTCCGCATAGGGAAGCCTGACCGTCGCGCTACCGTTTACGGTTGATAGCCCACACCAAGTGGACTAAGGCGATAACCATCAGCCAAAGACCATTTGGGTGCGCGATGAACCCGAAGAACTGATCGACGCAAGCGATCATACGCCTCCTTTCTACAAGCCCCATTAACACCGGGCGGCTCGTGTCGAGGGTGTCCACTACAAAAGGTAACGTAAAGGCGGAAACTCCGCAAAGTTTTAGCGAATAAAGACGATGAACGAGCGAAGGAATGTATCAATCATGGATCAGCGCAATCCCCGACGGAATCGCCGGGCAAAGGTTTCGCGCTCAATGAAGTTAATGTCGCGTGACATAGCCATTATTCACACTGTGTATCAGTATCGTGTGCTGCGACAAAATCAACTTGAGCGCTTATTTGGCCGCAGTCGAAGTGTCATGCAACGCGTACTTCTTCGGCTCTATCAACATCAATTCTTGGATCGACGTTTCTTGCCAGTCTATGCGGGGAGCAGCCCCACTCTGTATGTACTTGATAAGCGCGGCGCAGAGGTCCTGCGAACGCAGCTTGGATTGGATGATTTGACATGGTACAGCAGTAGTAAAGACTTGAAACCAGACTTTTTGGAACATACGACAGCTATCAATGATTTTCGCATCGCCGTGACTGTTTCAGCGCAAATAGCAGGGTATGAGGTATCCACTTGGGTGAGTGAGTCGGCACTCAAGGCGAATTATGATCGCGTGTCAATTCGTACTCAACCCAATAAACTGCAAACGGTGTCCCTCATACCAGACAGCTATTTTGTACTCAAAACGCCGTTTGGACTCTTAAATTTTTTCCTTGAGGTTGATCGCGGTTCTGAGACGATTGGACGCTTTAAGAGCAAGATTTTGGCGTATAGGATGTATCACCAGAGTGGAGCCTACAAACGACGTTACCAAAGTAATCGTATGCGCATTCTTACCGTCACAACTGGTGTAAAACGTCTAGAGAATCTAAAAGCCGCTACTGAATCTGTAGGCGGAAAGCATCGTTTCTGGTTTGCTCATCTTGACGATATTACGCCTGATACCATCTTGAATCAGCCTGTATGGTACATGGCAGGGGAGGAACAACGACGTTCACTTATTGAATAAAGCACGTTGGAAAACGGACTACCGCGCCGGCAGTCCGTTTTATTTTGTAAAAAGCCCCTTGCGCTCTCCTGCTTTCGCTGGTTCGAAAAGGGAGAGGCTGTATCCAGAAACCAGCAACAGATACACAACACTTTTCTCGTGTTCGAAAGAAAAATGGAAGGAACATCTTCACATTGCCATTTTGTCATAGTTGCAAATGATCGTAAACGGTTTCAAGTTTTCTTTTCAGTACTGTGAATGGAGAGATGCAGAGGAAACATGAACATGGTTTCGTATTGAAACGAGCGCTATAGACGTGCTATCGTATCCATTCAATTATGCCTTGGTACGAAAAAGAACACACTACTGCTTTTGACTCCGCACCGCCAAATGGTTTGTATTTCCTGATCGGTGATCTTCTTGCCAAACGCTATAATCAAGACTGGATACAAGGGAAAAAATACCCAGTCATTTCCTATCCTTCAGGACTGCAAAAAGAATTATGGAATAGCTCCGATGATGGCGACATCATCACTGTGTTCGGGGCGTTAGAACTGCTTCGACAAAAAACGCGAGATGAAGGTTTTACTGGCGCGATAGAGTTTGCTTCAGAGTACGGATATACCGTAGCGAGAAGAGGCGAAAATGAGTTGCTCATCCTCAATCAGTATTCCTCGCAAGGATATGTTGTGACATACGATAATCGTGCCCAACTCATCACGAATGTCAAACGATTTCCGCAAGAAGCAATGGAAATATTGGATGCGGAGAGTCGGGCAGTACTACCCGAGTTGTACAGTAAAGAGCAACTTGGACTCGATGCAGTTGCACCAGTAAAGATTTTCACTCCAGATGGGAACTGGGCATGGTATCCGACCGAATATGATGGAGAAGATACGTTCTTTGGGTTAGTTTCAGGATTTGAGGTAGAGCTTGGGTATTTTAGCTTGACTGAACTTGAGGGGGTTCGAGGAAATCTTGGTTTGCCGGTGGAACGTGACCTCTATTTCACACCAACCACGCTTCGAGAATTACAGAAACAGCACGAAAGCTAATGCTGCGTCAATGCAGGTATGTCTTGGTACAAGAAAGAAGTACGAATAGGCATAGATACTCAACCTATCGAAGGGCTGTTCTTCGTGTACGGTGCGATCTTTGCCAAACTCACAGGCCAGAACTGGGCAGCAGAATTAAAGTCGCCACGTATTGTGTTTCCCTCTGGACTAGAACGAAGTTTGTTTGTCTCAGAATCTCCTCTCATCCAACTGTTTAATTCTCTCGATTTACCACTCTTCGAGACCCGCGATGAAGCATATATCACTGTGATGGGATGGAATGAAGATGGATGTTTTACCGTCTTCAAAGAAGGAGACGATCAGTTGGAACTCTGGGATCACGAAACCGAAACGATCTATCGAGTAATCTATGATAATAAAACAAGAAGAGTGCGGGATATTTTCGTCTATGCACTTTAAACTATCGATCAATTTGGCTTCTTAAATTTTGTCAATAAAAATCCTCCATACTAATTGCTTATCAATGTAGGGATTTTTCATGTGGTTCGTCTAATTCTTCATAATTACTGTTGAACTAAGAAATTCTTCAAAATCACATGTCGCGCAACATTTATTGTGCGAACTGTTAATTTGGTATGACTAACGATATTGATAACCACTCGGTGCAAATCATCATACTTATAGTGATGTGATAAATTGGAATACGTCGTATCCAACCAATTCCACTACCTGACAATCTAAATCTATCCATTTTTTATTTTTCGGGGTTTTGTTTCTTCGCAATGATGTAGTCAGCAATTTCAGCATCAATCACTAAACCATTACAGAGTCCATTTTGCAAGGCAGTTAATACGGACGGAGCTTTATAGCGACCTGTTGCAACTATCCAAACCCTGCCGCTGCCAGCTACCCTTTTTACCGTTTCGATGATTTCTTCTTTGTTATCTTTTGGCATATCTGGATAAATTTCTTCAGACAATACGGAATTTTCAATTGCAATTGGTTTACTCTGTCCGTCTAGGAACAATCCCAATATTTCCATTGCAAAGCTAGTTACATTCTTACCGAGAAGTATTTCAGCGTCCCACGATGTATGAGTTTCACCATCTGCTGTGCGAAAACGAGTTTTCACATCGGCTCTTTCTTTTTCTAATCCATTAACGGTACAGAAAATATGCCCCATATCCAGCATTTCTTCTTTGATTCTGTTGTACATTCTTCGGGCATAGTCTGAAGGATTTCCATGCATATGAGGAAAATATAATGCGGATGACCCGGGATGTTGCGTTGCTAATAAATTCGCAACAAAATTTGCTGACAGATGATTAACAGTTTCCCCCGGAACCTGCATTAATGGTATCCATTTCGTGCCATTTCTTTGACGAGGGGTTGTTAATTGCGCCACACGACTTAGCGTGTATCCAGCACCAACACCCACATTTTGGAAATGAAGTTCGTCAAAAACCTCATTCGCCGCCAAGAATGATACAATCTCAGTGCGGATCATATCTGTATCAAAATTTGGGATATTAGCTACATGGGCTTCCAATCCGGGGAAATAACTTTCGAGTAAGGTTTCCCTATTCTCATCAACTTGAACGTGAGTTATTTGTAAAGACCGTGTATTAAGCGCTATTTTGATGGCCGAACGCAAAGTTTCTCGATCACCGAGCTTGCTTTGAACTTCCGCGCTGGGTAATCGATCATTAATCAACAACCGAAAAGCTTCTATCCCTTTTTTAACGACTATTATGTCAGCTTTTGACATATAATTGGGATAGGTTTCAGTCCAAGTAATGTTGGAATTTTCACTTTCGTGAAAGGCGTATAGCCAATCTAATGAAACTTTTAGAAATGTACACAATGGTCGCAGGTATTTCTTGCTTGGAAACCCTGTCCCTCGAATCCAAGCGGTAACTGCTGATTCTACACACCCCAATTCATCTGCTAATTGTTTTTGACTTATTCCCCTTTGTTCCAAAACTTTAAGCAATCGTTGACCAAAAGCATTATTTTCCGTATACTCGGTCATCAAAAGTTTGCCTTTTTTGTAGATAAGTTTATAATTTCTGAAGTATTCTTCATGTACGATGAACTATTTGTGTTATATTATTTAATTATTGGTATTTGTCAAGAAGTTACTTACCTGTTTACATCATTCCTTTTAAGTTTGTTCTTTTGTGTCTGTTTAGGACGTATAGTTACGCCACAATAGGTAAACAATGGTTGCTAAAACCTTAAGTAGGGTTCTTTCCACTGATAGTGGATTCTCCAAAGCAAATCGTTTGGATTATGTCTCTTTAGGAGAGGCTTGTATCTTTTCCATTACATTCAATTGGATTCGCATCGATAAGCATCAATCTCTCTTGGATGAAAGCGACGTTACGAAGGACGAATTGTTAGAGATTGCTGCGGAACGACTCAAAGAGAAATTGCCGGACTATAATGGGACTGACTTGGTTGAGTTTACTGAGTGGGTACAACAGATAGTTGAAGAGTCTTGGTTTAATTTCTTTGAAACCAAATTAATAGAATCCGGCAAGTTAGATGAGGCACAATGCATAAGTGACTATCGAAATAGGTACATTGACAAACACGTAAGCAAAATTGGGTCTTATAGTTATAACAATTCAAATCCACCAGTTCGTGTTGACAGTAACGACCAGACTGATAGAATTGCACCCTCTACTATGGAACGACGCTCTAGAACATCATACGAATCTGACGAGTCTTCTGACAATTTTGCTCATGAACGGAACATCTTTGACGAAGTCATCGCTGAACTGCAATCTAATAAACGCATTCAGCAGCCTACGAAAATGGAGCAAGTATTGAATGTTTTCAAGGAAAATCTTGGTAAAACTGTAAATACAGAATTGCTCTTACCTATCTTCGAAGGTTCAAGTGATAAAGATAGACAGTTGAGACTCGCACTTTTCAAGTTAAATCAGCGACTCGAACCATTTGGTATTCACCTCGAACACGTCCCTACGTATCAAGCTGTCCGAACACTCCCCGAATAAGAAGCAAACTCATTTGCATCGTAGTTTGCAAAACTGAAAAATCGCGCTATTATTAGACAACAAATTGTTGTTCGTCAAACAATTTGTTGTTCGTTGAGTAGGTCGAATGGGTTACTGTGCGCAGTTGTGAGAGACGGTACACAGTAACCCACCCTAGGAACCTCATAATACTATTTTATTGAACTCCTTCCTAGGGCGCAATTCCTAATCGTGTCCGTTTTCACAAGAAGGAGTTTCTCATGTCAAAGTTCCATATTCGTTCGACTTCGCACACTTATGCGGAGTTCCTCAAGAAGCTGGATGGTTGGATTCGAGATGATCTACCACGCTTAAATGAGGCAGTTGAGACCGGAAGCGTATCGCCGACTGATTTTGTTGCTTGTGTTCAGTCTTGGATCAATGAAGCTTACAGCAGCTTTGCAAAACAACCTTTTGATCGTCCAATGGCATTCCGACTCATCCAGCTACTTGGTTTTCTGGTAAGTTCGGCTGAAAAGCATTTTCAGGATCGGAAAGCCGAACCCGGCACGGGATTAGCCTTACTAAATCCAGCAGATGAGCTTCTTGTAGCCTTGGCACAAATCGCTTGCCACCCCCCGCGCGACACCCAATATACCTACTGGAAACAAAACAATGTCGCCTCTCCGTTGACTTTTACTGGCAGCAATCAAGAAGTCTTCTTTAATTACGCTGTGAACCAAACAGATGAGTTTCATACGGCATCATGTATCGGGCTGCGCCAAGTGTGCAACGGGTACGTAGATGTAATTTCAAATGATGCAATTGAGGTGATCAACCAAGCTACCCAGAACATGAAGGCGCTCCACAAGATTTATGGTTCATTTATGACCAAGAATGAAGATGGTCAACAGAATCTTGACCCCATGTTTTTTATGAAACGGATGCGTACCTATTTGCCAGCCTATCCAGTCAAGGGAGTGATGTGGGATGGTGTCAACGCGGCAAACACCACTTCGCAAATGCAAGTTGATTATCTAATTGGGACAGTCAATGCTGATTATTTCGGCGTTGTTGAAAAGCGGTTACGGTATTTAGTCCCAGAAGACCAATTAGCTCTCAAGGCCGATATACAACTGCCGTCACTGTTCAATCAAATTCTACAAGTTTTGAAACTAACGGTCGCTGACGTTGATGAATGGAACTCAGATCTTCTCGGAATGTATCTCATTGCGCAACCGCCTTCTGTTCGCAATGTACTAGTTGCATACAGAAATCTCGTAAGCGAGGCAGGAGGACTTTCAGCGATGCATTGGGCGTTGATCAAAAATTATTTGATTAAACCCGCCGCCAAAATGACTGAGGCAGAAAAAGCACATATGGCAGTCAATCCTGATGGTGGTACAGGTAAAGCAAAGCATAGTGATACCGAGAAAATCATGCGGATGCGTCATGATCACCCCACAATTGGAAAATTCTTGACTGCACTTAAAGGTGGTCAATATCTTTAATGCCTATGGGTTACGCCTTATTAGGGTGTAGCCCTTTTCATCCAATCACTAAAGCAAGATTATGAAAGGTACAAAATGGCTAAGAAAGTATATACCGAAGTGGGTATGGTAAAGGAAATTTATCGCTATCCGATAAAATCATTTGCGGGCGAGACTCTCCAAGAGAGTAAAATTGGATGGCATGGCCTAGATGGAGATCGGCGCTTTGGGTTTGTGAAGCTGGATAGCCAGCGAGGTTTTCCTTGGTTGACAGCGCGTGATGTCCCCCAACTGAGCCTATATTGCCCCTATTTCGTTGATCCAAAAGATATTCGTCACTCTCAGCTACGTGTAAAAACGCCAAGTGGATCAGACTTAGAACTTCACGATAACCAATTGCTCCACGAGATTAGCTATTTATCACATCACGATATTCACCTACTTCAGAACTGGAGTGGTATTTTCGATGCAATGGATATCTCAATCTTAAGTACCGCTTCTATTATGGCAGTCGGCGATGCGACCAATCAGCACCTAGAAACTGGACGCTTTCGACCTAATATCTTAGTCGAAGCATACAGCGATAAACCGTTTCCTGAAGATCAATGGGTCAAAGAATTGATTGTTTTTGGGGATCGAGCAGATTCTACTCGCATTCGTATTAACCGCAAAATACAGAGGTGTATGGTAATCAACGTCGATCTGAAAACATCGATACAAACGCCGTCAGTCTTGAAAGAAGTAGTACAAAATCGTAAGAACTTGCTTGGCGTTTACGCTACAACAGAGTGGCCCGGAACTATCAAAGTAGGAGATGTAATTCGTTTACTCCAGCCGTAATGTACCAGTGAAAATCACAGGTAAAGATGATAGTGAGTGCCTGCCGCAAAAAGACAAGTAGGCACTCGCTTTTATGACTAGTTCATAGATTCAGTTTCTTTACAACGGCCTCCACCTCATCATCCGTAATCCCAATGTATCTCTTCGTATCCGCCAAACTCGCATGATTGAGCTTATACATGATGAGTGCCAAATCTACTCCCTGCATCCTCGCTTGGTAGCCCCACGTTTTTCGTAGGCTATGTGTACCATAGTTGCCCTGTAACCCAACTTCCTCGCAGATTGCACTGATGAACTCCCACACCCTTCCCCGCTTGAGTGCGGCAGAGTACCGATTGAATTTCGAGTTGAAGAAGACAAAGTTATCTGGATCGCTGGTTACATCAGGATAGGCAAAGAGATATTCGGTAAGTGCCTCGCGGATACTGTCATTGACCGTCACATCATGACGCTTACCCGTTTTGATTTCTCGCACTTCAAATCGCGAACGGGGCTTCTGTTGCTCGTCAATGAATTGACCGATTCGGAGTTGTAGTACATCGGAAATGCGGAGTGCAGTATTGATCCCTACTGTAAACAGTAATAAATCCCGAAACCGTCCTTGCCCACGCAACTGATTTTTAATTTGCGTGATCTTTTTGCGATCGCGAATTGGCTCCACAAAATTCATAGGTATTGAACGAACACAATACACCTATGACAGAGTTGTGTCTACTCAGAGGGAGGGTACTCATCAATGCCGAAGTGGTGAAACTGGATTGATCCGTCTATTTTGGGGATGACCGAACACAACACAGATTGTGTTCAGTAGTCGTAAATTTTGAAATTTTTGTGTTGTCAAATTTCATAGCACTTAGGCAGATAATTAAAATTATTCTGTCCTGCAGATCTGGAAACACTCAGCTATAATGAAATTATAAACACAGTTGTAATTTATCTCATTAATTTTTTTGCGTGTATGAAACTACCTGAATTTCCAATCTCAATTGATACATCGTCCTCAGATATAATTGCTGATTTCTTCGTGCCTGCATTGAATGCCTCAGTGCGATACGATAGGGGAGTTGGTTATTTCAGTGCTGGTTGGCTTCGACTTACGGCACACGGTATGGTTGAGTTTGCGACTAACGGTGGTCGCGCACGTTGGGTAACCAGTCCTATTTTGGATGAGGATGATTGGATTGCCTTGCAGCAGGGTGCGGCTGCACGGCAGGATACGGCCTTGTGGACTGCGCTTGAGCGTAATATTTCTGAACTTGCCAGAACCCTAGAAAAAGACACTTTATCTGCGTTAGCTTGGATGGTTGCTGACGACATCTTGGATTTTCGACTTGCCTTGCCTCGCAACAAATTACGAGGTGGCGAGTTCCATGACAAGTTTGGCATCTTTACTGACGGTGATGGAAATCGAGTAAGTTTCAATGGTTCTTATAACGAGAGTATTCAAGGGACGCGCAATTATGAATCTATCCGCGTATTTTCCTCTTGGAATCCATCCTATGCTCCATTAGTTCAAGCAGATTATGAACGTTTTGATCGGCTATGGAATAATCTCGACTCAAACGTACAAGTTTACACACTGCCTGATGCAGCACGAGCAAGTATCTTAAAACTGAGGTCAGACTCGCGTCCCTACAATTTTCTTCATCAAAATATTCTTACACTGTCTGTCACTGAACCTCGTGTGCCGCCAGAACTTGCACTACGTGATTATCAGCTTGATGCAAATGAGGCATGGTTTGCAAATCATTGTCGTGGCATTTTTGAGATGGCAACTGGAACCGGCAAAACAAAGACATCACTTTCAGCGATGGCTCGCCTTTTTGACCGAGAACGTCGTTTGGCAGTGATTATCTCTGTTCCTTATCAACATCTAGTTGATCAATGGCTTGAAGATGCAACAGCTTTTGGTCTTCAACCTATCCTTGCTTATAAACGTAAGGCTGATTGGTTAAACAAGTTGCATCAACAGGTGTTGGAATATAATCGCAATGATCGGACGATAATATCTATCATCACTACCCACACCACATTTATTGACTCTGATTTTCAAAGTATCATCTCTGGGCTTCAAGCACCTTCTTTATTGATCGCCGACGAAGTTCACCACTTAGGTGCTTCACGAAGCCGAACAGCATTGCCGGAAAATATTTCTGCTCGGTTAGGTCTCTCTGCTACACCAGATCGTTGGTATGACGATGGTGGCACTTTCGTTTTACGCCATTATTTTGGGGACACAGTTTTTCGTCTAGACTTAGGTGAAGCCATTAAGCGCGGAATTTTGGTTCCCTATATATATTATCCACAACTGGTTGAGTTGACCCTTGATGAGATGGTAAAGTACCAAGAAATTAGTGAGCAGATTTCCAAACTCACAGCTATGTTATCTACGAAACATGATGAGGCTGTAGAAGATCGTTTGGAAAGACTACTTTTCCAGCGCACTCGTTTATTAAATAGTGCATCAGAAAAGCTCACTGCCCTCAAAACGTTAATTGCCAAAACTCCAGATGCCCAGCATACACTTTTCTACTGTGCCCCAGAACAAATCGATCAAGTTTGTCATGTTGTGGGTTGGGAATATGGATGGAAAATCAATCGATTTACTGCGGAAGAAAATAATGACGAGCGTCAACGACTATTGGCCGACTTTGACAATTGCAATATTCAAGCTTTGGTGGCTATGAAGTGTTTGGACGAAGGTGTTGATGTCCCAAGCACGCGAACAGCTTATATACTTGCCAGTAGCAGCAATCCGCGTGAGTTCATTCAAAGACGTGGACGTGTGCTACGACGTGCCCAAAACAAGGAAATTGCCACTATTTATGACTTTATCGTTGTTCCACCACAATCATGGTACATTGGGAATCGTGTTAATAGTGATAAAAGTATTGTCGAACGTGAGTTACGGCGCTTCAAGGAATTTGCTGATAGTGCCCAAAATAAGCATCAAGCATTGAGTGTGGTCTGGGAAATCGCCCAACAATACGGTATCCATATATAGGTCAATCATGGCATCTTTACAGACGCAAATAGCAAGTTTATTTGATAGTAGCGAGCCGGAAGTTTTCGATCTTGTAACCCGGGTTCTCGAAATCGAGAAAGAATTCCTCCATTTGAAAACACCACATGGTGTTATGGAGAAAATTGAAGAAGCATTGAATATGGTGGCCCAAGCTTCTATCAAGAATGAGGCTCGTTCATGAGGATTGAGCGTGTAGATCTGTTCAACTTTCGGCAATATTTCGGTAATCAACGCTTAAAATTTTCTAGACATGACGAGCAAAATGTCACTATTATTCATGGTGTAAATGGAGCCGGAAAAACATCCCTGTTTCTTGCTCTGAATTGGTGTTTGTATGGCGAAGGTGTTGACAATATTGGGCAAATTATCAGCAAAGAGGCTGTAAGTCGTGCACAGCGGGCCGAAATTGTCGAAACAAAGGTAGATGTCACTTTTCATCATGGCGGTAAACGTTATACGGCCTCCAGAAAGCTAGTAGGGCAAAAACAACAGAATGGCAAGATATTAGAAGCGAAGACTACAGCCGAATTTGTTCTTATGCGGACACCGCCATCTGGTGTAATGGAGCGAGTTGACAATCCTATTGGAACAATGAACACAATATTACCTGCTAATGTGAGAACATATTTTTTCTTCGACGGTGAAAAGATTGACAACTTTGCTCGTCCCGAACAAGCTGCGGAAGTAGAAAAAGCAATTTATCAGGTACTTGATTTGGAAACTCTCACCCGAGCAATGCGACATCTTGAAACAGCTGCTCAAGATTTACGTGGGCAATTGAAGCAAATTTCAACTGGTGAGTTACAAAAACTTGTTGAAGAAGATGAACTATCGCGAACAAGGGACACTCAGTTACATGAACGAAGAGATTCTTTGAAGCGTGAGCATAGCGAGATTCAACGCCATCTCGATGAAATAAACAAGCGGTTGCGTGACTTCGAATCTGTTCAGGAGCTACAAAAACTTTATGACCAGTACACACAAGACATTGAATTTGCACAACAAGGACTCGAAAAAACTATTCGCGCAATACGCGATAATGTGAGTACTGGCTATGTTCGGTTTGCATCTCAATCTATCGATGCAGCACTGGCTATTTTGGAAGAAAAGCGTCAACGAGGCGAGATTCCTAGCAATATCCGTGAACAATTTATCCAAGACCTATTGGCACGGCAAATTTGTATTTGCGGTCGGCCATTCATTGAACATGACGACTCGTTTAACCATCTTATGCATCTTCTTGAAACCGCGACACCAACTTCGCTTGAAGATGACATCATGGATACTTCAGGGCGATTACGTGGACTACTTGATACGGGAAATAAGCAACATGCGGAATTGAATACTCGCATGGCAGAACAAGTAGATTGGCAGAATCGAATAACGAGCCTCACAGCACAACGCGATGATGTACATCGTCAGATGAAAGGTACAAATGAAGATGAAATCCGAGGGCTCACACGCCAGAGAGAAGAATTTGCAGATGATCTCAGCGCAAATCTTGTTGAACAAGGCCGTGTTGAAGCTGATCTAGAAAGTTTGCGCACACGAATCAAGGAACTTGAGCGTCAAATTGAGCAGGCAAAGAAGAGTGATAAACGTGCGCGTCTACTAAGCCGAAAGGTTGAATTGGCGCAAAAAGCGGCGGACAAAATCGATGATGTTCGTGGCACTTTCGCAATCAAGAAACGGATGGAAATTGAACAAGAAACCCGCCGTATCTTTCATTTACTTGCTTGGAAAGGTGAGCATTTTCAAGATGTACGACTTACAGACGATTACCAACTCGAAGTGATCGACCGTTATGGTTTGCCTGCACGACCGGAGTTATCAGCTGGTGAACGGCAGGTTCTTAGTCTCTCGTTCATTACAGCAATGGCGATGGTTGCACAGCGTGAAGCACCTTTAATTATGGATACACCATTCGGACGATTGTCATCTGCACATCGTGAAGCCATCACCTTTAATTTACCCATACTTGCTCCTCAATTGGTTCTATTTGTGACAGACGAAGAACTCCGTGATAAAGCCCTAGAGAATTTAAAGCCACGAATTGGAACAGAATATCGACTGCGTTTCGATGCAGGCACAAGCTGCACCACAATCGAGGAAATGAACTGATGCCAAATAACTTTGCACGCAGTAATGGGCGTGTCAGCATCGACGCAAGCATCCATGATTTCTACAAGCAATTGACGACGGGCAAGAATGCTGAGGATTCACCATTCTTAACCATGAAAGATCTCTTTATGCTGGCTGCAAGTATCGGATTTCGAGCGCAACAGCGAAAACCACTTGGTAAACGTGAACAGCCATTTCACTATTCTGTTTTTACAGAGGCAGAAGATATTCCAATTCTCAAGGCGATAGCGATTGCTACCACTGGAGATGTTTCAGTCCTTGCTGATCCCAATCAGATTGTAGAAATCGCTGAAGAATTTGCGAATGCAGGTATCGGCGAAATCCGCGCAGTTGTAAATGACAATGCAGGGCTGCCGTTATGGAATTTGGTTGAAGCCTTACGCTAATCTTTCAAATGAGTGAGGGTGTAAACGAGTATGTCAACGAAGGTACCTTCGGATTTTGTCAGGTTTTTGAAGAGTCAAGTGCGAGATCTTCAATCAAAATATCCACATGCAAATTTGACCGATGCGTTCACTCATTGGGCATGTCAATTGATTTTTGCAGAATTAGACAGCGATGAAATTTTTGATTTGGTCGTAGGTATTGCCGGTAATAGCGACAACACAATCGACTTCTCTTATCGAGACGATAAGAATGGAATTCACTATCTTGTCCAATCTCAATATCCCGTTGAGCCTATTACTTTTGGTGTCGATGTAACTAAACGCATTTTCAATGGTTATACCTTGTTTAGTGATAATACAGTCAATTTTGATATTGACCGACTCGCTAATCTTTCTCATCAGCTAGGGGACAGTATTAACCGCGAATTTGAAATTCGTTTCTGTTTTATTGTTTTTGGGGATTTTAGCCATGACGCTCTTGATGATATACAAGGCCGCGTTACTCAAATCCCAAGGTCAACGTTCGCAATATATGATCTTGAACAACTATATGATTTGCATTTTAGCGCGAGTGGTGTTTTATATGAAACCCAAGATATTGAACTTGAGCTTCCACTTTTTTTTCAACAAAGCGGCAGCATTATCCTTAATAATCTAGAACCATACTCAGTAGTTGCTAATGTTGATTTAGTTGAGTATGTACGGAGAGTAACACCGTTTATACCTCGTATCTTTGACGCAAATGTTCGACACCCATTAAAGAATAAAGTTAATCGTGAGATAGAAACTACAATTGCTGATCCAGAGATGCGCAAATATTTTTGGCACTACAATAATGGCTTAACCATATTAGTTGATGATATTTCCGTGAGTAACGATAGAATTGTTGTAAAAGGCCCGACCATTGTAAATGGATGTCAAACTACTGCTACATTGAGTAAAAGTTTTCAACAGCTAGCGAATTTAGCTGATAACATCAAACTTCCACTATTGATAAGATTCATCAAAATAAGCGAAATTACTCAAACAGAAAAACTTCGTCTTGATATCGCCAAATATACGAATTCTCAAGCACCTGTTTTAACTCCAGATTTCAAATCAAATGATGATGAGCAAGAACGAGTCGCACATTTATTCATGATGTTGGAGCCTCCTGTATTTTATGAGAGAAAACGAGGTCAATGGAAATCACTCAAGCCGAATGAACAAAAACTATATAACGATAATGTTAGCATGGTCGAAATTGCACAACAGTGGTATGCATTTCGAGCATCTCCCTCATATGCCATTGTTAGCAAAAATGGGTTATTCGAGGATACAGGTATCTATAAAGCAATATTTACACCTCCAAGACCTGCGGCAGAATACTATATGTCCCATTTATTATTTAATCAGTTTAGCGATTATCTCTTACGCAAGAAACGAGAATCTGAAGAAAAGACGGATGTTGACTCACTCTTCTTTCTTGACCTTGCCAGAGCCAGAAACTTAGTGGTTTCACATCTTATTAATTTGGCTGGTGAATTGATGTTTCAAAAGTATGGAGAATTTTCTTCAGATCAAGCAAATAAGGTGTTGGAAAGAGTGCAAAAGGGAGAAATTGCTTCAAACTTAGAGCCATTGCTCGAAGGTGTAGTAACTACCTTTCGTATGTCGCTAACTCAAGATCAAGTCTTATTAAAAGAATGGCGAAATCCTGATACCATCGGTAAATTAAAAAAATTACTTAATCAGCAGATCGCTGTGTTCGCCAAAGCAAGAATAAACGTCCTAGATTTCGTTTAGCGATAAATTATGATCCCATCAACTCTGACATCTGCACTCCTCACGTTTAATGAGAATGTGACTCGGTTAAATCGCTTTCTCCAGTTGGCGCGAACCCTCGATTTAAGTGACGCTGAAACCTTACAGTTAAAACAAGAGTTTTACTGGCAGGTTACTAGTGATGGAGTAAATAAGTTTCGCGATGTAGCTATCGCGAAGCAACCTACTCTTGAGTTTGATCCACTTGAACTATTTAAAGAGATTACAAAATTACAGAAAGAAAGCGAAGAGGATTATGTTGTTGAGCAACTTGGATTATATCATCGGTTACGTGCAGAACTTACTATAATTCAGTTAATAGCTATGGTTGATGGCTATCGAACAGACGCTACAACTCTTCTTTTTCAAAAGAAAACAGCCAGTCTAATTAAGCACAAATCAGATATCGTAAAACTTCTCAGCGATGTGTCATCTCCATTAAATTGGAATGATCTTTACGAAGATATTATTAGAGTAGCTGTTAGTAACATGACAAGGAATATAAAGTACCGAGGTTGGATAGAGAAAATCAAGAATGAGTTCTCATTAACGCCTACACTAGTACCACTTGATGTCGACCAGTTCGAAGAAATCATAGCTACACGCAATCTATTGGCTCACAATGGCTGTATAGTAAGTCAAGATTATATTGATCGCTCTGATGCCTATTATAGGCACACTGGTCAGGTAATGCTTCCAATAGGTAGTCAAAGATTAGTTGACCAAAACTACTGTACCAATGCAATTCAATGCATCAGCCGTGTACTACAAGCCATAGACTTAGAAGTCTATCGCGTCACTATATAGTGAGTTGGATAAGTTTTTGAGATGCATTTAAAATAACATTTGTTGCTTTAGCTAACTGCTCTTGGGAGTTATCTCTTCCAATTCCAATTCTAATTGCACTATGTGCTCTTTCCTCGCCAAAGCCAAGGGCAAGGATGACATGAGAAGGATCAACACTAGCTGATGTGCAGGCTGATCCTGTCGAAATCGCAATGTTCTTCAATTGGACAATCAATGAGCGGCTCTCGATCCCTTTGATAGATACATTAAGATTATGAGGAAGCCGTTGTATTGGATGACCATTGAGTTCGACATTTCCGAGTTGGTCACGAAGTTGCTCAAACATTAGCTGTGTCCAATTGCGGTATTTCTCCGCTTCGTCTTTCATTTCGACTTTTGCAATCTCTAGCGCTTTTCCCATTCCGACTATGCCCGGTACATTCAAGGTACCAGAACGAATACCTAGTTCATGCCCTCCCCCATATATTACTGGAGCTACTTTTACTCGCGGATTGCGGCGGCGAACATATAGCCCTCCGATTCCTTTGGGACCATATATCTTATGTGCCGAAAATGAGAGCATGTCGATATTCATCGCTTCCACGTCAACGGGAACATGCCCAACCGCTTGAGCAGCATCCGTATGAAACAGCACACCATGTTCGTGGGCAATTGCCCCGATTTCACTCACTGGCGCAATCGTACCGATTTCATTATTAGCAAACATGATAGAGATAAGAATAGTTTGCGGAGTGATTGCTTGGCGCAGAGCATCGAGATCAACAATTCCATATTGATCTACTGGTAGATAGGTTACTCGCTTACCCATCTGCTCAAGGCGTTTGCAGCAATCTAAAATGGCTTTATGTTCGGTTACACAGGTGATAATGTGATCGCCTTTGTCAGCATATTTCTCCGCCACGCCGAAGAGAGCGATATTATCTGACTCTGTAGCCCCACTCGTAAAGATGATTTCTTTGGGATCACTCGAATGAATGATGTTAGCACATTGTTCACGGGCAGTTTCTACAGCACGTTTCGCCATATGACCTGCCTCATGGTCGATGCTGGCGGCATTTCCAAAAACCTGCATAAAGTAGGGAAGCATCTCTTCCAACACTCGCTGATCGACTGGTGTTGTGGCGTTATGATCAAGGTAGATATAACTTGAAGTATTCACGAACGTTCCTTCTCTACTTCGACATTGTACTCACGCACGAGACGGGCAAAATCGCCTAAGTGCTTCACACGCCCATACAAGATCAAAACCCCCCGGTTCACATGCGCTCGAAATTGAGCTTCTAAATCATGATCCATATCAAGCTTGTCGTGGAAGCACCGTTCCCTCAAGAGCGCGACAAAGTAATCATCCCACTCCCCTAACAAGGTGTAACGATTGATTTCGCGGTCGCTATCAGGAGGATATACTTCTGGATCAGGAACGGTTGGATCATTCAAGGAAAGACAAAATCCAACTCTACACAGCAAATTGGGATTCATGCCCGTTCTGGATTTGAGCTGAATGAGGCGTTGATCGACTTCTTTGCAAACACGAAGGCGTGTCATTTTCATGTTATCGCCTCCATTTCTGCGAAATATCGCTCTTCAACTTCACTGCAATTCTTATCCATATTAAAATTCAGCAAATAAGTGCGAGAAATAGATGGTGACAGCAATGTATACGCCTCTGCATCTAATTCTGTATCCGTTGATAGGAGTATAAGTTGGTGAGCTGCATGTGGGAAAAATTCGGTCAATAGTGTGTGCCGATGGTCAGTATCAAGGCGTCCCATTGGCGTATCAACAATGATCGGAAGTTGCCGACCAGATACGGATCGCAAAGCCCAGAGCAGAGACATGGCATAAAGCTGACGTTCACCCGCAGAAAGACTTGACTTAGGTAGAATTTCCCCATTTTCTGTATATAAGGTAACTCGATAATGATCGGGATCAATTGTTACACTGCGCACAAGTTGTTGTTTGCGGCACAGACGATTGAAATATTCCGCAACGCGTCCTTGCAACTCATTTAGCTTAATATCAGTGATACGCGCTTTATATTCGTCCAAAACAAGCTGTATTTTTGCAGCACGCTCGACGCGTAGGTCAATATCCCCCAGAGTCGCAATCTCAATCCAAACTTTCTTGCGAAGTCGATCAATTTCATCAAGTTGAATTTGGTATTGATGTATCATCTCATCTTTATCGGTAGCTTGCTGATTCATCTCACCCGTTTGCACGGCGAGATTTTGAAATTCTTCGATAAGGGGGTTCGCTAATGCCTCATCAGGTACCTGTCGTAGTTCTTGTGCAATTTGCCTTTGCCGCTCTTCCAGCTCTTCAAGCTGTAGTCTAAGTTCTTCTATTTGGTGAGGCACATCATCAAGCACCTGATTAATGAAACCAATGATCTGCTCACGTCGTTGAACCGAAAGCGAGTGCAAAGAAGGTTGATCTATTTCAAGTTCATCAGAGGTCAAAAGGTTATTTATTTCACTGACAAAGTTCGCCCAGTCTGAAGCTGAAACTTTGGGTAGAATGCGCTTTTTGAACTCCCGATCCAGGAGTGTCTGTACAAGTTTTTCAGCAGTACTCTTGCGTAATCGGATGGCTAAATGTTGCTCCTCGACTTGTGTTTCCTGTTGAAGTCGCTGATGCAACAGTCGACTCCATTTAGGAGTTACCGCGAAAGGAAGTAGTTCACCTGCTAGTTCTCTGATGGCATTTCGAGTGCGTTCCAATTGGCGTTCAACTTCTTTTTGATCGTTTTCAAGCCGTGTACGCTCCTGAAGGAAGTTAGCTCCCTCACGCACAAGCGTTTGCCGAGCTATTTCTGTTCTCTTTCTCAGGTGATCTAATTTCGAATTTAGTCCGGCTTTGTCTTGTCTCAATTCCGACAATTCCTGTTCGAGTTGAGCGAATTGGTTGTAAAGTTGCTCAGCTTGCTGCTGTAACCGTGAACGTTCTTGTTGCTCCTGTTGCCGAACATAAAGATCGAGGTCGCCTTTTAACCGGTCAACAAGATTGAGATTTAGTAACCCTCCAACTGCCGTTTCTAATGCTTCAGCTTCAGACTCTTCATCAGCCAATGCTTGGATTTGTTCACCATCAAAGAAAAAAAGATCGGCAATACCCGGAGGAATTAAATCACGTAGAAATTCGTCCCAATGTGTATTATCCACGTCTTTAAAGATCCGTCCGTCTTTATAGATATAAACATGTTCTTGAACATTCTTTCCTTCGACAGTCCATGTTCGTTGAGCGTCGTATATACTATGAACACCCGCATGAACAAATTCAAAACCAATTTGAACGGATGCTTGGTGCAAAAGTGTATTGTCAGGAGGTCTATGAATGCGTTCTTGAAGATAAGTATTGTAGTCGACTTTCCGCACACGACTCCCTAAGGCGTTTCGTCCATAAAGACAGAGACGAACAGCTTCGAGAAGCGTTGTTTTACCGGCACCATTTTTACCTCCAAACAGAATTACCGGGGGAGTATTATCCGATAGATGGCGTAGGCTTAGATCAATGCTTACCTGACCACGAAATACCCCAAAGTTCTCTAACGTCAATCGTGTAATGATCATTCTAATTCTGTCTCTTCATCGTCTTGCATTGTTGGCAGATTGTACTGATCCCGAATTGCTTCTTCATTCCGCCATTCTTCACTCAAGACATCATTTATGCGGTGGGAAATACCCGCCCGCCGATGCATTCCCTGAACTTGGCGTTCCTGCTCCATAAGGCGCGCAACTAAATCGGTAGGAATGTCACTTTTTTGACAAATCTCATCGAGAACGCCATATTCAGTTGCTGAAAACATACCAATGTCGTCTTGTAACCAGCGTAAATGATTGCCAGTAGTCTCAAAATAAATTTGGGGTACGGAATCTTCCCAGTCTTGACGCTCGGTACGCCAAATACGTCGAATTTCGTGGAGTTCTGCTTCCGAAATTAGTTCCATTTTGGGGTCTGGACCTTCAGTCTGTACTTGCTTTTGTATGGTCAATAGCTGCTGCAAAAGTTCTTTGCAAAAGGCTAAGCGATAAGGTCCTCTAATAAGTTTAGGATCGACAACATCTTCCTGTGTTTCTTCGACATATTGATCAATGTTTCGTAATCCGCGTAGCCGTTTACCATCTTGCGTTTTACCTTCTATCAACACCTCGCCCGTGCGACGCTTATGTTCTCGATACAGATGTTTTTTCTCCGGATCCTGTGTTGATGTTAGCCAATCTCGAAATTCCAGCAATGGCAACATCCACTCCTCACCATTATCGATCATGGCTTCCATTGATTTATCACGGGTAACCACGGTGCAAGTCCAGCATCCAAATCGGCTATTTCCACATGAGGGTGTTGTATCATCAACAACTAGCGGGCATTCACCTGAATTTGCCGAACGATACAATGCCGCAAGGTCCCGGTTATTTCCGCCCCATGGAGAAGGTACTTGCAACAAATATGTCCATACATCATCCGTAGTAAAATCAGCTATCGGTGTATAAACATATGCTCGTGACAAAATGTGATGTCTTCCTAGTCGACTTCCGGTGACTTTTGGCCTAGCCGACATGACTTGAGCTCGGCTCGCGCTTTCACTCTTGCGCCCACCCAACACCATGACAACTTCGCCAAACTCTGCAGCACGTTCTAGAATGAAACGATTAGCTGGTTGAATTTTCATCCGTTCGGTACACCAGCGAAAACGCTGACTAGGTGCAGGGTAACCTCTGCCAATTAAATTCGACCAAAATGTATCTGTAACTTGAGGGCTGACTTTATGCGCCTCAAACTTTAGCTCCTGTGCGTCTGCACGCTGATTCATCATTTGAAGCGTTGATGTCAAGTGATCAACAATCACTGGGGTTTCGACAAGTGTGTCTGATGCGATGATATACACTGGCATCTTGAACTTTTCGCGTGGCATCTTTGAGAGTGCATACCATACTAACTGAACAACCGTTGTCGAATCTTTACCACCGCTGTAGCCAATGACCCAAGGCAATCCACTTGAAATGTAGGTCTCTTGAATTTCGGTGTAGATCTCATCCAGTTTGCGCGTTTCAAAGATGGATCCTTGTGTGTTGGACATGTCAATTTGAAAGTTCATTTTCATTTCCCACTATATACTGCAAGACGATTTTGCAGTGTAATTTCATCTGAATTCAAAGGGAGCCCCAATGCTAGCTTAATGATGACGGCTGTCATTGTGACACTCTCGTTTGATTTGCTCATTTTCCCATGCACTATTGCGTTGCCTTGCCAAATACTGTTGGAACGAAGCCAATTAATCTTGTCAATGCCTCTCAAATCACTTTTCCAGTTATCAGATCGTTGAGTAACCATTTTCCCAACAATTCCCATTGCTTGTAGCACAACTCCATGGGCGTGGACATACTCTTCACGTAGTTCTGATGTCTTCATTTCATCACTCAAAACGGCCTTCCATTCAGATATAACATCGCCCAAATAAGTCCAATAATGAATGGCTAACTGAGCATCTTCTAAAGTAATTGAGTCATTTTTGCTTTTGCTCAAAAGTGCCGCTGTAGCTTGATGAATCGCGCTCAAAGTAAATAGCTTCTTACTGCGATTAGAAATTGAAGTCTTTTCGAGCTCCGTAAGCCCATTGGAAAAAATTGGTACGTCTCGTATTAAATCACGGCAAAGCCGGCTCATTGGCTCGCGTCCATCGTACAAGATCCCGATTGAACGTGATGGACGTACTGCATGTTTGTTGAGATCAGCAAACCATTGCTGGCTTCGTTTCAATCCACCATCCATAAAAAGTACGACCGAGATTGACTCATGACTCAACTTTGGGCACTGCTTGATCGCTTCGATAATGGCTGCTCGGCGATGTTGTCCATCGTTCACGATAATTCTGCTGTCCATATCAATATGTAATGTGCCGAGATTTCTTTGATCTCCTTTGGACGTAACTGGCTCAAACTTGGCCTCTCCATCGATGCAAGCTGTAATGGAAGATAAAACATAATCCTCATGATTGGTGACTAAATAGCGAGTGATATCAGGAACACGTGCCTGATTCAGTACTCTTTGCGCCCGCATGTCAGCTGGCACTTCTTCATCATTGAAGACAAACAAACGAGATACTCTTTTTAGAGGACACATGACAACATAATATTCACGTCCAGCTTGGATCCCACGCACAGCAGGAAATTGGTAAGTATTCCCATTCATTGCAAAGTCTCTCACTCAGATTGAAGCAAATGGAAGTTTATTTTTTTCATTTGGAAGTTTAATGTATTATGCTCAAATGAGCAACTAATTGTTCTATATGTAACACAGAAACCTGCCCAGACTTTAGAAAGAAATCCCTATCTGAAACCTAATCAATGCCAAAACGCGAAGCCTGTTCCTCGCTTAATGAGGTTACGAAAAGCGGCACTTCCTCAAATTAAAGAAATATAGCTTTTCGAATACAGAAAATTGCGAGATAAACGAACGTTTCTTTCATTAAATAATGACGAAGCTATGGGTTGAATATAGTGCCCACGTTTTGCTATATTAATTTCTAATAGTACCTCTGTTTTGTTATCCGCTTTTTATGACCACAATTGGCTACATTCGCGTCAGCAAAGACGATCAGGACGTTGAGAAGCAACGTCATTTGCTTTTGACCCATTCCCAGCAGCGCAAAATTCTGATTGATGAGTTCATTGAGATTGAAATGTCATCGCGCAAAGATGCTGATGCGCGACGAATTCCCGAGCTCAAAGCAAAACTTCATGCTGGCGACTTACTCATCGTTGCGGAACTGAGCCGATTAGGTCGCAATATGTTGGAGACATTGAACCTGATCAACGACTTTACCGAAGCAGGGATCAAGATTCATTTCGTGCGGCAACCTGAATTGTCAACTACTGGCCCACAAGCAAAATTATTACTGGCAATCTATAGCTATTTTGCTGAAGCTGAGCGTGAATTCATTTCCCTGCGTACCAAACAAGCATTAGCTGCCTTGAAAGCCAAAGGTATATCCCTTGGGCGACGACATGGCAGTCGAAATAAACATCGTCCACTTGATCCATTTCATAGTCAAATCAAAGCGCATCTTCAACTCCAACTTTCTACGTCAGCGATCATGAAGATCATCAATTCACAGCTCGAAAAACCCCTCACCTATAACAGTTATGCCTATTTCATCGCTCATGATGAGACTCTTCGCGCTGCGAAGCAGACACCAAATCTACGTTCCGTGGCACTAGCCTAAGCTGACACGGTTCCGTTAATCCGCCGCGCTTTCAAATGAATAATTAGTTATTGCTATTTCTGGCATTGGCTGAGGGATTGACCCTACCAGTTTGTGTCGCGCCGGTTCGGTCGGTGTGTTCAGTCTTTTGCCAATCTGCTGGCTGTAATAGCGCAGGGTTGAAGTCGGAATGTTAAAGTGTTTGGCAGTGGTGCTGATGGCTAAATTGCTGATATGGGCATGTAACGCAATCAACTTCTCATAGCTTTTGGGTTGTTGGAGAAATTCCAAAGCTATTGCTTCGACCACAATCGCACTTTCTGGCGTGAGTGTAAAAACAAATCGCATACGTTTTTCAGGGCGCAGTGTTCTTACGCTTTCATCTTGTTCTGCCGCGATCATCAAATGTACTCGGTTGAATGCCCGTTGCATTTGATAGTAGGGGAAATTATGGAGACGGACACTAACCGATATTGATGAGCCTTTTGCAATACTGTCTAATGCGATCTCATCTTGTATTCGCGTATCCGCATTGATGGCTACAATTTTTGCCCGTACTCTATCTACTATGGTATCAGGCAGGTTTTCATTCGCTTTACGAATGGCCTTTATATCTTGAATGGGCAATGCTTCCGGGCCACGTTTACCTACCCGTTTCGTTTTACCGAGTGGGGCATAGTGGGGTAGTGCAACTTTAAGCTGTTCGCGGATACGATTGTAGGCAGCCTGCATGGATTGTTCCCGTACCTGAAACATCCGGCTCAACTCACTCGAACTAACTCTTAACATGGTCAAGCCATATAACGCCCATAAATCATGGGTAGCCCGTTTGCCCTTTCCATGTGCCAGAATATGGTCGGCAACCGTAGCGATAGCTTGATGAATATCCGTGCGTATATCTACTTGTCGCGACTCCGGCGAATGAGTACCACGTCGATCTGTTGAGGAATAGCCTTCCTCAGCCTGAGTATATTTTTGATACAACCAGTCGTGGCGAAGCATGTGCAATGCTGGATAGGCAATGCCTTTTCCGATCCATGCCAGTTGTTTGTCTTCTAAGAGATTGGGTTCTTGCTGGAGACGTTTCCAGAGGTGCAGATACCCTGCTTGTAATCCATCATCCACGTCGTTCGGATGGACTTGATAGGTGTGATGCAACACAAACGCCGCATACTTGTGTGTGTGTTCATAGATTTGTGCAAATGACAGAATGCCTAACGCCGTCTGATATTGGGTATCGGTTTCATCACGGCAATAATGTTCATTTGAGAGCGATGGCTTTACCTGAGCTAATATCCGTGATAAAGATGCAAGACAAGCGTTGTACGGTGCTGCAATCTTCGCATAAAGATTAAATGTGCTAGTTTGCTGAATATCGTGGATGTGACTTGTAAGCTGTAAGGACTCGGAGTGTGAAGAAGAATGAAGATTGGGCGGAGCAACTTGCTTCTTACCACCAATTGCTCCTGCTATAGAATTACAAATCAGTGTTTCGGATAATGGAACAGATTTATACCGCTCCATATCTTGCGGCTAAAGTTCTTTCTTTTCGGCAATTGAGAGGCGTGCGTTGCATACGAAGCTAACAGCCTAGCATACGCTTTCTAGTCCTTTCAACTCCAACTTCCTAGATTACACCTGGCCTCAGTCATCGCTTTCATACATATGCGAAAACACGTCGTTGGCAATATCGCGCCCAATGACCTGCATCCAAATAAATCCGAGTCCACACAATAGACTTAACCCAATGGTTGTTAAGACGGGTGCAAGGCGCATTAAGGCATCCAAAATCGCGATGAATGCAATTGAAAATAGAGTCAATCCAATGATCCAGATGAGTAATCGCGTTCGCATGGCTATAAGTTCCTTTCGCTCTTCTGCAATCTCCACTCTATCTTGAATAATGTTGCAGGAAGGTGTACATATAGAGATCAAGTATGCGTGTTCGTAAAGGCGTATCACCATCATTGGTATTTGAATTTGGCATCAACCCGCCGACCTCGGAATCCCAACCACGACAATTTTGGACGTATAGCCGCAAATATTGCAACAATCCCATACCGCACGTGTTCGGAACTTTACCCTGTTGTGCTGGGTTGCAGGTTTCAACAGATGGTATCGATTCGCGTGATTTACTCTCCTTACCCCGGGTTGAACTTCCACTCATAACGATTCGCCAGAATTTCATTGGTTTGTGAGATCAGATATCGATGAATCTCATTTTCATTCAGCCTAAAATGTAGACTCATTACATGCTGGTTGTGTCGTAGGGTATAATTCAAGTGAACTGACATCTATGTCTAGCCCTTCGGATTCATCAAATCTATCATCGCTCGCTTCCCTGCTTTCTGTTCTCCTCAACTCCGATTTCATTCGTCTGCTGATCACTGAAATTGTTCAATGGTGGAATACGTCGCGTTTTCATGGCACGTATAGAGTCGAGGCACATCATGTCACGTTGGATCTGACCGATGCGGGTGGCCGACTGGTGAAATACACCAAACGCCAGCGAGTGACCTTTCTTCAAAACAACGTGTTCGCTATTCAAGATCAGGCTTGGGGTGATGGCAATATCTTCGCTCACTACATGTGCAGCCCCGGTGCAGCAGTGGATCGCTATAAAGAAGGCTACCGTTGGAAAATCTTGATTTCGCTGCGCGGCACACGCAATATTGGTGATACTGAATCCATGTTTGTGGAACGAACCATTACTGATGGCTTTACTACTCCGGTCGGCAATTTTCAGACCCAAGTTGATCACCTGACTCAAGACCTGACCATCAAGGTGCTTTTCCCTGCTGGTCGCCACCCCAAACAGGTGACACTTATCGAACAGAATGCCAAACGAACCCATCGTCCTGATAAAGAAAATATCACCGTATTGCCTCAAGGCCGCATCCAATATCAGTGGCAAATACGCAAACCTCACCTGTACGAAAGCTATATTGTGCGCTGGGAGTGGTGAAGATGAGGTGGGTAGCGATAGTTTTGCTACCCACGTCTGTCAGTTAGGTTCCACCGCCGCCATCCATGTGATGACTCCCTTCACCATCTACCCAACGACCGGGGCTTCCAGTTGAATAAAAACTGATAAGCTAAGGCGGAAACGATATAAACAGTATATGCATTTCTGGGTATTCTCGCAATAGGTTTCTATGACAAATTGGAATACTAACTCTGTGAATCAAGTTGAACTCGGCAAACTCATTCGCCGCGCCCGCGAACGCATCAGCATGTCACAAGAAGGACTCGCCGAAGCGGTAGAACGTGATCAAAAAGCCATTTCGGAATATGAGAGTGGCAAGCGGAAATTGCCTGCAACGGATATACCAACCTTTGCAGTGGTGTTAGGCGTACCTGTTTCGTACTTCTTTGAAGGTGAATTTGAAGTCGATGAATTGGATCAAGTATTGTTGCAAGAATTCCACACGTTACCCACAATCGAAGATAAGCAAACTGCGTTACAAGCCGTGCGGCTGATTTCCAATACCATCAAACGCCATGTTTCACTCGAAAACAAATAGGGTGTGAAGCAAGTCATTTGTTCGGATGACAAAATAGGAAAATAACTTTTGTTATCCAGCATAAACGTCCCATATCCCTACCGTAAGTGCCAAAATCCACCCAACCCTTACCCCAATGCCGACTCGCTTTGGCCTGCACTGCTCCCCTTCTATCGCGCTTCACGAACGACTTGAGACCGAAAATGAAGGAGCCTGCACACCGCAGGCTCTTCCTCATTCATTTACGGCTCAGGTTGGTTGTGGCTTGCATCATGATTATCGACGAGCCGGTTAAAATTGAGGTAGGATGGACTAAGTATCCAGCACAACCCTACTCTGAATTCAGCGAGCTAAAGCGATAGCGCACACTTAAAGCAACTCGCTGCGTATGCCAACTTTATCCAATAACAGTAAACACGATTTTGTACTTCGTAGCGAAACAGCAATTAAGTAGAAGAATTTTGGCAGTATTATCTTAGAAAAATAGTGTGTTGGATGAAGTGCGATATAGTTGATCAGTCTATGAACCAACAATAATAACGGCATAGATCATCGCGCGTTCGTATACAACTTTGATGTTTCTTAATATTTTTGTTGAACTTCCATGAAAGTATCGACTGCCTTTTACAAGTGGCCATTTAGCCAAGTCTGCTCCATGCCAAAACCCGCTATCTGAAAATGTTGATGATACAAGATCAATAGCATTATCGCGAAGAAAATCAGTGAGATCTGCTGAGGACAGCGAAAAACTTAGCATAATATAGCAGATGTCAATCGCAGATTTATCGGACATAATGTGAATACTGCTCGTATTTGCTGGAAAAATTAAATATCCCAAATCTTCAATTTCACTAGGCCTGTCGCTCATTAAGCACCCGCCAGCAGGGTCAGTCAGATAATTCTGATCGTAAATATCTAAAGAGATACGTGACCATAAATGTAAAATTGCAAAACATAGTGCAAGCAATGCTATTGCTATTCCCAACACAAATATTATCATGCGTTTCCGTTTTAGATTCACATTTGACATCATAATTGATTAGAATAACTTAAGCTTACCTAGCCTTACTATTTTAACGATGTACCTGTTGTGAGCGATGACAATAGACACTTCGTTATAAATTTTGGCTTTATATTTGCACAGTACTTAAGTCTAACTTAAATCCTCTCTAATTTAACATTAGTAAATGTTTCCATCAGCATCCATTTGGTATTCTTCTGGAAACAATGTGTCATAAGTCTTGCTTTGCAGACTGGTAGAAAGTTGTAAAGTCCAATTGTCTATGAAATTGCCTGACTTCCGTGTAGTAGGTGTATTACAGGGAGGATGCATGACCGATTGAGGTTTGGGATAACTTCGTCGTGACGCTCCAACCTTTGTAAGCATTGGTCCAGCTGGTCCGCAAGTCATACTGTAACGCATTGTAATCTCTGCATAAGAATACCAATTAAACGGTTTTGCCCTGCCTGCCTCTTCCAGTGCAATAAAGTGACCAACACGAAGATTCATTGGGTGTGTACCCGTTGCTGTCCCACCTGAATTACAACCACCATATAACCAATCATAGTAATCATAAAATTCTACAGGTGTTGTAAGGTCAAACGTACCAGTTGCACCTAAGAAGTTACTATTGCTTATTGTACTAGGTGCTGCACTAACAACGCTAATTCCACCATAAGCTAGATAATATGGGTTTTGAATACCAACAAGTTTTTCATATGGTGTACCTTTATCATTGAAGAGACCCACCCCTTCTTTGCCGGGTCCAGGTAGGCCGTAGTACCATTCTGGAATTGGTATTGGTGACAAGATATTACGATTCTCCTCTGAGATTTCTCCTCCAAAGGTGCGTTCAGTTCGTATACCAGTATACGGGAGAATATTCCCGATTGTCATACCCGAGGTAATGTTACAGCATCCGCCAGTGCATAGTCCTTGGAAAATAGAGCTTTGCTTCAAATTCTGTTCAATATGGTATTCTGTCAACGAATAAAAAATAGGGTCTAACCAATCATATGCCCAGTTATCAAAAGTAGAACCACTTGCATCAAGATAATGAGCAAGTAAGGTAGATGCCGCACTTCCACCTGATGTAGGTGCCCAAACTCCAAGTAATGATGAATTGGTCTGAATGTCCCCAAGACGATTTTCGATTCGGTCCAAGCAAGCTGAATCTTGTATACCTGGATTATTAGTATCACATGGCAGAGCGCCAGTACGATCACTGTATCTAACTGGATTTCCAGCTGCATATTGATAGAGATCAGCTCCTATTATCGAATCAGCACTAATGAATATCCCAAGCAAAGGAGAGTAATAACGACTCCGCATATACGTAAGGCCATTATTGTCCAATGGTTCTCCAGTAAAATTGTAATTGGTTTGAGATAACCCAACATGACTATACATATAACCAAATGGATCATAGTTCTGGCTTTCGACAATACCTATTGAGGTATCTACTACGGCACGCACCGATCCTAGCCCATCTGGTACCATCCATTCCCAATTGTTAGAGGCGTCCTTATGGGCATGTATACCGCGCAGACTGTGAATATGGCGCGTGGTATTCACACCCGTTACTTCGCTAAGAACGACACTTATCCTTGACTCAGTATCTAGCAAATACTTCGTTATCACACTGTTGAAAGTTTGCTGCACTCGCCGTCTATCCCCATCGTATTTGTATGATACACCCCCATAGGACAAAAGGCGGTTGGCTTTGTCCCATGTGTAGGCGGCGCTACCATTCACCTGAGTAAGATTGCCATTCGCATCGTACTCATAGTTGTTCGTGCCGTCATTGATCAGTTGGTTCCCGGCGTTGTATGTGTAATTGGTGGTTGTCGGTGTCCCGCCAATCGTGACGCCCTGCTGCGTGCGGTTGCCCGCGCGGTCAAAGGCATACAGGTAGCTGCGAGTTGGGCTTACATCAGCATAGTTGGCGGTCAATAGGCGTGAAAGCAGATCGTAGCCATAAGCAATGGTTTGCTGGTCATAGACGGTGTTCAGGATGGCAAGCTGCTTGAAGCGAACTTTATAGCCCGTTGTATTGGCTGGGTGGCGCTCCGGTCGGTTGCGGATTTCCAGGGTATGCGTCCCGCTGCTGTCGAGGTAGAAGTTAATGACCTTCTCCTCGTTGCTGGCGGCGTAGCCGTCAAAACTCTCCCAGAGTGAGCCATCAATATACACATCAAAGATGCTGTGGTCGCTGCCTGTCCCCACCGTCAACGCGCCCTCATTCCCGGTGAAGGTCACTATCATGCGGGCAAAGTAATCGCTGGTCTGTTTGTACACGCCGCTGTCCGCCCATGTTCCCGTTTCATAGCTGACAGCGCCGTTGGCTTTATCAATTGTGCTGACGGTGGTGGACGG
>Ga0209460_1000302_pt1 | contig 54290 bp, 36 predicted proteins | sample EBPBio132013_DNA_FD_185868 | JGI IMG/M metagenome (GOLD analysis project Ga0209460, IMG submission 185868) | Wastewater treatment Type I Accumulibacter community from EBPR Bioreactor in Madison, WI, USA - Reactor 2_5/13/2013_ DNA (SPAdes)... | ecosystem: Engineered > Bioreactor > EBPR >... | reverse complement strand
CATGAATTGCGCCGCTCCAGACCTGAAGCAATACTTGCCCTGGAGCATGTCTGAGGCTCGAAAAAGAGAATTCGCGCTACCAGAGAGTTACAAACGCCCCGCTTGACGTCGCTTAAAGCTGAAAAAGCGCCAAAAAGCTGAAAAATCGGCTGGATTTGGGCTGTTCCTTAATCAATGACTCCCCTGGCCGAATACTTACGATCATCTTTTCGAAGTCATACTCTCGAGGTCATTTTTCGAATTCATCTTCTCGATTCAATAATTTTGTCCAGAAATTTGCCCATCAGTGTAGATACCCTCACAGAGGAGGATGAGCAAAGATTATGAGTATCGAAGCAGCATTTGACATACAACAGCTCAAAAATTCCTCTATGAAGCGCAAGAACGCCTTGCAAGCCGAATGGCAGGAAACCATCGAGCTTGGACGCAGCAATGATTCGGTCAGTGCCATATTGGTCGATCTGACGCTCAGTACCGACGAAACATCAAGCTTTCCTTCTATGTTGCCAAACGTAGTTTTAGCCCTCAACTATCGCAATCGCAACCTCAATAGCCAGGCTAAAACCCCGGTCCAGAACGGACCGACCAGTTTTGTCACCGCTAATCAGGAAAAGCCTATTTCGATGGGTCTAGTGAGTGATTGGACTCACTAATCAAAATCGGCAATCGGCAATCGGCAAGTTATCGATTAGCCTAACTTCGCCCAGCTTTGCTGCAGCCAATATGACGCAGGGTTTGCTGTACCTATCCGGCATTGCTTCTAAGCTTTCTGAATGGCAGACCTTTAGATATTGCAGTTGCCAGCCCTGGCTTTCTTGCAGCAGTTTGGCTGCCTCCGCAGCTGCTTGTGATGGGTTCTTACCGCCTTCCATCAATTCTCTAGTGGTACAGAGAGCTTTGTAGAGATTTGTCGCTTCTTTTCGCGCTTTTTCGTCTAGATAGGCATTTCTCGAACTCATGGCCAGACCGTCGCTCTCTCTCACGGTGGGCACGCCCACTATATCGACCGGCAAATTGAGATCTTTGACCATGGTTTCGATCACTTTCCATTGCTGGTAGTCTTTCTGACCAAAAAAAGCGATATGAGGTTGAACCAGATTGAAAAGTTTGAGGACGACCGTGGCTACACCTCTAAAGAAGGTCGGGCGAAACTCTCCTTCCAGGGTGTCATTGAGAGGTGAAGGTGGAATAACCGCCGTGATTTTCTCTTTGCCGTTTGGATAGATGAGCTTCTCGTCTGGATAGAAAACCGCGTCGGCACCCACCGATTGCAGTAATTCCAGGTCTCTTTCAAAAGTACGTGGATATTTGCTGAAGTCTTCGTGGGGAGCAAACTGATACGGATTGACAAAAATAGAAACGATAACTTTTTGGCATTTTTCGCGGGCTCTTCTGACAAGTTCCAGATGGCCTTCGTGCAGAGCGCCCATGGTGGGCACAAAACCAAGCCTGATTTGGTCTTGGCGTAGATTCTGGATGGGGGCCCAAGCTGCCGCCTGAGAGAGTCTGTAGTTATACAGACTGTCGAGGTCTCTCAAAACGACAACTTTCTTTTCGGCAATAGAAACGGCAGTTGTGTAATTGGCGGGTGTTTCAGTCATCTGCAAGTCCTGTTTCTGATCAAAATTAGGGCAAGATAGTGAGAGCAAGCTTGGCGGTCGTCAAGCGAGAAAACGACTGCAGTTATTTTACAGGCGTCTGATGCAGCTTTTGGCTGCTTTTGTCATAATAACTATTTTCATCTAATCAGGAATTTATCGTGCCTAGCTTCTTTCAAAAGAGACATCGTGTCAGTAAACAACGAGCAACTCTGGTAGTTGCGCCGCTAGCAGCGCTGGCACTGTCTCTGCCGATTTTGCCAATATCTAGCCTTTCTGCCTTTCTTTCTCTAGCAAATACGCCTTCTGCCTATGCTCTATCTGAGAGCCGCAGCAAAGGGCATGAAGCTGTCAAGCTGAAAGCTAGGCGTGATAGCGAGGCGGTCAAGCTGGCTGAGAAAGTCTTAGCTAAATTGGGCGGTTTTGAAGCATATAAAAAATTCAACGATAAACCCTGTCGAGCCAGCGGCAAGATTGTTCAGACTTCGGCTTTGTCCAAGTCGACTAACTCTTTCGGTTGCGACCTTTTGGTTAAGCGCGAGAAAGAGATGATCACCATTAATTTGCTTGGTCAGCCTCATACAACTGTCTATGACGGCAAAATTTGTTGGACCAAGCAGGGCGATACTGTTATGCCTGCCGATGCCATCACCGCCAAGCGCATCGAAGAAGACATCAACCATGGACTCTTATTGCTCGAATCAATTCCTGAGGCTTCACTAGAGCTTGGTAAGCCGGTGGTCATCGCCGGTCGCCCTTGTGAAACTTTATTGATTTACGCCAATGACGGCGTGCCGACCAGCTTTTACATAGACAAAGAGAATTTTCTGGTCTTAGCGAGCAGTTATCCTGGTGTTGATCTAGAGCGCGGCATAAAGATAGACAAGCTCTACCATTACGAAGATTATCGCGAAGTAGAAGGGACAATGCAGCCTTTCGTCGTCAAAGAGTTCAGCGGCAAAGAGTTGGTTTCTGAAACCCGCATCGACTCTATAAAGATCGACGAGACAATCACCGATGCCGATTTTGCCATGCCGGAAGAGAAGCTACCCTTGCGCCTGCAAGCTGGACCGGTCACCATTCCATTTGATTATGTCGGCAATGAAATTTTGGTCAGGGCTAAAATAAACGGTACAAACGAACTTAAGTTCATCCTCGACACCGGTGCTACCCAGTCTATTTTAGACAAGCGCTTTATGAAGGAACTCTCCGGGCTGGCACAAGCGGCAACCAAGCCGGAAGAAAGTATTGCCATGACCACCGGAGCCGGTTCTATCAAGGCTGACGGAGTCAAGTTCAATACATTCACCCTGGGTGACATGGAACTAAAAGACGTTACTTGCGCCGTGGCTGACCTATCTGGGTTTGAAACAATACAAAAAGAAAAACCGGCTGGTTTAATCGGCGCCAATGTCTTGAAGCGTTTCTTGGTCACAGTTGATTATGAGAACGGCAAGGTTACTTTTGATGATCCTCGCAAAAGCAAGGTGGCTGATGGTGCCATCATAGTTAATACCAAACCCAGTCTCGGCATGTCTGGACTAGCTGTGGAAGGTAGTTTTGACGGTAAGCAAAAGGTTTCTTTCTTGCTTGATACTGGTGCGGCCTTTAACAATGTTTCTGAAAGTCGAGTCAAGTCGCTAATTCCTAATCCGCTCTATCGCACAGGACAGCTGAAGGGCTTGGACGGCAAGTTGGTTGAAACTGGTTCAGTCAAGTTCAACTATCTGGAATTGGATAATCTGCGTATCGATGGACCGGTGTTTAGTGTTGCTCCTGGTAAGGAAGGCAGCCAGCAGACCGGCATTATTACTTCTTCAGATTTAGCGATCATCGGCAATCCGCTTTTGAGTCGATACAAAGTAACTTTCGACTATAGAAATCAAAGGCTGATTCTAAGCCAAAGTAAGTCACAGAAATCGTTTTGGGAGTACCAGCACAAGCTCGCTCCGCTTCGTTTGGAATTGCTCAAAAGTCGCAATCTCGGTCCTACAATTAGAGAGTTGGAGAAGCTAGCCGATACTGCGCATCACAAAGAACTCTTCGGCGCAGAGGCTCTGGTGCGTATTGAGTTGGCGCAAGCCCTTTGTCAGAAAGCTGGTGGTGACTTTAGTCCTGATTTTTTGTTTAGACCTCTCACCAGCCAGCTTCTCAGTGGCGCCGCGAGTGCTATTGCGGGTGATCATGCCGGTAATGCAGAGCCGGGCGATCTAAAAAGCAGTCCCAAGGCGAAAGAAAAAATCGGCTTAGTTGATAAACCTCTGGATGGGCATGGCGAAGGGCGTGAAGGTGAAAAGGTTTTAGAAGAGGCCGAGGCGCAGCTTCTCAAAGCCTATAACTTAGCTGAAAGTTCACGCGACAAGTCTATACAAGCAAGAGTGCTTGCCGTTTGGGGATTTTTGTATGCCAGCCAGAACCCGAGCATAGACTATCTCAATTCTGCCAAGCAAAAAATCAGTAAGGCTGTCTTAATGGCGCCTACCGACCCAGAAGTTCTCGCTTATTCAGGCTACTTTTTAGCCCGGCTGGAAAGCAGCCGCAAACCCATGAAGGTGCAGACAAAAGATGCCAAAGACAACAAACATGCCAAAGAAAGCAAACATGCCAAAGACAGTAAGCAGCCGGCCGACAAAGGTCAGAAAGTAACAGTGATTAGAAACCTTGAAGACCTAGGCCGTTGGCTGGTGGACCAAATAGTCGACCAGGCCATCATGATCGATCCGTCCAACTGGCTGGCTCTATCGACCAAGCTGGAAAGAGCCAGACAGAGTGGTAAATTAGAAGATGTCAAGGTCATTCAAGCTCAACTTAAGCACTACTATCCGGACGTGAAATGCTTGACCCAGAGAAACTAACTTTCGCCCAGTGGTTCTGGATTTGCTTTGCTCTAGTCCTGGCCATTTTTTTTCTTTGTCGCTGTATCGACATCAATACCGAGGTAGGTCCGCTCGGTTTTTTGCCAGTACTTGGCTAGACTGGCCCAGCCGCGCTAACACCCTGTCAGAAACATTTCTTGGCTCTAATCAGTCTTTCTGTCTTCTTTTGCCTATTTTTGGTCAGACAAGATCTAAACGCTTACTAATACCTGATCTCATGACTTGTATATAAGGGCGCTTAATACGTAGTGTCCAGAAGTTCTTTCTTACATATTTTCCTGGTGATCCAAGTCTCATACACCTTCTCTTAAGACCTACCGTCTCTTTCTGCCGCTGACGCCGACTCACATGTGGGTCGGTGGCTTTGGCATGTCTGAGCGTCAAGGTGGGTCTTAACTGTCCGAACCTCGGAAGGGTGGCTGTGCTTGGGTCAACTGTCTCTCAACTCTCAATGCTCAAACAAGTAGGAGTAACCATGTCTGACAAAATGACTGAAAACGAGTCTAAGACCGCCTATGTAATCGGTGTGACCGGCAGTATCGGCACCGGCAAGTCTGCCGTCGGCAAGCTTCTGGAGTCGATGGGCGTGGCCGTCATCGATACCGACCATCTGGCTGCAGAGCTGCGTGACGGGGAAGGCCCTGTGCGCGACATGATCGTCGAACGCTTCGGCGCCGACATCATCGTCGACGGCAAGGTCAGCCGCGAAAAGCTCGGCCAAGTTGTATTCAACGATCCTCAGGCTCGCAAAGACCTGGAGGACATTCTTCACCCTGCCATTGCCGAACTGAAGAGCCGGCGCATCTCCCTGGCGGCTGCTTCCGGCAGCGGCGTGGTGGCGGTGCTCGTGCCCCTTCTCTTCGAGACCAATTCGCAGGCGCAGTATGACGAAGTCTGGACCGTCGTGGCCAACGAAGCGGTGCAGATGACCCGTCTGCGTGAACGCGACAAGCGCTCCGACGAAGAGCTGCTCAAGCGTATCCGTGCCCAGTTCCCGCAAGAGAAGAAGGCGGCCCTTTCGCTTGTCGTCATCGACAATTCGGGCGAACTGGAAGAGACCCGTAAGCAGGTCGAGACGGCTCTCGCTTCCACCAAGGAGCGTGCTGCCTTCAAGGCTGGGCTCAAGCAAGGTGGTGACAAGGCTGCCGAGGCAGCCAACGCAGCCAATGCTTCCGGTGGGGGCTCTGCTTCTGCCTCCGGCCCCGGCGATGCGCAGCCCACCAGTCAGTCTGGTTCGCACCAGGCTGCGGCGCCTGCTGCCCTCGACCCCGAGGCCGTCGCCCGTGCCGAAGCTCGCTATCGCGACATGCTGCGCGACTTCAGCCAGATGGCCGCCGGAGACGCCCTCGAAAAGATGACCGGTGTTGCCACCACCGCTGGCAAGGAGGCCGCCTCCTCGGTCAGCATGGTGGTGAAGCAGCGCGGTCTCGGTGCCGATGATGCCACCGTGCAGGGTACCGAGCAGGAGCGGGAAGTGCGGGTGGATGTTCGTATGGTGGTGCGCAACAAGCCCGGTCAGGTGGAGCCTCAGGCCCCAGCGCCGTCGGCTCCCCCGGCTCCTCCGGCGCCTCCCAGCAATCCCCCGGGCAATTCGTCCGGCAATTCGTCTGGCAATTCGGCGGGTAATAGTGCCGGTCGGCATCAGCCCTGGTATCGGTCCGGCCTGATGGCGGTCCTGGGTCTGGGCTTCTTCGCCCTGCTCGCCTTCCTGGCCTTCCTGGCTTTCCTCGTCAATCGTGACCAGCCTGCTGCGCCGAACATCACGGTCAATCCGCCGGCGGTGACGGTGCAGGCACCGAATATCACGGTCAATCCGCCCGCGGTGACGGTGCAGGCTCCGAACATCACGGTCAACCCGCAAGTCGAGGTCGGTGTCAACTTCCTCGATGGTTGCCTCCGCTGCGTTGATCCTTTGGTCAAGCCGGTGGTCAAGCCTGTGGTCAAGCCGGTGGTCAAGCCGGTCGAGAAGCCGGCTGAGCCCGTGATCGTCGCTCCTCAGCCGGTGGAGACCAGCAAGTGTGGTGGTCCTGCCGACCGCATCGCCGAGCCGCCCGCTTTCGCTCTCAACTACATCCACAACGAAGTGCGCTGGGCGGTCTCCGTCTGGACCGTGCTGCGCGACTGCAACGGCGTGGTGGTGGAAGGGCGCGACAAGGAAGGTCGCCTGATGGTGCGTCAGTACTACAGGACCTATATGGCCTTCAGCGGTCAGCAGACCTTCAAGTACCTGGATGACGGTCGTGTCCAGGTGGACAGTTTCGATTCCAACAACATCTACACGGGGCGGAGCTACCGCTAACGCGGTAGCTTCCTCCGGGAGGCAAGCCTATGTCTGACAAAGACAGCAAAGCTCTCGGCAAGCCTTTCCGGCTGCTCGAGAACGGGGTGATCAAGATCGCCCGCACTTTCGAAAACCCACTTGCTCCCTACGAGCAAGTGGGTAAGGGTGAGATTCCCGACTATCTGGCGGCGGTGGATCACACCGTCAAGATCGATAAGAAGAAAGACTACGAGCGCCAGATGAACGCCGAAGAAGAGCGTTTCAACAAGCTCGTGCGTCGTATGGCCGCCAAGCGCAAGTTTCTCGTGGTTGTGCTGCAGGGCCGTGATGGTGCCGGCAAGAGCGGTGCCACGCAGCGTGTTGCCGGCGCCCTCGACTTCGATGCCAAGCTCTTTCTCAGCGTGCCCATCGGTGCTCCCACCGAAGACGAGCGCGCCCATCCGCCTCTCTGGCGCTTCTTCAAGGACGACCGCATGCCGGCCTATGGTCAGGTGCGGGTCTTCGACCGTTCCTGGTTCGAAGAAGTGCTGGTGGTTCGGGTCAATGAACTGCAACCGCCGGCGGTGTGGCAGCACACCTATGCCGGTCTGCGCGCCATGGACTGGAGCCTGGAGCAGCAGGGCGGCGTCGTGGTCAAGCTCTGGCTCGACATCACCAAGGGTGAGCAGAAGAAGCGTTTCGAAGACCGCGCTCGCGACAAGCCCTGGAAGCTCTCTCCTTCCGACGCCGAAGCGCGTAAGAAGTGGAAGAAGTACACCCGGGCGGCCAACGAGATGTTCTTCCGCACCGGCACCGACTATGCGCCTTGGTTCATCGTTTCCAGCGAAGACAAGCGCTACAGCCGGGTGAACGTGCTGCGCATCATCAATCAGCAGCTCGAAGAAGCTCTCGGTCCTGAGTCCGACGACAAGGGCAAGGACGAAAAGAAAAACAAGGAAAAGAAGGAGCAGGGTTGATATGACGCAAGCCACATGCACTCTGGCAGCCGGGCACACCTACAAGGTGGACATCAGCGCCGGCGCCTTCACTGTCATTGCCGACCAGGACAAGTCGGTGGGCGGCACATCCCTGGGTCCGACTCCCAAAGAGCTTTTGCTCGCCGCAATCGGTAGCTGCACCGTGCAGACACTGATGATGGTGGCAAAGAGCCGTAACTGGGACATCCAGACTCTGAGCGTCAAGGTCACCTACAGCGAGGTGGCCGATCCCAATGACGCCACCAAGAAGATCCCTCTCATCGAAGAGCTCATCGAGGCCAGCGGTAATCTCAGCGCCGCCGACCTCACCGCCATGGAGCGCACCGCCGGTCGCTGCCCGGTTTTGAAGCTCGTGGAGGGACCGAAGCTGGTGAACAAAAAGGCTGTGAAAGTCTGAGCTTTGGCTCGGGCTAGTTCTCACTTTCCATACGGCTAAAGGGCCGTACGTTCCTAACCCTTCATTCGGAGTACTTATCTGAAACAACTGAAAGAGAGTCGGAAAGCCCGGTACCCCCGGGCTGGACCGACCGGAAAGTTCGCATATGAACAACGATTCATACGTCAAAAGGCTGATCTATCTGTTCGGCTTTGTCTACTTTGCACAAGGTCTGGCACAGGCTAGCGGCCTGATCAATCAACCCCTCAGCTTCTACCTCAAAGAGGTGATGCATTTCGATGAAGCGCAGTCGACGGCTTACCTGGCTGTTCTCACCATTCCCTGGCTGATCAAGCCGCTTTACGGATTGGTGAGCGACTTCATCCCCCTATTCGGCTATCGTCGCAAGTCTTGGCTCTTGGCCTTGAACACCATGTCGGCCGGCGCCTTTCTCTGGCTCTCCGGTCTGAGCGATGCTTCGCTCATCGTCTCGGCTTTGCTGCTCACTGCTGTGGGCACGGCTGCTTCCGACGTAATCGTCGATGCGGTCATGGTCGAGAACGGTCAGAAATACAACATGGTGGGCAAGTTCCAGAGCGTGCAGTGGTTCTGGTTCTATACGGCCCAGATTGCTACTTCGGTGGCTGGCGGCTGGATTGCCGGATCGACTGACCCGACCAGTGCTTTGCACATGGCTGCTCTGATTACCATGTGCGCACCGGCAGCGGTGGCACTGCTTTCCTGGTTCGCCCTGCGTGAAGAGAAGGCCCAGATGAATGTCGGCGAAATGAAGAAGACCGCGTTTTCGCTCGGTCATGCCTTCAAATCGCCCACGCTCTGGGGTGTGATTGCCTTCCTGGCTTTCTACAACTTCTCGCCGAGCTTCGGTACGCCCATGTACTACCACATGGTCGACAAGCTCAAGTTCTCGCAAGAGTTCATCGGCACACTTGGCGCCATTGGCTCGGCTGGTTCGGTTATCGGTACTTTCCTCTACGGTTGGTACTTCACCAAGAAGTCTCTGCGCTTCCAGCTCACCTTCGCCATCTTGGCCGGCGCCATCGGTACCTTCTCCTACCTCTCGGTGGTGAACTATTCCGAAGCAGTCGGGGCAATCATGATCGGGCTCAGCCTGGTCTTCGGTGCTGCCGGCGCCATTGCCACTCTGACAGTGCTCAGCCTGGCCGGTAAGGCTTGTCCTCCCAAGGCAGAAGGCTTTACCTTCGCCGCCTTGATGTCGGTCTACAACGGCTTTGCCCAGCTCTCTGCCATTGTCGGCAGCTGGATGTTCGTGCACTGGTTCGACCGCAGCCTGTCGCCGCTCATCATCGTGAGCGGGCTCTTCACCTTGGCTTGCTTCTTGCTCATGCCGCTTCTGCGGGGGGTGAAGGCCGACGGTGAAGGAAAGTCAGGCCCAGATTCGGAAAACTAAGGGTTCTAAGAGAATGAAGTTCGCCTCCAAACTCTCTGCAGTCTTGAAGAGGCAGTTCCGCTTCCCGGGCCCCACTTTCACCAAGTGGTACAGCCTGGGAGCGGTACTTCTTGCCTTAGCAGCCGTCATCGACACGCTGCCTCACTTTTTTGCCGGCTTGGCAGTAGGCTTTTGTCTGCTTGTCTTGGCGGCCATCTTCTATTTGGTCCTGGCCCTCTACATCAGGCTCTTCTATGACTTCTATGAGTCGGGAGTTCTGACTTCGGCTAAGAATGGCTTGAAAGAAGCCAGAATCTGGCTTGCCCATTCCATCAAAGTGGTGCAAGGCATGAACGCCGCCGACTGGTACGTGGCAGTGGTGACTTCGCTGACCATGCTTATCACCGCCACGCTCTACTGGTTTCTCTTTCCACTGGGTGAAAAGTTGGCTGCCAGCCTGCCTTTTCTCTCTCTTGGCGCCGGTGAGAGTCCCGACCTGGCGATATCCCTGATGGCCACCATGCTCATTGCAGTGGTGCCTATTTCTATCTTGGTTCCGCTCTGTCTGCTTTTGGCGCGCACCCTCGGTGTTCGTCTCGGCATACTGAAGCGCTAGTACCAAGCTAGTTTGAACGACCGGAGGAAGTAAAACTCTCCCGGTCGTTCTCTTTTTGCCGGTGAAAAATAGACCGGTCAACTACAACCGCTTGTCATGGTGCCTTGCCTGTTTTGAGCATCTCTCTTGTAAATACTTGGGAAGTAAAGTGTTTAATTTGCAGTCTCAGGAAAGAATTAGGAGTTAACATTATTTGGCTGTCTCTTTCCGGGCGGCACTTGTTTATTGGGTAACTTGAAAAATGTCGAAACCGAAAACTCTACTTTCAATTTTGGTTGCAGCAGCTGCCAGCCTCAGTCTTTTGGCTTGCAGTCAAAGTCCTGAGCAAATCAAGGCAAAGAAAGAAGAGCAGCTTCGCAAATTTTGCACCCAATTGAGTAAGCATATTCTTGACCGTGACCCTTCCACAATCAAAGTTTCGGTCAATGAAATGATTCATAGTGAACTCACAGAACAGGCTCGAATTTCACTGCAAGCTCAGAAAGTAATACCTGATACTGCTATCGATGTGCTCAAGCTGATATCAGACTCTGAAGTTTCTAAACAGGTTAATGTTGTAGAAGTGACATCAGTAAAGCCGCTTGGCTCGCTCGAGAAGAACGATGTGCAGGTGCTTGTCACCGGCAAAGAAGTAATTAAAGAACAAGGCAAAGTGGTCGGCACCCAGCCGTTCTCGATGACCATGACGTGTCGTATCTCGCCTGAAGCAGAAGGCTATACCCAGCTCGTAGATCTAAAAGGCTTTCCTGCCAGTCGTAAAATGTCTATGCCGGTGGAAGCATCCGGTCGCTCTAAGAAAAACCGCAAACGTGGATAAGGCTCTTGCCTGCTTCCTGCTCTAGAGCCAGCATTTGCAAGTTTTTTATTAGACCTTCCTGATTGCTTTTAACTTGCTCTAACTGAGATTTTTTGGCGCTGCCATTGAACTTGCTTTCAAAGTCCAATTCAAAAATCAAAATCAATGTCAGTGCTAAAACTGCTAAGGCTCTTTCATCATCAATTTGGCTTTGCTGGTAAGTTTGCTTCAGGTCGGCATTGATAGCTGCAAAATAGCCGGCGAGAAAAGCTTCACTCTTGGTTTGGTCCAACAAGCTAGCAGTTGTCTTTCCTTGACGGAAAGAACCGCCAAACATAAAGAGTGAATAGAGCAAATCAAAGAGCGGGCTATCGAAGCGACTAAAGTCCCAATCGATGATTCCAGCGGCACCTTGTTCTGTCAGTCTGAAATTGCCCGGGTGAAAATCTCCATGAATCAATACCGCCGGTAGTTTCTTTTCTCTACTCAGTCTCTCTTGCTTTGCCACTGCTGCATCTATGAGAGGCTCAAGGATAGCCTCAAGTTCTCCCAGGCTGATAGAAGTCTTTTCTGCCTGCGCCCTTAGCCTAGTCAGGCAAGCCTGGCGGTAGTCGACCGTTAGGCTGAGATCTAGTCTCTGATCTAGAGCCTGGCTTTCACCAATGAATGAGAGGTTGTGCAGCCTAGCCAGCTCTTCTCCGGCTCTCCGACAGAAGCTCTGATATTGCAGACAGCAGAGCCGGTCTTGCTGTTTTTCAGACTCTGTTTCAAGCAGATTTGCAGATAGGCCGCGCCAATCAAAAGAAGTTCCTGGAATAAAGCGGCGCAGAGTCCATAGTCTGTCTTTATCTTGAAACCAAGGCTTTTGATCTTTGCTTAGCTGTAAAAGAGGCAGGGCTAGTTCTTCTTGTCTTTTGCTCTTAATTTTATTGATAGTAAGCAAGAGTTGCTGCTCTTGCTCAAGAGCCGTTTTACTGCGGCTTGCTTCTTCGCAGCCGAGCATAAAGAGCGTGTTTGCGGTTAGATTTTGGACAAGATAGCGTTCGCCTTCTTTGACAGTTTTGATTTCTAATTGGTTTAAGTCGGGCTTGGGGAAAAATGCACCGCATATAGTGTCAAGCCCGGGCTTCTCAATGGTCAAACTTTAAATATCCCAGCCTAGCTCTTGTACGGCTTCTGAAAAATCAACACGCATGCGGGCGCAGTAGTTGAGCGCTATTATCGCTTGTTCTAATTTCAGTTTTTTATTTGATAGCAGGGTCATGCATTGATAGCTGGCCAGCACTGTTTTGGTGTCGATTTTACCCATGGCTACCAGTACTTTTTCCAGCTTGGTGCCTTTATCGGCAGCTTCTTTTTTAGCTTTTTCCAGGTCGTCTTCGCTAATCATGCCTGCTTGTTTCAGCATTTCCACCGGGCTTGTGGGAATGCTCATCTGCGGTTTCTCTTTAGCCGCTTCGGCAAGTTTGGTTATTTTCGGCTGTACCTTGGCATGTCTTTTTCTGAATTCCTGTACGGCTTCTTCTTTGCTCATCTCACCGCTGCGCATGGCTGCCTGTAATTGCAAAAGGGTGCGCCAGACGGCATTGGAAATTAGACCTGCTTCCACCAGTACCGCTTCAAGAGGTGTGTCTACCACCAGGGATGAAGCATGCTCTCTGGTTTTACCGAGAGTATCGATGTCGATTTGTCCGCCGTTGACGTGGGCGCGATTCAAGGCGCTGGCTGCTTCAGCCAGGGTCATCGTGCCTTCCCTGAGCATTTTTTGAATTTGCACAGCAGCCTCTAGAGTGGCTCTGGGCAATTCTTCCGTTTCAACAAGAATATGCACAGAACCGGCTGTGGCTGTCGAAGCTACCTTGGAGAGGGTAGTGGTGGTCAAGCTGAGACCCTTGCCCTTGGGCAAAATCGCTTCCAGATCGGCGTGCAGCTCGGCCACGCTTTCATAGCGCTTCTCCGGCTCTTTTTCCATAGTCTTGAAGATAATGCGCTCGAGGTCGGGTGGAATTTTGAGATCTGGGGCGATATCTTTGAATTTGGGTGGCGGATCGCAAATATGCTTACTCAATGTCTGCAGTGCGTTTTCGCCGAGAAAGGGCAGCGAGCCGGTAGCAGCCTGGTACATCAGGCAACCCAGAGAATAAATGTCGGATCGACCATCTAAAGAAAGTCCTTTACACTGCTCGGGGCTCATGTAGAGGGGGCTGCCCACCACATCCCCGGCATTGGTCAGGTCTTGTCCAGGGAAGCGCCCATGGGGCAATATTTTTGAGATGCCGAAGTCTACGATTTTGACCAGTTTTTCTTTCTTGCCGACATTGACAAGCATCAGGTTACTGGGCTTGAGGTCGCGGTGAATGATGCCCCTTTCGTGCGCATGACCGAGGGCGTCGCAAGCTTGCAAGAAAATCTCGACAAATTCGGCGAATTCCAAGTGGCCTACCTGCTCTAACATTTTGTCCAGACCTTTGCCGTCAACATATTCCATGACGATAAAGGGCAAGCCGCCAGACGAGAAACCATAGTGATAGACCGAAATTAGGTTAGGATGAGCAAGAGCGATAGTGGCTCTTCCCTCTTGTTCAAAGCGTTTCTTGGAGAGTGGGTCACTGAGCAGCTTAGAATGCAGAACTTTGATGGCTACTGGTCGGTCGAACATATCGTCGCGGCCGCGATAAACGACCCCCATGCCGCCGCTGCCTATCTCTTCGACGATTTCGTAATGGTCTATCTTGGTGCCGGGCTTGACGGTAACCTGTCCGTACATTTGGTTCTCGTCTTCTTCCGGCTGATTGGAAGGGTCAAGAGCCTGAATGGCTTCTTCCATCAGCTTATGAATAACCGCTGCATCGCGGCTGCGGAAGCTCCAGAGAACCACGTTGTCGCCCATTTCTTCCGCTGTCAAAAGCCAGGTGGCTTCGCCGCCTTTTCCTCCGGTCTCCCAAGTCACCGAAAGGACAAAACTGGAAGACTCTGTCCTTTTCCAAGACATGGCTGCCGGAATACCAGGGCTGTCTTTCGCTCTTTGAAAACTGAACTCCAAGTCTTCAAGTGTGGGCACGCGCGGCCACTTAGCCGGGCGCGGCGATTTCACTTGCGCCTGGTCCGGTTTATCAGACTTTTTACTAAAGGAGTCTTGGAGGGGCATTTTATCCTTTGAAAGAGAGCCTTTAATCTCTCTATTTATATTAAACCAGTTATTAGAAGAGAAATATGACTCCTGACGAATAAGTACCCGATATCTCTATCTGTTAAGCTCTATAGTAGGAATAAGGTCAAAAAATTTAGCTGAAAGCAAAAAAGGGACCGGCGGCTGGCTGAACTGGCAGTGCTTAACTGCAAATTCAGAACCAGACCGCCGGTCTTTATTGAGCTGTAGAGCTGTGGAGCTTTAGAGCCGCTAACTTATCTTATCTTGTCGGACAGATTCAGCGGCAGATCTGGAAGCGATCAACCTCCAGACCATTGATGTCGATCTGACGGACTGTTATCTCGTCCTTACCGAAGTCGACCAAGCTGAAGCTGTGCCGGTCTCCAACCAGTTTCGCCGTCCATGGTTGCCACTGTCCAGGCTGGTTGTGCAGGTTGATGCTATCCAGCTTGGCGCCACCACCACCGGTGACGATATAGATGACGCCGTTCGGCTTCTTCACCGTTACGCCGTCGTAGTCGTAGTCCATAGTGACGCTGCCCGGCACATAGCCTTCCACACGGCGTGCCTGAGCATTGATTCCTCCTTGCACCTTGAACTTGAGCGGGCGGCTGCGCTCATAGCAGTGAGCATGACCGCAGAAGACCAGATTGACGCCTTCTTCTTCGAAGATGTCGGCCAGGAATCGCATCCCTTGCTCGCGCTGGTGCTTGACGTTTGAGGTGAAAGGCGGCTGATGCAGAATCACCACCTTCCAGATACCTTGCGGCACCTTTCTCAGATCCTCTCTGACATAAGCCCGCCACTTCTCTTCGCTCCAGTCCATGTAGGTATTGGCGTCGAGGAAGAGGAAGTGGGCGCTGCCGTAGTCGTAGGAGAAGTTGGCCATGCGCGGGTAGCGATCGCCGGCTGCTGTCACCAGGGCTTTGCGTGCATCGATGTCGCCGGTCATAGGAGGCAGATTGGCCCCTACTTGCTGACCGCCGGCGGCGCTCAACTCGTTCTCTCCCAGGTTGTGTGCAACAGCCAGCGGTCCGTTCAGGGGCTGACTGAAGAGGACGAAATAAGCCATCAAATCTGGGTAGTCGCTGAAGGACATCAGCGTCTCTGGATCGTATTTGGCCATATCGTGGTTGCCCACGCAAGTGAGCAGCATGGAGCTTGAGAGCAGGTCTTGGTAGACCGGGAAGAAACGGCTGAGATACTCGTTGAAGCGGCCGTGGTGATAAACGACGTCTCCGGTGGAGACAATCAGATCGGCACCACGCGGCTTAATGTGCCCGGTTGCAGCCTGATCAGGCACAGCCATTTGCTGAGCGATTTGCTTCTGCCAGGGCGAGCCCGAACCCATGTCACCGAATACGATGGCACGAAAGGGAGCGCCCTTTTCCTTCCTGGTCGAGAAAGTCGAGGCAAAGACCTCGTCCACGCCAAAGAAGATGCGGTAGGCATAGACCGTGTCGGGGTTGAGCCCGCTCAGCTTGACTCTGAACTGCACCTGGTTGGCGACCGAGGGCAGATTGAGAGCTTGACCATCCGGTCTGAGGACGGCCACTGCTGTCAGAGGGTCTTGCAACTTGTAGAGCTCGACCCGACAGCTGGTTGGCCGCTGGCTGGTGTGGAAGACCAGTTCCAGAGCTTCTCCGGCTGAGTCGTAATCGGCGCTCGCACCCGGCTGCAGCCAGGGTTTGATAAAGAAAGGTCCCGACGCTTCGAAGGTCGGAGATTCCCAGTTGTACTTGCCTGAGTTGACGGTGTGCGAAACCGGCTCAGGGTCGGTCGCTTTGCTCCATCGGAAGGCTACCAAGCCCAGACAAAGCACGAGAAACAGGCATATCACAATTAGTGTTATCCAGGGCATAGTGGCCTCCGGTTGTTGTTTTTTTCGAAGAAATTCAGTGCACGAAGAAAGTCAGTGCAGGCTGAGCTTCTCTCCTGCACCTGCTTCACGGCTCTCACCTTCCGGTAGGATGGTGACTTCGAGCCAGTCGATGTGCACATCTCCAGATTCTTTGCTTGAGTCTTTCTGGCTTGCTGCCGAAGCATGCTTGCAAGCAAGCACCTTGAGGGCGAAACCGTTCAACTCAAGTCGTGCTCCTTCCACCACTTCTCCTCGATAGTTCTCGAGAAAGACTTCGGCGATGGTGGTGGCAGCGCTCGAAACCAGTCGAGCATCGAAGACGCGACGGAATTCGTAGAGGGTGAGCGCGCCCTCCACTCGGTACTGGTTTTCATTGAGCTGGAAGACACCTTCCACCGGACCGTCGTCTTCGTCGTGGATTTCGCCCACCAGCTGTTCCACCAGGTCTTCCTGGGTGACCAGACCGAGAGCTTCACCGACATCGTTTACGACGATAGCCAGCTGCAAGTGGCGAGTCTTCAGCTCTTCCAGAAGGGTGCTGGCCGGTGTATCCGCCTTGACGAAGAAAGGCTTGCGGATGTAGGAAGTGAGCTTGCCGATGGGCTCATTGCCGCTGATCACCAGCTGCGGAGGCAGCGGCAGACGTGGCGGCTTTGCCTCAGAGCGCAACTTCTTACGCAATACGTCCAAGAGTTCGCGGGTGCGCAGCACTCCCACCACGGCACGCCTATCCTGCCGGTAGAGCGGCAAGCGGCTATGTTTGGTCTTGACCGCCACATCAAGGGCGTCCATGAGAGTCATATCTTCCGGCAGGCAGTCCATGTGGCTGGCCGGCACCATCACATCTTTCACCGTCAGACCGCGGTATTCCAAGGCTCGCTGTACCAGGTTTGATTCAGCTTTGCCCAGAGTGCCTGCCCGGGTCGAAGTCTGCACCAGAATCATCAGCTCTTCCACCGAGGGAGGAGCCTCCTCCGTCTTGCTGCCGCGGGGCATGCCGGGCAGGCGCATGAACAATGCCGTGGTCTTGGCGATGAGCCAGAGGAAGGGCGAGGTCAGACGACAGAAGAAAACAAAGGGAACCGACAGCGCCAGAGCAATCTTTTCAGGACTGCGCAAGCCTACCAGTTTGGGCACCTGCTCGCCGATGATGACGTGCAAGAAGGTGAGAATGATAAACGAAAGGGCCATAGCCACGAAGTTCGGTACCTGCCAGGCGCTCAATTGGGGCAGAATATGGGCGGCAGCGTTGATGCCGGCTTCCAGAACTGCCTTGATCGGCTCGACGCCGACGGCACCGGAAGCAAGACCCATGATCGTGATGCCCAGCTGCGCGCCGGCTACCGAATCGTCCAGTTTATCCGAAAGGTTTTGCACGGTCTTGGAACCGCGCACCCCTTGTTTGACCATCTCCTCAATGCGAGTCTTGCGCAGGCGAATGAGGGCAAACTCAATCGCTACGAAGAGACCATTGACGAGCACAAACACCATGAGAAGACCCAGCCACAGCCAGGTTGAGGCAGTAGACATTCATTTGCTCCTGAACGGATAGGACTACCGCAGTCCATGCCGTCGAAAGTGGTGTTGGACGCTCTTGAGTAAAGACAGCCTCCCACGGACAAGCGTTATTGCTTGCCAGGTGAAGCGGTTAATGGGCTGTCAGCACTATTTAGAACTCAAAGGTCCAGTTGAAAGATAAGTAAATCAGGCCTCGAACCTAGTAAGTAACTGCTGCCTATAGCAACAGATAAGTAAGAAATATAGTTTATGTTCTCAAGAACTAGCGGGCGAAGCAGGTTGTTAGTTTTCCAACATCGCCAGACAGCTGCCACACTCGGCCAGCCAGGCGGTTATGCAAGTAAAGATTCGCGCTAGCTTGTTTAGCTTGACATCTCGCGGTCTGAGGACTCTTTGAATTCTCCTTTAGGTTTACCTCCTGAGTCCTAGGTCTCGGGTCTCAGGTCTCAGGTCTCAGGGCTCGGGGCTCAGGGCTCGGGGCTCGGGGCTCAGGGCTCGGGGCTCAGGTCTTAGGTCTTAGCACTCAGGCTGTAGGTTTTCGGACTCGGGTTTTATTTTCTTGGCATTCTGCTATTTGTCTCTCGCCGCCTGTTCCTCATCTCTGTTTACAGCATAAGCTTCAATCTTGTTTGCGCTTTGGTTGATGGTCTAGAATTGAGTGCATTTGATGCAATGGACCTTAGTGCTTTTCTGATCTTTGACCCAGCCTATCAGACCGATTTGGTCGGATACGGCATGAATCGGCCTTTTGCCCTCGACCGTGGAAAGTTGGTATTGGCGCGGCTGGAACAGCATTTGGGCGAGCCTGTGCAGTTTCGTCTGCCTGTTCCGCTGGAAAGGCAAGCTCTGCAGCTGGTGCACAGCGAAGCTTATATTCGTTCACTCTCTTCTTCTCTCACCTGGACCGAGATTTTCGAACTGGATGAAACTCTCGATGAGAATGGCCATCTTCCAGGCGCTAGGTTTCCACTTCATCACATAATCAGCGATTTTTTGCTGAAGGCAGGCGGCACTGTCGAAGCAGCGTTTGCTTGCCTGGAAAGCGGCTTTTGCGCCAATTTGGGGGCTGGCTATCATCATGCCAAGCCTGACCGAGGGCAGGGTTTTTGTGCAATCAATGATGTCGCTCTTGCTGCCCGTTCTCTTTTGCGTGACGATAAGTGCAAGGTGAGAAAGTTGATGATCGTCGACGTTGACTTTCATCAAGGTGATGGTACCGTACTCTGCCTGCAGGAAGAGATGAAAGCCGGTCGGGTCTACACTTATTCTATACATTCGCACGAAGGTTGGCCGGATGAGAAGGTGCATAGCAGCTTGGATGTAGCGATAAAGGAAGCCGAGCAAGGACATTACCTAGAAATGTTGGCTGCCACTCTTCCTCAGTCCATTTCCGACTTTGCCCCTGATTGTATTTTGCTTGTCGATGGTTCGGATGCTTATGAAAAAGATGTTCTCCCCGGTACTAAATTTATCAAGTTGCCACTGCCAGTGATGCAAGAGCGTAGTCGTTTTTTGAGCGATCTTTTCTTTAGACATAGTTTGCCGGTCTCTTTGGTCTTTGCCGGTGGTTATGGTCCTGATGTCTGGGAAGCTCATTACGCAACGGTGCAAGCGATGTTGGCACGCTATGCCGGGCTCACCAGTTTGGCTCTTTAAATTTTGGTTCGAGACATGCAACTGCAGATTGGACCGCAACCAATCTCGAAAACTTTGCATACTTTTACTTGACCAAGTTGGCTTTCTCAACCATTATGGTTGTACAGGAAGTAACCGATTATGCACAATCTCAAACTAATTGATCTAGGCGAAACCACCCACTTGCTGAGGCAAATGGCTGATGGGGCTTTGCCTCAGCTTTTCGGCAACATGGTCACACAGCGCCTTGCGCCGAATAGCAGACGTTGCGGCGGACTGACTTCTTCACGAGTATCTATTCACTAGTTTGCAGACGCGATCAATCAAGATGGATCTGCCTAGAACCATTGCCAGCTGTGTCTAAGTGATGATCATAGCTTGGCTCAAACAGGGCATTTGGACATTAGGCACTTGGAAATCAGGCATTTTGAAATCAGGTTCTTGACTGATTGGGTGGCTTTGAGCTTTGAGCTTTGCGCTTTGCGCTTTACGCTACTTTTTGTGCGCCAATTAGTTTGGACATTTGTTTGGCTGCGTCATAGTTCAAAGTTGGCTGCTTGGCTGAACTTGGCTTTGCATTTGTTCGACTGCGCCATAGTTCAAAGTTGGCTGCTTGGCTGAATTTTGCTTTGCGTTTGCTTTCTCTTTCTTTTTTCTCTCTTCTTGTTTGTACTTGGAGGCTTTATGCTGGATATTAAATTTGTACTTGAAAATGTTGAACTATTTCGCGCTGCAATAGAGAAGAAGGGTTTTGCAGAGTTTTTTGATCTTGACGAGCTTCTCAGAGAGCATGCCCGTCTTGAGCAACTAAATAAGTTAATCGCACCACTGCAGATTGAGAGAAATCGACACAACATCGCTATGAAAGAATTGGCCTTCCAAGGCGTGGTAGTGGATGACAAACTAAGGGACTACGGGCGGGAGTTGGGAAGGCGCCTCCAAGAGATGGAGAAAGAAGCCTGTGATGCCCGCTTACGTTTTCTGAATTTGATGCTGCGCCTTCCCAATGTGATGCTACCGGCGGTTCCTGACGGCTTAGATGACAATGACAATGTTGAACTCTGGCGATGGGGTGAACCAAAACAATTTGATTTTGATGCATTAGATCATCTGACCCTCGCAGAGAAACTTGGCTTGGCTGATTTCGAAGGCGGTCGCAAGGTCGGCGGTGCGCGTGCCTATGCCCTCACCGGCAATGGCGTCTTATTGGAAGAAGCTATCCACCGTCTGGCTTTCGATATGCTTGTAAAACAGGGCTATAAACCAATAGCGCCACCACTTATGGTGCGAAGGCAGGCGATGGAGGGAGCCGGCTATTTCCCTTATGGAGCTGAGAATGCCTATGAATTAGCTAAGGACGAGCTATTTCTTGCAGGCACAGCTGAGGTCGGTCTGGTGGCTCTTCAGGCTGATAGAACATTCGCCAGAGCGGAGCTGCCTCTGCGATTGGTTGGTAAGACCACTTGCTTTAGGCGCGAAGCTGGCGCGGCTGGTCGAGATACGCGAGGCTTGTTCAGGGTTCACCAGTTTCAGAAGGTAGAGCAGGTTGCAATTGTGGAAGCGGATCTGGAGAAAGCTCTGGCGATGCATAAAGAGTTACTTGAGAATGCCACACGTATTTTGGAAGCTTTGGAGTTGCCGTACAGAGTAGTCGCGGTGTGTGCTGGAGACCTTGGTCAAGGGCAGATGCTCAAGTATGATATCGAAACCCATATGCCAGTTAGGGGTGGATACTTCGAGACTCATTCGTGCTCGCTATTGGGCGATTTTCAGGCCAGACGTCTGAATATTCGCTATCGGCTTGATGCCGAGGGAGGAGGCGAAGAGCGCACCAAAGCAAAAAAAGAGTTTGTCTTTACCTTGAATAACACAGCAGTGGCTACGCCTCGCCTACTTGTGGCTTTCCTGGAGAACCACCAAGAAAGAAACGGCGTTATACGAGTGCCAGCAAAGTTGCAACCCTATTTGGGTTTGGAAAAGATTGCTCAATAGTTGTGTCTTTTCGCAAGCTGCTTCTATCTCTAACTTATGAGGGGGTGCTGTTTTTAGGTGGCACCCCCTCATAAGTTCTAACACTGAAGAGCTAAACTTTGAGAGCTATACTAGTAAGTCCTGTCTGAGCTGCAGGCGGCGAAGTTCTGACCAATTAATGCGGCTAAACATTTCCATTTCTTGTCCGGGTTTGTTGCAGCAGTGGTAGATGAGAAATGCTGCCTTGTCTTCACATATTTCTCCATTTCTGATGCGCTCTAAGCAGGCTAGACCTATGCGAGCATGAATAGGATTGATATATCCCCTTGAGAGGAGGGCTTCGGCGACGGTGTCTTCAAAGTCAACAATTTCGCAGGCAACATCTCGCACAATCTTCTCAGGGACTATAGCGGCTCTTCTTAGTAGTTTGAAAACATCATCAAGGGCTTGCGATTCTTCAATTATTTGTTCTAGCGGTGCACCTAGCTTATAGACGAGTCTGAGAAGCTTAACCGCCCTTCTGTATGTAAAGACTCTCGACTGCATCATATTCTGGAGCTTGAGAGCAGCTTCCAAAACCAATTCTGAAAGTTGTCCTCTGCTTAGTAGGACTCTGCCAATGTTGTTATCTTCCTCTGTGCCGATTTCGCAAGCAGTAAGAACTTCAGTATTCTTAACTAACTGCGCAGCAACTAGGAACTCTCCGATTCTTGGAGCGGCACTGTTAGAACGAACGAGTTTGCCGTTATCACCTAGTACCTCTCTGAGACTAACTTGACGCTCGTGCATTTCTTTGCAGAATGCAAGAGCTTCGGGGAAGGTGACTTTGCCATCTCTGAGCATCACCTGTAAATTAAGTGCACCTTCGAGTGTCTTTTGAGATACGAAGCGGAGCATGAGAAGCGCGCTTCCTAGCGTCATGTCGTGCCGCTGAGCTTCTCTACCAGCTTGTGCTAGTTGGTTCTCATCAACGATTCCGGCAGCAAAGAAAAGCCTGCCTAGTCTACTTTGAGGAGATTCTCCGGAGCTTGTAATGCCGTTAAGTCTGAAGGATTCATTTATGTCTACTTTGTTGAGGTGGCAGAATCTGAGCAGGTCAGCGGCGAGACGATTGTCTATGGTGCCTTCTCTGAGAAGATTTTGCAGTTCCAAGGCGCAATTCACATCATGATCATCCAGCCATCCTGTCATTACGAGAACGCGTCCTATGGGAAAGGATGTTCTCTTAGAAATCGAAAGTCCTTCAGAAATTGCTGAACCGTCCACTAGACCAGTTTCTAGAAAAAGCTCTCCCAGTCGATAGCGGTTCTCGCGCTGTTTCTTGACTAAGTTCATGACATTCTCCTGGCAATTCTGCACCTTAAGATGCCTGTTTTCAACTAAGTCAGTTCATACCCAATATTTTTCCGGTAGAAGCAATTGACAACTGTGCAAGTGCTATCGTCACTGCCTCAAGTTTTTGAGAGGCTGGGTACTATGCTGAATGAGTTGAAAGGGGTGTTGCCTGCCTATTTGATAGATCCAGCAAAAGCTAGGAGCCTTATCATTATCAGCCGAGGGAACACACCATCAAGCACTTAAGCATGAAGATGATTGGATTGGTAGGTTTGGTAAGTGATTCCTGCAAAACGAGACAAATGTCTCAAGGCAAGACTACTGAATAGCTGGCACGCTGTCAAGCAGATTTAATGAAATCTGGTTTGCCTTGGACCAAAAGAATTTTGTTTTTTGGTTTCTTGATTTTCGGAATAACCGATATCGGTTTTTCAGAATTTATCTCAATCTTTTGAACTTTTTCTCTCGAAATTACGTTCTTACTTATAGGAGTAAGGAGGACGATCAAGTGAGACCACTAGAAGAAGGCTTAGTTGAGATAGCCAAACGATGCGATTCTAGAGACAAAATAGAATATGTAGGTAGTGTGTGGCGTTCCTTCTATGAAGTCTATCCAGACCCTGAGACTTGCTGGAGAGACTTGATTGATAGCTTGACTAGTGGTGGTCTTTTATATTGTCGTCTTTGTCTTTCGGACCAAATTGAGATTCAAGAAGGTTCTAGAGAGTTCAAATGCTTGATTTGTAAAAGACGCATGAGCCTGACTGCTGGTACATTTTTCGAGCGCGTAAGGAATATAAGAGCCTGGTTTTCAGCCATTTGGTTGTACGAACATGGAGTTATAGTCAATTCTAGTTTCTTGTGCGCTTTGACTGGCCTTGCGTACTCTTCCGCCCTGAATTTAACTCGCTCAATTCTTGACGCAGCTGCGGCAGCTAAGTGCAGCGAATGTAAGGAGTTTAGCTCATCGCACTTCAGTTTTGTTTTTGCCAAAAGAAGCCTTGCTTCACCAATGTGGCTGCATCCTTGCTATGAAGAAAATGCCGAACGCTTATACGAGCAGCGCTCCAATTGTGATAGTCAAGAAGAGTCTGTCGATGTTGAATTTGAAGTTCACGACTTTAGTGAGGCGCCTGCTTCTAGCTCGGCCGTTAGTGTTTCCAATATTACTGGACACCCAAGTCAGATTGAGCCTCATCAGTCAGCTTCTGACGAAAACCTTTCGGAACTCGAATCTAAATTGCTAGCTGTTATTGCTAACGGATGTGATGAAATTGATTCGATTTGCGCCAAACTGGATGTCTCAACTGCAGAAGTTAACTCAACTATAGCCATGCTTCAAATTTATGGATTGATAGAGTCTCTTCCGGGATGCAAACTCAAGATCAGGGTTGCGGAGCCAGACGGCGGAAATTCTGACTCATCAGGCTTAGCAGATTGCTCTATAGCTATCGGCAAGCCAAAGTGTCAAAGTTCTCTTTGTTCAGGAAGAGTACAAAGTGAAAGTCGAGAGAATCTTGAGAAGGCTTGCTTTGAGTTTATGGAGCTGCTCGTAGATTATTGTCGACGTATTAGTAGAAAGTATCTCTACGTATACAGCGGCTTGATGCACATCATTGCTAATTCAACGCAGTTTGTTTTGCCTCGTCCGATTATTGGCAGCAATTTCTTCTCTTCTTGCCCGCAATTCTCTTCTAAACTTCAAGGTCCATCTGAGCGGTCCGAGGTTAGGGGTTATGTTTTTGCGAGTTGTCTGGCTCGAGGTTATGTGGGTTCTGACAGAATGCGTAAGCTGAGGACGGGAACAGTGCTTTCTATATGCATGAAACGCTGAGAATGACTGACTGATTTATTTTTGTGAAATGTATGTTGAGCAAATGTACGACGGCCCGTATGCGGGAGGACCTTTCGTAGGTAAATGGCTTTGGCTTCTAAACAGCATGAGCTGGCTTTCTAGCGTTTGTTACTACGTAATGCAGTAGCAGAATTGGCTAAAAAAAAATAGTCTTTTATTTGGTTGCGGTATTTGCTCGTAACTGAATAACCGATATCGGTTATTCAAAAAAAGCAGAGCCTGATTGATTGCGCTATCAGGCTCTGCCAGTCTCTGCCTAAAACCCATGTTTCAGACAAGTTACTGTTGAACTTACTCTTAGTTGCTTAGCTGCTCAGTCAATCGTTGACCAGGTTCCATATTTCCTGACCGAGGATTTTGTATACCTCTGATTCAGGATTGTAGATTTGGTCTAGCTCGGCCTCGGAATACAGCGGCTGAGCTTCCGCCCATTCGTGATCTGAAGGCTCTGACTGAGAAGCATTTGCTACTGTGCCCCATCCGAATTGCCGACGGAAGACGTTGGCAATCAGCACCGCCATGTCGCTGGCTGAGTTGATCTCAGCAAGGCGATCCATGATGATTTCGGCTTCGGATGAGTATTCGTCGCTGGGTGCACCAGTTACGGACAGACCTTCAGGGTCGGCATTGTAGAGTGCACTTGCGATGCGGTTTTTCAGTTCTTGGTCGCTGGTCATGTATTCCTCTTGTTATTGTGCAGAGGGGATCACCTGCAAGTTTTAAACTTGAGATGATCCCCTCTGGGAATTTCAACTTAGTCCAACTTCAGTTCGAGGGCTTTAGAGCTTCGAACCGGACTATCGGGTCCGTTCTTGTTCAGAATCGGCAGAATGGAAACAGCTTTGGTCAGGCCGTCCAGGCTTTCGCTGGTGGTCTTGTCGCCGGTTACCAGCTGCTGGCTCTTGACGCGGTTATATTCGACTTCCTCCACCTTTTCCAGCGTACCGTCGAGACGGTAGGAGCGCCGAGTAAAGGTGCCCCAGCTGGAAGCCGGTTTGCGGATTTCGGCCGATTTGACCACTTTGCCGCCGGGGTAGAAGGTCAGCTCACGCTTGGTGTTGTAAGTGCCTTCATAGAACTCGGTGATGGAATCCAGCACGTAGCCGTCGGAGACCACACCAACCTGTTCTTGGGGAATCGCTTTGTCGAGCTTGACCCAACGCTGCTGCACCAAGGCTCTGGCGCCGTAGTTGTTCGGGCTGTTGCTCTGGTCGAAGTAGCGGACGATGACGGCATCGCTCTGATTGGGATAGCTTTTCTCCATCAGTGCTTTACCGGTTTTTTCGTCATAGGTGGTGACCGAGACGTCGGAATAGCCGTAGGCCGTGACCATCTTTTTCGACTTGCCATCGGCTGTGTAGTCGGTTATTTCCGACGTCCAGGAGCCGTAGGTGATCGAACGGTAACGAATGCCGTTGGCGTCGAAGAAATCGCGCTGAAGCCCGTTATAGCCAGAGACACTGACTTTCTCGACCAGACGACCTCCGATGGCGAAGACCTGTTCTGATACGAGAGCGCCGTTCTGGTCCTTGGCATAGACGCCGATGCGCTCGATACCAGTCCCGTTTTCGAAATAGGTAGTGCTCACCAGATCGCCCAGGGCGGAGAGAACGGTGACTTCTTTCAGTCGTCCGTTGGCGAAATAGGTGTATTCAGCGTTGACGGTTTTGCCGTCCTTGGCCAGTTCGACGATGCGAGCCAGTCTGCGAAGGGGCAGATCGGCGTCAGTGGCTTCAGCTGTGGGATTCGACTGAGCTGCCGAGTTGACACCGGGGGTGGCATTCTTGGCTTGCTCTTGGATTTTGAGCAGCTCCTCCTTCGTGGGAGCATAGTACTCTCGGTAAGTGGAGACCTTGTTGTTCGAGAAGGAAACCACTGCGGAGCGACCGTCTTTGTATTCGATGCGCATGTAGGTGCGCGTCGAACCCGATGAGTCGGTGCGCACGATACGCACTGTTTCGCCGGATTTCGGTGCCTTCAGATATACCGTTGTACCTGGTTTGGATGAAAAAGTCTGGTCGGGAAGCTTGCTGGAACCGCCGCCGGCGACGAAGCCGAGCAGGTTCGAGACAAGTATGCCCAGACCGAGAAGGACGATCAATCCGCCCCAAACGTATCTGGGTTTGAAGTTCTTCCACTTATTCTCTTTCATGGAACACCTGTCCTTATGTGGAAATGGCGAGTGGTGCAGCGAAATTAATTGCTGCACCACTCGCGGTGGCTACTGCCGGGCGGAAGAAGTCTTCCACCCAGCGTGTTTGTCTGTCAGTGAGCAGGGCGTCTCAGGTTGCGACCTTTAGCTGCAGCTGCTCTTCCGGTGGCTTCGGTTAAGGTCGGCGATTCAGCTGCCGGTGCCTTCACCGCCCCCGGATTCAGGGCCAGCGTCCTCGTCGACGGTTTCACCGCTCTCGACCGAGGCGGCTGCACCTTCGGCGGGATTGGCTTCGCCATTGGGATTGGCTTCGCCGGAGGCAGCGGCATCGGCAGCCAGTTCGGCCTGCTCCGCCGCTTCCGCCTTGAGGCGCGCCATCTCCTTGTCGAAGCGGTCGCGTACCTGGTCGATCATCTTCAGGGCGTTGTCCTCGACAATGGCGGCTGCCTTGCGAGGCTGATAGCCCGACTTGCAGAGACCCCAGTAAGCCAGCGTCGCTGCCGAGATGACGTAGGTGACGTGCATGTCACCCTTGTCGGTGGGCAGCTCCGACTTGCCTTCCATGAGCATCTGAGCCAGGAGCTGTGCCTTGGCTTCGCGCTCGGGAGTCCAGTTGATGATGTCGATGGTGCTGGCACCACCGAGGCTCTTGAGCGGCGTGCGAATCAGGGCGCGCGCCACGATGGGAGCGACTGCCTTGATGTCGGCCACCGGGATCTGAATCTCGGGGTGCTCCTTCTTGCCTTCGGTCGACTTCCAGGAGATGTACTCCGGAATGTTGTCGAAACCGACGCCCTGATCGGCGAGTGCACGGCACTGACGCGCTTCCTTGCTGAAGCCGATCTCGTCGAGAGCGGCGGCAACGATGTAGGCGCGGATGTAGTCCGGCGGATGCGGCAGGAAGGTGAGGGAGACCTGACCGTTGCCCACCTGGCTCAGTTCGTAGAACGACTCGGTGCGCAGCAGCTTGGGCGTGTTGAAGATGTTCTTGCGCTTCGAGTTGAAGGCCGAGAACGTGGAGAGCATGTTGTACAGGTAGGCCGGACCGCCGAGCAGCACGCCGCCCGAAATGTCCGCGTCCACTTCGCCGATGGTGTCGACGAAGAGCTTGACCAGGAGGTTGGCCAGAGGCACCTGCTGCTTTCCGATCTTGACTGCGTTCTTGCTCAGCTTCAGCTCGCCCTTTTCGTGGGCATCGAGCACCGCCTTGGCCACCACGGCGCTGAGCTCGTCGCCGAGACCTTCCACGTCGTGGAAGATGTCGTGACGGAACTCGTGCATGTAGAGGATGAGCATGAGCGTGATGATGTTGCGCTCGTCGTGCGGCACTTCGATGGCATGAGCACCGATGGGACCGCGAGTGCCGGGCAGCGTGGCCGGACCTTCGCCCGAGAAACGCGCCACATAGACATTGCCCACGCCGTAGACGCGGGTCTTGAGGCGGTTCTTGGTCTCGGCGCTCATGGAGCTGGCGTCCACATTGCCTTCGAAGAGGTGGTGCGCCTGCTCGACCGAGAAGACGACGGCGTCCAGCTCCTTGTACTTGCCGCTGCGCTGCTGGCCGAAAGCGTCCGTCCAGATACGCAGGACGTTGATGATAGGCGTCAGCTCTTCGTCCAGCACTTCGATGGCGGCATCGAGCAGCCGGTACTCGGGCGTGCCGGGGTTCTGGGCGCGCAGACCGTCGAGGGTGCGAGGCAGCGCAGCCAGATAGACCCGGCGCAGCTTGTTCAGCTGCCCTTCCAGGCTGTCGATGGCCGGCAGGTACTTGGGGTCCATGTTCTCACGGGCCCAGCTCACCTTGTCGGCCTGCTCATCGAAGCGCTCGGCCACGATGGCGTCATACTTGCCGTCTTCGAGCAGTTCGCGCAGACCACCGGCGGCCACCAGAAGAGTGGCGTCGACAGCGGCTTCACGAGCCTTCTCGAGCTGCGGGATGATGCCGGCCGGGCGCTTGGCGGGGATGCGGCCCAGGGTGGGGCTGCCCGGAACATAGGTGCGCAGCAGCCCGGAATCGCCGACTTCGTCGTCGGTCAACTCCATCTCGGGATGCCGGCCCTGGCAGTGGGGGGAGGTGGCGCAACCCTGGTCATCATGGTCGCTGCCGTGGTCACCTCCTTCGCCGAAAGGGTGGTTGAGGTCCTCGTTGTCGATACCGTTGTCGATACCGGTGCCGACATCTTCCGTGCGAGAAGCGCGAGCGGCGCGAGCCGCAGCCTGCTTCTTCTTGATGCGGGCCAAGGCACGCACCACGAGGGTCTCCTCGTTGGGGAAGGGGAAATTCTCGGCGCCATAGCCGGGGCAGATGACCACATGGGGACGGCAGCCGCCCTTGTGACCATGGGGACGACGGTCGTCGCCCTTGTCGCCGGTTTCACCGAGGTTGAGAACGATCACAGGAGTAGAGGCATTGGATTTTGCCATAAAAGGCTCCTTTTCTAGTTGTTTGACTCAATGGAGGCGAAAGAAAACGCGACCGAGATTGCTCTCGGCCGCGCTCTTTCAGAAACCCGCGTCAGCGGTTGTTCGGAAAGCCGCGTCTCAGCGGTTGTTCAGAAACCCGCCTAGCGGTTGTTCAGAAACCCGCGTCAGCGGTAGTAGTGCTCGTCCTTGAAGACGTCCACTTCGCAGGCAGTCAGGCAGGCGGCGAGCGCTTCCTTGACCTGCTGGGCTTCGGCGGCGGTGAGAACACCGCTTGCCTGGGCCTCGCTCACCAGCGCGAAGTCGGCGCCGCCGCGGGGCAGCTGCTTGCGCTTCTGGGCGGCGGAAATCTTGTCGAAGAGGCTGGCGGCTTCGCTCTTGAGGCGGAAAGCCTTGACCAGACGACCGAGCGCCGGCTTGTCTTCGGCGGGGATGTAGACACCCTCGCTGAGACGCAGGAACTGCTCGTCGAAGTTCTGGATGGCGCGCGCCGCACCGTGCGAATGCTTGTCGCTAGTGCCCAGCGAAAGCGGGTTGATGCGCAGGCCGAAGAGACCGAGGGTGCGCATGAAGAAGCCCACCACCGGCATGCGGGAGTTGGCGTAGATGCCTTCGAAGGCCTTCTGCACCTCATTCAGGGCGAATTCCACGCTGGCCTGTACCAGGGGCAGATCTTCGGGACGCCGGCCTTCTGCTTCGAAGCGACGCAGAGCGGCCACGCCCAGAGTGATCCAGGCGAAGGCGTCGGCATAGCGACCGTTCAGGCGACCTTCCTTCTTGAGGTTGCCGCCGACCAGCAGAAGCCCCAGGTCGGTGAGCAGACCGAAACGAGCGGCAGCCCAGCCCAGACGGCGGTAATAGGTCTTGGTCTGCGGTGCCACCTTGGGCACGCTGATCAGATGGCCGCGGGTGACACTGTGCAGACCAGTGCGCAGCGCGCCCAGGACCACGTGACCGACCCAGCCGAAGAGGGTGTTGCGGAAGAGACGGGGGTCGTCCTTCTCGACGGCTTCGACCATGCGCTGGGAGTAGGGGTGGCAGCGCACCGCACCCTGACCGTTCACCAGGAAGGTGCGGGTCATGATGTTGGCGCCTTCCACCGTGATGCCCACCGGGATGGACTGGTAGAGCAGGCCGAGGATGTTGTTCGGGCCCTGCATGACACCGGCGCCGCTGAAGACATCCATGCCGTCGCCGACCACGCGCGCCGACCAGTCGGTGCTGTAGGCCTTGAGCATGCCCGACGTCACCGGCGGGTTGATGTTGTTGTCGATGGCGGTGCAAAGGAAGACGCGCGAGGCTTCGAAGAGATAGGTGAGGGCCGCCATGCGACCGACACGCTCTTCCACGCCCTGCATCTTGCCGATGGCCAGGCCGAACTGGCTGCGCACCATGGAATAGGCACCGGTGGCCGTGGTGGCCATCTTCATGCCGCCGATGGCACCAGCCGGCAGCGAGATGCCGCGGCCGCCTGCCAGCTGCTCCATGAGCATGCGCCAGCCGCGACCAGCGCATTCGGCGCCGCCGATGATGTTGTCGAGGCCGACGACCACGTCTTTGCCGATCAGGGGGCCGTTTTCGAAGCCGCCGCCGATGGGCATGTGGTGGTCACCGTTGTAGAAGCCCGGCGTGCCCTTGTGCACCAGGATGGTGGTGATGCCGACGTTCTCGCCCTTGCCGAGCAGATTGTCGGGGTCGATCACCTTGCAGGCCACCGTGGCGATGTTGGCGATCGAGCCGAGCGTCATGTAGCGCTTCTCGAAGTTGCAGCGCAGCTTGATGCTGCCGTCGCTGTCGCGGAAGGCATGGGCGGTGGCCTTGATGCTCTCGGCGTCGCTGCCGGCGGTGAGCTCGGTCAGACCGAAGCAGGGCACATAGGTGCCGTCGGCCAGACGGGGCAGGTAGTGCTTCTTCTGCTCGGGGGTGCCGTAGTGGATGAGCAGTTCGGCGGCGCTCAGGCTGTTGGCGATGATGACCACGGTGGCCACCTGGCTGCAGTGGGGCATGAGCTTGCCCATGATGGTGGAGATGGCCAGGCGCGAGAAGCCCTTGCCGCCCCACTCCTTGGGAATCATCAGACCCATGAAGCCCTGTGCCTTGAGGTAGGCCATGGCGTCGTCGGGGATGCGACGGGTCAGGTAGGCCTGCCACGGGTCGACCATGGCACAGAGTTCCTGACAGGGACCATCGATGAATTCCTGCTCTTCCTTGGTCAGCCCGCCATAGGGGTTGGCGAGCACCTGCTTGAAGCGCAGCTTACCGGCGAAGATATCGCCGTCGATCCAGACATCACCGGCCTCCAGCGCCTGGCGCTCGGTGGCGGAGATCTCCGGCAGAAGTTTCCATGAACGCATCAGCTTCATGGCCATTTTGGATGGAGACATTGTTTGTTCCCTTGGTTCGTTATACCGATACCGATGGGTGATCGATAAGTTGAGGGGCCGCCAACCGCCGCGGTAGATTCAGCGCCACGGCGGTTGTCGGGTCCATACAAAAATCGCCGGGCGGAAGCGGCCGAACCGATGTGCTGTCACATCATTAGTTCTGACCGTCCCGCCCAGCGAGTGCATCTAAAGAGATGCTGTTTGAAGTGCGGTTTTAGGCTCCGAACTTCCGGTCTTGCGGTCCGAAGAGACGGCTTAGACCTTGATGCCCACGTCGTCCCAGGCCTTCTTCAGCTTGGCCACGAGAGCGGGCGCCATGGTGTTGCAGTTCTCGACCGTCTTGCGGGCGAAGTCGGCGATGCTGGCGCGGCCGGTGACGCGGTTGGTGCCGCAGTTCGACTCCCACCAGATGTGCGCCGGCTCCTTCCAGGAGTGGCCACCCACGGCGTTGGCGAACAGGGCGAAGGCCTTGTTCGGGATGCCGCTGTTGATGTGCACGCCGCCGTTGTCGCCCGAGCCGCGGTAGAGCTTGCTGTAGTGGTCGGGCTGCGGGTCCTTGCCCAGCTTCGGATCGTTGTAGGCGGTGCCCGGGGCGATCATCGAACGCAGGGCGACGCCCTTGATGGTCGGGCCGAAGATGCCCTTGCCGATCAGCCAGTGCGCCTTGTCGACCGTCTCCTTGTTGAGCCACTGCTCGTAGCAGGCGCCCATGACGTCGGAGAAGCTCTCGTTCAGCGCGCCGGACTCGCCGTAGTAGTCCAGACCCGAGGTGTGCTCGGTGACGCCGTGCGCCAGCTCGTGGCCGACCACGTTGGCGGTGACGAAGGTGACGAAGATGACACCGTCGCCGTCGCCGTAGGTCATGCTGGAGCCGTTCCAGAAGGCGTTGTTGTAGTTGCGACCGTAGTGGACGGTGCCCACCAGGTTCATGCCGTTGCCGTCGATGGAGTTCCAGCCGAATTCCTGCTTGAGGAAGTCGCGCATGCCGCCGTGGTAGTCGTAGGCATTGTCGGTGGTCTTGTCGCCGGTGGCCTTGTCGCCTTCGAAGCGAGCACGGGTGCCGGGCAGGCGCGTCGTGTTCTTGGCGTCGTAGATCTGGCGCTCGGCCTTGCCGGCGGCGAAGCGGTAGGGGATGCGGCCGGAGGCAGCAGCCTGAGCGATCTTCTGGGTTTCGAGGATGGTGGCGATGAAGGACAGCGAGGCGTTCGGGTTGAGCCGCGCGATGTCGTGCAGCAGGTCGGACGGGATGAAGCCGTCCAGGGTACGCTTGGTCATGGTACTTTCCTTTTTGTTTATTCCGGCGAAGTTAACTGCGGCCTCAAGTCCAAGCGGAATTGCTTTGGTACCGGCGGCAGTCTTTCGACGGTTGGTTGATGAAGCAGAAAAACGTTCAGTTCAGTCTTCGGTCCGCTGCGAACACACCCCTGGCAAGCAGGTGCTCACCACGACCCGCACTGCAGGTGGTGGCTATGGTTCGAAGTGGTGACAGAGCTTATGAGAAAAAGCTTGTATTGGTATCCGAAGAAAAGAAGACTAAACGCGCCGTGAGACTAAGAAATAACCAGATAGGAATTCAAGATGCAGATAGATAACTGAAATATATTCAAGATCTAGATGCCAAGAGGCACAAATTACGTGGTTAGCGCAACTTGGCCTGCCTGCGCTGTTTGCTTTGCCGGCTGAAAAATCAGGTCGCCGAAAACTGAATGAAAGTGTCTCAAAATATAAGAGCTCACTTTTGTGAGTATATTCATATCTTGACATTCTTGCCTCAAATAGAAGAAATGGGCTAGAGATCAGGTACTCATGTTCTTTGCGCGAAAAATCTTCGGAATTTTCGTTTATTCTCTATAGGTAAGCCGCTTCATCTAGATAGAGACAAACAGGCGCGCCGCTTGGCTATAAATTGTTGTGACATTAGGTTGTCGAATCCTAAACCATCTCATTATTCAAAGCTCATTTTCTGCCAAAATCTCTTTCGGCTTTCGGAAGAAATTGAGGTAAGCGATGATGCACACAGGCAACGGCTCAGTCGGCAAAGAAACCGGCTTCAGACTGGATGGTTTCGTCAAACCAAGTCACTACGACATTCACTTGACCCCCGACTTGGCAAAGTTTGTTTTTGATGGCGAAGTAGCAATCGAGATTGAACTCGAACAAGCCACAAATCGCATCGCCATCAACGCCAAAGAGCTTGAGATAGAAAGTTTTGTTGCCATTCAAGCAGGCGGCCAAGAGCACAAAGCAAAAGTCACTGTCTGCGAAGAAACCGAGATAGCCACCCTGCAGTTTGCAGAAACACTGGCAGCCGGTAAATGGACCCTCAAGTCCAGCTTCAAAGGCACACTCAACGACAAGCTCAAGGGCTTCTACCGCTCCTTCTGGGTTGACGAGAAAGGCGAAAAGCAGCCAATCGCCACTACTCAGTTTGAGTCTACCGATGCTAGGCGCGCCTTTCCTTGCTTTGACGAACCGGCTTTCAAAGCCACTTTCGATGTGCGCCTCACGGTCGATGAAAAGTTGACGGCTTTGTCTAACGGAGCCGTCGTGAAGACCGAGCCTGCGCCCGGTGGCAAGAAGACCATCACCTATGAGCGCACCATGAAGATGTCCACTTATTTGGTGTGCTTCTGCGTCGGCAACTTCGTCTCAAGCAAGCCCATCGATGTAAACGGCATCGAAGTGCGCATCTGGTCGGTGCCCGGCAAAGAAAAGCTGACTTCCTTTGCGCTCGATGTCTCGGCTTTTGCCATCGACTATTACGAGAAATATTTCGAGATTCCCTATCCGGGCGGCAAGAAAATTGACCATATCGCCATACCCGACTTCGCCTCGGGAGCAATGGAGAACCTCGGTCTAATCACCTATCGTGAAACCGCGCTTCTATTGGACGAAGCTCATGCTACCCACGCTGAACGCAAGCGCGTTGCTGAAGTGGTCATGCACGAACTGGCCCACATGTGGTTCGGCGACCTTGTCACCATGGGTTGGTGGAATGGACTCTGGTTGAACGAGAGTTTCGCCACCTTTATGGAAAATCTCTGTCTATCAAAATGGAAGCCCGAGTGGGAGATTTGGAATGATTTCGGTCTCTCCCGTGCCGCTGCCTCCAGAGTGGATGCTCTCAACAGCACCCACCCGATCGAATGTCCGGTCAATCATCCCGATGAAGCAGCTGAAATGTTCGATGTCATTTCTTATGAGAAGGGCTGCTCGGTTCTCTACCAGATTCACGAGTTCATCGGTGCTGAAACCTTCAGAAAGGGCATTGCTGCCTATCTGAAGAAACACAGTTATGGCAACACCGAGACCCACGATTTGTGGGATGCTCTCGAAGAAGCCTGTCAGAACAAAGCCCGCCATGAAGGTCTGAAAGAAGCCGAACCGGTGCGCTTAATCATGGATAGATGGGTCTTCACTCCTGGACATCCAGTGGTGGAAGCATCTGCCGCGGGCACCGGTGAGACCGTCAGCAAGCTCGCTCTCAAGCAGTCGCCCTTCAAGTTCCTTAAGCAAAGCCAGACTGCTCAAGCTGGTTCAGCAAATAAAGAAGAGACAACCTGGCCGATTCCGCTTAGTCTGCGGGCTTTGCTCAAAGACGGCAAGCTGATCGAGAAACGCATTCTCATGGAAGAGAAATCAAAGGATGTGGAACTTGGCGGCGAAGCGGTTTGGGTAGTGCTTAATGCAGGCGGCTCCGGATTTTACCGGGTCACCTATGACAGACAGCTGACCTCGCTGCTTACAAAGAACGGCGGACCCGGCGATAAACTCTCCAGCATTGAGAGATTCAACCTGGTCAACGATGCCTGGGCTTGTGTAAGAGCCGGTATATTGCCTGCCTCCGACTACCTCAATCTCATCCAGGTCTTCGAAAGCGAAAACGACCCCAACGTCTGGGCTATCGTTCTTGCTTCCCTGGGACACCTCAATAGTCTCACTGCGGTGGGCTCTGAAGCGCGGGCTAGTATGGCCAGGCTAATCAGAAAACTAGCTAGACCGGCTTTTGATAAGCTCGGTCTGCATGCTGCCCAGGGCTCGGCTGAGACTGTGCAGACCAAGCAGCTGAGAAGCACCTTGCTCTCTACCTTGGGCACCATCGGCGAAGACAAAGATCTGTCCCAGAAAGGTATGCAACTATTCGAGAGCTGGTGCAAAGACAGAGCCACGTTAGATGCCGACCTAGTGCCGGCAGTGGTTTCCATCACTGCCTATCATGGTGAAGGCAAGGCTTACGATAATTTCCTCGCCCTCTCAAAAGCTGCTACTTCGCCGCAAGAAGTGCAGCGCTTCTTGTTCGCTTTGGCGCGCTTCCGTGACAAAGCCCTGTTGAAGCGCACCATCGATGCTTGTTTGAGCGACGATGTGCGCACCCAAGACGCTCCCTACCTCTTCGCTGCCCTCATGAGCAACGAAGAGGCAGGCAGCGACGCCTGGCGGTTTTTGAAAGAAAATTGGCAGACCATGGTGGACCGCTATCCCGAAAACGGAGTGGTCAGAATGGTTTCGGCTGTGTCGTCACTCGACAAGCCGGAACTAGCCAAAGATGTCAGATCTTTCTTTGCCGCGCACCCTGTCAAATCAGGCGAAATGGCTGTGGCTCAAGCGCTCGAGCAGCTCGACATCAATGTCAAACTGCGTGAGCGTGAAGAGAAGAATCTCAGTGAGAGTGTTCTGACCGGATTGGTCGGAGCGCGAAGCTAAGCTGAAAGCTTAGGAGCTTCTCTTCAAGAGTAGTTAAAGCCAACATCGCCGTCCACCTGAAAGCCCGCCGCAAGCGGGCTTTCTGTTTTGAAACAACCAACCGAATATCACTCTAAGGAGAAGTCTTATGTGCATGTTGCGAAACTGCAAACACAAGGGTAGCTTCAATGGTCTTGCATTGGCGGTGGCTACGGGGGACAAGTATCGTCTGCCCCGTCACGTTCTGCCTCGTCACTACGACCTTGAGCTCACGCCCGACTTTGAACACCTGACCTTCTTCGGCTCGGTGGCCATCGACATCGATGTGCTCTCGCCGACCGCGGAAATTCTCATCAATACCAAGGACCTCAAGCTCGGCAAGGTGACGGTGGAGAACGCCGATGGCACCGAGTTCGCTGCCGAGGTCACTTCCGACGAAGCTCTGCAGCGTTCCACCCTCAAGTTCAACGGACGGGTGGGCAAGGGTGCCTGGCGCCTCAAGCTCAACTTCGCCGGCACGCTCAATGACGAGCTCAAGGGCTTCTACCGCAGCGTCTGGAAGGACGAGAGCGGCAAGGAGCACGTCATCGCCACCACCCAGTTCGAAGCCACCGATGCGCGCCGCGCCTTCCCCTGCTTCGACGAGCCCAACATGAAGGCCACCTTCAAGGTGACCCTGAATGTGCCCCACGGCTACCAGGCGCTGTCCTGCATGCGGCCGGTGAGCGAGTCGACCATGTCGGTGGAGACGCCGCATGAGCTGGTCGAGCGCGGTCACTTCCACGGTCACGCCGAGCCGCGCCTGCTCAAGCGGGTCGAGTTCGCCACCACGCCCAAGATGTCCACCTACTACCTGGCTTTCATGGCTGGTGAGTTGGCGCTGGGCGGCACGGTCAAGGTGCGCGACGTGGAGCTGAGCTTCTGGACCATCCCGGGCAGCGAGCATCAGCTGCAGTTCGCTCAGCGGGTCGGTGCCTTCGCCTATGGCTGGCTGGAAGACTACTGCCAGACCAAGTACATCGGTGACGACAAGATCGACTTCATCGCTGTGCCCGACTTCGCGGCCGGCGCCATGGAGAACCTGGGCTGCATCATCTATCGCATGACCGATCTTTTGCTGGACGAGGCCACTGCCACCCAGCAGGAGCGTGAGCGGGTTGCCCACGTGGTCGTGCACGAACTGGTGCACATGCGCTTCGGCGACGACGCCACCATGGACTGGTGGGACAACCTCTGGCTGAACGAGAGCTTCGCCACCCTGCTCGAAAACATGGGTGTCGACGCCATGTTCCCCGAGTGGAAGACCTGGGAGACCTTCGCTGCCTCCCGGGCCAGCGCCTTCGACCTCGACCAGCTTCATTCCACCCATCCCATCCAGGTGGCGGTGGACAACCCCTTCCAGATCGACGAGATCTTCGACTTGATCTCTTACGAGAAGGGTTGCAGCGTTCTGCGCATGATCGAGCAGTTCATCGGTGCCGATGCCTTCCGCGAAGGTGTGCGCATCTATCTGAAGCGTCACCATCTCGGCAACACGGTCGGCGACGACTTCTGGGGCGCTCTCGACGAGGGCTGCCGCAAGGTCGGCGTCAATATCTCGGTGATGGAGATCATGAACAAGTGGGTCTTCACCTCGGGTCATCCCATCCTCAAGGTGGAAGCTGCCGAGATGCCGGGCTTTGTGCGTCTGAGCCAGAAGGAATTCAAGGTTCTGGCGCGGGACGGCAAGTCGCCCATCTGGCCCATCCCGGTCAAGATCCGCGCCATGTGCAAAGGCGCGCTGGTGGAACAGTCCTTCGTCCTCAACAAGGCGGAGGAAGTCGTCTATGTGGGCGAGAACATGGAATGGGTCGTGGTCAACGCTTTCGGCGATGGCTTCTTCCGTGTCAACTACTCGTCCGAACTGCTCGGCAAGCTGCTGCCCGTGCTCAAGAAGGCCATGGGTCCGGTGGAACAGTTCAACCTGCTCAACGACACCTGGAGCGCCACTCGCGCCGGCCAGGTCAAGGTGAGCGAGTTCCTCAAGCTGGTTGACTACATGGGCGGCAGCGAAGATCCCAATGTCTGGGCTTGCATCGCCGATGCTCTCACTCACCTGCACGGGCTCTTCACCGGTCCGGCGCGTGAGGCGGTGGCGGGCAAGGTGCGCTCGCTCTTCAAGCCGCTCATCAAGAAGCTCGGCTTCGACGCCGCGGCAGACAAGGGCGACACCAAGCGCATGGAACTGCGCACGCAGGTGGTGCGCACCCTCGGCATCGTCGGCAACTATGAGCCGATCAAGGTCAAGGCTCGCGAAGCCTACGAAGCCTGGAAGAAAGATCCGGCTTCGGTGGATAGCGACATGTTCGACGCCTTCCTCGGCGTGCTGGCGCGCAACGGCGATGCTGCTCTCTACGACGAGTTCGACCAGCTGCGTCAGACCGCTGCTTCTCCGCAGGAGCAGGAGCGCTTCATGTTCTTGCTCACTCGCTTCGGCGACAAGGCTCTGGTGGAGCGTTCGCTCAACCTGGTCATCGGTGGCGGTATCCGCGTCCAGGACGCTGCTTTCTTCCTGCGGTCGCTTTTGGCTCGCGAGGCCTCGAGCGCTCGTACCTGGGAGGTGATCAAGGAGAACTGGGCCAAGCTCAAGAGCATGTGGCCCGAGAGCATGATCGGCCGCCTCTTCGGCAGCCTCAGCGCTCTCGATACCGCCGAGCAGGAAGCCGACATCAAGGCTTTCTTCGAAGCGCATCCGGTGGAGACCACTCGCATGCAGCTGGCCCAGGGTCTGGAACAGCTGCGCATCAATGTTCTGCTGCGGCAGGCCGTCGATGCTGAGAAAGAGGCGTTGGTCAACTACCTGCTTCCGGCCGATGCGCACGGTTGCATCCCTCCCGAAGTGAAGGAGGGTGCTTCCGGCGCTCTTTCCAAGACTGCGGTGGAAGGGCAGACCGCAAATGGCCAGTCTGAAACCGACAACAATTCCGGGGAAGCTCAGAAGGGTCCGGCAGCGGACCAGACTTCTGTGACCGTCCCCAGTTCTAACGGCGGCGAAAAGCCGGTGGGCTAAAGACGAATAGGTTTTTCCAAGAGGAAGTGCCTAAGCGTTGAAGCTTATCGGCTCAAGCCAAGCAATTGACGTAACCGAAAACAGGGGCCGGCATGACCTATCGGCGAAAGAAATCTGCTTAGGCAGTTTTTTGAATAACCGATATCGGTTATTGCCGTGCCCCTGTTTTCAACCCGGTACTTTCTCTAGAGAGGACAAAACAATGTTCTGGATCATCTTTGCAACAGCATTGGCGCTACTTGGCGGTCTAGCCGGTTGGACAATCGGCGACGGTGGCGCCTCGGCTCTGGCATTCACAATCGTAGGCGGCGCTCTCGCCTTGAGCGTGCGCGACCTCAAGCGTCATCACCACGCCATTGTTGCCATCACCATCATTGCCACAACCCTGGGCTGGCGCTTCGCCGGTCTGGAATACGGCTTGGTGCTCGGCGTTCTGGCCGTGGCCATCCAGGTTTCCATCAACGAGTTCGTGCAAAGGCAAAGTGTGGCCTTGCCTGTTTCGCTCGGTCTGACCTTCCTGGCCTGGTGGCTGGGCTGGCATTTCCTCAGTGAAATGGCGGGGCTCATCTTTGCCCTCATGACCTTCCTCACCCAGGTGGCCGTGCACGACTATTTTCTGCAGCGCAAGCACACCATCCGTCGCAACTTCCCGCTCATTGGCTGGTGCCGTTATGGCTTCGAGCTCATCGGCGACGAATTGCGGCAGTATTGGTTTATGAGCGATACCGAGGAGGCGCCCTATAACCGGGTGACTCGGCGCTATATTTATCGCTCCGCCAAGGGCATCAACAACAACTTGGGCTTCGGCACCCAGCGCAAATACAATCAGGAAGGCGAGATCCATATCTTGCCGGGGCTCTTCCCGATTCCTGATACCGAGCGCATGGGCAACCGTCTGCCGCCCCTGGTCATCGGTGCCAAGCGCCGCAAGCCTTACCATTGTCCGTGGCCGATCAATATCTCGGGCATGAGCTGGGGTGCTCTCTCGGCTGAAGCTGTTCAGGCTCTGTCGAGTGGTGCCAAGCTGGCCAATATCCACATGCTCACCGGTGAAGGCGGGCTCACCCCCTATCACCTGGATGGCGTGGTCAAACGGGTGGAGGCCGACAAGAAAACGCGCTGGCAAGTGCGTAAGCTGCTCTCGTCGCTGACCTTTGGTCTGGTTTCGGTTCCGACCGAACCGACCGGCGAAGTGGTGGGCGGTGGTCGCATCATCGTCCAGCTTGGCCCGGCCAAGTTTGGCTTCCGCAAGTCGGTCACCCGTGCCATTGCCGAGCAGACCCTGCGCGGCATCTATCGCTTTGCCGGACAGGCAATGGAACAGCCCTTCACCATGCTTGACCTGGAAAAGGTGCGGCAGGTGGCGGAGAACGATCAGATCGTCGGCTTCGAGCTGAAACTGGCTCAGGGTGCAAAACCCGGTCAGGGCGGTAAGTTGCCGAAAGAAAAGATCACTCCCGAGCTGGCTCTCTGGCGCGGTATTCCCCAGAACGAAGACTGCTATTCTCCCAATGCCTGGGACGAATTCAACGATGTGCCTTCGCTCTTCCGCTTCGTCAAACTGATGCAAGAAACCACCGGCAAGCCGGTCGGCATCAAGATTGTCGTCGGTCGAGAAGAAGCCATCGAAGAGATCGCCCGCTACATGAAGGAGAGCGGCGAGGCTCCGGACTGGATCACCATCGATGGTGGCGAGGGCGGCACTGGTGCAGCACCGGTCGACCTAGCCGATCGCGCTGGTCTGCCTATTTTGCATGCCATTCCCATCGTCGACAACATCCTGCGCAAGCATGGTGTGCGCGACGAAACCGTGCTCATCGCCTCTGGTCAAATTGCTCGCGGCGATGATGTGGCTATCGCTATTGCCATGGGCGCCGACATGGTCAACATCGGCCGTGGCAACCTCATTGCCGAAGGCTGCATCATGGCTCTGCGCTGCCACACCAATCAGTGCCCGACCGGCATTACGACGCAAGACCCCCGTCTGCGTCGCGGTCTCGATCCGCAGGACAAGTATGTGAAAGTGGCCAACTACAACATGGTCCTGCAGCGGTCCCTGCTCATGTTCCTCAAGACAGCCGGTGTGCGCACTCCCTGGGAACTGACCCGGGCGCATCTCTCGGTGGTAACTGCACCCATGGTGGAGAAGCGCATGGACGAACTGCATCCCTACCCGGATGGTTCGAACGGCAAGCGCAATCCGGTCTTGGGCCAAGTGCCGCAGGACGACCCGGAAAGCTCGGATCGTTTCGGTCCCAAGCTGATCAAGATCGAGGCGATTAAGTAGCTAGTCAGCTACTACAGCGATGACAGCCAGCAGCGGCACCACGGTGGTGTCGCTGCTTAAATCAGAATGCCAGTATTCGAGTATTCCAACCAAGAAAACCAGCGGAGTATAGAACGTGCTGAACGTGTTACTGAACGTCTTGTATGAATTCGCCTTCGACTTAGCCATGGGCGTTTCGACGCTCATGGCTCTTGTCAGTGTTTATCTGATGTACGACTGTTTCAAGAAAGAACTGGCGTTTCAGTCGTCAGTTGTGCCTCGCCTGGGCAACCATGACGAGTTCGTCGCATTTCTCCGGAAGGACTCAGTCCTGAGGATGCGGCGTGAAGCAGCTGGTTCTCGCTTGGCAGTCTTTGTCGGCTTGAGTGTCTTTATCTGGACCTTCACCTTGTTTGCCGAACTGTCAGGGCATTGGTTGGTCGAGCTTTTGCTCGTCAGCCTGGCGGCTCTGATGGTGCGCATCGGCATGGGGATTTACTTTGCCGGGGCTTTCGACAAAGCTCGGGCGGCAAATAAGTCCAGAAAGATTCTTGCCTACAAACAGTTCATCCACGGTGAAGCCTGGAAGAACGCCTGGCGCAACCGAAAAGAGTCCAAAGAAGCCAAGGTCAAGCCGCAGGTGCAGATGGCTGGTGACTTCAACACACCGGTCTTTACCAGCAGTGCTTATGTTGCCTTGGATGAGACTGGTAGTTATGGGCAAGGCGCAGAGAGGAGTTCAGGCAAGGAGGGTTTGAAAGCCTATTTCGAGCCTGAGGCTTCGATGAAAGCGGCTTTGGCTATGGCGAAAGTGAGCGAGCCGCCCAAGACTGGAGACCCGGTTTTGGTGGTTTGGCTGAATGCCTATGGTCGCCTCAGCGCTTTCGTGGCACCCGTCGAGGCTGTGACCACAGTGACTGCAGTGACTGGAGAGACCAGGTCAGAGGATCTGGCAGCAAGCCTCGGCGTGCCGCCTGTCACTTTGCGAGCATTCTCTGGTATCACCGGCGGTGAGTATCCTCCCTTTGGCGTTTCGGTCAAGGGTCGAGACTTCGTCGGTGCCGCCATCGCCATTCACGTCGATGCTGCAGCCAGCAACAGCCGCGAGCTGTCCATGGGTTGGATAACGTGCGCCAAGACCGCTCCGGTCTTGCTCAACATGCTGGTCTTTCTCAGCGACTGTGAACGGCAAGTGCTCAACGAGCTAATCAATCCCGGTCAGCCCATCTGAGTCTTTTCCTGCCTGCCTGATCGCCAGCTTAACTGTTTACCTGCAACTGTGTTTATCGGCGCGTTTCTTGCTTTGAGCTTGAGGCGCGTCGATAGCACAGTGCTGTTTCTAGAATAAAGTCGACAGCCAGTCTGTCGACTTTATTCTTTGAATTTATTTACTATAAGAAATAAGAGAATACAAAGAAAGAGGCTCGATTTTGGCGCTAGTTTGCTTGTGTTATCTTTGCTTGTCTTGAGGTGTTGTGGTCAATTGAGATAGGGTTCTTCAGCTCTAAATCAGCTCTAAATCAGGTCCTTTCTATCAACCAGCAGGTCCCGCTTGATCTCCTTGAGCGAACTGACACCACTCAAAGCCATGCTCAGATCTAGTTCTTTGCGCAATAGATTGAGAGCTAGATCAACGCCTTCGCTTCCTGCTACGGCTAAGCCCCAGAGTACCGGGCGTCCGATCAAGACGGCTCGGGCACCCAAGGCTAGAGCTTTCAAGATATCGCTACCCCTTCTGATGCCGCCGTCTACAAATAGTTCAAAGTCTTTCGGCACGGCATCTTTTATCATTGCCAGAGCGCTTATTGTTGGTATTGCCGTGTCTAATTGTCGACCGCCGTGATTTGAGACAATAATGCCTTCTGCACCGCATTTAATGGCACGCTTGGCGTCGTCTGCACGCAGTATGCCTTTGACAAGCAGGGGCAAATCGCTCAACTGGGCTATCCATTTCAGATCTTTCCATGTAAGAGATTCGTCGTAAAGCGAAGCTATGTAAGCCGCCAGTCCGGATTCTTTCGTATTGCCTGGCATATTACCAGACCCGTCGTCAGGCAAATTTTCCAGACCGGCTTTGCTCAAATTGGCTACAGTCAGCCCTTTGGGTAGTGTAAAGCGATTGCGAATATCGCGTTCTCGTCTTCCAAGTAAAGGCGAATCGACTGTGACAACCAGCGCTTTGGCGCCGGCGGCTTTCGCGCGCGCCACCAGATCCTTGGTAATTTCGCGGTCTTTATAAACATATAGCTGGAACCAGAGATTGTTGTCGGCTTGGGCTCCGACTTCTTCGATAGAGCTAGTGGCTAAGGTGCTCAAGCACATGATCGTGCCGCAGCGATTGGCCGCCTTGATGGTTCCTAGTTCTCCATCTGCATGAGCTAGTTTTTGAAAAGCTGTGGGGGCAATGAGTATGGGCATGTCGACTTTTTGCCCCAAGACTTTTGTGCTCAAGTCTCTTTGGCTGACATCGACAAGCATGCGCGGCCTTAAGAAAATTCGCTCATAACTCTGCCTGTTTTCGCGCAAAGTGATCTCGTCCATGGCGCCGCTTGCATAATAGTCCCAGGCTGTCTGGTTGCCCATTTTTGTTCGAGCTGCTTGCTCTAGTTCGAACAAATTGATTATGTCTTCTGGCGTGTTCACTGGCGCTTGACCTTTTTGTTCTTGTGCTTTTGTATTTTCGAAAGTTTGTCTCACGCTCTCACGCTGGCTCTAGATTTCACTCGCTTTCTCTAGATTTCACTCGTTTTTTCTCACTGCATTCTTTTGCCTTAGTTCATCAGCTCCAGCAAGAGTTGCGACCGGTCTTGATGGGTTTGGTCTCTGAGTACCTGATCTTCCTGCTTTACCTTGTTAAATTGGCTGGGAACCTGAAAAGACTTATTCGGCGCTACTTTCAGGAAGCTGAGCTTTTCAGTGAGAAGCGCCTGGCTAGTGGCTGTTCTTGGGTATTTGAAGGTCATTGCTTCCAGCTTTTTGCCGTCGGGCTGACTTTCCGCTTCGTGCAAGATTTGCAAGGGTATGCCCTTGCCAATTGCCTCAGGTATTGAATGTATACGCCTGAGAATGCTGCACGCCTCTTCCGGCGCCAAGTTGTTTTCAGCCATAAAAATACGTCCATGTATTCCGCCTAACTTGGCTTTGATCTTGCCGTCTTTTTCTTTGTGTGCAAGTCTGTATACCACACAGTTTTCGCCCAAGAGCCGTTCTGTTTTGCTCGGCAGAACCGGCATTTTTCGCAGCCATTCTTCGTCTTCTAGGCTAAAGAGCCAGTGAGGTGTGTGCTTTAGCCATTCGTCTAGAGACATGCACATGCCGTTTTTGTTGAGCTCATTGTAGAGTGTGATATCCCATTTCGGTGCAGTGGCGATGAGATAACAGGATGGCTTCCCGAACTCTACTCTCAGAGCGGTTTTGTTCATGTAGACATTAATAGTGCCTACTATGTTGCCTTTCTGGCGAAGGAAGAGGGTTTCTGTTTGTGCTTTGGCCGGCGACGGTGCCAAGAGAAGAATGCTTGCCAGGTAGCAAAACAGGGCTTTGAGAATTTGCATGTAATTGAGCATATGGCAGTCAATTATAGAGCAATCACTTGAGGGTTCGGCTCTTGAGATATGGTTTCCAGAAGTGCGCTTTGTATTTGATTTTTGAACTATCGAGTTGAACGAGAGCCTCTTCCCATCGCTCTATCCTCGCTCCTCTTAGTCCGGGTATTACTATAAGCAATAAGAGTAAAAGTGAAAACAAAAGGTGCAAAGAATAAATGAAGCAACAAATAAGGGGTGCGGGCGGTACATAGAATGGCAGGTCAGGCAGATGTCTACCATTTGCGATTTGGGCAAGCGAAGGAGAGCAATGGACAAGTCCACTGCTCTCCTTGCTTATGCTGTTGAGGCTGACCGAGCGCCGATCTGGTACGTGTAGGCGCCCCGATTAGACGACCTTGAAGGCGTCCTCTCGGCGCTTGTCAGTCCACTTATCAACTTCCAGCCAGAAGCGTTCAGCCTTGGTTTGGAAGTCGTTGAAGGCGGTGAGAAACTCGGACAGCTCGATAACAAGCGAGCTGTTCTTGCCCTTGTTGGATAGATCGCCGTTGCCGGAACTGTCTTTGCTGGAGCTGTCTTTGCTAGAGCCGTCTTTGCTAGAGCTGTCTTTGCTAGAGCTGTCATGGCTCGATACCTCTCCTTCTGCGTCTGTCAGGCAAACTTGCTGCAGATTTTGCACCGCTGCCTTGAGAGCAGAGAGAGATTTGCTTGCTTCGCCTCGATACTCTTCATAGGCGAGGATTAGATCGGGCACCTTCTTTACCCTTCCGAACCGCTCAGCTGAGAACCAGATGGAGAGATTGAGCGAGAAGGCGACCCGATAGTCGGCGTGGCTTTTGCCGAAACTGCTGTGCAGGTCGAGAAGGGCGCGACAAACAGCGCTGCCCACACCGTCTTGCATTGCCGTGACAAGCAACTTATCGAGGCTGGCGGCGACTTGAGGCATGGTTGCTTCTAGATCGAGTCGGGCTAGGCAGACCGGACACTCGTCCTTTTCTTGCGTGAAAGCTTTGGGGATGAAGTTATCCATAGATACTCCTCTATGCCGATTGAGAATTTTAGACCTGAAGACAAGCCTTGAAGCCGGTTTCGATTTCGACTTTCTCCGCTTGTCCGATCTTGCCGATGAAGACGATGCGACTGCTGGTCTTGTTTTTCTGCTCGTTTGCGGCCGTCGCTTGGCTGGAGCCAGTTCTGCCAGCGGTCTCCACCACCCGGTGTACTGCCTGCACCACCAGAGGCTCTTCGCCATGGAAGTGCAGGATGCCCTTGACGCGATAGAGCCGGTCGCCCTGGTTGAAGAGAAGTGCGGCAAACCAAGTATTGAACTTGACCTTGTCGATTGGCTGCTCGACTTGGAGGCTCACCGATTGCAGGTCGATGTCGTGATGATGTGAATGCTCGTGCGCATGCGCATGACCGTGGTCGTGGCTGCAATGGCCTTCCTTGTCATCGCATTCATGCGTGTGCTCGTGCACATGGCCATTGATGTGACCGTGGTCGTGCCCGTGTCCGCAGTCATGATCGTGACCGTGATCGTGATTGTGTCCGCACTGTTCGCCCTCATGGGCGCAGTTGCTGCCTTCGCCGCTTTCGGTCGCGCTCTGACCGAGAAGGTTTGGAGCGCTCATGAAGGCATTCAGACCGAAGATCTGGTTGCTCGGCATGGCGCTGCGCTGTTGCCTTACAAGCGCTGCCAGAGGATTCATGCTCTTGATGGCGGCTTCGACTTCGAGAACTTTGCCTTCGGAAACAAGGTCGATCTTGTTGACGATGACTAGGTCTGCGCAGGCGATTTGCTCTCGGCATTCCTCTCGATCGAGATGATCGAGAATGTGGGCTGCGTCCACCAGTGTCACGACTGCGTCCACCGAGAACATCTCTTGCAGGTCTTCGTTGAGCAGGAAGGTCTTGAGCACGCCGACCGGATTGGCAACACCGGTGGTTTCGATGATCACTTGGTCGAACTCGGCACGACGCTCATGCAGGGTGGTCAGGGTGGTAACCAAATCATCCTTGACCGTGCAGCAAAGGCAGCCGTTGTTCATCTTGAAGATGCCGCTGGAACCGTTGGCATCGATCAGTAGTGTATCGTCGATACCAATCTCACCGAATTCATTTTCGATGATGGCAAGACGCTTTCCGTGCTGTTGACTGAGAAGGTGGTTGAGCAGGGTCGTCTTGCCCGAACCGAGAAAGCCTGTCACGAGCGTGACGGGGATTTTTTCAGAGGTCATAGTAGCTCCTTATTCGAGGAACATGATTAGGTACATTAGGAACAGACCCAGCAAAACCATGGCGAAGAGCCCAGCTTTGTTGGCCTGGAATTCATCGCTGCGCAGCTTGGCGATAAGCCCGGCGGAAGCGAGATAGAGAAAGGCACCAGCGGCTAGAGGAGTGGCGAGGGCCGTGAACGAATCTGTGAAGCTTGCGGCAACAAAAGCAAGCAGCACACCCCCTACATTGAGCAGAGCCGAGCCGAAGTTGAGAAGCAAGGCTTTGCGGGCGGTGAAGCCGGAGTTGGTCAATACTGCGAAGTCACCGAGTTCCATCGGAACTTCATGAAGGAAGATAGCGATAGAGGTTGCGACTCCCAGAGCCGGATCGATCATGAAAGTGGTGCCAATGACGATACCATCCATGAAGTTTTCTAGTCCGTCTGAGACTAGCACCAAGTAGCCCAAGGAGCGATTTGAGTTGCTCTTTTGGCTGTTGGAAATGAGACCGAGGTCAATCGCGAAGATTGACAAGAACCCGGTAATCAGCAGCAGAATCACATTGAGACCGGCGTGGCCGTGAATATGCTTATGCTCGTGTTTGTGAGCTTGGTCGTGCTCGTGTTCGTGAGCTTGGTCGTGCTCGTGTTTGTGAGCTTGGTCGTGCTCGTGTTCGTGAGCTTGGTCGTGCTCGTGTTTGTGAGCTTGGTCGTGCTCGTGTCTGTTAGCTTGGTCGTGCTCGTGTTTGTGAGGGGTGCTGATCACAGATGGTACCGAGTGATTCAAGCTTCGCTCGAGAGAGTGTGGGACCATATGTAGCAATGCGTTTCCGAGCATTGCTCCGGCGGCCAATGCTACGAGATAGGGTAACAACTTTGTCAGACGACTCTGGCTCAGAGCAAGAGTACTCAAGCCGACAAAAGAGACAGTACTTATGATGAGGGCGGCCGAAAGAGCGTAGATGAGGTTTTCCATCATAGCTTCCTTTGTTTTTTGGTAATCCATCGATCTGGCAAGCGGAAGATAGGCGCAAATTTGGCAGCTATTTTTTGCGGCTTAGTCGGCATAGCGACGTATCAATTGGTGATGCCTAGGTGGTGCTTAGATGCTTCTCAGATTTTGGAAAGTGGATAGAAAGTTACTTTCTGACCTTAGAAGAGAGCCTTCTGGAAAATCAATTCTCGAAGGGACTTAAAGTTCGCAGCAGTTGACGCTTGTCTTTTATTAACGGGGTGTATATTGGGCTGGTTTGAATTGGCTCGGAGTTCTGAAATAATCAGAATGATAACGATTTTCATTTTGTAATCAGCGCTTGAATCGAATTTTTGAACCTGCGCTAGCTTCGCGAGTAAATGATAGGTATTTATCGTTAATCGGGTCTATAAAATTAAGCGGCTCTGAGCTTGGGCACTTGCCTAGATAACAAAAAGAGGCTGCGAAAGCAGCCTCTTTTTGTGGTTCGCGGGGACTAATCTAGAAGGATTGTGCTTTCTGAGAGTCATCCTTCTGTGCAAAAGGTTTTTCCCTCCTGGAATTTACTCTGATTGTCCTTTCATCGTGTCGTGGCATCGTTCTCCCTGGCTAACCACGCCAACACCTTCATTCTGCAGCAGTTGCGACGCTTCAGCTATCCTATCAATTACCGATTTTTTCCTTCTTAGTGAAGGTCTGCATTTCTGCCAAATAAGGCAGATGACCTATAGACATAGGCTTGTCCGGTCAGATGTCTTGTCGGGTTTCAACGACTTGCTTCTGTGATTAATCTAGAAGTGCACTATAGGCTGAATCTTCGTGATCTGCTCTTTTTCTTATGAGTCTCTTCGAGGATTCTATACAGAGCTGCTGCTGGTGCTTTTGGAAGCATTTCACTAAGCCATTGCGGTATGAATTTTCGCAGCTTTACTAGTTCGATTCTTTCTTCTCTCCTCAAGCGACCGCAGATTTCTTGTATCTCCTCTTTAGTGGTTTTGCCATTTCCTTTGTCCCAAATTTCTCTAAGAATTCGTCCTACTCTGGTTTCTCCAAGCGCGGCCTTCCTGTTGCCGATTGGTCGCAATAAGATCTTGCTTGAGCACTGGACGTATTTGGCTCCGTTTACGGTATCAAGTAAATTGACCAAGTTTGTCTGCAAACTGGTTTGTGTGCCTAGTGTTTGGAACTCAGGTTGACGCATTACGCAAGGCACATCAGGTTTTGGTTTCCTTGTAGTGACTATCTTTAGCTCTGTGCGCGACTTCTCTGTCGTCAGAACGAGATTGTTAAACGACTTGCGCTTCACTGCCACTATCTCCTCGTCGGTAACAAATCTAGTAATGCGAGTGCTGACTCTGAAAACTCCACGAGCTAGTCTTTCCAGGTAACCAGACTTAACGGCACGAGACAAGAATGTGTCTAAAACACTTCGATACTGAACCAGAGGCAGCAGCTCTCTTGTTGTGAACATCGTTTCCATACTCAGGTTCGATATGAATCGCTTGACGAAATCCAGAGAACCGTAAGTTCTGCGTTTGGAGTTTTTGAATCTCTCTTTATCTTTTGCAGTCGACTCTAGAGAAAAATTGTTACTGTCATTTTCCACGAGAAGTTTTCTCCCTACTTTGGAACCTTTAGCAAGGGCGTTTGGGCAGCTTTTGGCGCTGTAGTTAAAGACGTGTTTTGAAGCCAAAAAGTTCAAAAGGCTGGATTAAATTTATCCTCTTGGCAAGTTGGAAATTTTTCTTGTTCTCGTGTTCTGATTGGGTTTGTGGACCTTGTAAGATTTGTCCGCGAAAATCTTACTCTTCGAGAGTCGTCAATCTTTCAAGCCCCTTTTGTTCCCGTATCGTAATACTATAGGCAATAATAAACGCACCCAAAAAAACCTAGGAGAAACCCTTTCGGGAATTCCTAGGTTTTCGGGCTGTCGGCTCAACGGATAGAGAACCAGCTTGTTTAGATGGTCCAGGTTTGACCGTCTGCGAGTTCCGTCAGTTGGACATTCTCGAGCAGATTCTTCGAGCCTTTGGGGAGTCGATAGAACCGCGCCAAGCCTTTGCCGGAAACCACAGCGCCGGAAGCCGTCAGCTCGACTGCGGTGTCTTCGTCGAGCCCGATGCCGAAGTAGCTGGGCAGCCTGTGAATGGCTACTGTCAGGCGATTCTGCCTGTCTCGTTCTCCGACATGGGTATCGAAGACGAAGCCGGGAGCCAGGGCGAAGCCGGGGGAGAGCTCCAGCGCTTCCACATCGATGATGCCGCTATCCATGCCTCTGGCGATCATGGTTTCGGCTGCGGCCGCAGTACCGGCACTGGTACCAGCCACGACACCGCCATTGTCCAGAACGGCGATTATGTCTGACAGCAGTTCGGGAGACACCAGTTCGATCAGGCGCTTCTGATCGCCGCCGGTGATGTAGACCGCATTGGTGCCGGCTGGGAGCCGTTGAGGGATTGTGTCGCCTTCGGCAGGCGGCATGATGCTTGTAACCAGACCGGCTCCAAGCTCGTCGAAAGCTTTGTGCAGATCGGCGCAGGTCTCTTCGGCAACTCCGCTGGCATGCGGGATGATGACGATGGAAGCGGCTTTGCCTCCAGCTAATTCGACAAAGCGCTTGAGCGTCATGTTGGCTCTTCCGCCGATGAGAAAGAGCGTACCGGTCAGTTGCCGACGGGAAGTCGTTTGTTCAGCCATATCTGTCTCCAGATGGAAAGTTTCGAAATAGGCAACACATTTCGGCTTTTCTAAGACGAAGCAGAAATGATGATGAGCGTGAAAACCAGGTCACATTGCAGGTTGAGAACTGTCCGAGCGACAGATAGGGCTACAGAAGCGCGTGTCGACAAGCAGGCCGAGCTAGAGCGCGACTATATCTGAAGCTGTCGGTAGATCTTGGGGAAGAGTCTTTTTTTCTGGTCTTGGTGTTGGAGGAGTTAGAGTATTAGATTTCACCCTAGAGAAATCGCCTCAAGCAAGCAATAAAACGCCTGTAATAGAAGCTCTGTCAGCGTTTAATCGCACTCATAAAGGCGTCGAGAAAGTCTCAAAATAGCTACTGATAGTTCAGTTGCCTTGGCCAGGCTAGCGCGAGAGTCTAAAACCAGGCTCTAACTTCGAGCTTCAAGGCAGGGGGTCTGGGCTTGGGGCGGCTATGGTGAGAAGTCTTCGGGCTCTTCGATTTTTAGTTTGCGCTCGAACTTTAGTATTTGTCCTGGGTCTTTATCATTCTCTTGGGCATCAGCATTATCGTGCCCATCGTCTTTAGCTGCATCGGCTGCATGAGCTGCATCAGCTGCATTAGGCTTTCCGTCTATGCTAGATTTTTCAGGGTTTTTGCTTGCTAGTCCCAGCTCTAGTTGTTCTTCGATGTATTGCTCTTGGGCATTGCGTTCGGTGCTGTAGACTGTGCGGTCGGGCTTTTGAGGAATGCCGCTGATTCTAATTGAAGCTGCTTCGTCTAGCTTTTTGGCCAGATCTTCGCTCGGTCTCGAGAGCGCGGTGGCGTAGGCCTGCTTGGCGCTGTTTCTCTTTTCGATGCCTTCGTTTATGCCTTTATAAATGGCGTAGCGCACCGCCGGTATGAAAAAGAACATGCCGCCATAGCCGGCAAGCAAAAACAGCAAAGGCTTAAGGGTCGCTAATATCGGAATGGCTGCTGCATTGAACAACAGCGCCAGGCTGCCAATCGAAACAAAAGCAGCAAAGAGAACTATTGAGGTGAGGGCGCCACCGTCGATGGTGAGAAACTGCCATTCCTCTTCTTGCAGAGTTTTGTCGATAAATCTGAGTTGGGTCTCACTTTTCTTGGTGGCAGACTGTCTCTTGATGTGGCTTTGGTAAAGTCCAGCTAGTTCGTCAATCGGTCTGGTTTGGCTTCGGGCAGCATCGAGCGATCCCATCGGAATGCTGTGTCCACCTGACTGATTTTGAAAAGCTCTGAATACATAGATGATATGACCGCTCTCTGATACCTCAGGAGAGCCGTTATAGCGTTGCAAGATTGGGATCATCCAGTCTTCATTCTTTGGGTCTTCACCGATATAGGGTGCCAGCTGATCGGCAGTAACAACTCCATGGTTGAGCTCAATGATCCGGGCTACAGTCTGCCATTTGGTTTCTTCGAAATTGGTATTAGGATTGCCGTCTCCAAACAAGTAGGAAAAGACATTGTTGAGGAAATTTCCCTTTTTCTTTTGTTCTTCTTCGTTGGGAATGTTTCTGCCGTAACTGCCAGCCGGTGAGGGAATGACATAACGCCAGAAGAAGAACCAGTCCCAGAGCCAATCAAATAACCAGTAAAGATAAAATGGGCGGTGGTAATAGCCGCCGTGCCAGCCGAAGTCGAAAAGGTTGCCGAAATCAAAGTCAAAGTCTGGACCGTCTGAGTCTTGATTGCCTGAAAGGGCTTTTAGACCACCGATGATGGCGACAACAATCAGGACGACCACCGCCACTGCGGCTACTATCAGCATGATCCCGAAAGATATGCGGATAAGAAAGAATAGAGCGGCGCAAAGAAAGCGCAGCACAATCATGGAAGCATTGGCAAAGACTCGCCAGGCCTGTAGAAAAACCTGACGGGATGCGTTTGCCAGGTAGGCCTGGTCAAGATTGTTCTGGAAAATGTAAGAGATATTGCCCGATTCGGTGACTTCCAGATGGGCGCTGGTTTCGGCGGCGATATTGTTTAATTCGCTTATTACTAAAGGCAATGCCAAGCCGGTTTCGGCGGCCACATCAATTGGCACTAGGCGCGGACCGCGCTTTGCAATGGCCTCGAGAATCTTCTTTTTCTCGGGGGAATGAACCGGGCTTAGTAGTTCGCTGAAACTGGACAAAACCGAATTACCGATAGACCGAAATACCAATAGAGTTACATTAGCTATTGTTACTCAAAAACAGCTAAACACTCAAAAATATCATTTCGTCTAAATAAATGGCGGGACCGACGGGACTCGAACCCGCGACCTCCTACGTGACAGGCAGGCGCTCTAACCAACTGAGCTACGATCCCAAAACAGAAAAGCTGTTCAGCTCTTCCACTAAGGATTTGAAAGTATAGCACGGCCGAGAAAGAGGGAAAGGTTGTTGCCGCTGGTTCGTTGAGAAGGCTTAACACACTTCGGTTGTCAGGGTGTGCTAGCTGGCCGGATTGTTAGTGCCAACCTATGGCTTTTATTGACTTAATAGATATAAAGCTCATGACCTAAGCCTTGATCTATGACCCTCTTTGTAACTAAGCTGCGCCCGTAAACCCAATAACCTTTTCTTTTGATGGAAGCACCAAAGACCCTCTAATTTCTCGACAGTTCATCCAGACGTACTCATTTTCTGTTGCGCCAAGCTTCAGTTATGAATACGGGTTTATGTCTGGGGCGAGAAGGGTTTGACATGACGGCTCTGCCATCCGGCGTCGAGCTCAGTGCACGGCTTCCTAAACCTCTCAACTCCTCTGAAAGAAGGAGACACTATGTCTACATTCGAAACTCTCATCGCGGTTTCGATTGTCCTCGGTATTGTGATTGCATACTTCGGATGGCGCAAGGAACGCCAGGCTGCTAAGAACGACAGTTCAAAGGCTGCCTGGGTGGATAACGACGACTTCGACGAAACCGTCGGAGAAGAGTTTCCCAACCAGACCGCCAGCCGTGTTGCTCTCACCGACCTGGACGACGAAAACTTCGATCCCGTGAAGCTTTCTCAGGGCACGAAGCCCATCGTGGTCAAGTTCTTCACCACCTGGTGCCCGGGTTGCAAAACCCAGGGTCCGCTCATGGAGCAGGCTGCTGCCAGGTTCGGCGCTCAGGTAGATTTCTACCAGGTCGATTGCGACCTGTCGGAAAAGCTGCCGCGCAAGGCGAAGATCGACAAGATCCCGACCACCCTTTTCATCAATCCCGTCACCGGGACCCAGCTTGTTCATGTCGGTGCAATGACCGCCGACCAGGTGGGCGAGATGCTCAAGGAACTGGCGGCCGAAAGTGCCAAGGGCGCTTCCGCTGTCGATTCGGCTCATCCGTATCTGCTCGGCTAAGCCGACCGGTATCTACGGCATCTTTTGATAACAGGTCTCTGTTCGGAGAGGGGATTGTATTGACCGCAAGGCGTACAATCCCCTTCTCCACTTACTTTTGTTGTTTTTTTGCCGGCAACACTATACAAAGTAGTAAAACTGGCGAATTTTGTAAGTATTCGGCGAGGGCAGGTAGGGAAGGATGAGGCATAATTCACCGGTTTGAGTGTTCTCAAGGATGGCCTTTTGACCTGAAGAGGATCATCATTACCACATGCCTAAATCTTCTCGAAAGACAATTAGCAAGCCGCATTCGACAGCCAGTAAGA
>Ga0209460_1000301_pt1 | contig 54311 bp, 54 predicted proteins | sample EBPBio132013_DNA_FD_185868 | JGI IMG/M metagenome (GOLD analysis project Ga0209460, IMG submission 185868) | Wastewater treatment Type I Accumulibacter community from EBPR Bioreactor in Madison, WI, USA - Reactor 2_5/13/2013_ DNA (SPAdes)... | ecosystem: Engineered > Bioreactor > EBPR >... | reverse complement strand
AGCAAGGTTTGTGGTTGGTGGCGCGGATGAGGCACGCCTCATCCCTACGAGGATACGGTATTCGGTTGATTGTGGTGATTAACAGGTGGAATGCCTGCGATCATGGTTAACGTTTTTTATGCAAGAGGAGCAACGTGTTATGAAGCGGATCGTTCAGTTGGGTATGCTGGTTGTGGCAGTGTTGGCTTTGTTTGCGACCGTTTCGGCGCATGAGGGGCGTGAGATCGGCGATGGAGCGTACACGATTGTGTTTGGTTGGCGGGCGGAACCGGCGTATACCACATTGTTGAATGGGCCGGAGTTTGAGATTATGACACATGAGGATGAACAGCCGGTCGAAGGTGCCGAGGAAACGCTGCAAATCGAAGTGAGCTATGGTGGACAAAGCAAGGTGCTGCGGCTGCGTGCGGTGTTCGGCGAACCGGGTAACTACACGGCTGATTTGATCCCGACCCAACCGGGTGACTACAGCTTCCACATTACCGGCACGATTGGCGACGCGACGATTGACGAAGTGTTCGACTCGACCAGCGGCGAGTTTAGCACGGTTGAGCCGATTACCGACATTCAGTTCCCGTAAATAGGATAATGACAAAAGTCAGAGGGACACGACTGCCGTGTCCCTTTTTGATTCGAGTAGGTTACGTGCGATGGGTATAATCAATAGTTATGAATGAAGGCTGCACGGACGTGCTTTATCAGGCGTGTGTTGGTGCTGCGCTGCACTGGCGTTCTTTGAGGATTATCTGGTGGGCTTCGTCCACATCGGTGACGAAAAACAACCGATTATGGAACGCGCTGTTTTTAGAGATTTTGAGAAAAATCGAGGCTACAGTGCGTGACAGGATACCATGCGACACAATGACCTGAATGCCAAAGTTGGGCGGCATCAGTTGGAGGGCGCGTTTAAAATGCGGCTCGGAGCTGCCCTTCGGCATAACCGCGTTTCGATGCGGCGCGACGATCAAATCGACACGATAGTTCACGGACTGCATCATGTCAACCACCGCTTCCAGTGTGGCATGAAAATCATCCCACGTCCACGCGCCACTATACTCCGTACAAATGATCGTTTGTTCTGGATCGTACCATGAAATCTGAACTGTCGACATTTTAATATTCCATCTAAACGAAAACCGTATTAAGCAAATCGTAATCCAATATTCTTGTAATGTATCTTAAGATTTGGAAGATTATGGAAACGATGTGAAGCGTATGCGTGGGAATTGAAAACGGATATGCCCCAAGTGAGACATATCCGTTCTGACATTACGGGTTGCGGCTTACGGGCTAGACAGGTTCGATCCAGTATTGGGGTGCGATGCCTTCCGGTGTCCAGCCGATGGTGCCGTTGTAGTTGACCTTCCACCACGACATGCCGGAGGCGCAGCTTGGGCCTTCGAGGACGGTGAACACGCCGCCGGGAGGGATTTCACCGACGTATTGGGTGCTGCTGCCGGGACCCTGACGCATATTGTTGGGGATGCCGGGGGTGACGCGGCCAGAGCCACCGACAATCAGACGCGGCGGTAAATTGGGCGCACAGAGCGCAGCGCGGGTGACAGTGGGTGCGAAATTCAGTGTCGTCGTGGGTGATGGGCGGAAGGGCGACGGATTGGTTGGATACTCACGACCGGGTGTGGGCATGAAACCCGGAAGGGTGGGTGAAGGAGTTGGGCGGAATACCTGTGTATCCAAAGGCTGTGGGGTCACGGTTGGAGCCATCCCAGCGCCGCCGCTGTCGAGGGTGGGTAAAGGCTGCGGCGTGGGGAACGATGGGGTTATGAATACCGGTTCGAGCCAATAGTCATTGACTTCACCTTCGCTCGTCCAACCGATAAGGCGGCTTTGTGTATCCGCCACATACCACCATGCCATATCTGAGGCGCAGCGCGGGCCATCCAGCACGTATACCTGACGACCAACGGGCAGTTCGCCCAAGAACCCGCTGCCTTCGCCGGGGGCTTGACGGACGATGTTGGCGACATCCGGCAGAATAGCTGCCAGCGAACCAACCGTTAGGCGCGGCGCGGGAGCGTTCGGGCAGAAGGTCGGCGTGGCCGTCGAACCGGGTGCGCCGGTCGGAATGATGTAGGTGGGCGGTGGGTAAGTGGGCTGCGGCGAGGGTGTAGGTGTCGCCAGCGGGCTGCAAAGGGTGACTTGCGACAGATCATTCGATACGCGGTAATCCCATGTTAAGCCCTGCACATCCAACTGCACCTGAAAGCCGGGTGTTTGCACCTGCGCGTAGGCGGTACCGGGCTGCGGGCAGCCTAAGCTGGCATCCGGGTAGATATTTTTGCTGAAGCGCCAGTTAAAATCGCTGAGGGTGAGTTCGAGGCCGAGGCGGGCGTTGAGGTCATCAAGCGCTTTTTGCACCTGCGGCGGGTAATCCTGCGCGGTTGCCAGCGCGGGAACGAGCATAACCAAGAGAACGAGGCACCAGAGTAGGCGGCGCATGAGTGAAATTCCCCATTAATAAGTCTGTTTTACTCACTGTAGCACGATCTTACCGGTTGGAGTTTTATGGATTCCGTGCTGATACCCGACGGTTGGCCTACGGGGTAAAAGTACAGTCGATAGTCTGTAGTTAATAGTCAATAGATTAATGCAAAAACGAAATACAAGGATTAACCGCCAAGTCGCCAAGAACGCCAAGAATTTTAGAGTAAAAGACAAGATTAATTGAACCGCAGAGGCGCAGAGGAACGCGGAGAAGAATTCACCATAGAGCCACTGAGGACACAGAGAAAGACTAGAGACGTAGAGAAATGCGGGAAAGCTAGAAGCGTCCGGTCATGGCTTGGACGTAGCCGGTGAGTTCGGCATAGCCGTAGCCGGTTTGGTCGCCGCTGATGGCGACTGCCCCTTCCCAATAATCGACGTTTCCGCTGCCGTGCAGTTCTTGGTCAGCGAGGAGCGGCGTGAGGGTGATATTCAGCGGCTGGGGGTCGCCGGTGTCGATGGTGATGTTCCAACCAGCAGGGTAAGTCGCGCCGTTGTGGGGGCTTTGCCATGTATCGGTGACTTCAAAGGTGAAGTCACTGCTTTTCAGGTAGCGTGTGCTGCCGTCGGCGTTGACGAGTAAGCCGCCGAAAGCCGGTTCGCGGCTGCCATCCTGCAAGCGGATTTGACCGAGCATCAGTTCACGGTTGTCGTCGAGCTGGAGGCCGAACCAATCCCAACCCTGCGCGGTGATGCCGAGGGCGCTGGTACTGAATTCGTGATCTTTCCACGTCGTACCGCTGACGCTGAGGGTTTGGTCGCCGATGCGGATGCTGCCTGTGGTCAATAAGCGGGTGAGCGAGTAGTAGTAGCTGGCGTTGCCGACTTCGGCACTTTTCGGGCTGAGGCCGTTGTCGCCTTGCAGGGCGGGTGGTTTGACTTGTTCGAGGGCGAGGTTGATGGCGAACTGCCCCGCGTCGGCGGTGATGGTGGTGCGGTCAGCGGCTTCGTCATCAGCCTTGATTTGCCAATCTTCAATCCAAACGTGATAGAGCGGGTCAGCCACTGCGCCAGCGAGTCCGGCTGCGCCACGGCTGAAGCGCTGCACATGGTAATACTGCCCACCGCCAATATCGGATACAGCGAAGTGCGCCATGTAGATTTGATTGCTGCGCCATTCCGAGCTGCTGGTGACAGTTTCATCCGGCGGCTGGATGGCACGGCGGAAGATGGTGAACTGGTAGCCGAAGCGCCGCCCGTCATCGGTGCGGACATTACCCGTGTAATACCACCATTCGGTTTGGAAGCCGGGATGTGCGCCGAAGTCGGTAGGGAATTCCCATGTGCGGGGTTCGATGGCGCGGGTGTAGCCAGTGGTATCCGCGAGGACACCGGCGAACTGCGTGGTGGCGCTGACGGTCGAGCCGCCGTTCGAGTCGATGAGGCTGAAGCCAAATACGACGATCACAATTGCGCCCAGTGCCAAGACCAACCAACGCCACATAACCACTACCCCTTGTTCAGATATTCACAAGTGATTCTATTATACAAAACATTAACCGCGAAGGCGCAGAAAGACAGAGAAAGATAAGAGTTTAAACCGCAGAGAAAATATAGAGATTAACCGCCAAGTCGCCAAGAACGCCAAGAGGGAAGCAATAAAATGCCATTCACCACAGAGGCACAGAGAAGGAGGAGAAAAGCAAGCGTTTAACCGCAGAGACGCGGAGGAACGCAGAGCGAAAATGCAAAGAGGGCTACTTGAAGATGGCGAGGGTGATGGGGTATTCGGTGACTTTTTGGAAGCCCGCTTTTTCGGCGACGCGGGTTGAGGGTGTGTTGGTGAGCCACGCATCCCAATGAACCTGCCAGCCGAGGCTGAGGGCGTGCTGGGCGAAGGCTTGGGCGATGGCGGTGGCGAGGCCGTTACCCTGATAGGCTTCAAGTGTTTCGATGCCGACCCCGCAAACACCGGGACTGACGTACTCCGCTGTACACCACGCGAGGATGCCATCGGTGTCGCTGACGATACAGTAGCCAAAGCCTTGATCGAGAAAGCGTTCGAGCAGCGTCCAGCATGATTGGATTTCTTCGAGCAGCGGGTCGATGCTGCGGAGGCTGCGCTGACCGAGCAGGTCGTCGTCAATCAGGCGCAGGTGGAGATGCGGCGGCAGCGGCGGTGCGGGTGTGAAAACGGGCGCGGCAGGTAAACGGTAGAGGACGCGCATCCGGTCTTCAAAGCCCATCCCCTCAAAGAAGGACGGTGCGAGGCTGCGCCATGCGTCGTTGGCGGTGTACAGCTTGAGCAGGCCAAGCTGGCGCTTTGCCACGTCTGGCAGAAAGGTTGCGGCGAGGAAGTGGCGTAATTCGATGTTGAAAGTGTCGTTATCCGTCCGACCGCCGAAGTAGACGCTGTGGGTGGTATCCCAGATGAAGGCGGCTGTCGGCGCATGGAGGTCATCCGCCCAGACGAGCGCGGGGCTGTTGCCGGTTCCCATCGCGGTGACGACAAAGTGCAGATAGGGTGTGTCGAACAGATCAGGTAGTGCCGGATGAGAAGGTGCTACAGGGTGCATGATGTGTCTCCTGTATGCCGGACTGATGTGGCTCATTATAGTTCAGAAGGCATGATAGCGAAACCAGATGGCTTAGGTGTTACAGGTCTGAAACCTAGCCATATGACCCTTGACAATATAGAACAAGTGATCTAAGTTTGATGTTAGTATGAACACAGATGTTCTATGCAGTAGATGAGGTATAAGATGGGTAACGTAACGATTGATATGTCAATGTCATTGGACGGTTTCATCGCCGGGCCGAACGGGAGCGCAGACCAACCGTTGGGCGACGGCGGTGACCGTTTGCACAGTTGGTTATATGACCTCGCAAGCTGGCGCGAACGCCACGGCATGGAAGGCGGCGAGCGTGACCGGGATGCGGAAGTCCTTGAAGAATCTTTCAAGGATATTGGCGCGATTGTGATGGGCCGGAATATGTTTAACCACGCGGAGAAAGAATGGGGCGACAACCCGCCGTTTCGCGTGCCGGTGTTTGTGGTGACTCATGAGGAAAGCGATCCCAACATTCAACGAGGCGACACGAACTTCACATTTGTGACCGACGGTTTTCAAAAGGCGCTGGCACAGGCCAAGTCGGCTGCGGGTGATAAAAACGTGTCGGTCGCGGGCGGCGCGAACATTATTCAGCAGATGTTGACAGCGGGATTGGTCGATGAGATACAGGTTCATATCGTGCCAGTTTTGTTGGGCAAAGGGCGGCGGTTGTTCCAGTACATTGGTGGGCAGCCGGTCGAACTGGAACGGGTGCGAACCGTTGATTCGCCGTGTGTCAGCCATCTTAAGTATCGGGTTGTAAAGGAATCATAGAGGAGGATAGGATTATGGGGAAAGTATTAGGCGGCATGGCGATGTCGCTGGACGGATTCGTGAATGACTCAAACGGCAGCGTGGCGTTGTTATACGCGAACTTTGAGGCGTTCATCAACACCGACTACATGCAGGAACAGATGAAGTCGACCGGCGCGGTGGTCATGGGTAGAAAAACCTATGACATGGGTAACGGTGATTACACCGGTTACGAATACCAAGTGTCGATCTTCGTGGTGACGCACAAGCCGCCGAAGAAGGCGGCGAAGGGACAGAATAGCAAGCTAAAGTTTAGCTTCGTCACCGATGGGCTTGAAAGCGCGGTCGCACAGGCTAAGACCGCTGCTGGTGATAAAGATGTGACGGTGGTCGGTGGCGCGAGTACGATCCAGCAACTGCTGAAGGCCAAGCTGCTCGACGAACTGCATATTACGGTTGTGCCGATCCTGCTGAACGAGGGACTGCGCTTATTCGACAAGCTGGGCGATCACCCGCCGCGCCTTGAACGGCTCAAGCTGATCGAATCACCCGCAGGGCGGACGGACATCATCTACCGCGTGGTGAAGTAACGGGTGAGCAGCCAAAATGTTATAATGGATACCTGATGGGTAGGAGGCATCCGCATGAAGTTTACCTTCGAGTCGCGAGCGTCAGACTCGCCGTATGTGGAGGGGATTTGGCGCACCGAAAGCGAGGGTGGCGGGTCGTTCATGTCGGTCGCCGAATCGCATTGGGGCATCGTGGTGACGCGGCAGGAAGGCAAAACGTGGCTGACGGTGCGTGGGCCAGAGACGAAAGCCCAGCCCTCACCGGTGCCGGAGGACGCGAATTTCTTCGGTATTGTGTTCAAGCTGGGGACGTTTATGCCGCACCTCCCCGGCAAACGGCTGGTTGACTGCGGGTTTGACCTGCCAGAGGCGAATAATCGCAAATGCTGGTTATACTGCTCGGCATGGGAGTTCCCGACCTACGACAACGCGGATACGTTCGTCGCACGACTGGTGCGCGAGGGCATGTTGGTGCGCGAGCCGGTGGTGGCTGCCGCGCTGCAAGGTCAGCTTACCGACGACCTCTCGCCGCGTTCGGTACAGCGGCGCTTCCTCCACGCGACGGGCTTAACCCACAAGTCGATCCAGCAAATCGAGCGGGCGAAAAAGGCACTGGAGATGCTGCAACAGGGTAGACCGATCCTCGACACGACGTATGAACTCGGCTACTTCGACCAATCCCACATGACGAACTCCCTCAAATATTTCGTCGGGCAAACACCGGCGCAAATCGTGAAGTCGCTGGAGTTGGCGTAAGTGTCGTTTTTTTCCAAGAGTGTGTTTTCAAGTTTGGTTATGATGATGGCATTGGTGGTGCATAACACAGCAAAGGGAAAACAACATGCGTAAACTCATCGTCACCGAATTTATGTCATTGGACGGTGTGATCGAAAACCCGCAGTGGACGTTCAAATACTGGAATGACGAGACCTCCGGCTTTAAAACGGAAGAAACCTCTAACAATGAATCCCTGCTGTTGGGGCGCGTAACCTATGAAGGCTTTGCTCAGGCATGGCCGCAGCGCACAGATGAAGCATCCGGCGGGGTCTACTTCAATGGCACGCGCAAATACGTGGTGACTTCGACGCTCGACAAGCTGGACTGGAACAACTCGGTGGCGATTAAGGGCGACATCGTGGCGGAAATCACCAAGCTCAAGCAGGAAGACGGCCCCGACCTTGTGGTACACGGCAGCGGCAAGCTGGTGCAGTTCCTACTCGCCAATAACCTCGTCGATACCGTGCGTATCCTGATGTATCCGGTGGTGCTGGGCAAGGGGCAGAAAATGTTTGAGGACGGCACAGCCGCGTCGATGAAACTGGTAAGCGCACGGCCCTTTAGCTCCGGCGTAATCGGCCTCGTCTATGAACCTACCGCCGAATAAAACCTCTCACAACTTTCTAAAATCCCGCTCCTGCCTCCATTCATCTGCCAGATGTTATAATCCAGTGGATGAATAGGTAGGAGCTGATTATGCCGTTTCAGTTTGATAACCGACTTTCTGACTCCCCCTATGTGGATCGGGTGTGGCAGGCGCGAACGGACGAATCCAGCGGCTTTGTCTCATCGGCGGCGATCCATTGGGGGATGGTGGTCGTGCGGCACGAAGACAAGCTGACGCTGCATGTGCGCGGGCCGGAAACGCAAGCCTCTCAGGCCGAGTTCCACCTCGATTATGAATTTTTGGGTATCAACTTTAAGTTTGGCACGTATATGCCGCATCTTTCTCCAAAGGCGATTATCGACCGGCAGGATCTGGTGCTGCCGGAAGCAGCTTCAAGGAGCTTCCAACTGAACAGCTCGTCATGGGAATTCCCGACGTTTGAGAATGCGGATACGTTTGTTGATCGGCTGGTGCGTGAAGGCATCCTCGCCTATGAGCCTGTCGTCAACGCGGTGCTGCAAGGCCACCCGACCGATTATTCGCCCCGCGCGGTGCAGTACCGCTTTCTCCACGCCACCGGCCTGACCCAAAGCACCGTCCATCAGATTCAGCGGGCGCGGCGGGCGAAGGCGCTGCTGATTCAGGGGAAGCCGATCCTCGATACCGTATATGAAGCCGGTTACTTCGACCAAGCCCATTTAACCCGTTCGCTCAAGCGGTTTATGGGGCAAACCCCGACCCAACTTGGGGATGAGCCATCCTCGCCATAAAACGTTGCGTTTTTATACAAGACCCCCGATTTTAGATCGCATATACTGCGTGTATTGATAGACAAAACACAAGGAGCAGTCAACATGCGTAAGATTATTTCCTCCACGATGGTCAGCTTGAACGGTGTCATGGAAGACCCGCAAAATTGGTCGTTCCAGTATATGAACGACGAGCTGATGAAGTACGTCGCTGATCAGTTGTTTGCCTCGGACGCACTGATTTCGGGACGCTTAACCTATGACAGCTTCTCTGAGGCGTGGTCATCACGTGCAGGGGCAGATGCCTTTGCCGACCGCATCAACGCGCTGCCGAAGTATGTGGCCTCGCGGACGCTGACGGAACCGTTGACTTGGAACTCAACGCTGCTCAAGGGCGACATTGCGGAAGCCGTCAAGAAGATTAAAGCCGAGCCGGGGCAGGATATTCTCCAGTACGGCTGTGGTGAACTGACCCATACGCTCATTCAGCATGGGTTGGTAGACGAAATCCGTTTGATCGTATTCCCGATTGCCGTCGGCGGCGCAGGGCATGTTTTCGAGAAGCTGGCGGCGAACGTGCCGATGAAGCTGTTGAGTTCACAAGCCCTCAGCAACGGTGTGGTTCTTCAACACTATCAACCGCAGCAAGCCTAGTCCGGTTGTCTCAAAGGCTGGTAGATCATTGACCAGCCTTTTTGATTCAAGTGAAAGGGGAAGGACGATGGCGGATATTATCAATTTCGCCGACCTGCGCGATGGCGATACGTTTGAAGGGTATCTGTACGGTAACGTGAATGTCAGCTTCTTCCTGAGCGATACACCGCCGGGGAAAGGGCCGCGTTTGCACAGCCATCCTTACGACGAGATATTTGTGGTGCAAGAGGGCAAGCTGACTTTTACGGTCGGTACTGAAACCGTCGAGGTGGTTGGGGGGCAGATTGTGATCGCGCCAGCCGGTACACCGCATAAGTTCGTCAACACCGGCAGCGAGAACGCCCGTCATATCGATATTCACGTCACGCCGCGTATGGAGACCACATGGTTGGAAGCACGGCCTGAGTAAACTTCCTCATTAATGCGACTTATGATTTGCTGGCGAACAAAAGTTCATATACACTGATTGCAACGGTGCCGATCTTGAGGTTCAATGTCGGCCTGTTGTTTGTTTTGCCATGTGCTGTTAAGGAGTGGATGATGGACATAGAAACACGCACCACCATTGACGATATTTATTCCACTGACAAAGATACCCAGAATAAAGCCTACTACACGGTGATGGAACTGACCGAGAAGCCGGTCGATTGGGCGTATGAGGTTTGGGATAAGCTGGTCGATGGGCTAAAGGACAAGGATAACCACGTGCGGGCGATTGCGGCGCAGGTGCTTTGCAATCTCGCCAAGAGCGATCCCGACAAGCGCATCATTAAGGACTTCCCCAAGCTGTTGGAAGTGACGAAGGACGAACGCTTTGTCACGGCGCGGCACTGTTTGCAGTCGTTATGGAAGGTGGGCGTGGCGGGCAAAGAACAGCAGGAAACCTACATGGCAGGGCTGGAAAAGCGCTTTGATGAATGTGTTAACGAAAAGAATTGGACGCTGATTCGTTCCGACATTATGCAAAGTATGCGGAACGTGTACGATGCCGTAAAGGATGAACGAATCAAAGAACGGTCGCTGGCTTTGATGGCGATAGAAACGGATGGCAGGCAGACCAGGAAGTACGCCAGCGTGTGGAAGAAGAAGTAGCAGTAGAAGGTGATGAACCCTCACCCCCAGCCCCACATTAGCACCCTTCGCAGGCTCATTCCGCTGAAACTTACTTTAGTATCGACTAGAAACGGCGTAGAAATTGTGTTCTTGAGTGAGTGACAGAAAATGGTATAATGAGATCGATTATTTGGAGACATAGTTGACCCAATGAGGTGCTAACCATGTGCAGAAACATCAAGACGCTGTTTAACTTTGAACCCGGCGTGACCGAAACCGAAATCAACGCCGCCGCACTGCAATACGTCCGCAAACTCAGCGGCTTCAACAAACCCTCGAAAGCCAACGAAGCGGCCTTCAACACGGCTGTCGAGCAAATCGCTGCCATCTCCGGCATCCTGCTCAAGTCGCTCGAAACCAACGCCCCGCCAAAGAATCGCGAGATCGAAGCGATGAAGGCTCGCGAGCGTTCGGCTATCCGCTTCGCCAAATAGCCCCAACCTCTGTAAAATTTTCTTGGTCAAGAGATCTTGAAAGTTTGTTTTTTGTTATATAACTTGACAGTTATATAACTAATGGGGTATATTATGTTCATGGTCACAACATTCGATGCGTTATCAGACGCAACACGCAGGCGTATTCTGGACTTGCTCCGCGAGAAACCACGCCTTGTCGGCGAACTGGTCGACACGCTGGAGATGAGTCAACCCGGCATTTCGAAGCACCTCAAAGTACTGCGCGAAGCTGGTTTGGTCAATGTGCGGCAGGACGCACAGCGCCGCTGGTACGAACTGCGGACAGAACCGTTAGCGGAATTGGATGAGTGGCTGAAGCCTTATCGCCACCTGTGGCTGGAACGCTTCGACCGGCTGGACGATTACTTGCGGGAACTGCAAGCCAGCGAGGACGAAGCGAACAGCAGCGATGACGAATAGACAAGAGGAGAGAGGGATATGGGCAAAGTCGGTTTCAATATGACGATGTCGCTGGATGGGTTTATTGCTGGCGCGAATGACAGCGCGCAGAACCCGCTGGGCGACAACGGCAGCCACCTCTTTACGTGGTACAGCATCGGCGACACCGAGTACAAGATGCCCGGTGGCGATTGGAAGTTCAACATCTCCGCCGCCAGCGCCAAGCAGTTGGACAAAGCCCTCAGCAGCGCCGGTGTGCTGATTACCGGACGGCGTACCTTCGACATCGCGGGTGCGTGGGGCGGGCAGCATCCGGTTGATCTCCCGATTGTCGTCCTCACCCATAACCCGCCGCAAGAATGGGTCAATAAGCCGAACTCGCCCTTTACCTTCGTCACTGACGGCATCGAAAGCGCGGTCGAGAAGGCCAAAGCGATTGCTGGTGATAAGGATGTTGAACTCGGAACCGCCAGTACGCTGCAACAGGCGTTGAACGCCGGACTGGTGGACGAACTGCACATCGACATCGCGCCCGTGGTGCTGGGCAAGGGTGTGCGCTTGTTCGACGAGCTGGGCAAGCTGCCGCTGGTCTTGGAGCAGATCGCTTCGGTCGAGGGACAGGGTGTAACCCATTTGAGCTATCGTATCGTGAAGTAGCACTTCATTTCATTTGTAATTACCCGTCAAGGTAAAGCGAACGTCTATCAGGAGAACACAAAATGGCTAAAGCAGAAGTGACCGCCGAACCCGGCAAGCAGGAAATCGTCATTACCCGCATCTTCAACGCGCCGCGTGAACTGGTGTTCAAGACCTTTACCGATGCCAAGCACTTGGCGAAGTGGTGGGGGCAGGACACGGCGACCACCACCATTGACCAGTTGGAAGCCTCGGATGGCGGCAAGTGGCGCTTCGTCCAGACCGCGCCGGATGGCAGCGAGTACGCCTTCCGTGGGGTGTTCCACAGCATCAAAGCGCCGGAACAAATTGTGCAAACCTTTGAGTTCGAGGGGATGCCCGGTCATGTGCTGCTCGAAACCATGACCTTCGAGTCGACACCGGATGGCAAGACCCGGATTATCGACTCGTCAGTGTTCCAATCGGTCGCTGACCGTGACGGTATGCTGCAAAGTGGCATGGAGGACGGCGCGAACCAATCGTGGAATCGCCTCGACGCGCTGCTGGACACGCTCAAGTGAAGCCCTTACCTCCGGTTGAACTGCGGCGTTACGCGGAGGATGATCTCACCATCCTCCGCCGTCATAATGCGCCCGAAATGACTGCATATCTTGGCGGGCCGGAAAGTGAAGAAAAGCTGCTCAACCGCCACCAGCGTTACCTCGATATTCCTGATAGCGGCAAGGGGTATATGTTCGTCATTTGGACGGACGACATGCGCGTGGGCATGATCGGTTATTGGGAACACGAGGATAAGGGCGAAACGGTTTGGGAAACCGGCTGGGGCGTTCTGCCGGAGTTTCAAGGGCGGGGTATCGCGGTCGCCGCCATCCACGAACTGGTGAAGAAAGCCCGCGCGGATGGCACACACCGTTTTCTCCACGCCTATCCGCGAACCGATAACGGCGCATCGAACGCGCTCTGCCGCAACGCGGGGTTTGAACTTGTCGGCGAAGTGGATTTCGAGTATCCGGCGGGTAACCCGATCCGCTGTAACGACTGGCAAATGGACCTGCAAGCTGAGTCAGCCACATAAGAGAACAAGGAGTTAGGAAAATGACTACTCAACCGTATCCCGGTCTTAAAAATCTCGACAAACTGGTTGGCACATGGAATGTCTCCGGCCCCGACATTAATGGGCAGGTGACCTATGAATGGATGGAAGGCGGCTTCTTCCTGATGCAGCATGTGAACTTCAACCACAGCGGCCATGCGGTCAAAGGGATCGAAATTATCGGTTATGAGCTGCCTTTCGGCGCGGAAAAGCCCGGTGAGAATATCAAATCCCGTTACTGTGGCAGCGGCGGCGAAACCTATGAATACACCTACGAAGTGGACGACGACACCCTGACCATCTGGGGCGGCGACAAAGGTTCACCCGCCTACTACAAAGGGGCGTGGAGTGCGGATGGCAAGACGAACGCCGGTGCGTGGGTTTACCCGAACGGCGGTGGCTACGAATCTACCATGACCCGCGCCTCATAACACTCGATATTTCTCATAAAGGAATAGGTACATGGAAAAGGTCATCTCAAAAGACGGCACAAGCATTGCTTTCGATAAATCCGGCAGCGGGCCAGCGCTCGTCCTCGTGGGCGGCGCGTTCGAGCAGCGGGCGATGGAGTCGGATACCTCCAAACTCGCCGTGTATCCACTGCTGACCGAAAACTTCACCGTCTACCACTACGACCGGCGTGGGCGCGGCGACAGCACCGATACGCTGCCGTACGATGTGAAGCGCGAAATCGAGGACATCGAAGCCCTCATCGACCTCGCGGGTGGCTCGGCTTTCTTGTCCGGCATTTCCTCCGGCGCGGGGTTGGCGTTCGAGGCGGCGTTGGCGCTCGGCGGCAAGGTCAGGAAACTGGCGCTGTATGAGCCGCCGTATAACGACGATCCAGATGCGCGGGCGGCGTGGAGAAATTACCGCAAAGAATTGGCGGATACGCTTGCCGAAGGTCGGCGTGGTGACGCGGTTGGCCTGTTCATGATGCTAGTCGGAATGCCCGCCGAACATCTCGAAGGGATGCGCCAGATGCCGTTCTGGGGCATGTTTGAAGATGTGGCTCCCAGCCTCGCCTATGATGCCGCTGCCCTCGGTGACGAAGCCGCCGTTCCGGTCGAGAAGGCTGCAACGCTCACTACGCCTACACTGGTCATGAACGGCGGGGCAACACCCTATCCGTTTATGGCTCCCACGGCGGATGCGCTGGCGAAGGCCATCCCCAACGCCCAGCGCCGCACGCTCGAAGGGCAGGTGCATGAGGTCGAGCCGGACGCGATTGCACCCATACTGGTGGCGTTCTTTAAGGGCTAACCGCGTATAAACCCAACTGAATAGCAGCTTCAAGCACCGCAAATTGCGTAGGGCGTGGCTGAACGCGCCCTACTATCCATAAGGATGAGACATGAAAACTGGAACTTCGAAAGATGGAACGACGATTGCCTACGATCAGGTTGGAACAGGCTTCCCACTGATCCTCGTCACTGGTGCGCTGGGTGTACGCTCTGGCTCGATGCAGGACGGCTTCGTCAACCTGCTCATGGATCACTTCACCGTCATCAACTACGACCGCCGGGGTCGCGGCGATAGCACCGACACGAAACCGTACGCGCCGGAACGCGAGATCGAGGACATCGAAGCGCTGATCGACGCGGCAGGTGGCGAGGCGTATCTTTATGGTGTGTCGTCGGGTGCAATCCTCGCGCTGGAAGCCGCCGCACAGTTCCCGAACAAGGTCAAGAAGCTGGCGATGTACGAACCACCTTTCATCATCGACGGCAGCCGCCCGCCGCTGCCCGTGGATTACGTCGAGCAGCTCGACAAGGCGACCGCTGAAAACCGCCGGGGTGATGCAGTGAATATCTTTATGATGCAGGCACTCCTGATCCCGCAGGAATTTGTCGATATGATGCGGAACGCCCCGCCGCCGGAAGGTATGTACGCTGATGATGTGAAGCCGCCCGCTTGGTCGGATATGGAAACGGTCGCGCACACGCTGGCGTATGACGGTCGCATCGTGCGTGAATACCTCGCTGGTCATCCGCTGCCCGCTGGTCGCTGGAACGCCTTTACGGGTGAAGGTTTGGTGCTGGTTGGCGGCAGCAGCGAACCCTTCTTCCACGATGGAGCGAAGGTGCTGGCTGCTAATGTCCCGAATATCCGCTATCAGGTACTCGAAGGGCAGGATCATGCCGTTTCGCCGTCAGCACTGGCACCGGCGCTGGTGGCTTTCTTAAGTTAAGGCAGCGTTACTGTGTAGGAGCGCATGGCGGTGCGTAAAAACCGCCCATGCGTTCTAAGTCGGTCTTGAATAATCGGTTTCGGTTTTGTACCATAGCGGGTCGCAGAAGTTTATAGGAGGCGATAAGTGAACCCATCTAGCTTACCAGTTCCTCACTTCTCCTGCCGCGCGGAAACGTTTTCGCTGGCAGCGAACCGCTTTCAGTTGCCGCCATTCAGGGCATCTCCGATTCTATCTATTTCCGAAGTCACCATTTGAAGTTGAACGCATCGTTTTACGCCCGGCATAAGCCACTTCCAGCTTGTGCTTTCATGTTGTACGCCCTTTGAGGATAGCCAAAAGGACAGAACTGTGGCCCAAGAATATATTGAAATCCGTCATGCCCGTGAAAATAACCTCAAGAATGTGTCGCTGCGTATTCCCAAACGGCAGATCACCATCTTTACGGGTGTCTCCGGTTCCGGTAAGTCGTCGATTGTGTTCGACACTATCGCCACCGAAGCCCAGCGCCTGCTGAACGAAAACTTCAGCCTGTTCGTCCGCAACTTCCTCCCGCGCTACTCCCAACCGGACGCGGATGCCATCGAGAACCTGAGCATGGCGGTCGTGGTTGACCAGAAGCGCATGGGCGGCGGTTCGCACTCCACAATGGGGACGATCACCGATATTTACTCGGCGCTGCGGCTGCTGTTCTCCCGCGTGGGGCAGCCGTTCGTCGGTTATTCCAATATTTTCTCGTTCAATGATCCACAGGGCATGTGCCCCGAATGTAACGGGCTGGGTCGCAAGATTGGCGTGAATATGGACTTGTTTATGGACACCTCCAAGTCGCTGAAAGAAGGGGCAATTCTGTTCCCCGAATTTGCCATCGACAAATGGGATGGCAACCTGATTATGCAAACCGGCTTTTTTGATGGCGACAAAAAGCTGGAAGATTTCACCGATGAGGAGATGCGCCTCCTCCTCCACAGCGAACCCTATAAGGTCAAAACCCAGATGGCGGGTAAAGACTTCAACCTGACCTACGAAGGTATCATCGACAAATTTACCCGCAAGTACATCACCCGCGACCTCAAAACCATGTCCGAGCGCACCCAAAAGCAGATTGAACCGTATCTCACACTTGGCCCCTGTCCCCTTTGCCACGGTGCCCGCCTCAGTCAGGCCGCCTTGAGCTGCAAGATCGACGGCTACAACATCGCCCAACTCGCGTCGATGGAAGTCGGTGAACTCATTCATGTGATCGCCAACATCAGCGACAAGAACGCCGCTCCGCTGGTCACTGCCCTGACTGAACGGCTGGGGCATCTCATCGACATCGGCCTTGAGTACCTCAGCCTTGACCGTCCGACCGATACCCTCTCCGGCGGCGAGTCGCAGCGTGTCAAAATTGTCAAGCATCTCAGCGGCAGCCTCGTGGACGTGATGTACATCTTTGATGAGCCAAGTATCGGTCTTCACCCCCGCGATGTCCACCGCATGAACGACCTGCTGCAAAAGCTGCGTGACAAGGGCAACACCGTCATTGTCGTTGAGCATGATCCCGATGTCATCAAGGTGGCTGACCACATTGTCGATGTCGGCCCGAAGGCGGGCAGCGGCGGCGGCACGATTGTCTATGAAGGCAGCTATGATGGGCTGCTCAAGGCGGATACCCTCACCGGTACCCACATGAAGCGCACGATGCCCATTAAGTCCAAGTTCCGCCCCCATAAAGGCGAACTGGCGATCACGAAGGCGAAGGTCAACAATCTGCGAAACGTCAGCGTCAACGTCCCCAAAGGTGTGCTAACGGTCGTCACAGGTGTGGCAGGTTCGGGCAAAAGCTCACTGATTAATCAGGTGTTCCTCGCCCAGCACGCCGAAGCGATTGTCATCGACCAATCACCGGTCGGTGCAAACAGCCGCTCGAACCCTGCCACCTACACCGGCATCATGGACGAGGTACGCAAAGCCTTCGCCACCGAAAATGGGGTGAGCGCCTCACTGTTCAGCTTCAACTCCAAAGGCGCGTGTGAAAACTGTCAGGGGTTGGGCGTGGTGTATACCGACCTCGGCCCATTCGATAGTGTCAAAAGCCCCTGCGAAATCTGCGGCGGCAAACGCTTTAAAGACGAAGTGCTGGAATATAAGCTCAACGGCAAGTCGATCACCGAAGTGCTGGAGATGACCGTCGAGCAGGCGCTCGAATACTTCGAGATCAAAGAAGTGACCAAGAAACTGCAAGCGATGAGCGATGTCGGCTTGAACTACCTCAAGCTCGGTCAGCCGCTGAGTACCCTCTCCGGCGGCGAGTGCCAGCGCATCAAGCTCGCCAGCGAGTTGCACAAGAAGGGCAGCATCTACGTGATGGACGAGCCGACCACCGGCTTGCATATGTCGGACATCAGCCACCTGCTCGCCATTATGGATCGCCTCGTGGACACCGGTAACACGGTCATCGTCATCGAGCATAACTTAGATGTCATCAAAAACGCCGATTGGATTATCGACATGGGGCCGGAAGGCGGCACGAAAGGCGGTCAGGTGATGTTCGAAGGCACACCCGCTGACCTCTCGAACGCCAAGCAGTCGCTCACCAGCGCCTACCTGCAAAACTGATCGGGAATAGTAGGTTAAACTAGGGTGGGGCGTAAATGAGCTTTCCCACCCTATTTGTATTTTGTAGGGATGAGGCGTGCCTCATCCGCCGCAATTCCATCACACCGGAGCAGGGAGTGAAATCAAATATGGACTTAACGGCTGAACAACGACTCTCCGATTCACCCTTCGTCGAGCAGGTGTGGCGCAACCGCAGCGATGAAGCCGGTGCGTTTATTTCGATGGCCTTCACTCACTGGCAGTTAGTCGTGACCCGCATTCAGGGGCAGACGCTGATTACGGTGCGTGGCCCGGAAACCAAAGCCTCACCCGCCTTCGCCCCTGCCGGAGCCGAGTTCGTCGGCATTATGTTCAAGTTCGGCACGTTCATGCCCCATCTGCCCGTTAAGAGCTTGGTGGATACCGCCATCAACCTGCCGGATGCCTCCAACAAGTCCTTCTGGCTGCACAGCTCCCCGTGGGAAGCACCCACTTTCGAAAACGCCGATACCTTTATCGAGCGCCTCGTCCGCGCGGGAATGCTTGTGCGCGAACCAATGGTCGAAGCCGCTTTGCACGGTCGGGTAAACGACCTCTCGCAGCGTTCGGCACAGCGCCGCTTTTTGCACGCCACCGGCCTCACGCAAACCACCACCCGTCAGGTTGAACGTGCGCGTAAGGCGACCGCGCTCCTCAAACAAGGGACTTCGATTCTGGATACCGTGTTTAAAGCCGGTTATTTCGACCAGCCGCATTTAACCCGTTCCCTCAAGCAGTATATCGGGCAAACCCCTGCTCAAATCATGGATGAAGGGAGGCAGGAGCGCTTGTCGCTTCTGTACAATACAACCCTCTTTGAATGAAATAAAATGTAAACGTTCAGCAAAGCAACAGGAGAGCAAGCATGTTGAAACGAACGTTTATCACCCTAATCGCCGCTGCTGGTTTGACTTTAACCGCCTCGGCTGCCACGTTGGCACAAACCGATCCTACACCTACAACACCTACCCATGAGGAGTCGCAAATGTCTGGCTCTGCGTCTGATTCTGGCTACGCCCCGGTCAATGGCATCGAGTTGTACTATGAAATTTACGGCGAAGGCCAACCGCTGATCTTGCTGCACGGCGGCCTCGGTGCAATCGAAATGTTCGGCCCGGTGCTGTCTACGTTGGCGGAAGGCCGACAGGTCATCGGTGTCGACTTGCAAGGCCACGGTCGTACCGCCGACATTGACCGCCCACTAACCTTCGAAGCGATGGCCGATGATGTCGCCGCGCTCATCACCTACCTCGGCTTCGAAAATGCCGATGTGATGGGTTACTCGCTCGGTGGTGGTGTCGCCCTGCAAACCGCTATTCGTCACCCCGAAGTCGTGCGTAAGCTGGTGCTGGTCTCCACACCTTACCAATTTCACGGCTGGTATCCTGAAGCCCTCGCGGGTATGGCGCAGATGAGTGCCGCCGCCGCCGAAGGGATGAAGCAGACACCCATGTACCAGACCTACGCCGCCCTCGCGCCGCGCGTGGAAGATTTCCCCGTGCTGCTGGATAAGCTGAATACCCTGTTGACGACTGACTATGATTGGTCAGCGGATATCCCCAACATCAAACTGCCGGTTTTGCTGGTCGTCGGGGATGCCGACAGCGTCCGCACCTCACACGCGGTTGCCTTCTTCGAACTGCTCGGCGGCGGTCAAAAGGACGCGGGTTGGGATGGCTCCGGCATGTCCACCGCGCAGCTCGCTGTCCTGCCGGCCACTACCCACTACAGCATCTTCATGTCGCCGCTGCTGGCAAGCACGGTCGCCCCCTTCCTCGACGCGCCGTAATCACCACTAAAATCGTAGGGATTTGCCGCCGGCAAATTCCTACATCATGCGTGTCGTTTCCGTACAATGCGCCTCCTTGTTTTTCCACTACCATAGAACTATTCACGGTAAATGTCTAAAGAGATGTCTAATATGAAAACAGTGACTTCCAAAGATGGGACGCGCATCGCCTACGACCAGAGCGGGCAGGGCGAACCGGTAATTTTGGTCAACGGCGCGTTTAGCTTCCGCCACTTCTCCGGCTCGGTCGAGCTGGCTAATTTGCTCTCGAAAAACTTTACGGTGCTGAACTACGACCGCCGGGGTCGCGGTGACAGCGGCGATACCAAACCCTACGCCGTCGAGCGCGAAATCGAAGACCTCGCGGCTTTGATCCAAGCGGCGGGTGGTTCGGCTCATCTGTGGGGCTTATCGTCCGGTGCGGTGCTGGCGCTCAAGGCAGCAGCCAGCGGTTTGAACATCAAGAAGATGGCGCTCTACGATCCCGCTTACCGCATCGACCACAGCGGCCCGCTGCCACCGTCCGACTTCCAGCAGCATGTCACCGCGCTGATTGCCGCCGACCGCCGCGGTGAAGCTGTCCGCTACTTCATGACCAAAGGCATGGGTGCGCCCGGTTTCGTCGTCACCATCATGCGCCTGCTGCCCGTGTGGAAGCGCCTCACCGCCGTCGCCAACACCCTGCCTTACGACGCGGCCATGCTGGCGGATCACATCCCCGGTCAGCCGTTCCCGGCGGATAAATGGTCATCCGTCACCGTACCCACACTGGTGATGACAGGCGATAAGGCCGTGGTATCCTTACAGAACACCGCTCAAGCATTGGCTCAGGCGCTGCCAAATGCCGGGTTTCGCTCGCTGGCAGGGTTGAGCCATACCAACATCGACATGAAAGTGATTGCACCCGTTGTAACCGAATTTTTATCACGTTAATTTGTGGAGTGAACGAACATGAGTCAAGATGTCACTGATTTCATCAACAAACTAAACGATAAGCCAAATCAGGAATGGCAGGTCGAGATTTCAGAGAAGCTGCGTAAACTCGCCCAAGAAAACATTCCCGACTTCTCCGAGCGCATCCAGTATGGCAAGCCGCACTTCCTCAAAGCCGGTAAGTACGCCGCTGTCCTCGGCACGGCAAAGGGCTGGGTGACGTTCACCATCTTCAACGCGCAGGATATTGAAGCGCCGACCGGTTTTTTTGAGGATGGCCCGCCCGAACGCAAAACCGTTAAAATCTTGAAGGACAAATCGGTTGATTACGATTTCTTGGGCAAACTGTTGAAGAAAGCCGCTGGTTAAGCCGCGTATAGTAAAGGAGCAAACCGAATGCCTACATTCCGTACCACCATCATAAGCGGCGGTGGCAACACAGCCGGTATTGTTATCCCGCCGGAAATTGTCGAAGAACTTGGCAAAGGTAAGAAGCCGCCAGTCAAAGTCACCCTCAACGGCAAGACCTACCGCAACACGGTCGCCGTCATGGGCGGTCAGTTCATGGTCGGTGTGAGTGCCGAAAACCGCGCACTCACCGGCGTTAAGGTTGGGGATGAACTCGACGTGACGCTCGAACTCGACACCGAGCCGCGCACCGTCGATGTGCCGGAAGATCTCGCCGCTGCCCTTGCCGCCAAACCCGGCGCGACCGAAGCCTTCGAGGCTTCCGCACCCTCGAAAAAGAAAGAGTTTGTCCGGCAGGTCAACGAGGCCAAGTCACAGGAAACCCGCGACCGCCGCATCGCCAACATCGTCGACAAACTCCCCTAACGCATCCTTTGTAGGGGCGCATATCCGTGCGCCCTTGTTCCCTACCTCAAACATCGTCTTTTCGTAGGGGAGGGGCTGAGACCCTCCCATATGACTCCCCCTCTACCACTTTTGGAGAGGGCTGACGCTGGAGTGAGCCTGCGAACGTAGCGTCGTGGGGGGTGAGGTCCTGGGCGTAAGGTCTTTCTCACCCAATAATCGCCACCGTCCCCAACATCACTTCCGCCAGCGCCCGGTCGCCCTCAAAATCCGCCCGCTGCCGGATCGTCTCGGCTTCTAACCCCTTCGTGAACATCCGCCACGCCGTATCTACGTCCATCGAGATCGTCGCTGTCGGTGATAAATCGGTCTCCGCGTACAGCACCCACTTCTCCGCCTCGCGTACCAGATGCCACACCCCGCCGCCTTCGCCCGTCACCACCAGCTTCACCAGTGTGTGGTTCGGTGCAGCCGTATCATGGTAAGTTTGCGGCAGCGCCCGCACGTAGGTGCTGAGTACCGGATGCACGAACCGCGCTTCCTTCAAACTGGTGATCCCCACCGCGTCGCAAATATGTTGGTGATGCGCCCACTGCTCCGTCAGTTCCCGCGCGATATGCAGCCATATCGGGTGGGGTTGATCGCCCGCCCAACCAATCGGGCCGCCCATCGCCTGTGGGTCAAGCGTGTTGAGGAAGGTGATGATCTGCTCGTTCGTAAACCCTAGCAGCGAAATGAGCAGTTTGCGGCTGATGCGTCGCGCCGCTTTCACCCACAGCGCGTTCAGCTCGTCAATCAGCGTCACCAATTCTTCCCAACTATTGACCTTCACCCACTGCCCATCATTGTCGCGGAAGCCGGAAAGCAAACCGATCCGCGTCCCCAACAGGTGCAGCGCCACATCGCGCACTGCCCAGCCCGTACAAGCCGTCGGATACTCCCACTGGTCGTCGGTCAGCGACTCTAAAACACGTTCCAACTCAACCCGAATGTCGGGGAACAACTCAGTCGCGATCACAGGTTCCAACGGTACGCGCTTGCTCATCGAAGTTACCCCTAAACATAAATGATCTGTAGAGGCGCAACGCCTTGCGCCCTTTCTTACGTTCTGTCCTCGTCCCGCATGGCTCCCCTCGCCCTGAGGGAGAGGGGCTGGGGGTGAGGGCTTTTAAACACACTCACACCATTCCGTATCCCACTACCTTCCCGCATGGCTTCCCCTCGCCCTGAGGGAGAGGCTGATGGTGGAGTGAGGGGATAACCCTACCTCAAAAACGTCACGCTCGAAATATTGCTAAACGGCGTGCAGCGTTCGCGGCTGCCGTCATTCCACGGCTCGCTAAAGCACACGTAATCCGCCCCCACCGCCGAAATCACCCGCTTGCTAGCATCATCCGGCAGCGTCCATACCCGTTCGCCCGTCACCACTGGAACGATGAAGTCAAACGTAATCCGTTCCTCGCTGATAATCGCCTCGTTCAGCAGGTCAGCCAGCGTACTCGGCGCACCTGCCCGCACCCGCGCCGCCGCCGGGGTAGGCGTAGGGGTTTCCGTCTGTGCCGAAACCACCGCGACTAAAATACCGAGTATCAGCACAACAGCCAGCATCACCGCAAGAAATTTTGATCGCATCATCATAGTTTTCCCCTTCTCTGGTAGCCTGTTTTTGCATCATTCTACTGAACCGTTCTGGCACTTCCAACGCTTAACTTTCCCCCAACCGTTCATATTGCATATCGGTGATTCCCATCCCCCGCAGCACGGCCTCAACCCGTGCCACATCCGCGCGATCATCCGCATCATACGTCCGCACCACGATCACCCGTTCATGGGTGCTGCGCCCTTTGGTTGCAATCGTCGCCACTTTCGATTTGTAACCCAGCAGCCCTTGTTCAGTCGCCGTCCGAATCGTAATCCACAGCGCATCAACCGCCTCAAGCGTTGTCGTAATCATCCAGTCACCCGTATGTGCCGTTGGCGGCTCCACATCACCAAGCGGCTTGGACTCAATCCAGTAGACCCCACTCACCTGTGAGGGCAGAGCCTCTCGGTCATGCGCCATGCGTGCTTGCTGTACCATATCGATCAAATTCATATTGGCAGGTGTCGATTTTTGACTGCTCATGAATACCTCCACCATTAAGCTGCATATACTTGAATCTCAAGTTTTTGTTGAGATACAGTATTGCATAAAATTCCTTAATTAATATTTGAGCGCCTTAATGCAATAATTTAGCTAAAGCCGTCACTCATCAAAAGAACAGAATAATTTAGGAGCAAAAGTGTGACTCTTATTGAAGGAATCGACCAAATCGAACAGCTTCGGGCGCGTGTCGCAGATCTAGAACGGCAGCTTGAAGAAAAAGAACATCAGCTCGTGCACGATCACGAAATCAGCGCCCGTAGATTACGTACAGTCACCGAAAATTTGCCCCTCATTTTATACGGTGTTGATATGAAAGGCGATATCACTCTGGCAGAGGGAAAAGGCTTATTGTTAACGGGGGTCAAACCCGGTCAAGAAGTTGGCCTGAATGCTTTTGAGATCTTCCGTAATGATCCGAAAAATGTTGAGAGCTTTAAGCGTGCCTTAGCTGGCGAAAGCCTTCAGTTTGTTCAAACTCATGATGATGTTCATCTTCAGATCTGGTTTTCCCCTAAATATGATGAATACGGAAAGCAAATTGGTGCGCTTCGTCTGAGCATTGATATTAGTGATCGTGTTCATGCCGAAAAAGAAGCATTGGAGTCCCGCAACTTACTCCAGATGGTGCTGGATGCCATTCCAGTGCGCGTGTTCTGGAAAGATACCAACTCGGTATACCTCGGCAGCAACAAGCTCTTTGCTCAGGATGCCAAGCTCAAATCGTCGAAGGCGATCATTGGTAAATCGGATGCGGATTTCTACCCCAATGAAGCCGAAGCCTACCGCCTCGATGACCAAAAAGTCATCGCTTCCGGTAAGAGCAAGCTGAACTTCGAAATACAGCAAACGACACCCGATGGTGGCTCAATGTGGCTGCGTACCAGCAAAATCCCGCTGCGAAATGTGGCGGGTGAAATCATCGGCGTGCTGGGTACATACGACGACATCACCGAACGTAAACAGGCCGACCTCGCACTTGAACGTTCCAAGAATGATTTGGAAATGGCGATGGATATCGCGCAGTTGGGCAGTTGGGAAGCAGATCTGATTTCCAACAAAACGCTGTTCGATGCCCGCTACGAGAAAATGCTCGGCTTCGCCCCCGGTGAATTGGCGGGCGAAAACCCCACCCACACCAGCGAAGTTCACCCGGACGATCTACCCAAGCTGTTCGAAGTGGTCATGAACTACGTTACCGGTAAAGCGCCGGAGTACGTCACCGAGTTCCGCACCCAAACCAAAGATGGCAGTTGGAAGTGGATTTACGCCAAAGCCCAACTGACCGAACGCATGGCCGACGGCACACCGCTGCGCCTCGCTGGTGTGAATCAGGACATCACCGCCCGTAAGGAAGCCGAACAGGAACGCGAAGTTTTGCTGGCGAACGAACGCGAAGCCCGCCGCGAAGCACAGGAAGCGCTGCGGATGAAAGACCTGTTCTTGGCGACCATGAGCCACGAACTCCGCACCCCCTTGAACGCCATGATCGGCTTCCAGCACTTGATGTTGTTCAGCGAGCAATTAAACGCCGATAACGCCCACATGGCGGAGCGCTCCATCGCCAACAGCCAGCGCTTGTTGAACCTCATTAACAACATTCTCGACATCTCGCGTATCGCCACCGGCGGCTTGAAGATTGTTCCCGTCACCATGTCCATCCGTCAGCTTGCCAATAACATCGGCACTGACCTCGGCCTGCAAGCCAAAGAAAAAGGACTCACGCTCAAGATTGATGTGGCTTCTGAACTGCCAGAAACCATCACCCACGACGAAGAACGTATGGGGCAAATCATGTTGAACTTGGTCGGCAACGCCCTCAAGTTCACCGAGAAGGGCGGCACGATTACGCTGACTGTTCGCAGCCACGCCGAACGCTTGATGATCGAAGTCGCGGATACGGGCATCGGGATTCCTGCCTCGCAAAAGCACGTTATCTTCGATGATTTCGTCCAGTTGGATAACAGCTCGACCCGTAAACATCAAGGCGCGGGTCTGGGTCTCGCTATTGTTAAACGCCTCGCACTGCTCATGCAGGGCAGCATCACTGTTGAAAGTGAAATTAGTCAGGGGAGTACCTTCGTCGTCACCTTACCGTTGAACCTGAACCCTGAGTCATATCAATAGTCAATAGAAGGATTTGATCGTCATGAATTCACCAATACCCCGTGCGCTAGAAGGCTGGCGAGTCATGGTTGTGGATGACGAACCGGATAGCTTAGAAATTGCCAAACGCCTGTTGCAGATGGCCGGTGCCGAAGTGATTACCGCCGGTGGTGGGCAAGAAGCGCTCAATATCGTGCGCTCCGCTCGCCCGCAGTTGATTATCAGCGACCTCTCCATGCCGGAAGTTGATGGTTGGACGCTCTTGGAGAAGCTCAAGCTGGAACGCGACACGCTGGAAATCCCCGTGATCGCCTTGACTGCTCACACGATGCCCGGCGACCGTGAACGCGCGATTGTGGCCGGTTTCCACAACCACATTTCCAAGCCCTTAGACCCGCGCCGTTTTATCTCGCAGTTGATGCATATCGTCGTGGATATTCCCGAATTGAAGTCTCAACTCACCGCCGTGATCTAACCGTCACTGCACGACCGCCGCAAATGAATGCCGGGGTGCGTGTATCGCGCATCCCAAGTAAACAGGGAGTCGAAAAATGAATAACCAACCACTACAAATTTTGATCGTTGAAGATGAACCGGATGGGCAGGAACTCGTTTCGCGGATGCTTGCCCAGTTTAATGTGCAGGTCGATATTGCTGGCGATGCCGAAGAAGCGTGGAGCCTCCTGATGGAGAAGAACTACGCCGCCGCCATCATCGACCTCGCCCTGCCGGAACGCGACGGTTTCGAACTCGTGTCCGCCATTCGCGGCGAGTCGGCTTTGACCGAGCTGCCCTGTGTGGCGATGACCGCCTTCCACACGCCGGAACTCAAGCAGCGTGCCATTAGCGATGGCTTCAACGCCTACTTCCCCAAGCCGCTGGATCGTTCACGCTTCTTGGGTGAACTCGGTCGGATGATGGTGGACTAATCCGGTTATCATCCTCGCTTCCAAAACGCGGTACAATGTCAGGCATTGACCTGTTTTAACCGAGGATGAGCCACATGAGCAAACAAGTGATCGCAACCAATAACGCGCCGGGGGCTGCCGGGCCATATTCACAGGGCATCGTCGCCAACGGTTTCGTATTTGTCTCCGGCCAAATCGCGGTCGTGCCGGGAACGAAGGATTTCGTCGTGGGTGGCATCAAGGAACAGACGATCCAAACCTTGAACAACGTTAAAGCCATCTTGGAAGCCGGCGGCAGCAGCATGGATAAGATTGTCCGTACCACCGTCTACCTCAGCGATGTAACCACGTTCGCCGAGATGAACGCGGTCTACGCCACCTTCTTCGGCGAAAACCCACCAGCCCGTTCGACCGTGCAAGCCGTCTTGCCGCGTGCCGGTGCGTTAATCGAAGTTGACTGCATCGCCCTAGCCTAAAATAACCTTCATCACAGCACTAAAAACGCCCCGACATCTCGTCGCGGCGTTTTTGTTTTCAATTCCCCTCATTGTTACTACAGGGTGAGGGTTTAAAACTGGGGTCGAACTACCCCACCACGTTCGTCGCGGCACCGTCGTCCGCTTGGTAGGCCGTGCGGGCGTATTTCGCCATCACACCGCTGGCGTAGTTGGGCTTCGGCGGTGTCCATGCGGCGGCGCGTTTTTCCAGTTCCGCAGCATCCACTTCCACGTTGACCGAACGGTTGTCGATGTCGATCACAATCGTGTCACCTTCCTTCAGCAGGCCAATCGGGCCGCCGAGCATCGCTTCCGGTGCGACGTGGCCGATGCACAAGCCGCGTGTGGCACCGCTGAACCGTCCGTCGGTAATCAGCATCACGTCACGGCCTAAACCTTGTCCGGTGATGGCCGCCGTAACGCCGAGCATTTCACGCATTCCGGGGCCACCAACCGGCCCTTCGTAACGGATGATGACCACATCACCAGCGACGATTTTCTGGTGTTGAACGGCTTGCATCGCGTCTTCTTCACGGTTGAAGATGCGGGCGGGACCGCGGTGCAGGCGCGGTTCGTCACCTTTCAGCTTGATGACACAGCCGCGAGGGGCGAGGTTGCCCTTCAAGATGTGCAAACCACCTTCGGCGCTGATCGGGTTGTCCCAGTTGTAGATCACCTTTTGGCCGGGGGTTTCCACTGCCGAAGCCGCTTCTTCTGCCAGCGTCTTGCCAGTGCAGGTCGGCGCGTTGCCATCCACGAAACCACCATCCACCAACCGCTTGGCGATCAGCCGGTTACCACCAGCCTTGTGGGCATCAACGGCGTTGTATTTACCCGTTGGCAGCATATCAGCGATCAGCGGCGTGCGTTTGCTGATGGCTTCGATGTCGTCAATCGTGAACGGGATGCCAGCTTCACGGGCGAAAGCCAGCGTGTGCAGGACACCGTTGGTCGAGCCGCCGGTCGTGGCGACGGCGGCAATCGCGTTTTCCAGCGATGTGCGGGTGATAATCTGGCTGGGGCGGATGTCATTTTCGATCATCTTCAGGATCAGTTCACCGGCTTTGTACGACACGTTGTCCTTGTCGTTGTCCATAGCCGGAATGTCAGCATAACCCATCGGGCAGATGCCCAAAATTTCGCCGACGATACCCATCGTGTTCGCCGTGAACTGACCACCACAGGCACCGGGGCCGGGGCAGGCGTGGTCTTCAACTTCCTTGAATTCATCGGCGGTGATCTTGCCAGCGGCGTAAGCACCAGCCGCTTCGAATACACTTTGCACCGTCAGGTCTTTGCCGCGTAAATTACCCGGCATGATCGAACCACCATACAGCATGATCGACGGCACGTTGAGGCGGATGAGCGACATAATGACACCGGGCATCGTCTTGTCACAGGCGGCGAGGGCGATAACACCGTCGAAGTAATTGGCACGGGCGACCAATTCAATGCTGTCGGCGATCATTTCACGGCTGATGAGCGAAGCCTTCATGCCTTCAGTACCCATCGTGATGCCGTCGGAAATGCTAATCGTGTTGAATTCAAACGGCGTGCCACCGGCTGCGCGGATACCTTCCTTCAGCTTATGGGCGAGGCGGCGCAGGTGAAAATTGCACGGGCCGACTTCCGTCCATGTGTTGGCGATACCGATCAGCGGCTTGGCGAGGTCAGCGTCCGTCAGGCCAATAGCTTTGAGCATGGCACGGGCAGCGGCACGGTCATTTCCGGCGACCAATGTGCGGCTGCGGGCGTTTAACTGCGCCACTTGGTCACGGACTTCGGGTGAGTCAGACATACGAGGCTCCTCAAAATAAGGTCATAGTTGGTGGCGACAGTATAACGCGGGGCAGCCGAAGTGGGAAGTTACAAGGCAAACCAATTGATGTATAGAAGTGCGATTAAGGATTGCTAAAAGGGAAAGGAGCATAGACCCCTATGCTCCTTATCTTGTGGTTATATGGTTAGTGTTTAGTCCGTGCCAATTATTTTAGCCGTTTCATTTGATGCAACAATCGGAGCTGCAATCGTTTCGGGCGGCGCATCGCCATTCAGGATATGCCAACTACTCGCTGCCGCTGCTGTCGTAGCAGCGGTCTCGACGATAGACTTGGCTGGTTCTAAAATCGGGTTTTCACCAGTACTGAGAATGAGCCAATTGGGTTGCTCGGCTGTTATCGGCACGTCAGCCAATTTCTCGCGTACAAGATCATTATTTCGGTTTTCTTTTAATGTCCGTTCCCAGATTTTCCCTAGATCAAAAACGAACATATTCAGGCCTTTGAAAATGGGAACAATCCAGATCAGCCAGTAAACCCACATGAAAATCGGATTGACACGGAACATATACAGTAGACGATCTTGACTACGATTGAGTACCAATGCCGTACGTTTCCATGTCGAGTAATAGATAACGCTCATGAGAACGATGTAAGAGAGAATGTTGACTATTGAAAGGATGTTGACCTCAAGTGTGAAATGGTTGCTGCCTTGCAGCCATGAGATAAAAGCCCAGATGCTCGTGGGTAGCCCGATAGCCAGTGTCGTCAGCGATAAACAAGGGATCAAATTCATACGGGCAAGTTGCCTTTGCCGGAAGTTCATTCCCATATCCGTAAGCGGTCCACTTAACGATTGATAAAAGCCGCATGTCCACCGCTTGCGCTGCGTAATCCCCATCTTAAGGGTGACAGGCACTTCTTCAATGAGCGGATTTTCGATGATCCCAATCTTTTTACCATTCGTCCATAAACGCATCCCCACTTCAGGGTCTTCAATGGTGATCCACGGGTGAAAACCGCCGACTTGAACGAGGTCACGCGCACGGAAAAAGAGTCCTTTACCCAAGACCCAGAACGGATGTTTTCCATCAGCACTGAGATGTGGGTAAACTAGCCCATCCCAACACATATGATCCATGGCGTGGAACGTAGCCGCCCACGAATCCAATAAGTTTCCCGCGACGTTAGTACTTTGCAGCACATCAAACTTTTGTAATCCTGCCGCCGCCGCCAAAAAATGATCGGTTGGTGGCACGCTGTCGGCATCAATATAATCCAGCACCCAATCATCACCTTCTTTTTCGACAATTTGATAAAATGCATAAATCATCTGCCGCGTCTTTTTTGGCGGCAAATCCCGAACGTGGGCATTTTTACCCTGGTGCCACCAATAAGCCTTTGGGTTTTTCTCCCATGCCTTCCATACAGCCCCCCAGCGCACATCAGTAGTAGGCGGCATTTCAATAATCTCTAGAAACGAAAATTCGGTCATCAACTGCCGGATGCTGGTAATAGTCGGCGTATCATTCCAATTAGGGATAGCAATGATCCGAAATTTATCTTTCGGATAATCCATTTTTGATAATCCCAACATTGTTGTTCGCATCGTATCTTCAGCTTCGCGTAGAACTGGATAGAACAGGATAATCTTAGGGTATTCACTTGGCTTAAGGTTATAAGCCTCCGTAGTATCAACCCAATTTACGCTTCGGGTGAAAAAATACAGCATCGTTAAGAACCCAAATGCGAACAGAATTTGTGCAACAACATACAGCGCACTTAAAAACTGTGGATCAATCGTGACGATAGCAATCTTCATGGCATCCCTCTTAATTACTTGATCATTCCACTGGCACGAAGCAGATTAAGGCTTTCATCAACTCGGTCTACGGCTTTTTGGTCCCCTAACCATGCCACTAGATCTTTCATGCCTTCGTCGAAGCTCAATTGCGCCTTAAATCCTAGGTCTCTGGCAATCAAGCTGCTATCGGAATAGCAGTGCCGAATGTCGCCAACGCGGTATTGTCCACTGAGCGTAGGTTCGATGTTTTTTTCCAGCAGTTTTGCAAGATACTGAGCGATGTAGGCAATCGTCACATACGAGCCGGTTCCCACGTTATAAGGTTTCCAAACTTGTAAGCTGGAATCCAAAGCTGCCACAACTGCCCGCGCTACATCCGAAACATGGATGAAATCGCGCCGTTGTTGTCCATCCTCATAGATAATTGGTGATTGATTGTTCATCAGACGAGAAGCGAAAATAGCCGCAACACCTGTGTAAGGATTAGATAGTGATTGCCTCGGCCCATACGCATTAAAAAAGCGCAGTGCCATTGTTGGGATATTCAGTGCCTTACCCAAAACAAGGAACATCTGCTCATGAACTTGCTTGTTGATTGCATAGACAGATGTCGGATTAAGTGGCTTGTCTTCAGTTGTTGGCGCTGCTTGGAGAATTTGCCCCTTATATTCCGGCTCCCATTGATGGGCTGCCAATTGTTCTGCGCTGCGTTCGGATGGCGCGATACGACTACCATCTGGCAAAGTGTAGTACCCCTCACCGTAAATCGAGATTGACGAGGCCACCACCATTCGCTGAACATTCTTGCTATCTTTGATGGCTTCAAGCACAACCGCGCCGCCGCGTTCGTTTACATCGGTGTAACGTTCGATTTGCACCATGCTCTGTCCAACACCGACCATAGCCGCTAGGTGAGCGACATGCGTCACACCTTTGAGGCATTCGAGTACCATCGCCTTGTCGCGAATATCACCACATATTCTTTCGGCCTCTCGGCTGACATACAGCGGCCAACCCTCACTATCGACAGATTCGTCGCCGTGTACTTGCGGTTCAAGATTGTCGAGAATACGGACCTCGAAACCTTGCTCTAGAAGGATGTCAACAACATAAGATCCAATAAAGCCAGCACCACCGGTGACAAGCACTTTACCTTTAGTCATAGAGTTTTACCTTTTCGATTAAAACGCCTGCATATGCAAGACGTTAAAATAGTAATGTGTCCTAAAAAACAGATAGATGTAATGTGCTAAGTAATTTCAGATTAAGGTTTTTTCCTTTCATCAATTCAGGTATTGAGTAACGACATTAAATATAAAATCTGTTTGATATTAATGCAACAAAACATTGTAACGAAAGGAAATAGAATAAATTGTGCAAATGTTTTATTTATGAATTTTCGGTTAGTTTAAGGATGTTAAGCAACGTAAATTTTCTTTTGCGGAAACTGCGATTGTTTGTATTTACTTACATGAAATATGAAAAGTAAGATAAGAATGGATAAAGTTAAATGCATAATTTCATAAATTATTCACAAATTTAAATTTTCTTTTGGGAAGTAATGTCTGTATTGCAAAGAAAAGAGTGAAGTGAAGGATATTAATGAAATATATGACTAATGTGGAATGGCTAGATACGCTGTATAGAGAGGATAGAAAGTGACCCTATCGCCTACCCCTTGCATTGTTTGTTTTTACAAACCTTGTCTACCGAATTCCAACCATTCCCCAACCTTCTTAACACTTCTGCTCCCTCAAAATGGTTAACGCCAACACTGTCAAAAAGAGACCAAATGTTCTGACAAATGTTCACCCTAATCACCTCAACCTCTGCTATCCTGTTTATAGAGGCAACCACATCTTGCTCCCTTCCCTGTTACTACGGCTTTCAGCGGAGTGAGCCTGCGAACGTGCTGATGTGGGCTGGGGTGGGGTTCTACTGTCATTCCCGACACTGACGACAATTCCGACAATTCTCAACTGCAACAACAGCAACAACAGCATAAAAATGCACGAGTGAAAATGAAGAAAATGAAGAATTTTGTGAAGTTTCGGCATCCCGCTCTCTCACATCCGCCGTCGAACCCGTCAATTGCAATTGCAGTTTTTGTGACCGAAGGAAATCCTTTAGGGCGTTATTTGCAGCATTTTGAACTTTTTGTCGACGAACAAAGGTCTTTGTCTTGAACTGATCACTAAAAACTGGCAACTGATAAATTCAAATGGCAGTATACTGCCGCAGCCGCCGCCACTGCCGCCATTAAACCTTGGCCTCTTGGCGACGTGCATTTGCCTTTAGCTGGCGACTGAAAGCTGTCGACTACTAACTAAAAAGGCGACCCCACCGGAGCCGCCTTTGAAGGAGCGAATTAAGAAGAATGGACTACGGGGTAGGCGTGGCGACCCGCTTGGCGATTTCCGCCTTCACCACCGGCACCACCTTCGTGCCCAGCAGTTCGATGGCGTGCAGCAGCTTGTCGTGGGGCATCGTGCCGACGCTCAGTTGCAGCAGCAGCCGCTGGTGGTTGAAGATCGAATGTTGGAACAGGATTTTCTCGATGATGTCATCCGGGCTGCCGACGAAGTTCGCGCCGCGCAAACTGGCCGAGGCTTCGTACTGTTCCTTCTTCATCGGTGACCAGCCGCGTTCGCGCCCGATCTTGTTCATAACCACCTGCACGGCGGGGAACGAGTCGTCAATGGCCTGCTGGCGCGTGTCGGCGATGAAGCCGTGCGAGTTGATACTGATGCCTGTGTGCGCCGGATTGGGGTTGGACTCGGCGGCTACCTGCCGGTAAAGATCGACATACGGCTTGAACTGCTCCGGCATCCCGCCGATGATCGCCAGCGCCATCGGTAGGCCGCGGCTGGCTGCCCGCACGACCGATTCCGGTGTGCCGCCCACGCCCACCCAGATCGGCAGGGTGTCCTGCACGGGGCGGGGATACACGCCGAGGTTATCCAACGACGCACGGTGCCGCCCGCGCCATGTGATGCGCTCACCTTCGCGGAGCTTCACCAAGAGGTCGAGCTTTTCGGAAAAGAGTTCGTCGTAGTCGTGCAGGTCGTAGCCGAACAAGGGGAACGACTCGATGAACGAGCCGCGCCCGGCGATGATCTCCGCGCGACCGTCCGACACGAGGTCGAGGCTGGCGAAGCGCTGGAACACGCGCACGGGATCATCCGAACTCAGCACGGTCACGGCGCTGGTCAGGCGGATGTTCTTGGTGCGGGTGGCCGCCGCCGCGAGGATAACCTCCGGCGCGGACGAGATGTATTCCTGCCGATGATGCTCGCCGAGGCCGTAGACATCGAGGCCCACCTGATCGGCGAGTTCGATTTCTTCGAGGAGGTTGCGGGTGCGCTCGGCGGCACTCAGCTTGTGACCGCTAACGGGGTCGGGCGTGAGTTCGGCGAACGAATATAGGCCGATTTCAAAGGGTTGATTATTCTGTGGGGTTATTTCACTCATGGGCTTCTCCTACTTCGGGTACAGGGTACAGACGACCTGTTAAGCCGATCTTTTACGGGCGCTCGGCGTACAGGCGCTGGTAGATGGCCTGCTGGCGTTCGCGCGCCGCCTGCATCCGCCGGGCGTTCTCCGGCTGCGGCTCGAAGGTGCGGTCGATTGCGGGGCGGTAATCGGTGATGGGGATGCCGTTCACCGCCGCGTTCAGCATGACCGCCACCCCCTGCGCGGTGGATTCGCTGGCCTGTACGAGCTGCACCGGATGGTTAAGGGCGTTGCAGATCATCTGTACCCACAAGGGCGACTCGACGGCTGCCCCTCCGCCGATGGTGATATTATCGGGCAGGGTCGGTAGCTGGGCGGCGATGAGCGCCAGCCGCAGGGCGACCCCTTCCAGCACCGCCTGAAAGATGTCGGTGGGCGTGGTGGACAGGCGCAGACCGTGAAGCGTACCGGCGGCGGTGCTGTTCCAGCCGGGGCTGCGTTCGCCGTTAAACAATGGGAGGCAGGTGAGGCCGTGCGCGTCGGCGGGGCGCTGCTGGACGATTTCTTCCTCACGCTCGAAGTCCAGCGTCGGGAAGAGGGACCGCAGCCACTGGAAGGTGTTGCCGCCTTCGCTGGTCGCACCACCGAGCAGGTGATGGGTATTGTCCAGCCGGTAGCCCCACAAGCCCTGCGGCACGGTGGGCGGCTTATCCGGCGACTCGTGCAGGATGCGGACGGCGGCGGTTGTGCCGACGGTGATGGCGAGGCACTGCGAGGAAGTCGCGCCGATGCCCACGTTGGCGACCGCGCCATCCCCGAAGGCGAGGTAAAACGGCGTGGCCTGAAGCTGCGGCCAGCGGGCGGCGTAGGCGGCCTGTAACCCCTGCTGCGCGTCGGTGAAGTCGGCGAGGCGCGGGAAGTGCGACGCTTCGAGGCCAAGCCGTTCGAGCCATTCGGCATCCCACGCTAAGGTTTCGCGGTTGAGCAAGCCGCTCCACGAGGCGACCGAGTAGCTGCACAGCGCCTCGCCGAACCACGCGGCGTATAAATAAGCGGCGAAGTCGATCCATTTGCTGGCTGAGGCGAAGGTTTCCGGTTCGGTGCGGCGCAGCCACGCCAGCCGCGCGGGGTGATAAGCGGTGTGGGGTGGGCAGCCCGTCCGTTGAAGGCTGCGGTCGCGGTCAACCGTTTGGTAAAGCGCCTCAGCATCCTCGCTGCTGCGGGTGTCGGCGTAGGTGTAAATAGGGGTCACGGCTTGCCCACCGCTGCCCACGCCCAGCACATTCCCGACGAAGGTTGCCATGCCGACGGCGCGAATATCCCGCGCGGCAGGGTGTTCTAATATCTCGTCGATGCAGTCCTCAACCCGTGTTTTTAAGGAGTCGGCATCAACCGTCGAGCCGCCGTCGGGCGTGTTGTCAAAGCTGTACTTGCGCGAGGTGGCAGCGCCTTCAATCAGGTGCGCGTGGTCATCAAACAGGAGCGCCCGCGTGGAAGAACTGCCAATATCAATTGTTAAAAATGTCATCTTTCACCCGTGAAACGCTGTAAATAGTCTTATAAGGACTGACATGGTTCGATTGCAACGCCTTACAAGCAGGATCATAATACGATTAACTAGCCAATAGCTTTCTGTCCTCAAACGCTTAACTTACGCTCATGTCATCCACAACACAAACTGAACACAGCTTCTCGGAAGCGCCATCCCGCTTCAATAATTTCTTTCGCTTCATCGCCTACGTTGGCCCGTACAAGTGGGACATCGTGGCGGCGACCCTCGGCGGTATCGTCAAGTTTACCCTGCCGCTGTTTATACCGCAGATCACGCGCTACCTGCTGGACGATGTATTCCTGAATCCGGCACTGAACACTGACCAGAAGTTGGCGCAACTGCTGCTCAACGTCGGCGGGTTGATCCTCGCGTTCGTTTTTATCTGGTCGCCCTTCACCTACTTCCGGCATTACCTCGCCAGCCGCGCCAGCTACCACGCGGTATTTGACCTGCGGGTGGAGCTGTACTACCGCATCCTGCGTATGTCAGCTTCGTTCTTCGACCGGAATATGTCCGGCTCGATTGTCTCGCGCTTGATCGGCGACATCGAACTGGCGCAAAACCTCGTCGGCAGCGCCCTGACGGATACGTGGATGGACTTCATTGCGCTGGCGGCGATTATCTTCTTCCTGCTCCAAATTGATGTGACGGTGACGCTTTCGGCCTTAGTCACGTTCCCGCTGTACCTGTACTTCTTCCGCAAATCGCAGTCGAATATTCGGGTATCGAGCTTGCGGGTGCAGGAGGAAATCGCGGCGATGTCCGGTCATGTGCAGGAACGCATCGCCGGTAACCGTGTGGTTCACGCCTTCACGCAGGAAAAGACCGAGGAAAACTCGTTCCTGCGGGATTCGCAAAGCCTGTTTTCCACAACCATGTGGCGGGCTTACCTGCAAAGTATGAACATCACCACGACAGGGGTACTGACGCAGATTGCCCCGTTGATCGTGCTGCTGTACGGGGGTACGCGGGTGGTGAGCGGGCAGCTAACGGTCGGTGAACTGGTGGCGGTGACGATGTACCTGACCCCGCTTTATACGCCGATGCAGCGTTTCGCCCAGCTTAATCTGGTATTCGCGAATTCGATGGCTGCGGTTGACCGGGTTTTCGAGATCATGGACGAAAAGCCGGAAATCCGTGACCGGCCCGGTGCAGCGGTGCTGAATGATGTGGTGGGTACGGTCGAGTTCGAGCATGTGGGCTTCGCTTATCCACAGGCGACGATTGCCGAGCCGGGGCCGGTGCTGCGGAATATCAGCTTTGTGGTCGAGCCGGGGGAACGGGTGGCGCTGGTGGGGCACAGCGGCAGTGGTAAGAGTACGGTCGTCAGCCTGATCCCGCGCTTTTATGATGTCGATCAGGGGCGGGTGCTGATCGACGGGCAGGATGTACGCGACATTACCGTGAACTCGCTGCGGCGCAACGTGGGCATGGTGCTTCAAAACCCGATTCTGTTCAGCGGCTCCATTCTGGATAATATCCGCTACGGCAGGCCAGATGCGACGATGGCGGATGTGGTCGAAGCCTGTAAAGCGGCGAACGCTTACGACTTCATTAGCAAGCTGCCCAAGCAGTTCGACAGCGAAGTCGGCGAGGGTGGGAACTTCCTTTCCGGTGGGCAGAAGCAGCGGGTGACGATTGCCCGCGCGTTCTTGAAGAACCCCAAGATCCTAATCCTCGATGAGGCGACCAGCGCCCTCGATTCGGTGAGCGAACGGTTGGTGCAGCAAGCGCTTGAACGGCTGATGCAGGGGCGCACGACGTTCATCATCGCCCACCGCCTCAGCACGATTGAAAATGCTGACCGCATCTTCGTGCTGGAACAGGGGCGTGTGGTCGAGTCGGGGACGCATGACGAGTTATTGGGGCATACGGGTGTTTACCACAAGCTGTACAGCTAGAATAGTCGCCAGTCGCCAGTCGCCAGTCAAAAGCGAATACCGATTTAACCGCCAAGTCGCCAAGAACGCCAAGATTTTTGACTAGAGATTTTCGAGACTTTACATAAGCGCTGCTGAGGGCGAAATAGGCGCGTTATTATGATTAGTAGGTCTCAATTGACCCTGAAAATAATCGTCGGATAGTCGTTATGGCTGTGGTTCGCCGCCGTCATAGTGATCGAAGACGTAGAAAATGTAATCCTGATAGGTGGTTTCCACACCGAGGCTGTTTAGCAGTTTGAGCAGTTGGGCGCGATGATCAACCGCGTGATGCGTCACATGCAGCAGGATTTGCCAGAGGGCGAGCAGCCGATCTCCACCGGGTAAGGGATGCGTGAACAGCATATCGTCGGTCAGGGCGGCGAGGTAAGCCTTCATATTTTGCTCGATACCATCCCAGCGGGCGCGGATGGCCGCACGATCTTCGAAGGGAGTCGGGTCGGGCATATCCGGCATGTCGAGGCCGCGCAGCCCGCTAAACCAGTAGTCGTCGCAGCTCATCATATGCACCACTTGATTGCGAACCGAGCCGACCGAATAGGCATCCGGCTTGAGGAATTGTTCCTGCGAGAGGGACATGATGTGGGTATCCCATATTTTGCGGTTCTCATCAAAGTGATATTGGAAGAGTTGGCGAAACGCATCTGCATTCATGGGCTGTTCCTCTGTATGTATATGATCACAGTTTAGAACGGAAGTTCATAACCCGTCAAGCGAAATGGGTTTGAAAATATAGACTGTGAGGGGGTTATAGGGGAGGGTCACAGGAGTGACCCCCTCCGTCGCTGACGCGACACCGATCTGCTACCTTGCGTCAAGCTCAGTCGCAGATCGCCCGTAAACGAGGGAGGACAAAATGCGCGGGCGGGTCACAGATATTCCCCTATGAGAAAACAGTGTTTGTGGTCAGTGACGAAAGTACAGAGCCACGCGCCCTGATGAACCGATTAGCCGAAGCTGCCGACGAGGCGGAGGGTTTCCCAATCCTCAACGGTGGGGATGGTGATGGTCGCCGCGTTTTCGGCGCGGGTGATGGGCAGCGACTCGCCGGATGGGACGCGATACACGGCGGTTGTGGTTGATGGGATGGTGAGGCGGACGTTATGCAGGGTGATGATTTCCTCGATGGTATCCGACGAGCGGTGATAGCCGAAGCGTACGGCACGCTGCGGAAAGCCGGTTACGAGATGGACGATGAGGTCGCCGCCAAGCTGGTTGGTGACGATCTCAGTGTTGAGCAGCCCTTCGGCGCGAACGGGTGGCAGGGTTCCGGCGGCCCATGTGACCATGTTGGCGATGAGGCGGCGGTAGGGTTCGTGACCGAGGCGGGCGTAGTTGCTCTCCGGCGAGGCGGCAGCGTAAACCACGCGGCCTTTGCCGTATGTGCGATAGACGACAACCGGCTCGCCTGTGTCAACATCCGGCGGCGGCTGGTTGTTGTGGTAATAAGTCTCGCCGCTGGTTTCGATCAGCGGGTTACGGCGGGTGGCGGCGACACCCACATTGGCGACATTCGGCTTCACTTCCCACAGGGCGGTGTAGTGCGGCAGCGGGCGGCGAACAGCGCCTTCGGTCAGGGGGCTGTCGTGAAATTGCAGGTAGGGGAAGGTGAATGTGCCGCGCCGGACGTAATCCACGCCGAACAGATCAGCCAAGTCGAAGTTGGCGAGACGGTTTCCCTGCTCGTCGTAGAGTGAGGTTGCGCCGGTGGCGATGATCGCACCACCGTTGGCGACATAGGTTCGCAGCGCTTCAATTTCGGCAGTGGAGAGGGTGAGGATGTTGGAGAGGTAGATCACTTTGTAACGGCTGAGGGTGGCGAAACTTTCGGGACGGTCGTCCACGATTTCGACCGGAATGTGGCTCTCGGTCAGCGCTTTGTAGAGTCCCATCCACGCGGGGAGCAGGTCGGTATCAGTGGCGTTGAACTTGCTGTCGAGCATCATACTGCTGGCGGGTGCTTTCACCGGGTTTAATATTTCGTCGAGTTCACGCGCTTTTTGCGAGACATATAGGGCGGCGTAACGCAGGGGTTCCGCGCCGAGCAGCGCCGGTTCGCGGCGTTCGATTTCGCTGTAAATGTTCTCAATGTGGTCATAAACAACGGGTTCTAAGCGCCCATCCTGATAGGGTTCGTCGTCAATGCTGACCGCGCCGCCATTGGCAACCACCGAAAAGGCTTCAAATCGCATCTGTGCCAGCGGACGGACAGTAAAATCCCATGTGTGGACGAAGCGTCCGGTAAGGATCTCGAAGGGGCCGCCGAGCTTGGCAGAACGCATGTAACGGGCGGCGAAACCGGGGAAGATGAGTCCCTGCCATTCGGTATAGCCTTCTGTCGAACCCATGTCGGAAAGTGTCTGATGCTTGAACGACAAGCCCTGACTCGACGCGGCATAGGGTGTACCGTAAAAGTTGACGATGTAGGCGACTTCGGGGCGGATGCTCTTAACCACTTTGTAGCAGCCTTCGAGATAATCATAGAGCATGTCCTGCTGCCAGCGGATGAGGTTCAGCCAGCCGGCTTCCCCCACCGAGCGGGGCATGGGCTGACCGTACTTACCTTCAAAGGCGGCGCGGGAATAGCGGTCGAAGCTGGGCAGGTCGCTGAGGATGTCGCTCCACAGGCCGTCGATCTCGTAGTGGGTGGTCAGTTCGGTGAGGTGTGCGTGGACGAGGTCGCGGTAGGGGCTGAGGAGGCTCATGGTCGGCCAGCGGTTATAGGAATAGCGACCGTCGGCTTCTTCGGCCATCCAGTCGGGGTGCAGGCGGGCGGCTTCGGTGTCCCACATATTCGAGTAGTAGGCGATGACGCGGATATTGTGGCGGTGGGCGTGGTGGATCATCTCGCCGAGGAAATCCTGATCGCCCAAGCCGACGTGCTTATGCCCGATTTGGGTGTTGTAGTAGAAGTTGCCGAACTGACATTTAGCGAAGACGACGACCGCGTTGATGCGGGCGCGGTCAAACTCGCGGATGAGCTGCTCCGGCTCGAAGCGGGTGGCGATGCCGCGCAGGGCGTGTTGGTCGCCGGCGGATTGACCTGCTTGAGTCCAGTCGGGCAGGTGCATGTCGAAGAAGAGGCGGCGGATATTTTTAGAGTACCATTCGGGAAACGTCATATAAACCTACTTTGTAAGAAAATTAACTGATGACTTGACAGTATATTGCGTACTGTATACAATCTGATTGTTACTCTTTAAAAAATAACTATCTTTTCAGAACCAACTTAAAAAAGTGTCTACATTTTCTCAAATTCGCTCGATCAGCCTTCGCGAGGAAGTGGTTGAGCAAATCCGCACCGCCATTATTGAGGGGCGCTTGAAACCTAACGATCATATCGTTGAACAGGTTTTTACGCAGCACCTCGGTGTGAGCCGCACCCCCGTTCGCGAGGCGCTCATCTTGTTGGAGCGCGAGGGGTTGGTGGTGGCTTCGCGCAACCGTGGCTGTTTCGTGCGGGCGTTCACGGAAGAAGATGTGGACAGTATCTTTTCAATGCGTACCGCGCTGGAAAACTTCGCGGGTGAGTTGATTATCGACAAACTTGACGAAAATGATTACCAGTACCTTGAGAATAACATCGAGAAGCAGCGTCAATTTATCGAAGCTGAGGATTTTAAAAATGTCCGCAGTACGGATATGGCACTCCATAAATTTCTGATTAGCCGAAGTGAACATCCGCTGCTCAAGCGCAATTGGGACGAGATCGTCGCGCAGATCGCGGCGCTGCTGTACGTGCGTGCGGAAGCGATCCCGAATTATGACGAATATCTGGCGATTCGCGACCATCAAGCCATCGTGGATGCTTACCGTCAGCGGGATTTAAACCGGCTGCGGGCGGAAAACAAACGGATTAACGAGCGGGTGGCAGGGGAGTGCCGCCTCGGTGTGCGGGCTGTGATCGAGTCCAAGTAAGCGGAAAAGTGACTGTCATTTTTACGCTTACAGATTGTATACAATATGCAAAGCAGTTATCCGGCGCTGCCGGTTTCTGAGCGCTGAGGGTTATTCCAGCGCGATTACGGAGGAATAAGCAAAGGAGTGCGGTGAACCAAAATCAACCATCTAAAAGCTATTCGTTGTTTTTTATAAGGAGCTTCTGATATGAATAAACTGCGTCGTCTCAGCCTCATCAGTTTAACGGTCGTTTCAGCGATCATGCTCGGCCTCGTCGCCAGTGTTCGCGCCCAAGATAACCTGACCATTTGCTTTGGCTTCCAAGACCTCGAAACCGAGTTCTGGGTTGCCGGGCATCGTGCCATCACCACCACGCTGCGTGACGGTGGTGTGGAAGTGCTGGAATACAACGCCAACGAAGACCCGAACCGCCAGTTGGAACAGGTTCGTGAGTGCATCGCGCAGGGTGTTGACGGCATCATCATCATCCCGCAGGACGGCGACAGCGCCAACACCATCGTAGCTGAAGCCCAAGCCTCGGATATTCCGATTGCGGTGTTCAACCGTCCCCCGAACGACAAGGAAAAGGGTATCGTCGTCGTGGCGGATAACGTCAGCGCGACCGAACAGGCGGTTGAGTTTATCGCCCAGAAGGCGCTGCGCCAGTTCGAAATCACTGGCGAGCCAGTCACCCCGCTGATTCTGGTGGGCGCACTGCAAGACACGAACGCCATTGGCCGCCGTGACGGTTTCTTCAACGTCATTAACCGCTACAACGAACGCTACCCCGGCCTGTTCAACACGCCGATTGAAGTGGCGACCGAATGGGATGCCGCGACCGCGCTGGCGAACCTCGAAGCGGCCATCACCGCGAACCCCGGCGTAGACTTCATCTTCACCTCGTCGGACTTCCTGTTCCCCACCATCCGTTCGGTTCTGGAACCGCGCGGCATGTGGCAACCAGCGGGTACGAAGGGTCACGTCTTGCTGGCCGGCCTCGATGGTGACGCGACGGCTTGCAAGCTGATCGACGAAGGTTTCGTGGATGGTACGGGCGTACAGAACCTGTTCCTCGAAGCGGAACTGACGCTGACCCGCTTGCAGCAGGCGATTGCCGACGGCGAAGCCCAACCCAACGAAGTGCTGCTCGACCCCGGCTTCGCGCTGACCGCTGGCAACATCCAGTACCAGCGTTCGGATATGTGGGGCTGCGTCCTTTACGATGACGGCTTCCTGGATCAATAAGCGATAATCCTCACCCCCACGACGGTACGTTCGCAGGCTCACTCCACCGTCAGCCCTCAGGGCGAGGGGAACAGATACGCGGGAGGGTCACAGACCCTCCCCTATGCGAAAGCGTCGTTTCCTAAAGGTAGCAGGTGTGGGGAACTAAGGGATTGGTCACAAATGCGTTTCAGCAGGTAATATCCGCAGCGGTTCCCTGTGTCGTACTTCGCGGATATAGATTAAGGCTTGAAGATGTCAATTCGGGATGAGCGATTGAACACCCCTCTTGTGGGGCAGCAGGCAGCGCCCAACGCACCTCAGCCGTTATCAGCGCGATTTGGATTTATTCGCCGCTTGTTGTTATCTGATTATTTTGTCCTGTACTTAACGCTTATCTTTTTTATTATCGCATCCATTTTTTTCCAAACCTTATCGCTCCCCAGTAACATCGCCAACCAACTGCAAAATATGTGGCCGTTATTGGCGGCGGCTATCGGGCAGACGTTCGTGCTGATCCTCGGCGGCATTGACCTGTCGATTGGCGCAACGATGGGCATCACCAGTGTGGTGGGTGCTATCGTCATGGCGGAAAAGCTTGATCCGGCGTTCTTCGATAAAAGCCCACTGTGGGGCAGCCTAATGACCGAGGCGGGCGGCATCCTGCACGGGCAGGAGTCGGCGGTGTTGGTCGGCGTGCTGGTGATGCTGGCGGTCGGCACCTTGATCGGCTTCCTCAACGGGTACGCTATCACCCGTTTCAATATGGCTCCGTTCATGGTGACGCTGGTCACCTCGACCTTTTTCAGCGCGTTCGCCCTGTGGCTGACGCAGTCGCGCAACATCTCCGGTTTGCCGGAGGCGTTCGTCAACCTCGGCAAAGGCGACATCCTGTCGGTGTATCCGGGGCCAAAGCTCACGTCTGAAATCGCAAGGCGGGACATCCTACCGCTGATTACCTATCCGCTGGTGATCGCGGGCGGGCTGGGTATCGCCGCACAATTCTTGCTGTCGCGGACGGTGTTCGGGCGGCAGATGTATTCCATCGGCACGAACCGGCGTGCGTCCACGATTTCCGGTTTGCCAAGCCGCCGTGTGATTACGCTGGTGTATATGTTCTCCGGCTTCTGCGCGGCAGTGGCTTCGGTGCTGTACTCGGCGCGGCTGGCAATCGGGCAGCCTTCGCTGGGCGGGGGTAATCTGCTGTTGGATATTATCGGCGCGGCGGTCATCGGCGGGACGAGTTTGTTCGGCGGCAAAGGCACGGTACGCGGGACGTTCTTCGGCGTGGCATTTTTCGTGCTGCTGCTGAACATCCTGAACGCGATGCGGTTATCACCGTTCATCATCGACGCGGTGAAGGGCGGCATCATCCTGATCGCGGCGCTGCTGGACATCACCCGCACACGGCTCGCCAACCGTGAGGTGCGCGCATGACACCTTTACTCGAAATCAAGGACATTTCCAAAGCGTTCTTCGGCATCAAAGCCGTTAAAGATGTCAGCCTGACGGTCAACAAAGGTGAGGCGCTGGGGTTGATCGGGCAGAACGGCGCGGGTAAAAGCACGCTCATGAACCTGATCGGCGGCGTGGTGCAGGCCAGTTCCGGCACGATGACTATGAACGGCGCAGCTTACGACCCGCGCAGCCCATCGGATGCTTATAAAGCCGGTATCGCCTTTATCCACCAAGAACTTAACCTATTCACCAACCTGACGATTGCCGAGAACATTTTTATCGAGGCGTTTCCGTCACGCGGGGTCGGGCCGTTCAAGTTTATCGACCGCGCCACCATGCGCCAACAAACGCAAACCGCGCTGCAATCGGTCGGGCTGGATCTCTCGCCGGATATGCACGTTGACCGGATTTCCCCCGGCGAACGGCAGCTTGTGGAAATCGCGAAGGCGCTGCACCAAGACGCATCACTCATTATTTTTGACGAGCCGACGACTTCCCTGACCGCGCGAGAAACGGAACGGCTGTTTGCCCTCATTCAGCAACTGCGCGAACAGGGGAAGGCGATCATCTACATTTCGCATATCCTGAACGATGTGCTGAAGTTATCGGACTCGATTGCCGTGATGCGCGATGGGGTGCTGGTGGGACATGACGCGACCTCGAAGTTTGATGTCAACCGCATGATTACGTTGATGGTCGGTCACAGCATCGAAACGCTGTACCCGCCGCGCACGGCAGTCCCAAGCCGTGACCCGCTGCTGGAACTCAAAGGTGTTTCGGCGAAGGGGATTGTCGAGGACATCCACCTGACGCTGCACAAAGGCGAAACGCTGGGGTTATTCGGGCTGATGGGTTCGGGGCGTACCGAACTGGCGCGTATCCTGTTCGGGCTGGACAGTTCCGAGCGCGGCGAGGTGGTCATCAACGGCACGCAGTTGAACGGCAAATCGCCACGGTCGAGCATCCGCAACCAGATGGCATTCGTCACCGAGAACCGGCGTGAAGAAGGTTTGCTGATGAACATCAATATCGCCGACAACATCGCACTCGTGTCCCTACCGGCCTTCGCCCAATCGGTCACGCAGGTGGTTGACCAGCGGCGGCTGGTGCGGGATACGCAGAGTGCGGCAGGGGCCTTGCAGTTGAAAAGTGGTCTGATTACCGAGCAGCCCGCCAAGAGTTTGAGCGGCGGCAACCAGCAAAAAGTCGTCATCGCCAAGTGGCTGCTCTCCCGCCCGACGGTGTTCATTATGGATGAGCCGACGCGCGGCATCGACGTGGGCGCGAAGTACGAGATTTACTCCATCATCGACCAATTGGCGGCGACGGGCAGCGGCATCCTGTTCATCTCCTCGGAGCTTGAGGAACTGATGGGCATGTGCGACCGCATCCTCGTGATGAGCCGTGGGGAGATCGTGGGCGAATTTACCCGCGAGCAGTTCAACCAAGAAGCCATCCTCCGCGCGGCGTTCCGCGAAAAGGCGCAAACAGCATGACCCAGCGACGAGTCAATATTCCACAACTGCTGCTCAACAACTCGACGATTGTGCTATTCATCGTGGTCTTCCTGATCTTCGGGCTGTCGTCGCCGCTGTTCCTCCAGCTTGAGAGCATCATCAATATCATCAAGCAAGCCTCGTTCACGGGCATGGTTGCCATCGGCATGACGTTCGTGCTGCTGACGGCGGGTATTGATCTGTCGGTCGGCTCGAATATGTACCTGTCGTCGGTCATCGCGGGTTTGCTGATGCGGCAGGCGGGACTCGGCGTGGTTCCGGCGCTGCTGGTCGCTATGCTGGTCGGCACGTTGTACGGGGCGATCAACGCCTTCTGCATCGTGCGTCTCAAGATCATCCCGTTCATGGTGACACTCGGTACGCTGGTGGTCGGGCGCGGCATCGGCACGGCGCTGACCGAGTCGCAGCAGATCGACTTCCCCGAAACGATGTTGGCCTTCGGGCAAATTAACGTCCTGCGAATCCCGATGCCGATCATCGTGTTCGCGCTGGTGTTCATCGCCGGATACCTGATCTTAAACCGCACCGCGTTCGGGCGGCAGGTGTACGCGGTGGGCAACGATATTGAAGTGGCGAAGAAGGCCGGTATCAACACCGACCGCGTGATCTTCCTCGTCTACATGATCTCCGGCTTCTGCGCGGGATTGGCGGGGTTCATCCTGATCTCGCAGTTGGGGCGGCTTGACCGCAGCTTTGCCGAAGGGCGCGAGTTTGACGCGATTGCGGCGGCAGTGCTGGGCGGGACGAGCTTGTTCGGCGGCGTGGGGAATGCGTTCGGCGCGGTGATCGGTGCGCTGCTGATTCAGATGGTGCAGGCGGGGTTGGTGTTCAACAGCGTCAATCTGTACCTACAGCCGATGGTTCGGGCGGTCATCATCTTCATCGCCATCTTCTTCGACAGTCTGCGCGAAGCCAACCTTGAAAAGCTCAAACGGCGCTTCATCCGGCCACTTGAAACCACACAGCCTAACGGGTGATAACGATGGATCGCCTATTCGCGACTTACCACATTGAAACGGCGCACCCGCTGGAGAAAGCGGCGGCGGTCATGGCGGGGGAGCAGTCCGCCGGAACGTTCGTCAAAGTGCCGGGGGAAACACCCGAACTGCTGGAAAACCACGGGGCGCGGGTCGAACGCATCACCGAACTCGAAACGGTGGACGCGCCGACTCTAGCTGGCTCAAAGCCGCCCAAAGGTACGCAAGCGCCGGTTTACCGCCGCGCGGAGGTGGTGCTGTCGTTCCCATTTGCCAACATCGGTACGTCGCTGGTGAGCGCGATGACGGCGGTGAGCGGCAACCTGTACGAACTCGGCCAGTTTTCCGGCTTGCGGCTGGTGGATGTGGTGTTCCCGGATGCGTTCAAAACCCATGCGGGGCCGCAGTTTGGCATTGATGGCACGCGGAAACTGGCAGGGGTTTACGACCGTCCGCTATTGGGGACGATCATTAAGCCGAGTGTGGGCTTTTCGCCGGCGCAAACGGCGGAACTGGTGAAGACGCTGTGCGATGCGGGGCTGGACTTCATCAAGGACGACGAACTGCAAGCCAACTCGCCGCACTCGCCGCTGGCGGAACGGGTAAAAGCCGTCATGCACGTGGTCAATGACCATGCCGAGCGTACGGGCAAAAAGGTGATGGTGGCCTTCAACATCAGCGGCGACATGGACGAGATGCTGCGCGGGCATGACACGGTGCTGGAACACGGCGGGACGTGCGTCATGGTCAACCTGATACCGGTTGGTCTCGCGGCGGTGGCGCACCTGCGGCGGCACAGCCAACTGCCGATCCACGGACACCGCGCGGGGTGGGGCGCACTCACCCGCCAGCCGTACCTCGGTTGGAGTTATATCGCCTTCCAGAAGTTTTATCGCCTCGCCGGAGTTGACCACCTGCACGTCAACGGTTTGCGGAACAAGTTCACCGAGGATGACGCTTCGGTGTTGGCCTCGGCGCGGGAGTGTTTAACCCCGATGCTTGGCGGGTATACGGTGATGCCGGTGTTCTCGTCGGGGCAGTGGGCGGGGCAAGCGCCGGATACCTACGCGGCGCTGGGCAGCACCGACCTGATGTACCTCGCGGGGGGCGGTATTGTGGCGCACCCCGATGGGCCAGCGGCGGGGGTTGCCAGCCTGCGCGAGGGGTGGGAGGCGGCGATGGCGGGTATCCCGCTGGCGACTTATGCCGAAACACATCCGGCGCTGCGGGGCGCGTTGGAAATGTACGGGGCGCTATGAACCTGCTGCTGACATACTACGGAGACGACTTCACCGGCTCGACGGATGTGATGGAGGCGCTGGTGCTGGGCGGTGTGCCAGCGGTGCTGTTCTTGAACGTACCCGATGAAGCCTTTATTCGCGAACACTTCCCCGATGTGCGGGCGATTGGCGTGGCGGGGGTCAGCCGTTCGATGTCGCCCGACCAGATGGAAGCCGAACTGCCGCCGGTGTTTAGGGCGCTGCAACAGTTGGGTGCGCCGCTGTTCCACTACAAAATTTGCTCGACGTTCGACTCATCGCCGACCGTCGGGAATATCGGCACGGCGGCGGAAATCGGCTGGCGCGTCTTCCAGCCGCAAGCGATACCGATGATGGTCGGCGCACCGCCGCTCAAGCGCTATGTGGCGTTCGGCAACCTGTTCGCGACGGTGGGTGAAAATACTTACCGGCTTGACCGCCACCCGACCATGAGCAAACACCCGATCACGCCAATGGACGAGAGCGACCTGCGGCTGCATCTCGGCAAGCAGACGGGACGCAAAATTGGGCTGATCGACACGTTGCAACTGGCGCAGTCTGATGACGCGCTTGCCCAACACTACCAAACGCTGGTAGATGACGGCTGCGAGGTCATCCTGTTCGACACGCTCGACCAAACGCATGTGCAAAAGATCGGGCGGTTGGTGTGGGCGCAGCGCGGCGAACGCCCCATTTTCTCGGTGTCGTCGTCCGGCCTCGAATACGCGCTGACGGCACACTGGCAGCAAACAGGCTTCATCGAAGCGCCGCCCCCGCTGCCCTCAGTTGGCGCGGTCGAGCAACTGCTGATTATTTCCGGCAGCGCCGCCCCCGGCACGGCGGGGCAAATTCAGTGGGCGATGGCGAACGACTTCGAGGCCGTGCGGTTAGACGGCGTGAAGCTGGTTGACCCCGCGCTGGCGGATGCCGAACGAGAGCGCGTCATCGAACAGGCGCTGGCTTCGCTGGGGCAAGGGCGCAATCTGCTGCTGTATTCGGCGCTGGGGCCGGATGATCCCGCCATCGCCGCGACCAACGGACGGCTCGACGCGCTGGGCTTGGGCAGCAGGACGGTCGGGCAGCGGTTAGGCACGCAGCAGGGGTTGATCTTACGTGAACTCTTGGAGCGTACCGGCCTCAAACGGGCGTGTGTGACAGGTGGCGATACCTGTGGTCACGCCGCGCACCAGCTTGGCATCTACGCCCTCGAAATCCTGATGCCGGTCGCGCCGGGTGCGCCCTTGTGCCGCGCCCGTTCGCATAATCCGAGGTTCGATGGGTTGCAAATTTCGTTAAAAGCCGGGCAGGTGGGCAAGCCGGATTACTTCGGCAGCATCCTGCGCGGAGCCTAATCAATTTATCGTGGAGAAAAGACATGACGACCAAAATTGCTCTTATGGGTGCGGGTGGGAAGATGGGCTGCCGGATCACCGATAACATCAAAGACATGCCCGAATATGAAGTGTACTACGTCGAGGTCAGCGAAGGTGGCAAGGCGAACCTTGCCAAGCGCGGCGTGAGCGTGACCCCACAGAGCGAGGCGCTGGCGAAGGCCGACGCGGTGATTCTCGCCGTGCCGGATGCCATCATCGGGCGGGTGACGCAGGGCATCATCGAAGAATTGCAACCACGTACGATGGTCATCGGCCTTGACCCCGCTGCCGCCTACGCGGAAGTCATGCCGATCCGCGAGGACTTGACCTACTTCGTGGCGCACCCCTGCCACCCGCCGCTGTTCAACGACGAAGTGACCGAGGAAGCCCGTACCGACTGGTTCGGCGGGGTCAAGGCCAAGCACCATATCGTGTGTGCGCTGTACCACGGGCCGGATGAGGATTACGCGAAGGGGGAGGCCATCGCGCGGGATATTTACAAGCCGGTTATGAAAGCCTTCCGCATCACGGTCGAGCAGATGGCGATTTTAGAACCGGCGCTGGCGGAAACCTTTACCGCGACCGTGATTACCGCCGTCAAGCAAGCCTACGACAAGGCGGTCGAAATGGGTGTTCCGTCGGAGGCAGCGTGGGAATTTCTCAGCGGTCACGCACGTATCGAGTTCGCCATCATCTTCGGCATCTCCGGCTTTCCCTTCTCGGATGGGGCGAAGCTGGCGATTGAACGGGCGTATGACAAGATTTTCAAGCCCGATTGGATGGAACAGATCATGAGCATCGACGCGCTTAAGAAAAGTGTCGCCGAGATCACCCATTCGGTCGCGAAGTAATCTTGATCACTTATCGCCAACTGACCGATGTACTCGATGCCAACGGTGAAACGCACCGGATGCTCGTCCTGCAAGACGGCATCAAGATCGTCATCACGCAGCGCGGCGGGCGTATCTTCGGCCCCTTCGTAGGCGACGACAGCCCCAGCCTGACGTGGGTGAACCCCGCGCTGGCGGAGGCCGAGTCATTTGCCGCGTTCATCCGCGAGGGTGGGTGGAACATGGGCGGCGAACGGGTGTGGATCGCGCCGGAGATTCAGTACAACATCCGCGACCGTGCCGACTTCTGGGGTTCGCACCATGTACCGACGGCGCTTGACCCTGCCAACTATCAGGTGTACTCGATTCACGGGGAAATCATCTTATCGACTGTGATGGAACTCCAAGCCTATAACTTGAGCAGGGATACAGCACATCTGGGGTTGAAGCGGCACATCCAACAGGGCAAAAACCCGCTTGCGGCACTGCGGGCGGGTGCGGAGATGATGAAGGGTGTTCGCTTCGCCAGTTACCAGCACACGGTTACGCTGGATGATCAAGGGCAAACCGCACCTGTCAGCGAAAGCTGGAACCTGACGCAGCTCAACCCCGGCGGTGTGCTGCTGATCCCGTGTACACCAGCCACCGAAGCCTCGCCGTACTTTGGCGACCCCGCGCCGGACGCACTCGCGCCGCAGGGCAGCGCCTACCGCATCGCCATCACCGGAGAGCGACAGTACAAAGTGGGCTATAAGGCGGCGGGGGTGTTCGGGCGGATGGGTTACGTCAACACGTTAGAAGATGGTCAAAGCTATCTCCTGCTGCGAAACTTCTTCAACAATCCCACCGCCACCTACGCCGAAGAAGTGCCTGACCAAGTTGGGGCGAATGGGCATTCGATCCATGTCTATAACGGTGGGGCGCAGTTCGGGCGCAACGGCGAGATGGAAGCCAGCGGGCAGGCCATCGGCGGCAGCACCGGTCGCTGCCAAACGACCGATGTGTTTACCATGTCGGTATTCGTCGGGGGGGCGGCGCAAATCAGCCGGATTGCCGAAGCCTTACTTGGAGTGCAGCCATGAAGCTCGGCATCGGCAGTTACGCCTACGCATGGTCAATCGGTGTCAATGGATACCCACAGCCCAGCTTACCGATGACCGCTGTCGGGTTAGTGCGCCGCGCCGCCGAGTTAGGGGTGCATCTGGTTCAAATCGCGGATAACCTGCCGCTGGATAAACTCGATGCCGCAGACTTCGACGCACTGCTGGCGGAAGCTAAACGCCTAGATGTTGCCATTGAGGTTGGTACGCGCGGCATTCAGCCGGAACACCTCAGCCGCTACCTAGCTATCGCCCAGCGCTGCGGCTCGCCGATCTTGCGGGTGGTGGTCGATACCGCCGCGCATCATCCGAGTGCCAACGAAGTGGTTGACCTGCTCAAGCCAATGCTGCCGGATTTCGCGGCGGCGGGCATCACCCTCGCTATCGAAAACCATGACCGCTTTAAGGTCAAGTCGCTGGTCGAAATCTTAACTGCGCTCGACAGCCCCTACGTGGGCATCTGCCTTGATACGGTCAATTCCTTCGGCGCGTTGGAAGACCCGCTGCGGGTGATCGCCGCGCTTGCACCCTATGTCGTCAACCTGCACATCAAGGATTTCCAGATTCGGCGCTTGGGTCATAATATGGGATTTATCATCGACGGTACGCCTGCTGGTCAGGGGATGCTGGACATCCCGATGGTGCTGGAGCAGCTCAAGGGGCGGTCATTCAACGCTATCCTCGAACTGTGGCCCGCGCCCGAAGCTACGATGGACGCGACTGCCGCGAAAGAAGAGTCGTGGGTCGCCGCCAGCCTTCCGTATCTCCGTCAACACATCCATGAATAGTCCCAACGGAGGGGATATGCTGCACCCGAACGTGATGCGCTATGGCATCGAAGCCCCGCTGCCGGAAAGCATCGCCTTACGTGCTGGCCCACTCTCGCTGATCTTCGATAACGGCGACCTGCGTTACATCCGCCTCGGTCAGCGGGAGATCATCAGACGCATCTACTTCGCGGTGCGCGACCCCAATTGGGGAACGGCAGCGAACCAGCTTTCCAATGTCGTTATCGAGTCGAGCGCCGACTCGTTCTCGATCACCTTTCAAGTGGATAACCGCCTCGGCGAAATCGACTTTGGTTGGCAGGGGAAGATGACCGGCGACAGCAGCGGCATAGTCACCTTCCGGTTTGATGGCGAGGCGCGTTCGACCTTTCGCCGCAACCGTCTCGGCTTCTGTGTGCTGCATCCCATCGCCGAATGCGCGGGCGCGACCTGTACGCTGGAACATGCGGACGGCACGATTGAGGAGGCTAACTTCCCGCAGTTGGTCGCCCCGCAAACGTACGTTAACGGCAAGCCTACGCCCCACGCGCCGTTCGATAACCTCCGCGCAATGACGTACCCTGTCGCGCCGGATGTGCGGGCAGAACTGCGCTTCGAGGGGGATACCTTCGAGATGGAAGACCAGCGCAACTGGATTGATGCCTCCTTCAAAACCTACTGCACCCCGCTGGCGCTGCCGTTTCCGGTAGAAGTCGCCGCTGGCACGCGCATTCACCAGCAGTTGCAACTGCGCTTGCACGGTCAGCCCACTATCGAAACCCATGCGGATGAGCAGCCTGTCACCATCACCACCACCAACACACCGCAGTACCCGCTGCCGCCGATTGGCCTGAGTGTCGCCAGCCACCAACAGCCGCTTACCGCCACTGAGATCGAACGGCTTAAGGCACTCCATTTGTCCCATCTGCGCGTTGAAATCCATTTCACTCATGCCGATTGGCGCGAACGGCTTGGCGAGGCTGCTGCCCAAGCGGACGCGCTCGACCTACCGCTGGAACTGGTGCTGCTGCTTTCGGATGAAACCGAACGTGAATTACGGGCGCTGGCGGCTGTACTCGCTGAACTCAACCCGCGTGTCGCCGCTTATACGTTGTGGCATACCCGCGAACTGGTTACGTCGAGCGACTTGGCGCGGCTCGCCCGTGATGTGCTTGGCGCGGATGTGCCAATCGGCATCGGCACAAAGGCCAACTTCGCTGAACTCAACCGCGCATGGTCGGATGTCTCGGCGGCTGATTTTGTGAGCTTTACCGCCAACCCGCAGGTTCACGCTTTCGACAACGCTTCGATTGCTGAAACACCGGCTGCCCTCGTCGCGATTATCGAGACCGCGCTGGCACATACCGGCGGCAAGCCCATCGCCCTTAGCCCGCTGACGCTCAAGCAGCAGTTCAATCCGGTCGCCATTGGGCCGGAGATCGCGCCGCCAGCGGGAGAACTGCCGTCGAAAGTTGACCCGCGCCAACTGTCACTGTTCGCTGCCGGATGGACGCTGGCCTGCCTGAAGCACCTCGCCGAAAGTGGGCGCTTGCATCACGTCTCGCTGTACGAAACGACCGGCTGGCTAGGCGTGATGGAAGTTGAAACCGCCAGCCAGCAGTCACAAAAGTTCCCCTCGCTGACCGGCGGCGTGTTCCCTATTTACCATGCACTTGCTGATTTAGGCGACTGCGTAGGGGCGCAGGTTATCCCCAGCATTTCCAGCGAACCGCTGCGGGTGGAGGCGCTGGTGCTGCAAACCGCCAACCAGCGGCGTGTGCTGCTGGCGAACCTGACGGACGAAGCGCAGACGGTGGCACTCGACGGGTGGGGCGGTGAGGCGACACTGTGGACGCTCGACGAGCGGGATTACCTGCAAGCCGCCCTTTCGCCGGAAGAGTTCCGCCAGCACGGGGGTGAACCGTTCAATGTCCACAATCTATCCCTGCCGCCGTATGCTCTGGCGTGCATCGACTATTTTTTTGAGGAAAAGAACCCATGACGAAACTAAAATTTGCGATGCTCGGTACGGGTTTCTGGTCGCGCTACCAACTGGCGGGCTGGAACGAAGCGGGCGGGGTGGAATGTGTGGCGCTGTATAACCGGACGCGCAGCCGTGCCGAGGCGTTGGCGACCGAATTTGGCGTTCCCGCCGTTTACGATGACGTTAAAACGCTGCTCGACACCGAGAAGCTGGACTTCATCGACATCTGCACCAACGTCGAAACCCACGCCGAACTGACGCGCCTTGCCGCCGGGCGCGGGCTGCCGGTCGTCTGCCAGAAGCCGATGGCGACCACACTGGCGGAGGCCGAGGCGATGCTGGCGACCTGCCAACAGCATAACGTTCCGCTGTTCATCAACGAAAATTGGCGCTGGCAGTACCCGATCCGCCAGTTCAAGCGCATCCTCGAAGAAGGGCGCATCGGCAAACCGTTCCGCGCACGCATCGACATGATTAGCGGCTTCCCCGTGTTCCAGAACCAGCCGTTCCTCGCCGAACTCGAACAGTTCATCA